>Ga0307468_100000024_pt1 | contig 120234 bp, 87 predicted proteins | sample atmdna_FD_203085 | JGI IMG/M metagenome (GOLD analysis project Ga0307468, IMG submission 203085) | Hardwood forest soil microbial communities from Morgan-Monroe State Forest, Indiana, United States - atmos_gases AM2C_05 | ecosystem: Environmental > Terrestrial > Soil > Temperate forest > Bulk...
TAAAAGCACCACTGCCGCGACGGTCTTCGTGACCGCCTCGGTCACCGCTTATCTTGCTCCCCGCGTCGCTGGCTGTCTAGTAGGTTTCATTCCTCATGGTGCGTGCATCGCACGTAGAACAACTCCGTTGCAACGGGTTGTTGGGCGGCGTCACTACGGAAAGCTGACAAATCCTGTTTCTGCCTCTCTTAGTTTATTTTCAAAGTCCTTCGGCTCACAGAAAACTGGCGAAGGTTCAAGTCCCAGTGAAAAAGAGAACCGAACAAGCTTTCTATCATCTGTCAAAAAAATATCAGAGTTCGCAAACCAAGCGGCCAGGACAATCTCCAAATCTTCTGATGGAATTAACGTTTCTCGCGCCAGAACTGATAGTTTCCATTGCCATTCCGGGTCAACAAATAATGCTCCATAATGCACCCACTTTATTGACTCAACATTTAAAAACTCATAAAAGTTATCACAGGCTTTCTCATAAGCATTTCGCCATGCAAATAAGGCTCGTAACCCTTTGGCAGTTTCACTAGAATCCTTCTCTTGAATCTCTACAGAATGCATTGCTTCAAGAGTTTGATGATGCCAAAAGATGTTCAGAAAATCGTTTCCATTTAGAACCATGTCTCGCAATCGTTTCGAGGAAACTATACCGTATATCTTCAAATCTGATTCGAGGATGTTGGTTTTAAGTATACCATAGATTTCCGCTATATTTTTTTCCGACGTAATAAGCTCAAACTCAGTTCCTAATTTATAGTGCCCGCGCCAATCTTCACCATTGATCCACATAACGAAAGCACGTCTAAGGATTGGCGTGTCGAGGAATATCTTCTTTCTTGACATAATAACCACCTGAGTTGCTGAGACGCCCAACAAGTTATTCAATAGTTTCTGTATAACTCCCCGACCTTGGAAGGCTCTCACCGTCTCTGCGCGACAACCTATTCTCTTTTTCGGGGTCGCTCGCTGATGCCTTCACCTCCCGCATCGTTCTTTATGCTTATCGCTCTCTTATGCTTGCCTCCGAGAAAGGCAATAAATCGTCAGCGAAACTAGAAGGTTACCAATATTTAACGCCGCCAGGATGGGGTTCCCGGAATCTCTAAAAATGCGGTTTTCATCATACTCTCAGTCATAATTTCTTGACAAGTTTTTTTGGCTGTTTTATTGTGACCGGAACTCACCAACCAGATTTGCTACGATCAAATTATGCCTCTCGCTAGCTCCAGCCCTTGAGAAGATTTCGCCTGAGAGATATTCGCTTTTGGCTTTCGCTTGGCGCTCAATGGTCAAATAGTCTTCAGGGGATAGAAGCGTTTTGTGATGTACTGACATTGATTGCTCCTTATCTATTGTTCATATCAAGAATTTACCATGGCCACAGGTCGGACGCTCAACAATGATTAGGCGTTTTCGGCCAAAAGCAGCCCAAAGCCAAGCAAAGCGGCCTTGAACCTTAGTCATCAGAATTACAACTCAACTCGCTTCAGTTCAAGTTTTAATAACTTCGGTCGCGACCTTAATAGCTTCGGTTGCAATCTTAATAGCTTCGGTTGCAATCTTAATAGCTTCAGTCGCGACCGAAGCTACTAAAATTCAAGTCTTAGTAACTTCGGTTCAAGTTTTATCTATTTCAGTTCAAGTTTTAGCGACTCAGGTTGTAATCGTAGCGACTTGGATTGAAGTCCCAGCGACTTCGGTTCAAGTTTTAGCGGCTCAGATTATGACCTTGAACGCTTCGGTTAAAACTCTGGTCGCTAGGGTCGAAGTCTGAGCGAATCGGATTCAAATGTAAGCGACTGAGATTACACCCTTTGCCACTCAGGTTGCAGCTTTCGTCATTTCGATTGGAATCCCGGTGACGAGCCGCCGCTCTTGCGCCGCTGCTTGATGCGGATGGGCGTGCCGAAGAAACCGAACTCTTCACGCAGGCGATTCTCTAAATACCGCTCATACGAGAAATGTAATTTCCCTTTCACTTTGCGCGACGAAGTAAAAACAACAAAGGTCGGCGGGCGCGTGCCGGCTTGCGTCAGGTAGAGGACGCGAATCGGATACTTCGAGCGCGTCGTCGCGCGCGGCTGTTCGAGGTGGCGTTCAAAGAAGCGATTCAACTCCGAGGTCGTGATGCGTTTGGAGCGCGCTTCGTGGGCCTTCTTCGCCAGTTCGAGCAACTGGGTGACGCGCTGGCCGGTCTTTGCCGAGATGAAGGCGACCGGCGCGTAATCGGCGTACTTCATCATCTCGCGGACGCGGCGCTCGAAAGCGCTCATGGTGTGAGTGTCTTTTTCAATGGCGTCCCACTTGTTCACGGCAACGATCAAGCTGGCACCGGCTTCGTGAGCGTAACCGCCAATCGTCGCGTCTAACGCCGTCGGCCCTTCAACCGCATCAATCAACAGGATGGCCACGTCCGCCTGTTCCAGATTCCGCCGCGCCATGACGACGGAGATCTTTTCGGCCACAAGTTCCGTCTTGCCTTTGCGGCGAATGCCCGCCGTGTCGATCAAGCGAAAGGGCGTGCCTTCGAATTCAAGGTCTGTATCGACGGCGTCGCGCGTCGTGCCAGGGATAGGCGAGACGATGACGCGCTCGGCTCCCGTAAGGCGATTGACGAGCGACGACTTGCCGACATTCGGACGACCGACAATGGCGATGCGGATTTCGCGGCGCACTTCTTCATGAACTTCGGGCGCGGGCAACAAATCGAGCGCCTCGTCGAGCATATCGCCGATGCCATTACCATGTTCGGCAGAGACCGCGAAGACGCCAGCGAATCCCCAGCGCTCGAATTCCAGCGCATCAGCTTCGAGCCGGGCGCTGTCGACTTTGTTCGCCGCAACGAAGACCGGCTTATGCACGGAGCGCGCCAACTCGGCGAGTTCTTCATCGAGCGGCGTAATGCCGGCGCGTGCGTCAACGACGAGCAGAATCAACGCGGCTTCTTCCAGCGCCGTGCGCGCTTGTCGCAGAATGTTGGCCGGAATAAGCTCGGCGTCGTCGGGAATGATGCCGCCGGTATCAACCAGTTTAAACTCGCGCCCGTTCCACTGCGTGCGGCCATAGATGCGGTCGCGCGTGATCCCCGGTTCGTCACCGACGATTGAACGCCGCGAGCCGGTGAGCCGGTTGAACAAGGTTGATTTGCCGACATTCGGGCGACCGAGAATCACCACGGTCGGCAGATGACGAGCTTCGCCTTGCTTGCCGGCTTCCTCCGTACTTTCGAGCTTTTCCATTAACTTGGTTCTCCGCATTGACTGTAGCTTGGGCGTCGTCGCTTTTACAAGCAGGGAACTCGGCGATTCGATTACAGGCGTTGCGACCTCCGGCTAAATTCAAACCGCCGCCGCGTGGCGCTCCCAGCCGCTAACTTCATGCCATTGCCCTTGCAGCCCTAGTTTTTGAATGCCATTCAACCGTTGCGGTTGCGCCACGCTTGTTGCACACTCCGGCTTGAGCAGCTATAACAAACACAGAGGAAATGATGAATGATGAATGATAAACCTTGAAGTGAACATGGCTCTTAGTTCTATCCATCTTCGATCATTTCCCCATTAGAGACGGATTTGTTATGATGAGCGACGCTTGAGGAGAAGAGTCAACGCCAGCAAACCGATACCGGAGTAAATCGAACGCATGCATAGCCGCCTGGAAATGGACGCGTCGACAGACGCGGCGCAGATGACGAGCGCTGAGATTTTCGCGCTCGTGCGCAGCGATCTCGCGCTCGTCGAAGAGGAGTTCAGCCGCACGGTCAACGAAGCGCCCGAAGTCGTTGCGGCGATGGGCTGCTACCTGCACGAAGGTGGCGGCAAGCGCGTGCGGCCTGCCATGTTGATGCTCGCCTCGCGCACCGTCAGCGGCGACGCGACGGCTTCGGCGGTGCGTATGGGCGTCGTCATGGAGATGCTGCACACGGCGACGCTGGTGCACGACGACATCATTGACGAAGCCCGCGTGCGGCGCGGGCGGCCCTCGGCCAATGCGCGATGGGGCAACACCAAGACCGTGCTCATCGGCGACTGGCTTTACATGACGGCCTTCGATCTCAGCTTGCGCGAACGCAATTTCGACATCCTCGACTCGCTTACTCGCATGACTCGATTGATGGTCGAAGGCGAGATCATTCAACTGTCGCTCATCGGCAACAGCCGGATCACCGAAGCCCAGCACCTCGACATCGTCGAACGCAAGACGGCCTATATGTTCAGCGTCTGCTCGGAAGTCGGCGGCATCCTGGCCGGTGCCAATCGCGAGCAGCGGCGGGCGCTGGCGCACTACGGCAAATCGGTCGGCATCGCTTTTCAACTGGTCGATGACGTGCTCGATTTCGTTTCCACCGAAGCCAAACTCGGCAAGCCCGTCGCCAACGATTTGCGCGAAGGCAAGCTGACGCTGCCCTTGATCTACCTGCTCGAAGAAGGTAATGCAGATCACCGTTTGATGGTCGAGACGGTGATGCGCGAAGGCGGCTTCGAGACGGTTAAACGCGAAGACGTGCTGCGCTTGATTGATGAGCACGGCACCCTGGAACGGGCTCGCGCCGCCGCCCAGCATTATGCCAACGAAGCCATCGAATCGCTCGACGTCTTTCCCCACTCGCCTTATCGCCAGGCCCTGATGAGCGTTCCGCGCTTCATTGTCGAGCGCGAGATGTGATATAGAATTAGGTGCCGGGTATCGGGGGCCGGGGGCCGGTTAGGCGAACATCTTCTCCGTATTCGGCATCTTTCGGCCCGCAATACCTCCTGACCGACCCCTGACCCCTGACCCCCGGCCCCTTAACCCATGATGTACTGCGAACGATGCAATATTGATTTCTCGGAAGGGCTGCGCTACTGCAAGTGGTGCGGCCAGACGTTGGTCGAGCGCCGTCGCAACACGAGCGAGTTGCATTTTTGCCCGAACTGCTCGGCGGCGGTGCAGCCAAAGTGGGCCTTCTGCAAAGTCTGCGGCGTGCGGCTGTCGACAGTGCCGCGCGAACCTTTGAGCCCCGCCTGCCCGCAATGCGGCACAAAGACCAGCCCCGACGCGCTGCACTGTCTCAATTGCGGCTATAATCTTCATGCAAACGATGAAGTGTCAGGCAGCGAAACGCCTAGCACGTCGATCATCGCCCTCTGCCCGACCTGCGGCGAACGCATTGATCCGGGCAGCGTTTACTGCAAAGGTTGCGGCGCGGCGCTCTACGAGCAACAGACGCCCTTCGGTCAGTCGGCCATTATCTGCACGGCCTGCCAGAGCTTCAATCCGGTTGGCTCGACCACCTGCCGCGTCTGCGGCAACTCGCTGACTGTAATTTCCAATACGGTAAACGCGAATCAACTGCCGACCCAAATCGTCACCGAAAAAGAATCGAGCACTCTGCCCGATCTGGCCGACCATCTGCCGCTCAGGCAATCAAGCGCTCCGCCGACGCCGCCTGCCACGGACGAAAGCCGCCCGACCTATGTTACCGAAGAGCGCGTCTCGCCGCCGCCGTCCTCGGAGTGCGATTCGGGCGCTTATACTTTGACGCTCGATTCACACAGCACCGAAGCTTTTCAATCGCCGCGCCAGGGAGGTTCCCAGGAAGGCTTGCCGACGACCGTGCAATCACAGATGCCGCCGCCGGCACATCCGAAAAGCAGCGACACGAGCGTCTTGCCGGGCGTCGCCGGCTCGAAGTTCGAGCAGCCGCAGCCGACCGTGGCTCTGCACATGGGCCGCGACACCGGCCCGGTCGAAGGCGAAGAGGCTGCCGCGACCGACGAAGCGCCGCCCTCAGGTGAATTCAACAGGCCGGCAGCGCCGGTGACGCGCCTCGATTCGGACGGCCTGGCCGCGCTACCGCCGCCCTCGTCGGGCCATGAAACCTTCACCTTCGTTTCCGATGTTGATTCGACGACGCCCGATGGCACCGTCGCTCTGCGCACCGACAGCACGCCGCCAGCCGCATTCGAGAGCGGCCCCCGGTCGCCTGCGCCATTCGTTTTGCGAAACGAGGCCGCGCCGCCTCAGACACCGAATGCGCCGGTCGCGCCCGCTTCAGACCCTGACCATGTGGTTGCAGAAACCACGCAGGTCATCCGTAACCCCGCGCCGCAAACCGAAACCATCGCTGACGCCGCGCACCGCTTTGAGATGCCGCAGCCAGCTACCATGCCCATCGAGCAAGTTGCGCAACCGCCGCTCGGTCAAAGTAATGTTCACTACTCTGCGCCGTCTGCGCCAGCAGTGCCGGCCTCGTCCGTGGGGCAGAAGCAGAGCCGCACCGGGTTGCTCATTGGTCTGATGATCGCGCTTTTCATCATCGGCCTGGCCAGCGGGGCGGCGTGGTACTTGTTTGGAAGAAAAGCTACGAAACCGACGGCGACGGTGACGCCGCCCGAAACCCCGACTGAGACGCCAAAGCCCGCCGAGACGCCGAAGCCGACTGCGCCAGTTGCGCCCGAAGGCATGGTGCTGATTCCGGCTGGCTCCTACACGATTGGCCGCGACGACGACAGCGATCTCGAAAAACCGCAGCACGCCGTCACCCTGCCGACCTATTTCATGGATCGCACCGAAGTGACCAACGAGGCATACAAGAAGTTCGTTGACGAGACCAGCCATAAGCCGCCGACCAACTGGCAGGACCGCGATTACCCGACGGGCCGCGCCAATTATCCTGTGACCGGTATTACATGGAAGGATGCAGCGGATTACGCGGCGTGGGCGGGCAAGCGGCTGCCGACCGAAGTCGAATGGGAAGCGGCGGCGCGCGGCCCCGAAGGCCATCGTTATCCCTGGGGCGACGAATGGCTGCCGGGTCAGGCAAACATCGGCGTGAAGCCGGGCGGGTCTGCAAAAGACAACGAATATCCGCCACAGATTATGGAAGTCGGCGGCTATCCGCAGGGAGCAAGTCCGGCGGGCGCGCTCGATATGATCGGCAATGTCTGGGAATACACGGCGGACGAATTCAAGTTATATCCGGGCAATTCGCAAACCCTTGATGAACTCGCTGCGAGGTTGAAGATTCCCCTTGAACCGGGCGTGACCTATCGTGTGATTCGCGGCGGTGCCTTCGATGGCAGCGCGCAAAACGATGCCTCGTATCGCGGCTTCGTGAACGCCAGCCGCGCCTTTCCGAAGACCGGCTTTCGTTGTGTGAAGGATGCTAAATAGTGGTCAGCGGTCAGTGGCCAGTGGTCAGTGATTGGTGACCGCACGTCAGCAAACGAGTTTGATTCAGCGGGAATTTCAGATAACGACTGAGCACTGGTCAGCACGACTCTCGACTGATCACTGACCACTGATCACTGATATGCGATTGAGCGAAAAGCTGGGCGCTTTGTGCGCTGGTGCGGCGATTCTGCCTCTCCTGGTCGCCGCGCTCGTTGTCCTTTCTCAACTCTCCCTCCATGCTCGCCGCGAGGCCAGCGAAACATTGCAACGCGATGTGCGCGCCGCATCAGCCATCACCGAAAAGCGACTCAGCGAACTGCGCCTGGCGGCGCAACAATTCGCTGACCAGCGCGCCATGAACGAAGTGGTTAACGACCTGGTCACCAATACAAACGTCGCGGCGGCGGGCGCGCGGTTGCAGGACATTTTGCAGCGGGCGCTGCAAGATTACAGTGTGGATTTCATCATCATTGCCAACACGCAAGGCCGCGTCATCGCGCGCCATAACGACCATCCGGCGGCGACCGAAACGCTGACGAACGGCGACGACAGGAACGCGCTCGCGGAACGGGCTTTGAGCAGTGGTCAACTGGTAGCGGCGGCAGTCATTGAACGCGGCGCGCGTATGCAAACCCTCGGCCTTGATCTGCGCGCGCAGGTGAAGTTGACCAACGGCGCGACGCTGGACGACGCCTTGATGATCGAAGCTGCCGCGCCGCTGCTGAGTGGCGGGCGGCTCGCCGGCATCGCGCTGATTGGCCAGATGCTCAACAATACCTCGAAGCCGTTGCCGGGAGCGGCTTCGCTGCAAATGCCGCTGGTTGCCGAGATTCACCAGACGCTTTATCGCAATACCGAAGAAGACGCCGGCGCTATCATCGCTTATCAGAATGCCATCATCGCATCGAGCCTTCCCAGCGCCCCCGGAAACCAAACCGCAGCGGCCTTGATGGGTACCTTGAGCGACCCGGCGAAGGGCGACGAAGTTATCGAACAAGGTAATGAAAGCTACGCTACTGCCTGGCAGGCGATGAAAGCGGTGGATGGCGCGGACATCGCCCGTCTCGGCATAGCGCGCAATACGCGGGCGCTCGCCGGTGCGACTCCTGCGGTACGCACGACGCTGTTGCTGATTGCTGCCATCGCCGTCTTGCTGGCGGGTGCCGGCGGATTTTTTTATGGCCGGGCGCTGGGCTTGCGCCTTGAGGGCTTGAACGAAGCCGTGATGCGTTGGAGCGTCGGCGAACTGTCAGCGCCAGCCAAAGACCGCGACCCGATGATGATCAGATGGCTGGCCGGTTTCACTTTGCGCGACGAAATCAGCCGGCTGGCGACCAGCCTTGAACAGATGCGCGAAAGTTTCCGGCAAGCGATTGATCGCATGCGCCGGCGATAAGGCAGAAATGATGAATGATGAAGAGCCAGCGGCCAGGAAAGTTGAAAACACATGGTTGATCATTGATCGTTGATCATTGATCGTTTCCAGAGAAAATATCGGCTCTACCGCGCATCCGTATTGACTATCTTGCCGGTGTTCCGCAGAATGCAAAGTTGAGAGTGACGGGTCGCGGCATTCGCGTTCATCATTCATCATCTCGTTCGTTGCTCGCAATCAACCGCAGGTGGACTCTTACAGAAAGAAAGGCGTTTGCTTGATTCTGCCTTGCCTTGCAAACCATTTCGGTCGCCGCTCGCTCGCGCGACCCTAAATTCAACGGAGGTTGCTTTATGAGATCGAAACTACTGACCCTGTTCATGGCTGTCGCTGTCGTGGTCGCGCTGGCCGCCGAGTTTTCCGTCGCGGCGCTTGCTTATCAGGGGAACGCCAACAAATCCGCCGCCCCCGCCAAGCCGAAGGCCAAGAAGCGCAAGAAACCGGCGTCTCACGTAGCGGCTATGCCGACCACTCCGGAAGGCTGTTTGAACCGGCTCGCGACGCTGGCCGCCAAAGAGCCGCTGCCGAGCTATGATGGCGAGCCGTCGAAAATCATCAACGAAGGCATGCTCTGGACGGACGGCAAAGCCAAGTGCCCGGTCACCGACCAGGCGCAACGCCTCAAGCTGTTAGGGCTCGCCAACAAGTGGCGCGCGAATGATGCCGCCGGCGTGCGCTCGGCGTTACAGGAGATGGGCGCTACCGCGTCGCCCACCGCCGAGGCCGCTCCCGTCAAGATGCACAAGCGCCGACCGGCAAAGGCCAAGGCGAAAGCTGCCAACACCAACAGCGGCGTTTAGCGACGGCGGGCGCACAGGCGTTAGCCTGAAGCGCCGACCGGCAGGCTGCACAGCCACGAGTCGCACGACGGGGCAGGTCGCCCAAGGCCGCCCCGTCGCTTTTCCTGCACGAGCATCCCGTCTGCATCCCGCCGCGCCTTGCTTGACACCGCGCGCATCGCTCGGATAGCTTTCTAGTGACCCCACTGTGATCCGATGCGAATCATAAATATCCTGATGAAGAGAAACCTTCTGGCGGGCAGCGCCCTGGTGCTGTTGTCGTTGCTGCTGGCCGGATGCGGCCTGATCTCCGGCGATACGAAGATAGACGAAGGCGTCGTCATTGCGCCGAAGCTCAAGATTCGTTCGACCACAGCGCCTGCCGCGCTCGATGTCGCCGAAGTCAAACGCGGCGACCGGCTCGACATCCTCGAACAGGCGCAGTTCAAAACGCCGACGCGCGTCGTCGAATGGTACAAAGTCCGCACCAAAGACAAAGCGGCGGTCGAGGGCTGGGTCGAAACCCGCTACGTCATCAACAAGTCGGTTGTCGATAAGATCAATGGCCTGTTCGAGAAATCGCAAGCCCTGCCGTCGCAGGGCACAGGGCATTTGAAAGTCCAGACCCGGCTGCGCCAGGACGCCGACGGCGATGTCGTGACTTATCTGAGTCGCGGCACGCCTGTCGAGATCGTCGGCAAAGCGCGCACCACCGTGAAGCCCGATAAGCAGACCGATACCGACGAGACCGACGATTCGGACGACGATAGCGGCCCGAAGACGGTGCTGTGGCTACAGATTCGTTTGCCTGAATCCGAAGTCTTGCGCGCCGGCTGGGTCGGCGCGCAACAGGTGCAACTCGATGTGCCGGACGAGATCCTGCATCTTGAAGGCGAAGGCCGCCGCTTCACCGGCTGGGTCGTGCTCGATCAGACGAAAGATAAGAAAGGTGGTTTGCATAACAATTACATCGGCTTGATGAAAAGCCTGAGCACGGAAGGGCCAATCGATTTCACGCGCCTCTGGGTTTTGTATTACTCGCCGGATTCGGGCCGTTACAACGGCGCTTACATCAAGGACGGCTTTCACGGCGTGCTGCCCGTAACGCTCGGCATCAACGGCGGTCGAAAAGGCTTCACGATTCGCAATCTCAACGAGGCCGGCAAGCCTGTGGCGATTGAATACGAGACCAGCCGCGACAGCAGTGGCCGGCTGAATGTAAAGCAGATTACAGCGGAACCGACGGGCAAGAAACCTCCCGGAAGACTGCGGAGAAGATAAGCAGTTGATCAAAGCAAACGGTGCGGTGTGTGAGGGTGACTCACGCACCGCACCGTTTGTATTTACCGCTATAATTGTACGAGCGCCGGCCTGGGCTGTAACCACGAAGCCCGCTGCCTGGTTATTCCGCTTCGACGTTCACTGTGGTGATGCCGCCGGCGGCGCGGGCCTGCGCCGGTTGCATCACAGGATGATAGGTCTTGCCATAAGCGGCGGTGATGTTCTGCACGTAATTCCTGGTCTCGGTGATCTCCGGCACCTGGTTGCCACACTTTTCAACTGTGCGTTCGCCGGCATTGTAGCCGGCAAGCGCCAGCCGCACGTCGCCGTCAAAGTGCTTCAGCAGCCAGCGCAGATAGAGCACGCCGCCTTCGATATTTTGCTCAGGATTTTTGATGTCCACATGAAATCGCTCGGCGGTTGCCGGGATCAGTTGCATCAACCCCTGGGCGTTTTTTGGTGATAGAGCTTGCTGTTTGAAGCGCGACTCCTGGCGCATGACGTAATAGATCAGCTTTGGATCAACGCCATACTTTGCGCCGGTGTCGGCAATCTGTTGGTCGAGTTCCGCATAACCGGTCGTCAGCCCTTCGGGCAAGATGGTCTGTGCGACCTGCGCTTCGACGACGCCGACCGGCGCGGTCGCCCGGCTTTGCAGCACCGCAACGACCGTAATGACGGTGGCTAAAACGATGAGTTTTAAAAGAACCTGCTTGGCAAAAGATGACAATGACAACTGCATTAATTCCCCTGGATCTCCCCTGTTTGTGCTGTGCTAACCTGATAGCCTTTGACTCGGTGCCCGCCTTCACACCGAGGTCAGAGATATAAGCATAATGGCTGTCCTTGAGCGCTTCAATATACCCGCCAGCATTACAATTTTTTCGCAAGATGTCCTCAACCTTTTCGCAATAAACATCTGCCGTCAGGCGGTAAAAGAGTCTGAACCGCAGCCAAATCGCGCCATTGGGCAAGCTGGTTGCGCCGGGGCGTTAGCGGCTCTTATAATCGCTTGCGCACATGCAGACGACACCCATACAACCGGGCGAGCCCGCCACGCCAGCCGTAGCCGCGACCGCCATGGCCATGCCTGCAAAGTTGTGGACGCTGGCCAACGGGCTGACGCTGCTGCGCATTGCGCTGCTCGCGCCGTTTCTTTATTGGATCAAGGAAGGCCGCTTCGGGCTGGCGGTGATCATCTTTTTCATTGCCGGCCTCACCGATTTTTTTGACGGCTATGTCGCGCGCCGCTTCAATCAGCAATCGGCCCTTGGCCGCTTTCTCGACCCAGCGGCTGATAAGCTGTTGACGACGGCGTCTTACATCGTGATGGCGCTGCCGCGTCACGGATTTGAGCCCATGCCTTTATGGTTGACTGCTGCGGTCATCGGCAGAGATGTCATTATCCTGCTCGGCTCGCTGGTGGTTTATCTGTTGACCCATTACAAAGGATTCAAGCCGACGATGCTCGGCAAGGTGAACACGTTTCTCGAAATCGGTTTGATCTTCTGGTTCATCATCTTTAATCATTTCGATGTGATGAAGTTTCTGCTGCCGATCATGTACGGACTGGTCATCACTTCGGTCATCGCTTCGACTATCGAATACCTCTGGATGGGCGCGGGCATTCTGCGTCGATCTGACAAGCCTGCGGCTGGCAAGGCGACGAATTAACCGGACATGGTTGACCAGGCAGCGCGCGCCGCAATGTAGCGCATCATCCAAAAAACAATGTCGCAACTGGCAATCAAATCGCTCATCCTGACGCTCGGCATCGCCGCCATCGTCGCCGTGACGGTGCTCGCCATGCGCCCCGAATACCGTGGGCGGCGCGTCGGCCACGCCGATGAAGATTACCTTTCATCGACGACCTGCGTCGCCTGTCACGCCGAGCATTACGCTTCCTGGGCGCGCACCTATCACCGCCGCATGACCCAGGAAGCGCGCGTGGAATCGGTGCAAGGCGATTTCGAGCGCCACAATACTTTTGACTATCTCGGCGTCCGCGCGCGCATGGAAAAACGCGACGGCAGATTCTCGATGACCTTGACGCTCGCCGATGGCCGCACACAGGTTTATCCTATCGAGCGCACCGTCGGCTCGCGGCGCATCGAGCAGTATGTGACCAAACAGAACGGCCAGTACATTCGCTTGCCGCTCGCCTACGATCTGGTCAACCGCCGCTGGATGAGCCTCAACGGTTCGTTCTTTTATCCAGACAACGACAACTTCTTTCAACATCAGGCGGCGTGGGATGCGAATTGTGTTTTTTGTCACAATGTTAAAGCGCAGCCGAACATGGATAGCGCACGGCGCTTCAACACCGAAGTCGCGGAACTCGGCATCGCCTGCGGTGCCTGTCACGGAGCCGCAGCCGCACACGCCGAAGATGCCGCTTCGCCCGCGACGCGCACGCTTTGGCGCTGGTCAAAGGATGCCGCAACCGAGATTGTCCAGCCGTTGAAGCTGACGCCGGAACGCTCGCTGATGGTTTGCGGTCATTGTCACGGCCAGCGCGTCCCTGAACCCTTTAGCCGCATACAAGAGATCCTCAGCCAAGGCGACCCATTCAACGCCGGCGAAGATTTGTCGCGCTTCTACAGGCCGGTGACGCGCGAGACGATCATCGAGAGAAAGGACAAAGAGGGCAAGGATAATTCTTATTCATTCGCCAGCCGCTTCTGGGCGAACGGCTCGCCGCGATTGACGGCCTACGAGTATCAAGGGCTCTTGCGCTCGAAGTGTTTCACCAACGGCGACCCGGCGACGCGCATCAATTGCCTGACCTGTCACACCATGCACAGCGGCGACCCGAAAGGCATGATTACCGACGAGAATCGTACGAATCAGCCGTGTCTCGCTTGTCATCAAATGTATGCGCCGCCGCAGGCGCTCGCCAGGCATACCGGTCATCAAGCCGATTCGCTTGGTAGCCAATGTTACACTTGTCATATGCCGCGCGCCGTCTATGGCGTAATGACTTTTCACCCGACGCACGACATCAGCGTGCCGCAGCCGCAACTCACGGCGGCTCTGGGGGTGCCGAATGCCTGCACGCTCTGCCATCTGGATAAGTCGATCAACTGGGCGATTCGTGAATCGCAGCGGCTGTGGCCGGATTGGTATCGCGCGATTGAGCCGAGCCGTGATGCGCAGTTCGAGATGGCCGAAGGGCCGCGAATGTTGTTTGCCGGCGATGCGTTGACGCGGGCGCTGGCGGCGGAAGCCATGGGCGGCGGCGGCATGATGAAGCCTGACGCGCAATGGGCCGCGCCCTATCTGGTCGAAGCCTTCAACGATAATTACCCGATTGTGCGTTTTTTCGCGGCCAATGGCCTGGCCGCTGGCCCTTGGAAACTTCCGAAGCCGGATTATCTGGCGGCTGCGCCGATCAGACAGGCAGCCTTAGATCAGTGGCAAAGCCTCTTCGATGCGTCCGTGAGACAGCCCATCGCCAGGTTTGCTGCCGAACTGCGCGCACGCCGCACGGAGGTCGATGTCGAGGTCGGCGAATGAGGATCTGCCATTCGGGCTGCTGGTCGCCATAATCATTCGAAATGCGGAGGAGTTATGCTTGAAGTCGTCTTGAAGCGATTTGAGAATCCCGATGAGGTTCGGCTCTTTGAGAAAGGCAAACTGGAGATCATACGCATCGGCGGAATGACGATTGGCAGGGCGACCTATCAGCCGGGATGGAAGTGGTCTACGCATGTCAGCCCCATTGCCGGAACCGCCTTTTGTGAAGTCGAACACGTCGGCATGGTCATCTCTGGAACCGCCACCGTCGCATCAACGGACGGCGAAGTCCACGAGCTTGGGCCGGGAACGGTTTTCTATGTTCCCCCTGTGGCGCACGACAGTTGGGTGATCGGCGATGAAGATTACGTCTCGCTGCATTTTCTCGGCGCAGAGCAGTATGCAAAGTAAACTTTTAGATAGCGGTTCAAGCTTGAACACATGAGCAAAACGAAAACCAACGCCGCGCCCACTGCCGCGAAACCAGCGGCGCAGGCCAGTCACGCCGACCGCTTGCTGCGGCAGGGCTGGGCGAGCATCGCCGTGTGGATGAGCGTCGGGTTGCTGCTTGAAGGGCTGCTCGGCTACAAGATACCTGCGTATCTGAACGACCCGCAGCGGCGCGAGTTGTTCCGCCTGGGTCACACGCACGGCACCTTGCTCGGCATCCTGCTGGTGGTCGCCGCGCTCGTCCTTGAGCGTGGCGCGGAGATCCCGAAAGCGGCGCGGACGGCACTGCGCATCGGCGCGGTGCTGATGCCCGCAGGCTTTTTTGTCGGCGGCATCTGGCACAGCGAAAGCGATCCCGGACTGGCCATCTGGCTGGTGCCGCCCGGCGCGCTGCTGGTCATCTATTCGGCTGTCGCCTTCACACTGGCTCACTTCAAGAAACCTACACCGAAAGACTAAAGCTACGCCGGCTCGCTTTACCCGCATTTCTGATGGAGTCGAGCGGTTTGAGGCTTTCACAAACGGAAAAATCGCCGCTCAAAGACCGCCTCTAACCTCACAGGTCATCATTTTCGCCTGAGGCTTGATCGTTTATCGCTGAAATATGACTGATTGAGCTACAATAAACTTGACAATGAAACGCTCAGATATTAATATGATGCTGACCTTAAAATCTGGAGGGGTTAGAAAATGGGCAAGATTATAGGAATTGACCTGGGGACAACCAACTCGGTTGTCGCCGTGATGGAGGGAGGCGAGCCGGTCGTCATAACCAACGCCGAAGGCGCGCGAACGACGCCCTCTGTGGTTGCATTTACCAAAGATGGGAACCGGCTTGTCGGCCAGGTCGCCAAGCGTCAGGCGGTCACCAATCCTGAGAACACTGTCTACTCGATCAAGCGTTTCATGGGCCGACGTTTTGACGAGGTTTCGGAAGAGATGAAGATGGTGCCGTACAAAGTGACGCAGGCGGGCAACGATGTGCGCATCGTGGCGGGCGGCAAAGACTGGTCGCCGCCGGAGATTTCTGCGATGATCCTCCAGAAACTCAAGCAGGCGGCGGAAGACTTTCTCGGCCAGAAAGTCACCGAAGCCGTCATCACCGTGCCGGCCTATTTTAATGACTCGCAACGCCAGGCGACGAAAGACGCGGGCCGCATCGCCGGCCTCGACGTTAAGCGCATCGTCAACGAGCCGACCGCCGCAGCGCTCGCCTACGGACTCGATAAGAAGAAAGACGAAACGATTGCCGTCTTCGACTTCGGCGGCGGCACCTTCGACATCTCGATTCTCGAAGTCGGCGAAGGCGTCGTCGAAGTGAAATCGACCAACGGCGACACGCATCTGGGCGGCGACAACATTGATCAGCGGCTGATTGACTGGATCATTGACGAGTTCCGCAAAGATCAGGGCATCGACCTGTCGAAAGATAAGATGGCCTTGCAGCGACTCAAGGAATCGGCAGAGAAGGCGAAGATCGAATTGTCGTCGACGATGGAGAGCGAAATCAATCTGCCGTTCATCACCGCCGATCAGGCGGGGCCCAAGCACTTAGTAATGAAGCTCACACGCGCCAAGTTCGAGCAGTTGGTCGAAGATATTTTGCAGCGCACCATCGAGCCCTGTCGCGCCGCCATGAACGATGCCAGCGTCAAGCCGAATCAGATTGACGAAGTCGTGCTGGTCGGCGGTTCGACGCGCATTCCGAAAGTGCAGCAGATGGTCAAGGAGTTCTTCGGCAAGGAGCCGCACAAGGGCGTCAATCCTGATGAGGTAGTCGCGGTCGGCGCGGCGATTCAGGCGGGCGTGCTCGGCGGCGAGGTCAAAGACCTGTTGCTGTTGGATGTGACGCCGCTCAGCCTGGGCATCGAAACGCTCGGCGGCGTCTTCACGAAGCTGATCGACCGGAACACGACGATTCCGACGCGCAAATCGGAGATCTTCTCGACGGCCTCCGACAGCCAGACCTCTGTCGAAGTCCACGTGCTTCAGGGCGAACGCTCGATGGCGGCGCAGAACCGCACGCTCGGCAAGTTCCATCTGGTCGGCATCCCGCCAGCGCCGCGCGGCGTGCCACAGGTCGAAGTGGCCTTTGACATCGACGCCAACGGCATCGTCAATGTGTCGGCGAAAGACCTCGGCACAGGCCGCGAGCAGAAGATCACAATCACCTCTTCGTCGGGCCTGTCGAAAGACGAGATTGATCGCATGATGCGCGACGCCGAATCCAACGCCGAAGAAGATCGCCGCCAGCGCGAGCGCATCGAAGCGCGCAACAAGCTCGACGGCATGATCTACTCGACGGAAAAGACCCTGTCCGAGCACCGCGACAAGGTTGATGCAGAGACCGTCAGCAACATCGAATCGGCGCTTGCGGAAGCCAAAGGCAAGCTCGACTCGGATGACGCCGACGACATCAACAAAGCCTATGACAATCTGGTGAAAGCGACGCACAAACTGGCCGAGATCATGTACCAGCAAGCCTCGCAGCAAGGTGGCGACCAGACAGGCGGCCAGACCGGCGGCGCTGGCGCGGCGGGCGCATCGGCGGGCGCGTCGGGCGGCGACGATGTCATTGACGCAGACTTTGTTGACGTTGACGACAAGAAGTGAGAGTGGGGGCCGGGTGACGGGGGCCAGGGGCTGGGTTATCTCGAAGGACAACGGTCTTTTCAGATGACGGAAGCCTCGGCCCCCGACCCCTGACCTCCGACCCCTGTTCTATGCCGGCTAATCACGATTATTACAAAGCGCTCGGTGTGTCGCGCAATGCGAAGACCGAAGAGATCAAGAAGGCGTATCGCCGGCTGGCGCGGCGCTATCATCCTGATGTCAATCCCGGCGATAAGGATGCCGAGGAGCGATTCAAGCAGATCTCGGAAGCCTTCGATGTGCTGTCGGATACGAAGAAGCGCGAAGTCTACGACCGGCTCGGTTACTACTCGGAGCAAGCCGCCGCGTCGGCTGGCGTGCCGTTCGATTTCTCGAATTTCGGTGCCGCCAACTTCCGCGACATCTTCTCGGAAATCTTCAGCAGCGTGCGCGGTCAGTCGCCGTCCGCTAAGCAACCGGCGCGCGGCTCGGACATTGAGTATGCGCTGAGCGTGACCTTTGAAGAAGCCATGCGCGGCTTGGTGACCAACCTCGAAATCGAGCGCAGCGAAGCCTGCGCCGCCTGTCACGGCAAAGGCGAGATGGCGGGAGAAACCACCGCCTGTCCGACCTGCCAGGGGAGCGGCCAGCAGCAACGCGTCCTCGGCGGCGCGACGCGCTGCGCCAATTGCAATGGCTCAGGTAAGGTGGGGCGCTCGTGTTCAAGCTGTCACGGCACTGGCATCACCCCGCAACGCGAAACCGTGATGGCGCGCATCCCGGCAGGCGTTGAAACCGGATCGCGGGTTCGCGTCGCCGGCAAAGGTCACGCCGGCCAGTACGGCGGCCCCGCCGGCGACCTGTTGATCACCACCAACGTCGGTGATCATGCGTACTTCAAGCGGCGCGGCGATAATATCCATTGTGTAGTGCCGATTACTGTGCCGGAAGCGGCGCTCGGCGCTAAGATCGAAGTGCCGACGATTGACGGCAAGGCGCTGCTCAGGGTGCCGCCCGGCACGCAGTCGGGGCAAAGGTTCCGCCTGCGCGAGCGCGGCGCGCCGAGTTTGCGCGCCGGCGGCGTGCGCGGCGATCAGTACGTCGAAGTAAAGATCACCTTGCCGAAGGTAATCAACGAAGAGACTAAGGAGTTGCTCCACGAATACGCCCGCCGCAACCGCGACAACCCGCGCTCGGAAATGGGGCTTGAGTAGCGGAGGTTACAATGACGGATGCCCTCGTCTGGCTGGTGGCGCTGGCGGTAATTGCCTTGATGTTCTGGGCGCTGGTGCGCGACCGGCAGCGTTTGAAGAACCGCACGAATGCAGAGTATGAACGCGACCTGGCCGAGGCGCGCAACTCGATGCTGCGTGCAGGCATGCTTGAACTGGATAAGTTCCTGGTGAATGAGAAAGCCAAGCGCGCCGCTGTCGAAATGATTAAAGACGAACAGCAGGGAATGACCAAACTCGGCGGCAAGAGCGATGACCCTGAGCGCACAGCGAGCGAATAGCCATGTCGAGAAACAAGAAGGTAAAAAAATACACGATCAGTGTCGTCGCCGAGCAATACGGCGTGCATCCGCAGACGCTGCGAATGTACGAGCGCGAAGGGCTGATCAAACCATCGCGCTCGGAAAAGGGCACGCGCTACTACACCGAAGAAGACATCGAACAGCTTGAACTGGTTCTGAATCTGACGCGCGACCTGGGAGTGAATCTCGCGGGCGTCGAAATCATTTTGAACATGCGTGACAAGATGCGGCAGATGCAGCGCGAGTTCGAGAATTTCTTGCAGTACATTCACGACAACGTCGGCCAAGAAGTCTTCCGCGTGGACGAGCATTCGAAGAGCGCGCTGGTGCCACGTCGGCGCATCGAATTGGTCGTCAAAGGCGGCAAGCGCATGGAGTGATCAGATGAAAATGTAGAATGCCGCATGATGAATGATGAATGCCGGAAGACTCCTGCCCCTTCGTCATTCATCATGCGGCATTCTGCATTTCCTTTTCTCGCCATCCTGCTTGCTTTCTGCCATCAGATTGCCGATATTCTTCATTCCGTGTGTTCCTTTCGCTACTGCGCGCCGCTTGAGCGGCGGCGTCAGGTAATAATGTAGCGAGGATCACACAGGGCCTTTCAGGTACACGACATCCAATCAAAGTCATAAACGGAGGCGCAAACCAATGGCCAAGCTCCTGTCGTTGAAACCGGCAATCTCTATCGGGTTGCTCATCCTTGCCTTCTTTGCCAATAGCCTGCGGGTATGCGGAGACGATCTCGATAACATCACCTTTCATGGCCTGGTGCGTGACAGCGCCGGCGCGGCGATTGTCGGCGCGCGGGTCACTGCCGTGCAAACCGCAACCAGCGTTGAGCGCGCTGGGATAACCGACAGCGAAGGGCGCTATCGCATTATGGTGAACGCGCCCGGCAGCTATACGCTCAAAGTGGCGGCGGATGGATTTCGCGAGACCGTGAGCAAAGAGATTGCTGTGATCAGCGGGCGTGTCGTGGCGCTGGACTTTGCCCTGCAACCGTCCGGCGTCACTGAGCAGGTCACCGTCACGGCAACCAATGCGCCGCTGGTCGATACGGCGCGCACAGTAACCGGCGACACCATTACGCGCCGCGAGCTTGACGAGTTGCCCATCAGCAATCGCGATCCGCTGCAACTGGTTTTTCTACTGGGCGGCGTCGCCGAAGCGCCGCTGACGACCGCTGATCTGGCCGACGAAGGGCGCGGCGTTTTCGTGCGCAATGCCCCAGAGGAAGCCGGCATCTTTTCGCTCACCGGTGCCCCGGCGACTTCGAACAACCTGACGATAGACGGACTCGACAACAACGACGACCGCGCCGCCCGCGAACGCATCACGCTCAACCCTGAAGCCGTCGCCGAAGTGCAAATCATCACCAATCAGTACGCCGCAGAATATGGCCGCGCTTCGGGCGGACGCCTCAACTTGCGAACCCGTGGCGGCGCAAACGAGTTTCGTGGCGAAGGTTACTTTTACTTCGGGGACGAATCGCTGAATGCCAACACCTACTTTCGCAACGCTCGCGGGCTGAATCGGGTGCCGCAGCAGCAGCGCCGCGAAGGCGCGGTTGTTTCGGGGCCGATCCAGCGCCAGCGGTATTTCTTTTTTGCCAACTACGAGCGGCTCGACATAACCGACTTTGCTGAGATCAACGCGACCGTGCCGGTCGCTGTGAATCCACTTTTTCCGCTGCCGCTACCGAATCAGCCTGTCGACGTGGGAAGCATTGTCGGATTATTTGAGAATGAGATTACGACGCCCGAATCCCGCAACGTCATCAACGGGCGGGCGGATTTCAACTTCACCGCTGCGCACAATGCTTCAATCCGTTTCGATGTGCAGCGCGGCGAAAACAAGCGCGGCTTTCCCGGCGGCGCGCGCTTGCTTGATACGATTCTCATCGAAGGCCGCAACAGCGATTCGATCAGCGGCACCGACAACTATATTTTTTCAAGCCGCCTCGTCAATCAAGCGCGTGTGCAGTATTCGCGACTGCTACCGCGCAGCCGGGCGAGCGTCGATTTCGCCAGCATCATCATAAACGAACCGTCGCGCTTCATTGCCGGCGCGTATACCGGCACCGACGGCTCGCCGGCTTTTGCTAGAGAAGAACGCCGCTTTCAGCTTCAGGACAATCTCTCGCTCATCCTCGGCAGCCATCTGTTCAAGGTCGGCGTTGACGCGCAACTGGTGCGCTCGTCGTTTACAGACCTGTTTGCGACCGGCGGCGAATTCACCTTCGCCAACGTCGAAGACTTTCTCGCCAATCGCCCAGAGCAGTTCGTTCAGCGATTCGACACCGAAAGCAAAGCGACCAACAATGTTCTGGGTTTGTTCGCGCAAGACGAATGGCATCTGCGTTCAAACCTGACGCTGTCGTTCGGGCTGCGCTGGGACAATGAGTCAATCCTGAAAGACCACGACAACTTCAGTCCGCGCCTGGCAGTGGCCTGGGATCCATTCGGCGGCAAGCTGTTTCGCAAATTCAAGAAATTTGCCGAGCCCGGAAAGACGGTTGTGCGCGCCGGCTTCGGCCTGTTTTATAACCGCGCCCTGCTCAGAACCATTGATGACTTTTCGCTTGGGCGTTCGACGCTGACGGTCGATTCCGACATCGCACCGGCGGTGCTCGATTTTGTAAGCTTTCCTACACCAATCTCAGATCGCTCGCTGGTTGACCGTTTCGGCATACTCGAAGCCAGCTTCCTCAGGCGCGTCAGCGAGGATCTGCAAATCCCTTACACGCTGCAAACCGGCATGGGGGTTGAGCGGCAAATCGCCCGCAAGATGGTGGTCACCGCCGATTACATCTTCACGCGCGGCGCGCACCTGTGGCGCGAGACCAACATCAATGCGCCGCGCGTGCCTGCGGGCTTTGCGAACTTCACGGCTTATCTGTTGAGCCGCGATTTCGACAATCGCCCTAGCGCGGCAGGCCGCCGGCCCGTCAGCGGCGCTACTGCCGACGTGGTCAGGTTTGATCTTGGCGCGAACACCTCAACCACGTCGGGCGCGATTCAAGTCAGCAATGGCGTGCGAATTCTAACGCTCGGACTCAATACGCCGGGATCCGCCAACATCACTGCGGCGCTCAATGCGATTCGCTTTCTGCGTCCTGACCCGACGCTCACGCAGGTCGAGATGCTCGAATCAACCGGTAATTCGTTTTATCACGGCGGCATTTTTTCGGTGCGTTACGCCGCTGGCCGCCGCATGACCTTTCGCGGTGTCTACACGCTCTCGAAGCTGGTTGACGAAGGCACCACGAATACCGCATCGCCGCAGGCTTTGTTTGATCGCCGCGCTGAACGCGCCTTGTCGCTGCAAGATCAGCGGCATCGTTTCACCTTCAGCGCCCTCTTTCAGATTCCGCGAATCAATGTGGATCTTGCGCCAATTGTGTCATTCGGCTCGTCGCGCCCGTTCAACATCGGCTCAGGCGCGGATCGTAATCTGAATGACATTGATAATGACCGCCCGAATTTTCTCGCGCCCCTCGGTCGCCCTGAATGGCGCAGGCCGGGCAGCGCCACGGCAGATGAAGTGAAAGCACTTCTCCAACTTGCGCCAATTGGTTCAGACGGCAACTTGCCACGCAATTACGGTCGCGGGCCGGGAACCCGATCCTTTGATCTGCGCGCCTCGCGGACCGTGCGCATCAACGAACATCTGCGCCTGCGCCCGGCCATCGATGTCTTCAACCTGTTCAACCACACGACGTTCAATTTCGGCGCGGAGTTTATCGACCGCAACGACGCAGACTTTCTCCTGCCGCGCCGCACGCAGCGCCCGCGCACGATTCAGCTAAGCCTGAAACTCTCGATGTGAGAGGGGTGACAAGTGACAGCAGGCGTGACCAGTGACCAGTGACCAGTTGATAGAACTGAACGACGAGCTATTCAGCGTAAACGGCAATAGGTAGCGGCAAAACGCCAGCAACCTTTACTTGTCACCGGTCGCTCGTCACTGGTCACGAATTACGTCCACACAGGCTTTTTAGGCTGCTTGCGTTTTTTGAAGTTGGGATGATTCTCAAGAATGCGGCGGCATTTTTCGAGCCCGACGACGATCTTGGAGGCGAGCGCCTGCGGCGGCGCAAGCTTTTCGGCTGTCTCGAACATCCGCAGCGCGCGTTCGGGATCAAGTACCGTGAGCGCGCATTCCGCCCCTTGCACCAGGGCGCGCACCGTGTTCGCATCATCGGGCCAGGCTGTCGCCATGCGCTCATACTCGACCGCTGCTTCGCGGTTCATCTGCGCCTCGCGCAGGTAATCGCAGATGATCAGCCATTCGCGCGGCGGAATGCGCGCCCGGATGTCGTTGTCCGGGAATACCGACAGCAAATTGTCATAAGCCAGCAGCGCCGCTTCCTTGTCGTTGCGTTGCAGGTGGTAGCGAATCAATCGCCCGTACATAGTATTGAGTTGGTCATAGTTCTGCTGCTTCTCGTAAACGTGTATCAAGGCGAGGATGGCTTCGAGGTTGTCGTGGTCTTTCATGAGGTGCGAGCGCAGTTTGCGCTCGGCCATATCAAGCTTGCCTTTGTCCATCATCTCCAGCCCTTCCTGAACCGCTTGCGGTGCTGCAAACGATACCTTGGCTTCGATCTTCGGATTGATATGTGTCTCTTCGTATTTTGTAGCTTTCATCACTCCGGCGAAGGCAGCGCCGTAAATAAACCCGGCAATATGCGCCGAGAACGCTGTGCCGCCGCCATTGTTTTTGCGGTTGAAGTACCACAGGATCAGATTCTCAATGAAGTATGAGATGAGGAAGAGATAACTTGGAATCATCACCAGCAGCCGTTTTTTCGCCAGCAGGAATCCCAGGATATTGCCTGGCCAGAACAGCAGCTTGATCTTGGTGCGCGGAAATCTGACGAGGAAAGCGCCCATGGTCGCGGAGATCGCCCCCGAAGCGCCGATCAGCGGCACGCTCGAAGGCGATACGATGAAAGGAATGCACGACGCGGCAGCGCCAAAAAGATAGAAGCCGAGAAAAACACCGCGCCCCCAAAAATCTTCAAGCACGAAGGCGATGGCAAAAAAGAAAATCAGGTTGCCGAACAGATGTTCATAGCCGCCATGCAGAAAGGCGCAGGTGATCAACTGGTAGAATTTCCATTCGCCGTTAGGCGCAAAGCCTAAACGGTAATTGATCGTCCCCTTTCTCGCCTCAACATAGGTGGTCAGCTTTTTATTGAACTCTTCGCGCAACTGCACGGCTTCGGGAGTGCGCAGCCAACTCTCATACTCGCTGGCCGTCTCCGGATGCTTCTTCAGGTGATCTTTGATCATCTCGGCCTCTTCTTTCGCCATGAGGCCGTGTTGAACCAGCTTGTTTCTCACGTCATCGTCTGCCGCCAGCGCCTCATTCTGAGTGAGAAATTTTTGCAGATCGCTATAGCTTTGGACGACTTCCTTCATGCTACCGGCCTGCGCCGGCAGCGTCATAAAGTAAATCAGCACACAAAGCCCCATAATGGCGAAGGTCACCCAGGGTAATCGGCGCACCGTCGAATTTTCATTGCCGATAGGAATGAAGCTGCCAATCACGGCAAGGAAAATAATGATACAGATGAACATGAACAGTTCGAACATGGCGGAGACCTCGCAGGTCAAGAGGGAGTCACTGGAGGGGCATCAAACCGTGCGGGCGCTGGTGGGGCACGCCTGACAGACTGCGGCGATGATAGCAAAGCGGCAGGGGCGCTTCAATACTAATATTCGCGGCGGGATAGCTGCGGTTGCAGAGCCTGGTTTGATAGCACAAGCAGACTATCTAGGCTGGCTTTCCTGTCGCCATCATTCGAAAGACCTTGAACATTGAAACTCAGAGGTTGGGAAGGGGGCTTGCCCCCGCAGTCTGAAGAATCATTTCTCTGTAATCATTTCTTTTACCCACTTGGATGCTGCGACAGACAACTTTTGCACATCGTCAGGCCACCACCATGCTTTATCGACTGGCACAGGGGCTGTCTCGTCAAAGTAAAAAGCTCTGAAGCTTGACCATGGATAATCTTTTGCGGCTCCCACCTGTCTTGCTTTTACGGGATTGGCGTGGATGTAGTTAATTTTCTGCCAGATCATCCACTGACTCCAAAGCGGCAGACTCTTAAAGCTTTCCTGCCAGAGTTGATGAATGGAACCATCGGCGTCAGGAGTTGCCCGGAGAAAGAGATCCGGGCCTGCGACCTGGATTACGCGCCGTGCTGAACAGCTCTTTAATCTGCCGATCAATTGGCGAATGTCGCCGTCCTGCGGATTGACAATGAGATGAAAGTGATCAGGCATCAGCACATAAGCAATGAGTTTGAACGGGCTGCTTTCTCGCAACTCCGCGCACACAGCGAAGAATTCCTGGCTGCATTGCGGCTGCGTGAAGATGGCCCTGCGGTTCACCACGTTTCCGGTAACGAAATGTAATGCGCCAGGCAGATTGCGATTTGACCACTTGCGGGCCATGAGTTCTAACCTCCGACTGTTGCGGGGGCAAGCCCCCTTCCCGACCTGATATAAATTTGATTGGCGTTGTCCATCCCAATCGCTCTGGGATGAAGGGATAGGGGAAGAGAACCCATGCTCATCGCGTCAAACAGATATCGCAGCAATTACATCTGATTGCTGGTGACGGCGGCAGGATCTTCAGGCGTAAGGGGCTTCGGGGTGCTGGCGGCAGGGACGCGCAGCGCGTGCTTGCCCGGCGGCGTCGTGCCGCGTTGAAGCTCAGGGTTCAACTCCAGCAAGGCACCGTAAGAGATGTTCAGGCGCTTGGCCAGCGGGCGCAAATCGGTCTGCTTGGCAATCCAGCGCGTCTCGTAGCGATAAGGGAAAGCCGGCGGCATCTCGAAGCCATACTTTTTGGGCGTCTTGGCAATCGTCACAACCGCTAAGATGGCCGGCACATAGTTGCGCGTCTCCTGTGCGAGAAAACCGCTGCGGTGCAAGCGCCAGAAATCGCGCGTGCCGGCGCGGCTGATCGCCGAATCGACGTTGCCTTCGCCGGTGTTGTAAGCCGCCAGCGCCAGCGCCCAGTCATTATGATAGCGGGTCGCCAAAAACTTCAGATACTTTGCCGCCGCCCGCGTCGATTTTTCGGGATTGGCGCGTTCGTCGACCCAGTAATTTTGCTGTAGGCCGAAGCGCGCGCCGGTTGCAGGGATGAACTGCCAGATGCCTTTGGCCGCCGCTGCCGACAGCGAGTAAGGGTTCCAGCCCGATTCCACCTGCGCCAGCCAGATTAAATCCGTCGGCACGCCTTCTTCCTTGAAGACGCGCTCGGCCATCCCGCGATAGCGCACCGAACGCGACAGTCCGGCTTCCATGGTCGCGCGTCCGCGCCCGCGCGTGAAGTAGCTGATGAATTGCTTGATCGGATAGGCGGCCTCGAAGTTAAAGTTGAAACGCGCGTTGATCTCCTGGTCGTCGGCAGCGACCTCTTCGAGATCGGCTTCCGAAAGCGATGCCAGCTTGTCGAGCGGCGACGGTTCGTAACGCTGCTCGCTGAAGCCACCGTCCTTCTGCTCCATGGCGATGATCTGATAGCGATTGATCTTTTCGATCAGTTCACGATAGTAGGCGCGCAATTCGTCATCGGTGGCGATATTGATCGGCGCGATGAGGATGGAATCGACGGCTTCGTCGAATTCGCGGCGTGCTCTGTCGTATTCGCCGCTTTTGTAGGCTTGCTCGCCGCGTTGTAAGTGCTGGCCAGAATCGTTGATGATTTTGCGGATGATCTCTTGTTTGATCTCTTGCGCTGCCGGTTGATTGCCGGTGCCCGAAGCCAGGACGGCGCGCGAAAGCTGCGAGCCGCCGCCAATCATAAGCGTATACAAGATCGTGATCGTAATGATTCGCTTCGCTTTCATCAACACCATTCCAAAACGCGCGGGACAGCATCGTAGTTCAATTATTGATTATACCCGAACCTGCCGTCTGAAGGGACTGTTTGCCAGCAAGCATAAGGGATTCGCAAGAATCATAGGTAGAGGCTAGAGACTGGCGGCTAACAAAAACGCGCCGTTATGGTCTTAGCATTCATCAACGATAGAGACTTGCACTTCTGTTGCTAGCCTCTAGCCTCTACTTCCTCACTATTCGTAGCGCAGCGCATCGATGGGATCGAGCGCCGCAGCTTTGCGCGCCGGGTAGTAGCCGAAGAGGATGCCGACCAGCATCGAAAACAGCACCGAGGCGATAATCGAATATGGCGATACCAGGGTCGGCCAGTTCAGAGTTCTTGAAATGACGATTGAAGCGATGATGCCGAAGACGACGCCGATGATGCCGCCGACGGCTGACAACGTGATCGATTCGATCAGGAACTGGCGGCGAATCACGCCGCTGCGCGCGCCAATCGCCATGCGTATGCCGATCTCGCGCGTCCGCTCCGTGACGCTCACCAGCATGATGTTCATGATGCCGATGCCGCCGACCAGCAGCGAGACGATGGCGACCGATGCCAGCAGGTTCGTCATGATCTTGCTCGACGCATCCGCCGCTTCAGCAATATCTGTAAGGTTTCTTACTGTAAAATCGTTATCCATATTCGGCGCGATTTTGTGGCGCTGGCGCAGCAAGTCGGTAATCTGCTGTTCGGCGGTGAAGGTCGCTGAGGCGCTTACCGCCGAAACCATGACCTGATTGATCCAGGTAATCGACAGCATTTTTTTCTGCGCCGTCGTGTAGGGCACGATGACCGTATCATCCTGATCCTGGCCCCACTGGTTCTGGCCTTTCGTGCTGAGGACGCCGATGACGCGAAACGGCAGGTTGCGAATGCGCATGGTCAGCCCAATCGCATCAGCGCCGGCAAACAGATTGTCCTCAACGGTCTTGCCGATGACGCAGACGCGCGCCGCCGTGCGCACATCGCCTTCGCTAAAAAACTCGCCCTTGACGACGGGCCATGCGCGTATATCCGGAAACTTTTCGTTCGCGCCCTGTATGCCGCTCGACGCCGACCAGTTCTGATTGCCGAATACCAACTGGCCGTTAGCGCGCACGCCGGGACTGACGGCGCGCACCGCCGGGCACTCGCGCTCGATGGCGTCGGCGTCTTCGGCAGTGAGCGTTGCCGTCGACCCTGCGCCGCCGCGCATACCGCCTTGATTGGCCGAACCGGACATCACATATAGCATGTTGTTGCCGAGTTGCGAGATTTGCGCTTGAATCGAAGCCGATGCGCCCTGGCCGATGCCGACCACGGCAATGACCGCAGCGACGCCGATGATGATGCCGAGCATCGTCAGGCTGGAGCGCAGCTTGTTACGGCTTAATGCCCGTAAGGCAATCCTGAAAGTCCCCCAGAGATTCATTCGTCGTCCTCCTCGTCGTCTTCGATCATCGGCAGGCTTTCGAGTTCTTCGCGCGCCGAGCGCGGATCATCGATGCGCTCGTCGCGTTTGATGCGCCCATCTTTGAAAACGACGACGCGGCGCGCGTACTGCGCGATATCCGGTTCGTGCGTCACCAGCGCAATCGTGATGCCGCGCTCTTCGTTCAACTGCTGAAACACATCCATCACTTCAATCGATGTGCGGCTGTCGAGATTGCCGGTCGGTTCGTCTGCAAGGATAATCGCCGGCTGATTGACGAGCGAGCGGGCGATGGCGACGCGCTGCTGCTGGCCGCCCGATAGCTGATTCGGCATGTTGTGCATGCGCTGGCTGAGCCCGACGATCTCCAGCGCTTCGGTGGCGCGCTTCAGGCGCTCGGCGGGTTTGAGTCCGAGATAGAGCATCGGCAACTCGACGTTTTCAAGCGCCGAGGTGCGCGACAAGAGGTTGAATCCTTGAAAGACGAAGCCGATCTTGCGATTGCGAATGTCGGCCAGTTCGTCTTTCGAGAGCGTCGATACGTCCTGCCCATCGAGGAAGTAATGGCCGCGCGTCGGCTTATCCAGGCAACCAAGAATATTCATCGTCGTTGATTTGCCCGAACCCGATGCGCCCATGATGGCGACGAATTCGCCACGCTCGATCTTCAGGTTGATGCCGCGCAGCGCATGAATCTCGACATCGCCCATCTGATAAGTCTTGTGGACGTGATCGAGCCGAATCAACGACGTGGCAGCGGTATCAATCACCGGCTCTTTCTCTGTGATAACCTGGGTGTCCAATAGATCCTCCTCAGTAAGCAATTACCGGTTGTCAGTTGTCAGGGATCAGTACGCTATCCTGATCATCATCAGGTGCGGCTAACCGGCAACTGACAACTGACGACCGGCATCTGCTTTTACCTTCCGCGCCCGCCGCCGCCTGGACGCTGATTGAACGGTGAGCCGCTCTGCGGCTGAGGCTTGCTGCCGCTGGCGTCGTTCTGGCCGATGATGACGATGTCGCCTTCTTTCAAATCGCCGCTGACCTCCGTGACGCGGCCATTGGTCAACCCGCTGCGCACAAAGCGCGGCTCGATCTGCTTATCATTGGCGAGCACCCAGACGAACTGTACCTGTCGCCGTTGACTGCTGCCACTCGCGCCATTGTTAGGTTGATTACTCTGGCCTTGCGCCGGCTGGCCGTCACGCTGCCTGGCTGGTTGTTGACCCTGCGCGCTGGGCGGTTGATTCTGATTGGCGGGCTGCTGGTCTTGCGCGCCGGCTGCCTGATCACTGGCTCCTGCGCTCTGTCGTTCGGCCTGGCGTTGATTGCGATAGGCGTCTTGCTTGGCGCGTATCTCTTCATCCGTCATGTTGGTTGGCTTAAAGCGCAGCGCCGCATTGGGCACTGTCAGCACATCGTCGCGCCGCGCCACAGGGATGGTGATGTTCGCCGTCATACCAGGCCGCAGCTTCAACTCCGGGTTCGCCACGTCAATGACGGCGCTATAGGTCACGACATTCTGTAACGATTGCGCATTCAATCGCAACTGGGTGATCTCGCCGGTAAACGTCTCGCCCGGAAATGCATCGACGCTGAAGTTTGCCTTGATGCCTTGTTTGATCTGGCCGACATCGGCTTCGTCAATCGACGCCAGCACCTGCATCTTCGTCAGGTCGTTGGCGATGGTGAATAGCGTCGGCGCTTGCAGACTGGCGGCGACCGTCTGGCCGACGTCGACACTGCGCGACACGACGACGCCGTCAATCGGCGAAGAGATGATCGAATGATCGAGGTTCGCCTGCTGCTGCGAGAGTTGCGCCACGGCCTGCGCCAGCGCGGCTTTTGCCTGATCCACCTTGGCTTTGGATTGCGCCAGCCCTGCTTGCACCTGTCCGACTTGCGCCACTGCCTGTTCATAGCGCGCGGCGGCGGCGTTGGCAGTGGCCTGCGCGGCTTCGATGTCGCGGCTCGGAATGACGTTCTTGAGATCCTGATAACGCTTGACCAGCGCCAGCGCATCGTCCCGCTGCACGCGATTCACTTCGACGTTGGCTTGCGTCGCTTTGATGTTGGCCTGCTGATTGACGATGTCGGCCTGAGCGGCGATGATCGCCGCCTGATTGTTCTGCACACTGGCGCGAGCGTTATCGACCTGTGCTTGAAAGATGGCCGGGTCGAGGCGGGCAATCACCTGACCCTTCTTAACCTGCGAATTGAAATCAGCGCCGAGCCACTGGACGGTGCCCGATACTTGCGAGCCGACCAGGACAGTGGTGACCGCCTGCACGGTGCCGGTCGCCGAGACCGTGACCTCGACGTTGCCGCGATCAACTTTCGCGGTGATGTAATCGCTGGCAGCGGCCTTCCGGCCCCACAACAAAAAACCGGCGATGGCGGCGCAGATGAGCAGAATGAGGATGGCAAGCGAGCCTTTGCGTCGCTTAATGGTTGCGCTGATCTTGCTGAGTATCTCTGGCATACTGAAACCTTATCCTTGAGAATCTTCTCCAATATATGATGAAGTTCATTCTCTTAATTTTGCCACAGTTCTTAGACGAAGTGGAAAGTGGCGCGGTTACAGGAAAGCCTCCACTAGCATACAGGATGTTGGCTGATATTTTATCGGCTCATGGCAGCAACCGCCAGGCGGATTCTTCGTATAGGCTTGAGGTTGAGATGATGGGGCCGGCCATAGAAGTTTGCTATGGTTCGCGCATCTCTAATAATGAGCCCTCCAGTTATTGATTCATTGCGACTGGCTCAGAATCTGGCGCAGGCGCGCAAGCCCGGCATTGCGCGCTTCCGCGCTGGCCGTGCGCAGGGTGATGTGGCCGAGCTTGCGATTCGGGCGCGGCGCTTTGCCGTAGAGGTGCAGATGAACATTTTCCATCGCCAGCACGCTACGCAGGTCAGGAATCGTGCCGATCAAATTGAGCATCGCCGAATAGCCGATGGTCGCGGTTGAACCGAGCGGCCATCCGGTGATGGCCCGCAGGTGGTTTTCAAACTGGCTGACCTCCGCGCCTTCAATCGTCCAGTGGCCGGAGTTGTGAACTCGCGGTGCCATCTCGTTTGCCAGCAGATGCCCGTCGCGTTCAAAGAATTCGATGGCCAGCACGCCGGTATAGTTTAAGGCTGCGAGCGCCCGGCGGGCGAACTCTTCGGCTTCGCGCTGAAGCTCAGAAGCGGCTCCTGGAGCCGGACACAGGGACAAGCGCAAAATGCCTTCGTGGTGATGATTCTCGACGAGCGGATAGAAAGCCGTTTCGCCCTGGCGGCTGCGTATGGCGAGCATGGAGACCTCGCGCTCGAAGGCAACGAAGCTTTCCAGAATCAGCGGCACGCCGCCCAGCGATTGCCAGGCCGCCGAAACGTCTTCGGTTTTGCGAATCACCGCCTGGCCCTTGCCGTCGTAGCCGAAGCGCCGCGTCTTCAACACCGCCGGCAGGCCCATGTCGTTCAGCGCGTTCTTCAAATCGTCCCACGACTCGACGGCGACGAAGGTCGGCGTCGGAATGCCGAGGCGCTCGAAGAAACGCTTTTCCGTCAAACGATCCTGCGCCGCTTCGAGGGCTTCGGGCGGCGGAAAGACAGGGACGCGGCGGCTCAGGAAGCGCGCAGGGTCTACGGGAACGTTCTCGAATTCATAAGTCACGACATCGAGGCCGCGTGCGAATCGCTTCAACGCATCGGTGTCGTTGAAGTCAGCGGCCATCAATTCGCTGACGTGTCCGGCGGGCGCTTCCGGCGATAGATCGAGCGTGCGAAAGCGCAGGCCGAGCGGATAGCCGGCAAGCGCCAGCATGCGTCCCAGTTGTCCGCCGCCGAGAATACCGATGCGCATCATGCCTCCCTCGGATCCGCGTGAGCGAGCACCGTCTCGGTCTGCTTATCGCGATAGGCTTTCAAGGTCTCGCGCAACTGCGGGTATTTGTTGCCGAGCATCGCCGTCGCCAGCAGCGCCGCGTTGATTGCTCCGGCGCGGCCAATGGCCAGCGTGCCGACCGGAATGCCTGCGGGCATTTGTACGATAGATAACAAAGAGTCCATGCCTTTCAGGGCTTTCGATTCGACGGGCACGCCAAGCACCGGCAGCGCCGTTTTCGCGGCGGTCATGCCGGGCAGATGCGCCGCGCCGCCGGCACCGGCGATGATCACTTCAAGGCCACGCCCTTCGGCGGTCGAAGCATACTGAAAAAGTAGATCGGGCGTGCGATGCGCGCTGACGACGCGGACTTCAAACGGCACGTCGAGCGCTTGAAGCGTCTCGGCGGCGTGCGCCATGGTCTCCCAGTCGGATGTCGATCCCATGATGATACCAACCAGCGGTTGCGTCATTTCTCTCTTCTATCCTTTGACTCGCGCTCGGCGCTGTCTGACGATGCTACTGAATATGGTCTTACTGGGATGATCAAGCAGCAACATCGATATAATTAACTTTGCTCGAAGGTTGCGGCACAGGTAAGCCATCCTCGCGCAATCCGCGAATGTGAAACTCTATAGCCTCGCGTATCTCTCGCTCTACTTCTTCTATTGTTTGCCCGGTTGTTACACAGCCAGGCAAATCGGGAACGTAAGCGGCGTAGTTATTTGCTGCCTTCTCGATGACGATTGCATAGCGCATGATCTATTCTCCTGTCGTCTTCAGTCCAGCTTATTTCAATATACTGTTCAGTGTTCCAGGTGGCAGATCGTCGTTCGGCTTACCTGGTACGGTTACACGTCCTTGCTTGGTTGGATGCTTGTACTGACGGTGGCTGCCCTCGGTTACCACGAGATGCCATCCATTGTCATTAAGCATCTTCAGCACATCACGCACCTTCACTCCTGAACGATAATCTGCTGAATCAAGGGCGTCAACGCGCCTCTGCGTTTAATGTTTGCTTTGAAGGGCAGGAAATAAAACGAAGAAGAGAGCAACTTTTTGGATTGACCTGGCCCTCAGGAAACGACGGCTTTCAGCGAGGCTTTCCGCAACCTGAAGACCGTGCCGCTTTCGTCGCCGGGTTGCCATTGGACTTCGGCATCGATCAAGCTGGCGCGCGAGCGGATGTTGGTCAGCCCGCGCCCGGTCTTGCCGTTGGCGCGGCTGGCATCAAAGCCGCCGCCGTTGTCTGCAAGCTCGATCCAGAGCGCGCCGTCCTCATTAATCCTGGCGCTCAACTTGACTTGCGTCGCGCCCGCGTGGCGGCAGACGTTGTTCACGGCTTCCTGCACGATGCGGAATATCTGAATCTGTACCGCATTCTGCAAATGTAGCTTTTCATCCAGACCGTCCTCGCAAGCAAATTCATAGGCGAACTTCTCTTCATCGGGCAACTGCGCGACGCCGTTGGTCAAGGCCCACTCCAGCGCCGCCGCCAGGCCGACGTTTGCCAGCGCCGAAGGGCTCAGGTCTTCGCAGATGCGGCGAATTTCGCTTGAGATATTTTCGATCTCCTGCCGGAACCGCGAAGGCTCGACGGCGGCGTGGCCGTTGGCGGGCAACTGGTCGCTCATCATCATCAAGCGCCGCAGATCGGCAAGCGTCTGGTCATGCAGATCGCGGGCGATGCGGCGGCGTTCGGCTTCGGTTTCGTTGGCCAGTTGCAAGCGCGTCTCGGCTAGTTGCAGGTTGGTGGATTCGAGCGCCGTGTTGGTGCGCCCGATGCGGCGATTCTGACGATAGCCCCACCACACGGCGACCAGCGCCAACAGCAGCAATACCGATAATGCCGACGATGTCCACGGGAATGGCGAGTGTTCAATTGTAAATTCGATTACGAACGGCTTCGATGCCATCAAGTCGCTGGTGAAGGCCCGCGCTTCGACCCGGTAACGACCGGCGCGCAAGCCTTCAAGCACCAGTTGCGAATCGCGCGACAGCTTCTGGCGAACCCTGTGGCCCGCCGCATCGAGGATGGCAAAGGCATATTGAAACTGTTCGGGAAAGCTGCGGCTGCTGGCGGCTGTCACGTCTATCGCCAGACTGTTCTGCGGGTATTCGAGATTGAGCCCGGCCTGCACTTCATCACGGCTGAACAATCGCTTGCCCATCACGCGAGCCGGGAAGATGAGCGGCGCGACTTCGCCCGGTTCGTAGCGCGCCAGGCCGCGATTCGTGCCGATCCAGATGAGCGGCTGATCGCGCGCCGCCAGGATTGTAAAGACTTGCTCGGAGGGCAGGCCCTGCTCGATGCCGCGCTTCGTTGTGATGACGCCTGCCGCGTCGTCAAGCAGGATCCTATGCAACCCAAGGCTCGCGGTCGCGCACCACGCGAGGTTCGGCGCAGTGGCGACGACGCTGCGCGCATCGGCGTCGCCGATCAGTTGCGTCAGCAGCCCTGCGCGCAAGGCGAACAGGCCGCGCGCCGTCGCCAGCCACAATACCCCCTCAGGCGAACCGTCTATCGCCCACACAGGCGTGCCGCGCAACTGGTCGAGCGCCTCGGCGGGCCTGGTGCTCGTGCCGTCAAAGACGAAGACGCCCGCTGCTGCCGTGCCGATCCACAATCGCCTGTCGCTCTCGGCATAAAGGCTGACGACCTGCCGTAGAGCGGTGTCGCTTGCATCCGCAGGCCAGACGAGCACGCGGCTGCCGGCATCGAGCCGTTCGACGCCGCGCCCGAAACTGGCGACATAGAGCGCGCCGCGAAACCGCTGAATCGCTCGGATGCTGTCACCGGCTTCGTCAAATCGGCTGAACGTTTCGCTGTGAGTTGGATTACTAAACTGGGAATGGCCCGGCGCGGCGGGCGGCTCGCGGTTTGCGGCTGCGGTTGTCCGTTGACGCGGCTGAGCGGTTGTCGCCGCGTGCGCCCCTGGCGGTGACGATTCGATGAACAGTCCCGACGCCGTGCCGACGATCAAGCGACCGCTGGCGTCTTCGTTGATGGCATGAACCACGCGGTTGCCGATGGCTTCGTTCGGTTGCCAGCCTTCAGTTGTGCGAACGAACAGGCCGCGATTCGTGCCGCACCACAGCCGGCCATCGCTTGCGGAGAACAAAGTGCGCGCGAAGTTGCTCTCGGTGTTATCGGAAATCGTTTCGACGCGCAGGCCGTGCGGATCATAACGGCAAACGCCACGGTCTGTGCCGAACCAGACGACGCCTTCGCGATCAACGAAGACTGCATAGATGCGATTCGAGCGCAGGCCGCCCGCCGTGCTCTCAAACGTGAAGCGATCAACTTTGCGTCCGTCGCGGAAGCGCGCCGCGCCCTGCCCGTCGGTTCCGACCCACAGGTCGCCGCGCCCGTCAAAGCCGAGCGCCGTCACTGTGCCCAATCCGGCGCTGATTTTTTCAGGATGCAGCACGTCGCCGCTAGCATAGAGGCCGCTGTCTTCGGCGGTCGTTTGTGATCCAAACCACAACTGATGATTGGCGTCGGCGGCAATCGCTTCGACAAAGAAGGCGCGCGGACGGCTGAGGATTTCCGTGACTAGAGGGTGGTCGGTTTCTGCCTGCTCGATCTGCAACAAGCCGCGACTGCGCGTGCCGACGATGAGGGCGTTGTCAAGAATTGCGATGCTCGTGAGCGGCAACGGCGTGTGGCCGCTGGCATCTGTGGTAAGCAACGGCGAATCCGCCGGGGTGATAGCATTTCCGGCAAAGTGGCCATCATCGGATAGCCAGCAGTCAAAGATTTCGCCTTGCTCGCTGGTCATGAAAGCGCGCCCGCCGCCGGGAGCGAAAATGGCGGTGATCGTTTTACCTTCGGTCTCCAGAATGCGCTTGAACTGGTTGTTCGTGAAGACCGCCGCGCCCGCGTCTGTGCCGAGCCAGAGGAAGCCTTCGGGGTCGAGCTTCAAAGTGCGAATGTGGCTGGAAGGCAGCGCTTCGTCGCTGACTTTTTGCACGCGGCGACCGTCATACTTTGCCAGCCCGCCGTCGGTGGCAAACCACATCACGCCTTCGTTGTCCTGGGCGATGGCGCGCACGTGATCGGAAGGCAATCCATGAAACAGCGTCACCGCGCCCCATTGATGCAGGCTGGCCGATGAGCCATCGCTGCCACTCATTGCATCGGGATGAATTGCCAGCAAGGTAAAACCGAGCAGACAAATGATGGCCATCTTTGAGCGAACTTTTCGGCCAACGTTCATGGCAAGATCCCGTGTGAAGATCAATCTCAGGCTTTTGAAAGCCCGCGCGCCTTCTGCTCTTCGACGAATCGTTTGCGGTCGCGTTCGATCCACTTGCCGAGTTCGTCGTCGGCCTTCTGCAATTCGTCGCTGTTCAACAGACCGCGCCGCAACGCTTCAAAAAAAGCCCGCGTGCGCACGTTGTAAGCGAGCTTGTCATAAGATTCGTTCATCGTCCCTTCGGGCGAAGCGGCGAACAATTTTTCATAAAGCGTCGCCAGCCGGCTCTCGACGCCGCGCAGACTCAAACTGCATTTGCGGGCGATGGCCCAGTTCGATAGACCGAGCGCGAGATAATATAACGCTTCGGCTTCAAACTCTGTGAGCAGCGGGCGCTTGAACGAATCCTTGAATGCCGGATCGATCATATCCGCGCCGTCTTCCAGCACGGCGGCGACGAATCGCAGAAAGCGCGATTCAGGATTGTTCTTGTCGATGAAGCCATAGGCCGGCGGCGGCTCAACGGTCTTGATGATGCGGCGAATCTCGTTGATGTAGATCTCGTGTGGGAACTGCGTCCAGAAGATGATGCGCGCCTGCGGGAAGCTGCGCCAGATGGCGCGCGCCGCTTTGACGCCCGATAGCTTCGGCATCTGTATGTCCATCACGCAAAGCTGCGGGCGGTGCTGCAAAGCCAGTTCGATGGTTTGCTCGCCGTCGCCGGCTTCGATGACGGGAGCGTGCGCGATAAATTCGCGCTCCAGCAGTTCGCGCAGGTAACGCCGCTGCGCCACGTTGTCTTCGGCAATCAAAATAGCCATAAGTTTTTCAATCGCTCACTGCAAGTAATCAAGCTGGAGCCCGATGGGACTGGCACCCACGCCTTTCAGGGCATCGATAATCCCGACCACGATGCACGAGCCGGGGCGGACGCTTTGATGCTATGACTGCCAGTGCGGTTGGTCAATGTGGTTAGCCACAGTCGCGCGCAGCGCACAGCCCACAACTCGGCATCGTGGTTCGCAAGCGCCGGGCTGTTGCCGCGCACGGTACGCCGCCTGCCAGGTTGGGCGATGATGCGCTGGTGATGGCTCGCACCGTTCAGCAATTTCTCATGACCGTCGCCGTTGTGATCTTGGCGCTTGGTGTGGCGCACGCCGCGCCGCTCTATGTGCGAGCGCCCGGTCGGGCGGCGGCTCCGAGAATTGAAGATCCGACCGGCGCAATGGCCAGTTTCTATGATGCGCTGAGCCGCACAGAGCGTGGCGAAGCGAAGGTGCGAATCCTGCACTATGGCGATTCGCACGTCGCCGCGGATCTGCTGACCGGGGCGCTGCGGCGCAACCTGCAAAGCTGCTTCGGCGATGCGGGCGCAGGGTTCGTGCTGGCCGGCAAACCTTATTCGTACTACGCCCGACCCGGTGTGACGATGCAGGCGAGCAGCGGCTGGCGCGCGGATGGTTTGACAGAAGCCTCGCTTGTCGATGACGGCAGGTTCGGGCTTGCGGGCATCAGCTTTACGGCGATGGATGTGGGTGAATCCTTGCGCGTCACCGCGCCGTCACACCGTTTCGACCTGTATTTGCTCAAGCAAGCGGGCGGCGGCGCGGTGACCATTTTTCTCGACGGCAGCCCCTGTGAACGCAACCTCTCGCTCGCCGCGCCGCGCAGCGAAGCCGTCTACGTCGAAGTCAGCGCCGAAACCCTGGCTCTGCATTCGATTGAGGTGAGGATTACAAAACCCGGAGCCGTGCGGATTCTCGGAATCGACATCGAACGCGACACGGCGGGGGTGATCTATGATGCGCTCGGCATTAACGGCGCGCGAATGATGCGCCTGCTTGAGTGGGATTGGCGCATCCTGTCGAGCAATATCCAGCGCAGCGCCCCCGACTTGATCATCATCGCTTATGGCTCGAACGAAGTCGGCGACGCGGATTTGAATCTCGATCAGTACCGCGAACGCTTCTTCATCTTGCTTGAGCAACTGCGCGAAGCCGCGCCGCGCGCCGCGCTGCTGGTCGTCGCGCCAGCGGATCGCGCCATAAAAGTCGGCAATCGCTGGCAGACGATCAGCCGCATGCCGGCGCTCGTCGCGGCGCAACGACAGGCGACCAGAAAAGCCGGCGCGGCCTTCTTTGATCTCTTTCACGCCATGGGCGGTGCAGGCTCGATTGCCCGATGGACGATGTTGAACCCACGACTAGCGCAACCCGACCGCGTACATCTGACGGCCACCGGCTATCGCCTGGTTGCTGATTGGTTATATGAAGCGATGATGCGCGACTGGCTCGCCTCGCTTGCCGGCGAGGCAGGCAGCCGCTTCAACAGGTAAATCATGTTATTCACCAGCGGCACCTATTTTGTTTTCCTCATCGCCGTCTTTTTCATTTATTGGATGGCGGCGCATCTGACGCGATGGCGCATCACGTTGCTGATCGTGGCGAGCGCGCTGTTTTACTGGATCAACGCAGGTCGCGCCCTCGCGCTGTTGGTGGTCATCGCGGCAATTGATTTCACGACGACGCGATGGATGGCGCGCCTCGCGAGCCCAACGAAACGCCGGCTCTTGCTTGCCATATCATTGACTGCCGACATCGGCGCGCTCGGCTTTTTCAAGTACGCCAACTTCTTCATCGAATCTGCCGCAAGCGCAGCGGCGGCCATCGGCATCAACATGCCCGCGCCGCATCTCGACATCATCGCGCCGCTCGGCATTTCCTTCTTCATCTTCCAATCGCTGGCTTACGTCATAGACGTTTACCGCAAGGACAGCCAGCCGGCAAAAAGTTATGCGGATTACTTTGCCTTCGTAGCCTTCTTTCCGACGATCATCGCCGGGCCGATTCTCAGAGGGCGCGACTTGCTGCATCGGCTGCGCGAGCGCGTGACGCTCGATAATGCGATGGGCGCGCAGGCGTTGTTTCTCATCGCTATCGGCTTAACCAAGAAGATCGCCATCGCCGATTACCTGAGCGCCAATCTCGTCGAGCGCGTCTTTGATTTTCCCGAACGCTTTTCGTCGCTCGAAGTCCTGGCAGCAGTCTATGGCTATGCCCTGCAAATTTACGCAGACTTTTCCGGCTACAGCGACATTGCCATCGGTTCGGCGCTGCTGCTCGGCTATCGCTTGCCGGTGAATTTCAATGCGCCGTATGCGGCGGCGAATCTGCCGGAGTTCTGGCGGCGCTGGCACATCTCGCTGTCCACATGGCTGCGCGATTACGTCTTCTTCAGCCTCGCGGGCAGACGAGCGCGCAACCTGGGCGTGCTGTTGCCCAGCCTTGTGGTGACGATGCTGGTCGGCGGCTTGTGGCACGGGCCGACATGGACATTTGTGATCTGGGGCCTGCTCCATGGCACAGGGCTGGTGGTCGTGCGATTGTGGGAGAAGGCGCGCAAGCAACTCGGCCTGGTCAGAACTGAAGCCCGATGGCCGCGAGTTCTGGCAACCCTGGCGACCTTTCATTTCGTCTGCTTCGCCTGGATTTTCTTTCGCGCTGAATCGCTCAACGCGGCGGTTGCGGTGTTCAAACAGTTGGCCGCGCTCAGCGTCGATATGGCGAACCTGGCAGCGCCGGTCATGTACATCATTGCCATTGGATTCGCGGCGCACTTCCTGCCGGATCGTTTGTGGCATTCATCACAAATGCGGTTTACCCGGATGCCGGCGCTGGCGCAGGCCGCGTTGCTTATGGCGCTCGCCGTCGGCCTCTATTTTGTCGCCAGCAGCGACTTCGTGCCGTTCATCTATTCACGGTTTTGATTATGCAAAGGATCAGCGAATTCAAACGATCAATCAGGTTTAGCCACAGCGTCACCGAGACACAGCGGCTTTTCAATCTTTTATCTCTGCGTCTCGGTGACGCTGCGACAAGACTGCAACGCTATCCGCTGGCGGGCAAGACGGCGCGAACGCTGATGCTGTTTGTTGCGCTGGCGCTGCTGCCTTATGGGCTGCCGGGGCTTAGCCGCTACCGTGTGCTGGTTCCGAACGCGCTCATCAATTTGATCGGCGTGCGCGCCGGACTGGCAAGCGATGCGCCGCTCGCGGCACAAGACGGCTCGCCGCAACCGGCACAGGCAAACGATGAGGTGAAAGCCAGCGCCGTTCGAGCCGCACGTCCAGGCGAGATCGAAGACCCATCGGGCCGCGCGCTCAATGCCTTTTTTGCGGCGCTCGTGAAGACGGAAACCGCAGGCGGGCAAACCCGCGTCTGTCACTACGGCGATTCGCCGATCACCAATGACGGCATCACCTCGACCGTGCGCCGCCTGCTGCAACAGCGGTTCGGCGATGCCGGCCACGGCTTCATTCTGATCGATAAACCGTGGGGCTGGTACGGCCACATCGGCGTCACCCACGAGGCGAGTCGCGGCTGGCAGAGCGATCCGATGTTCATCTCGAAGGGCGAACATTACTACGGTCTCGGCGGCGTCAGTTTTACAGCAAATGTAGCGAATGTTACAGCCAGTTTCGGCACACCGTCTGATGGCGACACGGGCCGCAGCGTCGCGGCGTTCGATGTCTATTACCTGGCGCGGCCCGGCGGCGGCGATTTTGAGGTTGCCGTTGACGGGCAATTCAACAGCCGCGTCGCCACCGCGAGCGACCAGATCGTCAGCGGTTTTCAGCGCGTCGGCGTCGAAGAAGGCGCGCATCAACTGACGATTCGCACCATTGGCAACGGGCCGGTGCAATTGTTCGGGGTGGTGCTGGAATCTCTGCGCGGCGGCGTCGAGTACGATTCTTTAGGCGTCAACGGCGCGTTCATCGGGTTGCTGGCGCACTACACGGACGCCGATCACTGGGCTGAGCAGTTGCGCCATCGTCGCCCCGATCTGGTGATCATCGGCTATGGCGCGAACGAGAGCCAGTTCGAGCGCCTGCCCATGGATCAATACGAACAGGATACGAAAGAAGCGATTCGCCGTATCCGCGCGGCTCTGCCCGACGCATCGATCATGCTGGTCGGGCCGATGGATCGCGGCATGCGTGGGGCCGGCGGCGGCATCGTCACGCGGCCAATGATTCCAAAACTGATCGCCTATCAGCGACGGATTGCCGCTGAAACCGGCTGCGCCTTTTTCGATACCTTCAGCGCCATGGGCGGCGAGGGCACGGTAGCCCGCTGGTTCGATGCAAAGCCGCGCTTGATGGGCGGCGACTTTACGCACCCGACCTGGCAGGGGTCAGAGATCGTCGGCACGCTGATCGACGACGCCATCATTAGGGCCTATGAGGAATACAAGAGGAAATGATGAGTGATGAATGATGAATGATGAATAGGGAAAACCGTTTTACACATTCATCACTCATCATTTCCTGCGGCGGCAGCAGGGGCGCGCAGGGCGGGGCATTAAGGCGTGCCCGTCATGGGGAAAGCTGGACGAAGCGCCTGCGCGCCTCGGCTCTCGCTGCGATGAAAATTACAAAAGGAGAATTGCCCGATGTTGACAACCGGTGTGATGAGCTTTCTTGAAGATGCGGCGCGGCAGGCGCGCACGACTTTGCCTGACCGCGATAGTTCATTGTTTCTTTCCGGCGTGCTCGATTCGTTTTCGCTCGTCGATTTTGTGACGCTGCTTGAAACCGAATGCGGCATACAGATCAGCGATGACCAACTGCGACCGGAAAACTTCGATACGCTGGCGAAGATCGAGACCTTCGTCGGGCGTGCGCGGGGAGCGCAATGAGCGTTTACATCACCGGCACAGGCGCTGCCTTGCCATCGCGTGTTGTTACCAATGCCGAGCTTGCGCCGCTGCTCAAGGTTGCGCCCGAATGGATCGAAGCCAACTCCGGCATCCGCGAAAGGCGCTGGGCGCAAGCGACGGAATCCACCTCCGGGCTTGCGGCGGCAGCCGTGCGCGAGGCGCTTGGCGATGCCGGAATCGGCGCTAGTGATCTGGATTACTTAATCGGCTGCACGCTGTCGCCCGACTATCAAGTGCCCGGCATTGCGCCGCTCGTCCAACGCCGGCTGGAAGGCTGCCCGATGATTCCGGCGATTGATCTGCGCGCCGGCTGCGCGGCGATTCTTTACGCCCTGCAATTGGGCTGCGCGTTGATCCAGTCACGAGCGGCGCACCGCATCGCTTGTTTCGGCGCTGAAGCGCAATCGAAAGGGCTTGATCTGCGCCCGGCGAGCGCCGAATTATCTATGCTTTTCGGCGACGGCGCAGGGGCGCTGATTTTGAGCGACAGGCCCGCCGCCATCGGCGAAGCGCGCGAAACGGTGTTGAGCGTCGAAGACGTGTTGATTGAAACCGACGGCAGTTTTGCCGAAGACCTGATCGTGCGCGCCCCAGGCACGGCAAACGGCGCGCGCTGGATTGACGCCGCGCAGCTTCAGGCCGGGCTGCATCACGGCGCGATGCAGGGCCGCAACGTCATTCTGCAAGCCGTGCGCAAGATGAGCGCCGCCGCGACGCGCCTTATCGAACGCAATCAACTTTCGATGGATGACATCGCCGTGGTGATTCCACATCAAGCCAATTTGAATTTGCTGCGAGCGTTCGGCCATCGGCTCAGCATCACGGATGAGAAGATCGTCGTCAACCTTGATCGCTACGGCAACACGAGCAGCGCGTCGGCGTTTCTTGCTTTGTCGCAGGCGGTGCGCGAAGGGCGATTGCCGCGAGACGCTTATGCGCTCGTCGTCACCTTCGGCGCAGGCTTCACCTGGGGCGCAGCGCTGTGCCATGTTACAAACGCCAGGGGAGCCGGGCTGGGCTGATGGTGGTTTACTTCTTCACTAGATTCTCAGGATCTTGTGGCACGGCGATGAAGGGCAGGTTGCGATAGAGTTCGCCGACATCCAGGCCGTAGCCGACGACGAATTCGTTCGGGATAGTGAAGCCGACATAGCGCGCTTCGACCTCAATTTTGTGGCGCTCGGGTTTATCCAGCAACGCGGCGATGGCCAGCGATTGCACCTCGCGCGACTTGAAGATGTTGACCATGTAATTGAGCGTCAGGCCGGTGTCGATAATGTCTTCGACCACCAGCACGTCTTTGCCCGCAAGGCTGACATCGAGGTCTTTGGTGATACGCACTTCGCCGGATGATTTCGTCGCCGCGCCGTAGCTCGATATGCCGATGAAGTCGAGCGATACCGGCAGATCAATCGCCCGCATCAAATCCGATAGAAAGATACACGCGCCCTTGAGCACGCCAAGCAGATGCAGATTTTTGCCCGCATAATCGCGCGTGATCTGCTCGCCCATGGCGAGCACACGTGCCCGCAACTGTTCTTCGCTGATCAAGACTCGCAGATTGGGATCGTTGATGAAAGAGAGCTTTTCCTGCGCGCTCATTGGCATCTCCTGACGATTGATTTATCCGGATGAGCGTGCACTATATGCAATGCCTGCGCCGGCTGTCAACTGGCTTGCTTGCGAGTTCCGGCGGCGGGCGATGCGCGGTATAATCGGCCTGCGAAGCGCCAGCCAACGGTTCAGGAGGTGAGATGTTCGGCGCGTTACAAAAGCGATGGTCGCGTCGCCCGCATGCACAGCGCGCGGCGCATATCGAATTAGGCGAGCGCGGCGAAGGCGCGGCGCTCGATTATCTAAAACGTAAGGAAGGTTACGAAATCGTCGCGACCAATTTCCTAGTGCCGCTCGGTCGCGGTCTCAGCGGCCAGAAGCTCACCGGCGAGATTGACATCATCGCTTATGACGGCGCGACGCTCGCCTTCATTGAAGTGAAAACGCGCCGTTCGGATGAATTCGCCGCGCCAGAGCGTGCGGTTGATCTGCGCAAGCAGCGGCAGATTGCCCGCGCCGCCCGCCGCTATCGCCAGTTGATGAACGTCATGAGCGAAGCCTACCGCTACGATGTCGTCACCGTGATCGCGCGCGCCGACGGCGATCAGATCGAATTGCTACGGCGGTATTTCGATGATCGTATTTTCCAGCGCAGCCGGTTTTTCCAAGAGTAGGCAGTAAGAGAATCAAACCATATTTTTGAAATTCAAATCATGGGCATTAATCTCCGTCGGTGACGATGAACCGGCAACTGCCTACTGCTTACTGCTTTCCACCATCAAAGGCTCTCTGCTAAGATGGGAGCAGGCATTCGCTTCACAAGCTTCCAGCCCAACATGATTTTGAGGCGTGCCACTCAGTACAGATACGGAGGATGTATGAAGTCATTTGCATTCTTGCGGGCGCTGGCGATTGTCGGATTGCTTGCCGCGCTGCTCACCGTTTCTGCTTTGCCGACGATGAGAGTTGCGGCGCAGAGCGGACGCCAGCCGGAGAAAAAGAAGGTTGAGAAGAAGGTTGACGAGCAGAAGGGCAACCCTTCGGCGCACCCCGACTCGCAGGAGCCGGTGCCGCCGATGCCCAAGAGCACCAAAGACGATCAGGTGGTCAAGCTCAGCACCCAGGTCGTCAACGTTGACGTGACCGTCATCGATAAGAAATCGGGTCGCATCTACAACAATCTGGCGCAGAAAAATTTCACCGTCTATGAAGACGGCGTGAAACAGGAGATCACCAACTTTCGCAACGGCGAAGGGCCGATGACCGCCGTGCTGCTGCTGGAAAATAATCGCGGCAATCAATATATGCGGGGGAACTATTACGACCCGACCTTTGCGCAGGAAATTTTTCAGGCGGCGGCAACCTTTGTCGACGGCTTTGTGAAGAAAAACGATCAGATCGCCCTCGTGACCTTCGCCATGAAGCCGAAAGTGGTTGCCGACTTCACCGATGACCGCAATCGTTTGCATCAGGCCGTCGTTGATGGCTATCGCGACATGCTGAACTTTCGCGAAACGAATCTCTGGGATGCGCTGTCATTTACGTTGCTGGGCGGCAAGGCCATTCAACTCTTCGACGAGGAAAACGGCCCGGCAGAGTACAACGGCTTATCGGAGATTGAAGGCCACACGGCAGTGATTTTGGTTACATTGGGCATGGATACCTTCAGCCGAATCACTTACGACAAAGCTATGAAGATTGTCGCGCGCGCCGGCGTGCCGGTCTACAGCGTCCATACCGGCCACCTGTTTGATAAGAAGTATGGTGATCGCCTGGGGCCGGACTGGCGGTTGAATTTTATGCAGGCACAGAATGCCCTGAAAACGTTTGCGGCCTATTCAGGCGGCGCGTACTTCCCGATGACCTTCGAGAGCGAATTGCCGAACATTATGCAAAGCATTTCGGCGATGCTGCGCACCCAATACAATGTCGGCTATGCGCCGACCAACACGCGGCGCGAAGGCAAAGAGCGCAAGATCAAAGTTGAAGTGGATATTGACGGCGACGGCGTGCCCGACAATAAGAACCTCGATCTGAAATTCCGCGAACGCTACGTCGAGCCGGACGACAGACCTGCGAAGAAGTAGCCAGTTGCCAGTTGTCAGTTGCCAGTTGGGAGAAGGTTGGGCCAACTGCTGGCAACTGACAACTGATGACTGACAACTGCCTAATGCAAGACCGCGAACAGTTGCAATTCGATTTCGATTCCAGCCAATCGCCGGAAGCCAATCTTGAGGCGATCTTTGACGAAGCCTTGCGCGCCCTGGTCAGGCGCGAACCGCGCCCCGAAATCGAAGCCCGCTTCTATCCTTATGCCGGCCTCTCCTCAACGATTCGCTTGCGTAAAGGGCGCGTTTACGCGCGCATCTCGGACATTCTCCGGCATTCGCCGCGCGACGTGCTTTATGCGTTAGCCTGCATTCTCGTAGCCAAGCTCTATCGCCTGAAAGTCGCTGCCGAACACGAACGCACCTATCGCGATTACGCGCGTCATCCGTCGATCCTCAACGCCACGGACGCGGCGCGGCGCGCGCGCGGTTACAAAATGACGACATCGCCGCGCGGTCAAGTCTATGATCTCGATGAATTGTTCGATGAGTTGAATGCGCGCTATTTCGCCGGCCAACTCCTGAAGCCTTTGCTATCGTGGAGTCAGCAGAAGACACACCGCGTGCTCGGCCATCACGATCACATTCACGGCGCGATCATCATCAGCCGCACGCTCGACGAGCCGCGCATTCCGCGCTTCGTCGTCGAATATGTGCTCTATCATGAAATGCTGCACGCCAGGCACCTGCCGCGCCGCGTCGCCGAGCGCACGATTTATCATTCGCGCCAATTTCGCGCCGACGAGCTTCAATTCGAGCGTTACCAGGAGGCGGTGAAGTGGCTTGATAAGATCGCCGCGCCTGCCCGTCGTCGGCGTAAGCCGCGCCGCCGCGCCTGATGCCGCAGGGCTCTACAATCAACACAAGTCGTTGCCTATGGTCGAAAGGGGAGCGCCGATTACTTGTAAAATCTTGTCTCCGTTGCGGTGAATTTGCTTCCAGTGGCGGCAGTTTCAGTTGAACGCAGGCAGTTGGGAACAAAATCCTGACACGGACGTTTAAGGGAATGAGCAGTTGATCCTGAAGGAGGTCGGGCGGGATGTTGCAAGCATTTCTTCCACCAACGTAGGGAACCAGGCTCAGAACAGAATAGAATATCCTTCTCCTTGGGAAATCAGGGCGCTCACGCGAGCGCCCTGATTATTTTATCTATTACTGATTCAATCCGCGCGCCTGATCGATCAAACATCAGCAATTGCCAGATGCCAAAAGCCTATGCGTGAACTGCCGTGCGCCAGTGCGCGAGCAGGCGGTGATGAATCAAGAAACCTGGAAACACTGCCAGCTTATCGATAAAGGATTTTGAAACCTAACCGCAGATGTCGCGTTATAAGCAATGTGAGTGAACCGAGCAACCGCAGGGCGATGAACTTTAATGCGCCTGATCGTCGTGCCTGCGGGTTGCTATTCTAAGCGTTGTCGCTTGGGGTGAATCCTCCTCCATTACTCACCGGGCGCTGTGACGGCCAGGCCGACGCAGCGCCCGCACTTTTTTTGTGACGAGCGAATCAGCCGCTCTCGTTTTTCTTGTCACTTGTCACCTCACTCATGCCAGTTTCTTGTGAAATTGCACGGCGCTCAAAACCAACAATGCAACCCCCATCACGCTGAGAGAGATGACCTCCGGCAGTAAGTCCGTAAACGTCGCGCCGCGCAGTACGATGCCGCGAAGGATCTCCATGAAATGCGTTGCCGGCACGAGAACGCTGATCGCTTGCATGACGAGGGGCATCGAATCGCGCGGAAACATGAAGCCTGATAACAACACCGACGGCAGCATGATCAGCCACGCCAATTGCAGCGCCTGCATCTGATTCTGCGCCTTGGTTGAAATCAACAGGCCGATGGCCAGCGCCGTGAACAGAAAGATGACCGATAGCCCGATGAGCAACAGCAACGAGCCATGAATCGGTACGTCGAAGATGATGCGCATGACGGCCAGCACCGTCAGCGTTTCAAAAATGCCGATCAGTCCATAAGGCACGAGCTTGCCCAGCATCAAGCCGAACGGGCGGATGGGCGTGACGAGCAGTTGTTCGAGCGTCCCGCGCTCGCGTTCGCGGACTATTGAAAAGGCCGTCAGCATCGTCGTGATGATTTGCAGAATCACCGCCACCAGTCCCGGCACCATGAAATTGGCCGAGCGCATATCGGGATTGAACAACATCTTTGGCCGCACATCAATCGGTAGCCCAGATAAACCCGTCGCCCCGCTCAGCTTGGTGATTGACTGCAACAAACCGACGGAGGTTGACACCTGAAGGCTCTGCGAGGCGATGCTCGAATCCGAACCATCGATCAAGACCAGCACGGTCGCCTGCTGATCGTTCAACAAGCGATCCGAATAATCGGGCGGAATCTTGATGCCGACTTTCGCCCGCCCACGGACGATGGCCTGGTTCAAGGTTTCGTCGGAGCCGACATACTCGGTGATTAGAAAGTAATCGGTGTTTTCAAAGGCGGCGATCAAATCGCGCGACTGCTGGCCGACATCGAGGTTGTAGACCACCGTCCTGATGTTGCGCAGGTCGGTGTTGATGGCGTAACCGAAGATCGTCAATTGCAACATGGGGACGATCAACATCAGCACGAGCGTGATCGGATCGCGGCTGATCTGAATGATCTCTTTGTAGAAGATGGAACCGAATCCTTTGAACATAAGCACTCTCTCAATAGGGTGAACAGGCGAAAAGGTGAAAAGGGAAAAAGATAGGCCGCATCATCTCTTCTGCCGCTCCAATGGCTTTCGCCTTTTCGCCTGTTCACCCTTTCGCCCCGGTCTCCTGGCTGCTGTTTTCCGCGTGGAGTTTGGTCAGCGTCACGAAGACATCTTCGAGCGAAGGCCGCGCCGGGGTTGCTTCGACATCCGTGATGCCGATGCGCAAGAGCGTTTCTTTCAATCGCTCAATCGGCACATCGATATCCATCAGCAGGTGGATCGACTGGCCGAAGATGGTCGCGCTGCGGACATAATCGGCGCGCTTCAATTCTGCCAGGGCGACGGTGGTGTTCGGGCAACTGACTTCAGCCCACTTCAAATCCCTCGGCGTCACTTCCGCCATCTGCTTGAGCGTGTCGGGCGCGCCATAAGTAATCAGCCGCGAATTGTAGATATAACCGACCCGCGCGCAGCGTTCGGCTTCATCCATGTAATGCGTCGTCACAAACAGGGTGATGCCCTGACCCGAAAGCTGAAAAAACAGATCCCACAACTCGCGCCGCGCCACGGGGTCGATGCCTGCCGTTGGCTCGTCGAGAAAAATGATCTTCGGCTGGTGCACCAGCGCGCAGGCTAACGCCAGCCGCTGTTTCCAACCGCCCGAAAGCATGCCGGCGCGCCGCTCGGTAAAGCGGCTGATGTGTGTAAGATCGATTACAGCTTCGCGCCGCTCTTTCAATTGCTCGCCCTTCAAGCCGTAGACGTGCGCGTAAAAGTTGATGTTTTCCCACACGGTCAGGTCTGTGTAGAGGCTGAACTGCTGCGACATGTAACCGATGCTCTGGCGGATCTGATCGGTCTGTTTGAGAACATCGAAACCGGCGACGGTCGCCGTCCCGGCGGTCGGCGTAATCAGCCCGCAGAGCATGCGAATGATGGTTGACTTGCCCGATCCGTTCGGGCCGAGAAACCCGAATATCTCGCCGCTCTCGACGGCAAAGCTCACCTCGCTGACGGCAGTGAAATTGCCGAAGCGTTTCGTCAGCCCGTGAATATCTATCGCTGCGTCCATAACTTTCATGGGGGCCGGGGGCCGGGGGTCGGGGCATTGAGAGCCTGTTACGAAAACCAGATGGTTCTGAAACTGGCTGCCAGAGCCAGACACAAGACGCCGGGCTTTCTACCCTGGCCCCCGACCCCCGACCCCCGGCCCCTGGCCCCTATTTCATGATGCTCACGTCGGCGGCCATGCCGGCGCGCAGGAGGTGCGAACTGTTATCGATGCGGACGCGCAGGGCGAAAACCTGATGCTCGCGCTCGCTGCGCGTCTGCACGTTGCGCGGGGTGAATTCGCCGCGACTGGCGATCTGTTCAATTGTCCCTTTGAAGCTCTGGTTCTTGTAAGTGTCAACTGTAACCGCGACCTCTTTGCCCAGTTGCGCGTAGCCCAATTCCGGCTCCGGCATATAAACCCGCACCCATAAGCGATTGAGTTCGACCAGCGTGGCAACCGGCGCGCCTGGATTAATCAGATCGCCGGGCCGCACGCGCAGCACTTCGATGAAGGCATCCGATGGCGCTTTGACTTCAAGCTCGCCAAGCTGCGTGTCGATCTGTTGCAGAGAGGCGCGCGTGCGTTCCAGTTGCGCACGAGCGGCGTCAATGTCTTCCTTACGCGACCCGTGTTGCATCATCTGATAGTTGGCGGCGGCCTGATTGTATTGCCGTTCAGCGCGTGCGACCTCTTCATGTCGCGTGCCGGCTAACAACATATTGAGGTTCTGCCGAGCGGCGTCGCGCTGGCCGCTGGCGCGATCAAACGCCGCTTTGGCGTTGTCGTAATCCTGGCGCGATTGCACGCCGTCGCGCACCAGCTTTTCAACGCGCGCCAGCGTCGCTTTGGTAACTTCATAGTCGGCGTTGGCGGCATCGAACTGACCGCGCGCCGCCTCAATCTCCTGGCGGCGCGGCCCGTTACGCGCTTCTTCGAGCGTCATCCAGGCGGCTTCAGCCTGAGCCTTTGCCTGCGCCACCTCTTCGGGACGAAAGCCGTTCAGCAGTTTTTGATAATTAGCTTCAGCCTCGGCGATGGCGGCTGCGGCATCGGCCCGCCGCGCCGTGAGATCATATGCCTCGAAGCGTATCAAGGCGTCGCCTTGCTTGATCTCCTGGCCTTCGCGCACCAACACTTCAGCGATGCGCCCGCTGATTTTCGAGCCGATGTGAATCTCGTCGGCTTCGAGGTTTCCTGAAAGCAGTATGCGGTCGGTGGCGGCGCGACTGGTGAAATATTTGATCGTCGCCGCCGCGCCGACAGCCAGGAACGCCAGCAGGCCAAACAGAAGCGTTTTGCGGAATCTGCTTGTCATCATCGTTGCACCTTTGAGCGGCGCGGCGCAGACGGTTTTGCGTGCTTGCCGGCGGCCTGCCGATTGGCGCTGGCCGCGCCGTTGAAGAAAAGATCGATGGTGTGCGTGGCGAGCCGCTCGATGAAGCGGTCGTCGAACGGAATCTTGCCGAGTCCGAGAGCGATGAGCGGGCGCAGCAGTTGAAAAACGACGATCATACCGATGAGGCTGATGGGCGCGAGGTCTACGTCGATGTCGCGCAGTTCGCCGCCTTTGACGCCGTTGCTCATGGCTTCGCGCAGCATGCCGTAATTGGTCGTGGCATATTTAGGGATGACTTCCATAATATGCTTGCCGCCGGCCAACATCTCGCGCGACAGAATGCGGGCGAGATGCGGGTGACCGAAGATGTAACCGGCATAGGCTTTGACGAATCGCGTCAGTCGCTCTTCGAGAGTGGTGGCGCTGGAGATGGCTTCGGCGATCAAATCGCGCACGGTGGCCGCGGCGTTTTCGATGATGGCCTGATAGAGCCGCTCCTTGTTGCCGAAGTAGTAATGAATCATCGCGCCGCTTGCGCCCGCTGCCGCAGCGATCTCGCGAATGCCGACGCCGTCAAAGCCGTGTTCGGCAAACAAGAGTTCCGCCGCCGTCATGATCTTCGTCCGCGCCTCCGGATCATCGATTTTCGGTCTCGCCATCGCAGCCTCGAATTAATCAAACGTTTGATTAAAAAATAGAGTTCGGGAAAACCATAGTCAAGAAAAAATGGCGGCGCGCGCTGGCTGGCTGTAGCTTTGCAGATCGTTTACTAAACGTTTGCGCATCTTTCACTAAACGTCTGCATATATTTTACTAGATCAGTTTGCGAATCAATGTACGGAAAAGATCGGCATGCCGATGCGCCACAAAGACACCAAGACACCAAGTACCACAAAGGAATGGTGTAGCTTGGTGCCTTGGTGTCTTTGTGGCCCTTCCCGTATACGCAATTGCACACCGCTCTAAATAGAAGGGCGGAATGGCTCAATCGCTGACATTTTGAATGCGGATTGAAAGGGTCTTCAAACAACTTTGAATATTCAGCCGTTTTGTTTGCGCGCCCCTCTTCGCGCAAACTCGCGGCGTGGGCACTTGCGTCAATTTGCGTGATCGAAGTATCATTTCCGCCGCTATGGTAGGCGTCAACATCGGTTGCGGCCAGCAGCCAATACCCGGCTATCGAAACTTCGATAACTCTCTAAGCGTCAGGCTAAGAGCATTGCCTGTCTTTTTACTCAAGCCCTTTCTTCGCCAAGAACACTTATCGTTCATCGCTTTAGCCCACCGGCATGATATTCAATATGCTCATGCGGCCAAACGATTGCCGCTCTCAGATAATTCAGCGGATGTAATCTACTCATCACACATGTTCGAGCATCTCGATAAGGATGAAGCTGCGAATTTTCTAGCCGAATCTTTTCGGGTGCTTCGTGCTGGCGGCACGCTTCGGCTGGCGCTACCTGATCTTGCCTATAACATCACCCACTATCAGGATGAAGGCGCTGAATGGTTTATGGAGAACATGCATACCTGCATGCCCAAGCCGAAAGGCATCAAGGCCAAACTCCTGACCCTCATTGCCGGTAACCGTCATCATCATTGGATGTATGATGCCAAATCACTGAGCAATCTGCTCGCACGGCATCACTACGTTCAAATAACTGTTTTAGAGCGCGGCCAAACGACTATCACCGACCCCGGCCAGCTTGATCTCTCGCAGCCGATGGAAGGATCGATGTTTATTGAAGCAGAAAAGCCTTATCTTCTTGTCAGCACGAACCAGCAGGCGAAGTGAGGCTGGTTCCAGGAGGCGGATTGTATGATTGATTGCTGATTCTGGCAAGCTGCAAATCTGTCGGGAAGCGCGGATCAATTATCTGACGAGCAGGGCCATTGAGTTCTGTAGAATTGGCAGTCAACTGACCGTCTAAGAGCCGCAACCGCTCCGGGCTGAGAGCGCAGGCTGAATGCTTGCTGATTTCAATCCCTGAAAATCAGAGGAGAGCCAAACGATGCTTATAAAACCTTCACGGTTTAGATTAATTTATATTACAGTTGCGATGCTTACAATCACTCTGATTCATCCTGCAAGCTATAACCCATTAAGAGCAGATGCTGGAGTCCAAAGCGATAGCCGGGATATGAGGACTCGGCCATCACAGTCGATAGACCAATGGCCGGCCAGCACAAAGCGCTTCGCCTTGATCATTGGAGTAGACGAGTACCAGGATAAACAGATAAACCGATTATTGGGGGCCTCAAATGATGCCAAAGCACTTTCGGAGGCGCTTGTGCGATATGCGGGCTTCCCAAGAAATCAGGTGATTCTACTCGCCTCCGATCAACCCGTCGATCATCAACCAACGCGATCAAACATCATGCGGCAATTATTGAACTTGCGCCAGGTTGCGCCGAAAGATGGCCTGTTGCTCATTTCGTTTTCGGGTCACGGGTTTGAGCGCGATGGCCGTGCCTACTTGTTACCCATGGATGCCCAGGCAAGCGAAGATACTACATTGTTAGAAGAGTCTGCCATAAACGCCGAGACCATGCGGGAACGCATCCGTCAGACAGGCGTCGGCCAGGTCATCATCATCTTGGATGCATGTCGAAACAATCCAGCATCGGGAAAGGGCGAGATGAGCGCCCCGCTGACCGATGCCTACGTTCGAGGATTCAACTTCGACCTTCGCAATCGTGAGATCGTCGCGTTCGCGACGATCTATGCGACAGGGGTTGGCCAATTAGCCTACGAAGACAAAGACAGAAAGCAAGGCTACTTCACCCTGGCAATGGAAGAAGGGTTGAAGGGGGCCGCCGCCAACGAGAGAGGCGAAGTAACCCTGGCAGGTCTCGTCGCCTTTGTTCAAGAGACTGTACCCAAGCGCACTGCACTAGGGGTGGGTATTCAACAAAAACCATTCGCTGTGGTTGATGGTTATAAAGCAAATGACTTGATCATATCTGTGCCTAAGCTGGCTTCTTCAGCAACGTCTAATTCACAAGCCGGGAATGTCGCCGCTGACCCATCTCCCAAGCTTGACCTTCCCACCGCGCTGGCTTTATTAGACCGGGCGATTAAAGCAAAAGATGGCTCAAAACAAGGCCAGGTTGCGGCTATCGAGGATTTGTTGAAGCGTGGGTTTAGCTACAAAAACACCTCTTTCGATGGCGTTTCACTGGCAGGTGCAATGATGCCCGGAGCGGATTTTTCGTCTTCGAGTTTCGTTGATGGCGATCTCTCCAATACTGAATTCGAGGGGGGAAAATTAGACGGAGCCAATTTGAATTTTGCAAATTTGCAGAATGCTTCATTGCGCAACGTCAACGCTGAGGAAACCTATTTTCAGTATGCCCAGGCTGATTCCGCCCACTTCGACAACGCCAAGCTAAATCGAAGTTCATTTTTTCTCTCCCGCTTACCCGGAGCAAGTTTTAAAAATGCGAAACTTCGAGGAGCCTGCCTGGCATTTTGCGATTTGACCGGGGCCGACTTCACCGGGGCCGACCTGACGGATGCGATTATATTTTCGAGTGTTGTCGATAAAGCCATATTCAAAGATGCCATTATCAACAACACGGATGTCGGCGCATCGGTCGCCAATAACATCTCATTTACGCCTGAGCAACGTAACGAACTTCGCCGGAGTTCTCCCCTCGTGCGTTATCTGGACATTCAAATTTGGGGACACGCTCGCCACACCAATCAATGGAATGCGAGCTACCCGGATTTTAGCTCGTACTACACGAAGCTGGTTAAAATCCCCGAAACCCTGAGCGGCAGTTTGAAATTCCGAAATGAGAATGCCATGCAGCCCGTAGGGCCTTTTCGAACTTATCGCCGTCGCGGGCCGAACGACATACGCTCTTCTTACTGGTTTGACGTTGAATTTTGGGAACAAAGTGATCGCTCTCAGCGCCTCAAAAAACGTCTAAAAGATTATGGGGAGTTTCTTTTTGAGCAAATCAGCGCCCAGGCGTCAATCGAAGGAAGCGGTCAAGAGTTAAAAACATGGATGTCTTTTATTGAGAAAAACTCTCAGGCGACCGCTTGCTCCGGCCCGCTGATCTGGACCAACGATGCCTATATGACGCTCCTGTTATCTAAGGGCATGATTTCTCCTAACGACATTAATGAGTCTGATTGGAAGTCACTCGCAGTTGGCAGGTGTCAACAAGATGCGAAATACAGTGCCGATCTTCATCGGGATAGTTGGAAGCCAATGTATCCGCCGGGAGCCATGTGCGAGATGTTGCCTCCAAGCCATGTTGATGCCTATAAAAAATGGACTATCGCGCGTTCCAAAAATCCAGGCTTTCAGCAAATTGAAGCTGTCTATAGGGTTAGTGTAGCCGCTTTGAACCGCGCAAAAAGGATAACCGGTGAAGGAACTTCATCAAAGGAACAAATACTCATTTTCGACGAACTTAAGGATACCTATCAGCATCTCGACGACTCTATGGTTTCCAGTTCCTGGAAGCGCCAAGCAAACGAAGAGTTCCTGCTTGGCTTGCCAGCCAAAGTGAGCAAAGGCCCTGCCTGGCTCAAGCTTCCTGCGGCGCGAGCGCGTTACTCGGTTGTAATGAGTCCGGATCAACTAGCTTTTCCAAAGCCTGAAAACAACTCGCAGGATACGTTTTTTCAATTTCGCGTCGTCTTTGACTTATCGGAAGTTAGCCTCAAGGACGGATCAATTTACGAATTAACAGTGATACCCAAGAACGCCAAAATCGAAGTTGAGGGAAATAAAATCTGGGAAGGCGCAATCGTCTTGTTGAACGACAAGAAATAGACATTCTATAGAGCGTTTCTGAAAAGCCCCGAAGGGGCGTAATTCAATAGCTTGGGGCATCGCCCCAAGATCAGCAGCCGCAACCGGGTAAGCCCTGAAAGGGCGCAATAACCCAAGGGCGGCTCGGATATTGCGCCCTTTCAGGGCTGGGGTGCTTAACCTGACTTCTCCCCAGCGCGTTGCGCCGGGCTATTGAATCACGCCTTTTCAAGGCTTTCACTGACTTTTCAGAAATGCTCTATAGTCGAACTTCGAATACTGTGTCATCAAATATACAAATGACTATCATGAAAATCAGCCTTGTGTTACGCTCCGCCTAGCTTGAGCGTTGCGGGTCGGAATCCCACTAAAACCCGTGCTGCTTCCGATCCGGTTAAAGCCAACCAAGGAGGATGTCAAAATGAGCCAGTCAAATATCTCTACGGCCAAAGGCCCCTCTACGCATCGAGTCCGTCTGGCCGAGTTGAAAGATCGCCTCGCGACTCTGGTTGACCGCGACACGGTGCCCAGCGGCATACTGCGCGTCTTACCGGAGCCTGGATTTGCAACCGCGCAGACGGCGGCTGAGGTTCTGAATAAACAGACGTGGCGCGAGTTGTATTTCAGTTTGTACAACGGCGCGCTGCCGCATGTCTCGATGGCAACGGTTGACGAAATTGAGCAACGCGCCGCGACCTATCGCGAAGCCGGCGCGATCCCGATTGCCATCGGTCATTACGATTATCACGCCCCGCGCCCGCAATTCCTGGCGCGCATCCTGGCTTATGCCGACCGTGGCGGCACCTTTCAATTGCCTGACCCGGCGCATCCGGAAGCCGTGCTCGAACCTCGGACCGTCTTTTTCGCCTCGGCTTTCCAGAAGCATGAATTTAATCTCTTCTTTCCACAGTTGCCGATTCACTATGGCTTGACGGTGCGCTACATTCTGCCGGCGGATTTCTACTTCACCAACACCGGCCTTGCTCCGACGGCCATCGAAATCGATGCGGATGATGGGCTGGGGTATCGCCCGGTTGCTTTCGATCAGGCGTTTGCAGTCAACTATACACAAGCGGGGAACAAGCAAATCGGCGTGCGCGTGAGCCTGGACGGACAACTCCTGGACTCGTGGTTCGCCTTGATGATCCAGCCTGCAAAAGCTCCGACGCCTGACGAGACCTGGCAACTGACTTCTCCCATCACGTTTGACGATCAGACCACCACCGGTCATGCATGGGTTTACTATGGCGCGGGTCACACAGGGCTGGTCAATCCCTTGATCGTTGCCGAAGGTTTTCCCGGCGGCTACAGCCTCGATTATCTGTGGTCGGTGCTCAACGAGCAGAACCTGGTCGGCAATCTACTGGACGAAGGCAAGGACGTGATCATCCTGGGGTTTGATGACGGGACGAACTATATCGAGGCCAATGCCGGGGTGATCATCGCTGCTATCCAGCGAGCCATTTATGAGCGCCAGGGAGACGAGCAACTTGTCATCGGCGGGGCCAGCATGGGCGGCCTGGTGACGCGCTACGCGCTGGCCTATATGGAGACTAACGACCTGCCGCACGAAACCCGATTGTATTTCTCATTCGACTCGCCGCATCTCGGAGCGAATGTGCCGGGCAGCGTGCTCTACTTTCTCAGCTTCTTTGCTTCGACGAGTGATTTTGTCAAACAGGCGAACCAACAAATCACCAGTCTGGCGGCGCAAGAAATGTTGCTCTACTGGCTGAAAGATTTCAATCACACGACCATTCACGCGCCGAGCCCTTTGCGTCAAACCTTCCTCGACAATCTACAGGCGGTCGGCGGCTTCGCCAGCCAGCCGCGCAACATTGGCGTCGCAAACGGCGTCGGCACGGGACAGGGGAATACGACAGAGCCCGGCACCAATGCGCTCTATTGGTCATATTGGGATGGCGTAGGGTGCTACCTCTATTCCGCGCCCGGCGAGCCGGCGGGGTCGGGCTACGACAATCTGGTGTGCGAGGCATGGGAACTCGATCCCTTCGCCAGCTACTGCTATTTGAAATTTGCCGGCAACCCGGCGTTTGATTCTGTGCCGGGCGGCACCAATGACTTTTTCACACAGCTTGCTCAAGGAATCAACAGCGCGGGTTATGGCCCGGTCACTCCGACCGCAACGCTGGCCTGTTTCATCCCGGTCATCAGCGCCCTGGCCATGAGCACGCTGGATCTTTACAGCGAAGCAGACCTCTTCCAGAACCTGACCGTGAATACGCCGCCTTCGCTGTTGGAGGCTTTTCAGTGGGATACGCAGAACGATCCGCATGTGACAGTGACGCCAGGGCTGGCCGCCTGGCTTTTGAGTCAGATTAACGGCGACGGGTCGTGCGAGTGAAGCCGTAGAATGAACCGCTCATACGGTTCGCGCCGCGATCATTCAGAAGGTCTGCCCGAAGCGTATGTGGATGACGCCCTGCGGCTGTCGCAGGATGATGCCGGTGGCGCTGGTGAACGACGGCGGATTGAGCAGGTAGCCATAGTCTATGCCGACCGGCCCGATGGGCGTGTTCAGGCGCAATCCCAGGCCGATAGTGTGCGTCATGCCGCTCAAGCTAATGTCACTTACCTTACGAAAGACGTTGCCGAAATCATAGAACGGCACGAGCCGCAACTGTTTGCTGAGCGGATAGCGCAGTTCAAAATTCAAGACGATCATGGCATCGCCGCCCAGCGGCACCAGGGTCGGCAACTCCTGCGCATTGCGCGGTTCAAGAATGCCCTGCGGCCCGGCCTCTTCAAAGCGGAAACCACGCAGCGTCGTCGCGCCGCCGGCAAAGAATCGCTGGCTGATCGGCAGTTGCCTGTCGGCTTCGGTGATCGTGCCGTTCGCGCCGCTGCCGCGAATGTTGAAAGGCGCGGCCAGTCCGAGGCGCGCGGCAAACGCCAGCACGGTGTCGCGCAGCAACGGCGTCTCAGGCGCGAGTTCGAAGTAGCGCTGATAATTGGCGAAGAACTTATTGAATGCCTCGTTGCCGCCGAAGGGCCGCGCCGCCACCGAATGCTCCAGGCTGACGAGTTGCCCCTGTGTGGGATTGAGCGCCGAATTGCGTGTATCGCGCGTCAGCCCCACAGCGAACAGCCCCAGCCGTATGGCGGTCTCGTTGCGGGCGATCTCTTCAAGCGGAATATTCTGGACGTTGAACAGCTTGCTGCTCTCAAAACTGTAACGGAAGCGCAGCGAGGTAATGTCTGAGAACTTACGTTCGGCTTGCAGGAAGGCGACGAAGCGATCTATGCCGAAGCCTGGGCCGTTGTTGGGCGCGGTTCCTCCGGTGACCAGCTTGCGCTGCACAAACGTGCGCAGGTTGGAATTGCGATCATAGAAAGCCGAAAGCGTCGCCGCCCAGTTGCTGCTGAAGACGCGCAGGTCTGTATAGGTCAACTGCAAGAGTTGTTCACGGAAGCTGTCGCGCGTCCGCAGCGAAATCGAATTTGCCCGGCCAAACAGATTCGTGTCGGTCAATTGCAGCAGACCGCGCGGCCCTTCATCAGACGAAAAGCCGATGCCGTAAATCATCAGCAAAGGCTTGGCCTCGGTCACTTGAACCGTCACTTTGCGAGCGTCGGGAGTGCTGCCGGCCATCGGCTCGTGGCGAATCGCGACTTCGCTGAAAGCCCCGGTCGCATACAGGTCGCGCTGCGTGCGGCGGATCAAGGCAGGCGTCAGCACATCGCCGGCTTTGAAGGCGAAGAAGCGCCGGATCGATGCTTCACGGGTTTTCGTCTGGCCGGTCACATCAATTTCGGCGACGATGGCGCGCGCCCCTTCGTTGACGTTGTATTGCAGCAGGACGCGGTCAGCCGCAATATCAACGATGGTGTATGGCGCGGTCGTGTCCAAAAATCCCTGGTCGCCGTAAAAGGTTTTGATATTGCGCGTCGTGTCGCGAGCTTTAGTCGGCGAGAAGGCGTCGCCATCTTTGAGCGCCAGGTTCTTGCGCAACTCGTTTGCTGCAAAGACGGTGTTTCCGGTAAATGTAACGTCCGCTACTATTGCACGCGGGCCCGCTTCAACGTTGAAGACGAGCGTCAGATCCTGACTCTGCGGCTTGGGGTCGGTTCGCGCCGTGACGCGCGCCGAGCGGAAGCCGAGATCGGCCATGCGGCTGCGTATGATGTCGCGGTCGCGGCGTATGCGGTCGTTGCTGGTGATGCCGCGCGCCAGGCCGCCGATCAATGGCAGAGACTTGAGGATGGGAACCGCGCCGACAAAGCTCGCCTTCTTCGATTGCAGGTCGCCGCTGACATCCTTATAACTGATCTCGTTCGTGCCCTCTATGCGAATCTCATCCAGGTCGTAACGCTGTCCCGGCTGAACGTCGTAAGCCAGATGGACGGTCGGGCCGCTGCAATCGGCAGGCTCGCACCTGGAGCGCACGGTCGCAAAAAAGTAGCCCTGTTCTTGAAGATAATTTTCGAGGTTGCGCTCGCCCAAACGCGCCAGCGGACGGCTGAAGCCCTGGGTCTCAGCCGGCACCAGTTCACGCAGTTTCTTGTGGCTCAGTTTAATCCCCGCAGCGGTGTCGAGGGTTACCTCTGCGGGCGGCAGCGGTTGTTTTGGCGGTCGCGGCGGCGCGTTGACGTTCGGGGCAGGCGTGCTGCCGGCCATCGGTTGCTCGAAGCCCAGGGCAAAGCGCCGCCGCCCGCGTACCTCTATGGTGAAGTCGCTGTTGGCGCGCGCGCCGTTGGTGATCGTGCCGCCCTGCGTGTAAGAAGCGATGCCTGAGAAGCGATTCGTCACGGTGTATTCGACGATAGCGCTCTGGTCTTGTTCGGAGCCGACGTTGGTCGAGTAAGTGAAAGTCAGGTCGCGGGTGATCTGCTTGCCTATAGTCAAGCGCGCCGCCGGATTGGCGTTGGGTTGCAGAACCGGGTCAATCTGAAAGCGGTTGAGGCCGAGCAGCGATTCGGTCGGCGCTGAGATGAATTCTCTTGAGAGCAGCGAAGCGGCAGCGCCGAGTCCGGAAGAGACGATGTCCTGGCTGCCGAGCGTGCTCGAATCCAGATGACCTGTGGCCACCAGTGAGAGAACATCCGAACGCGGCAGATCAGGATCGGATCGCAGCGTGATGTCCATCTGATCGAGCGGCCCGACCAGTCCAACATAAACGTGATAGCCGCTGATGTCGGCTTCGGTCAGCAGATTGACAATCGGCGTTGAGCCGCCGCCAGGAAAATCTAGCGTGCCGGTTGTGATGTCGTAGCGTTGATCACGCAGCTTGATCGTGCCGCCTTCGACCGAAACCCGCCCGGTGATGTTCGGATCGTCAATCAGGCCGGAAATCGTCAGCCCCGCCGCGCCAACCGTATTGACCTGCTGATTGCGTATCAACAAGGTGCCCGGCGCATTGATGTGCAGATCCAGGCTGACCGGCGGTACGCCAGGAATGGCGCTGCTACTCGAACCGCCGCCGCCGCCAAAACTCAACCCGCCGCTGCTTGTGCCGCCGCCGCCCGCCAAGCTGCCAAGATCGAGATTCGTGGTGTACTCGCCTTCAGGAATGTTGATGGTGCCGCTGAGCACCTGCTTGTCGGTATTGCCCGTCAGATCAAGGTCGGCATTGGCGATGATCTGCGCCCCTTCATATTGAACATTGAGGTTGTTGGCCGTGAGCGTGAAGTGCCAGTCTTTTGGTTGCAACTTGGTCAGTCGCAGCGTGCCGCCGGCGGTGAGCGTGCCATCGTTGGCTTGTGCCGTGAAGCTTTCGAGCGTGATGCGGTCGCCGGCTAGAAGGATGCGGCCATTGCCGTTTTCTATGGCAACCGGCAGATCCGTGCCGGAGGCTGAAAGCTTATCCAGGCGAATCTCGCCGCCGACTCGCGGGTCGCTGGCCGTGCCGGTCAATCGCGCATCGACGGCGACCGTGCCGGCCAGGAAGAGGTCTGGACTAGGCTGGCCGAGGCTGTCGAGATTGGCTGTACCGTTGAGTGTGAAATCAAGCGGCGTGTCACCGCTCAGAGCGAGCGTGCCGCCAAGGCGCAGGTCAAAGCCTTGACCATAGATGCGCGTTTGATCGAGGGCGACTTGCGGGCCGTTGAGGGTCACTTTGAGCGGCGTTTGAATGTTGATCGTGCGGCCCTGCACGGCGAGCGCGATGGTGTTGAGCGTGAGATCGCCGCGCAGGTTGTCCAGGGTCATCTCGCCTTTGTCATTCTCGATGGGGCCGATGACATAGAGCCGGCCATTCAACATGCCTGTGACCGAAGAGGCCGCGCCGGGCGCAAAGGCGGCGATGAGCGGCGCGAGATCAAAATCAGTAAAATTAGATTCGACGGTGATCGGTCGACCGGGGCGGCGCAACTCTATGCTGGCGTGTAAAGGCTGCGGCTTGCCGGCAATGCCTGTGATCAGATCCACATCAACTCGCCCGCCGGGATTGGTGTGCGCCGTCAAACTCAACTCGCCGGCGCTGCGACCGTTGATCGTCACATTCTGCCCTTGAGCCGTCGCCTCGACTTTGAGCTCTCCCAGGTCTTTGGTATTGCCGCTCGCTTGAAATGTAGCGTTGGCTACACCTGTCAGGTTGGCCGAGAGATTCAGCGAGGTCGCCAGTTGATTCAAATCGACGTTGTCGGCGCGGCCTTCCATCTGAAAATCATTGCTCTTTAAATTATATTGGCCGGTGGCGGTCAACTGGCCTTGCGCGAAACGCAACTCGGCGCGCTCAAGCCGTGCAACCCGGCCATCGAAGACGAGACTGGCCTGCGCCGTGTCGGCAGCCTGGCCTTCAATCATGCCATTGAGCAGATTGATCGTCGCCGTTCCGGTCGGCGAACCGGGCAAGCCCGTCAGGTGCGCTTCGCCTGTGAGCAGGCCGGAAATGATCTTCTGCTGACTCGACAATCCGGCGGCGGCGGTGATCGTTTCGATATTGATGCGATCAATCGTCGCATCCAGGCGGCCTGAGGTGGCGACCTCAGCGCGCGGCGCTGAATAGGTAAAGCGCGCCGTGCCGCCGTCGGTCGTCGCCAGTACGCCGTTTTCAAAAGCTACCTCTTGCGGCGTGAAGCGCAGGTGGCCTGTGAGACTGCCGACCGTCTGATCGCGCGCGCCGAGGTTCGCCGCATTCAGGTCGCCTTCGATTGACGGATCGCTGAGCGAACCCGTGACGCGCCCATCAAAGCGAAAGTCGCCGGCAAGGCGCGGCTGATACTCGGCCACCGCGTCTTTCACCTCCTTGATCGAATAAGCGATGGTCTGTAGCTCTTCGGCCTTCGTCGACGTGAGCGAGAAGCGCAGGTCTGATGCATCGCCCTTGGCGGCGATCTGTCCGCTTGCCGTCAATTGTGTGGCGTCGGTCGCCAGCGTCATCTGGTCTACATTAAACGTGCCGCTCTGCGCACGGACGGCGACATCGCCGGTCAACGGGATAGCGCCCTCGGTCTTTGTCGTCTCGCCGCTCAGGTGGGCGGTGAGGTTGCCGCTCACGGCGTTGAAGTTGGTTCCCGGCCAACTCACACGCACTTGACTGTTGATGCTGCCGGCAAGCGGCGCGTCATCGACCTTTAGCAGCTTGAAGAGTTCGCCGGTCTTCAGGTCTGTGAGGCTTGCCGTCAGTCGCGAAGCGCCGCTCCTGCCGGTGGCGACCAATGCATCGCCGTTCGCCGTTCCGCCCAGCAGCGACGCATTAAAGTGATTGAGCGCCACCGCGTTGTTGTCCGCCACCAGTTGCCCGCGCACAGGGCCAAGCTGGCTGCCGCGTATCAGGCCGCTGCGAACGTCGAGATTTCCTTTGATCTGGTAACGGCCACCGGCGAGGCTCGCCGTCGTCTGGCGCAAGGCGATGTCGTTCACCTGTCCGTCGCTGAGCGTCACGCGCGCGATAGTAATCTGTCCTACAGTTGCCAGCGTGCGCCCGTCTTTCACCTCGGCGCGTATGCCGCTGGCCTTGATGCCTAGCACCTGTCCTTGAGACAAGCCGACGCGCGCGACAGTAACCTGTTGCACATTGGCGCGGGTGACGCCATCTTTGATTTCACCGCTAATGCTGCCGGCGGCAACGCCTGTCAGTTGGTTGCCCTGAACCGCCGCGCTGCTGGCGCGTACACGGCTGCTTGAAAAGATGATGCGCTGGCCATCCGACTCAACGTTGATGTCGTCAATGCTCGCGCCGCGCAAGCGGTCGCCGGGCGCGGCGAGATCATCGGAGGTCACGCCGCCGGTGATTTTATATTTAGCGCCTTCGCCGCTGACGTTGCCGTTGAAAGCTGCATCGCCTTGCAGCCCCAGATCCGGCGCGAAGACGCGCGCCGCTTCCGTGAGCGCCAGGCGCGCCTGTAAGCTGGCGTTGTAGCGCAGGGCGCTCCAATCGTCGAGTTGCCCGCTGGTGTTGATCTCGCCAAGTGGAGAACGAAGATTGAGGTGATCGATGGTCGCTCCGGCCTCGCCGACGCGGGCGGCCATATCGAAGCTATCAAGACGGGTGTCGCGGCCTTCGTAGCGCAGGCGGCTCGCGCCGACATTAAATTGCAGATTGACCGCCGAGCCATCCGGCAGCGGTTGCACGGTTCCGTGCAGTCCCTCTATATCTCCGGCAAGCTTATGCGCCTGATCATTGATGTGCAACGTGCCGCTCTTGAGCGTGCCGACCAGGCTGGAGAAATCAAAGCTGATGCGACCGGGAGCCGACGGCGGGGCATTATGCAGGCCGCTGAAATTCGTCTTCCCCTGCGCGTCGAGGTCGACGTAGGCTTGCAGATTTTCAAGCTCAACCCGCTTAAAGATGATGTCGCGGCGTAAACGCAGGGCGAAAGGATTAGGAATTTCTACTACAATTTCAACATTGTCGAGGGTGGCGATAGGCTGCCCGGTTTCCTGGTTGTAGAGCTTGATGTCGTGGGCCTTTGCGGTTCGCACGCCATAGGAAATATCGAGCCCGCCAATTTCGGCGCGTATGCCGTATTCGGTAAGCGCCGTCTGCACCTGTGCGAGGATGAAGCGATTGAGCCGCCCCGAACGAATGTAGTATAAGCCACCCAGAACGAGCGCCAGGATCAGCAGAAGGATGATGCCCCCTGCGGTCAGTAATCGTCTGTGGCGTGTAGCCCAGCCCGGCACAGGCTCAGGCGGTTCCGGTGTCCGGCTCATCAGTAAAGTTTTAGAAAGAAAGTAAAATCAGGTTCGCGTCCACTGGCGATACTAGCATGGATAATCTGAGAGCGTAAATGAGAAATCTCCGGCGATTGATTACCTGAAAGGAGCCGCAGCGGACTCGGCTGATGGAGTGGGCTGCGCGGCGAGCCGCTCGTCACACGCCACAAGCTGCCGCCTGACCTACAGTGAATTGTCATCTCTGGTAAACTAACTCTTCTGTCCCTAAGACTTGCCGGATGATGTGGTTGTCACGCCTTGGCAACCTGTGTAAACTGATGGCTGCCCCAAGTCGGAGCACCTCTCGATCTTCGGGGGTACGAACCAGCGGGACCTGTGGACAATCTGTGGACAATCTCATGTGGCCGGAGCGCCGCCGTGATGAAAGATGTTTTCGCCTACTCGAACTCTCCTTTCAATCCTCTGGAGACCATTTACCACCTGATCGCAGCGATTGGCCGGGCGGAAGGGATTGAAGAGATTTACGAAGAAGCTCTGAACGGGTTGCAGGATACAGTGGCTGCCGAGCGCGCGGCGATCCTGCTGTTTGATGCTGACGGCGTGATGCGCTTCAAGGCCTGGCGCGGACTCTCTGAGGCATATCGCAGCGCGGTCGAGGGCCATACTCCCTGGATAATCACCGATGCCAATCCGCAGCCTGTGCTGGTTGCGGATGTCGCTCACGAGCCGATGGCAGACTCGCTGCGCGCCGCTCTGCAAATGGAAGGAATTCGTGCGATAGCCTTTATTCCACTCGTCAGTCGAGAACGCCTGTTGGGCAAGTTCATGGTCTACTACAACTCGCCGCACAAGCACAGCGCCAATGAAGTCCAACTGGCGCAGATCATCGCCGGCCACGTCGCCTTCGCCATCGAGCAGAAGCGCGCCGAGGCGGTGTTGAAAGCCTCCGAAGAGCGCTTCTCGAAAGCCTTCAACGCCAACCCCGACCCCATGGCCATACATGCCATCAGCGACGGGCGGTTTGTCGAAGTGAACGACAGCTTCCTGCACATCAGCGGCTACACCAGGGATGAAATCATCGGTCACACGATTGCCGAGTTGGGCTTTCTCGCTGACCCAAGCTATTTCAATGCCGCCGCGCGTCTGCTCTACGAACAGGGCAGGCTTAGCGAGTTTGAATTCGAGTACTGCGCGAAAGATGCCGAGATGCGCTGGGGATTGATCTCCGCAGAGATTATCGAAATTAGTGGTGAAACCTACATTTTGAGCACGACCAGTGACATCACTGCGCGCAAGCAGATCGACGTAGTGCGACAGCGGCAGGCGCAGCGCGCCGCCTTGCGCGCCGACATCAGCATGGCGCTGGCGCGGAAATGTGAATTGCCGGGCGTCTTGCAGAAGTGTGCCGAAGCCATAAACGGGCATCTGCAAGTCGCCTTTACGCGCATCTGGTTGCTGCAAGAAACAGACTTTCTGCAACTGGCGGCGAGCGCCGGCATCTACACTCATCTGGATGGCGCGCACAGCCGGGTTCGCCTGGGCAGGTTGAAGATCGGGCGCATCGCCGAACAGCGCCAGCCGCACCTGACCAATGACGTGCAGAACGACCCTGAGGTCGGCGACAGAGAATGGGCCAGGCGGGAAGGCATGGTGGCCTTCGCCGGTTACCCTTTGCTGGTTGAAGACCGACTGGTCGGCGTCATGGCGCTGTTCTCACAGACTCGCCTGACCGAAGACACTTATCAGGCTCTCGGCTCGATTGCCGATGTCATTGCCCAAGGCATCGAGCGAAAGAAGATCGAACAGGAGCGCGAGCATTTGTTAGCGCGCGAGCAGACGGCCCGCCTGCAAGCCGAAGCAAGCGCGCGATTGCATCGCAGTGTCGAAGAACAACTCGCCCTGCTCGTTGATGCCTCCGGGTTCCTTTTAGGCTCGCTTGAACCGGAAGCCGTGCTGCGGGCCATTCTCGATCTCTCGCGGCGGCTGATTCCTGCCGATGCTTATGCGGTCTGGCGTTATAGAGAGGCCGCGCGCTGCTGGGAAATCGGCTGCGCGGCGGGCCTTTCGGAATCCTACTGTCAAGTCACCATCGCTGATCTCGGCGCGACGGCACCGGCGCAGGTGGCGCTCGTCATGAGTGAAGATGTCGAGCAGGATCCCTTGCTTGCCAACCGGCGCGCTTTGTACAGGGCCGAAGGCATACGCTCTTTGTTCGCGGTGCCGCTTCACCTTTACGGTGAGAACTCCGGGACGATTGCCTTCTACTTCAAGAATACTCATCAATTCGGCCAGGCAGAGATTCGTATCGCCAACGCGCTCGCCAATCTGGCGTCGGCGGCAGTGACTACCGCCGAGTTATTTCAAGAACAGACGCGCTTGCGTGTGCAGGCCGAAGAGTCGAATCGGCTTAAAGACGAATTTCTCGCCACCGTCTCGCACGAGCTACGCACGCCGCTGACGCCTTTGCTGGGGTGGACGCATCTGCTGCGAACTCATAAAGTGGATGCGGTAATGCTGGCAAACGCCTTGGAGGTGATTGAACGCAACGTGCGCGCGCAAACTCAGATCGTCAACGATATTCTCGATGTCTCGCGCATCATGACCGGCAAACTGCGTCTGGAGATGCAAGCGGTACGGCTTGCGCCGATCATCGAAGCGGCCATTGAAACCGTCAATCCGACTGCCATCACGAAAAAGATTCGCCTCAGCGCGTCGCTTGATCAATTGATAGATGAAGTGCGCTGCGACCCTGACCGCTTGCAGCAGATCGTCTGGAATCTATTGTCGAACGCCATCAAATTCACCCAGGAAGGCGGCGAGGTCAATATCTCGTTGACGCGCCGGCAGGGCAAGGCCGAGATCATCGTGAGCGATACAGGGCAGGGAATCAGCGCCGATTTTCTGCCTTATGTTTTCGATCACTTTCGCCAGGCCGACAGTTCCTATACACGGCTGCACGGCGGCCTGGGCCTGGGACTGGCCATCGTCCGACATCTGGTTGAACTGCATGGCGGGACGGTTGAAGCTGAAAGCGCCGGCGCAGGGCAGGGAGCGACATTCATCATCGGCTTACCGCTGGCTAACCCGGCGACCGCGCCGGATGCAGAAGGCGGGATGCTGCTGGCGGGCGTGCGCTTGCTTCTCGTCGATGATGATACGGACACGCTGGAGGTGTTCGGTTTGACGCTGCGCCACTATGGCGCAATCGTGCAGTGCGTCACATCGGCGGCGGTCGCTTTTGAGGAGGTGCAGCGCTGGATGCCCAACGTGTTGATCTGCGACATAGGCATGCCGGATGAGGATGGGTTTGCGCTGATCAAGCGAGTGCGGCGGCTGACAGACGAACAGGGTGGCCGCGTCAAAGCCATTGCCCTGACGGCCTATGCCAGAGAGGAAGATCGCCGGCGGGCGCTGGCTTCCGGTTTTCAGCGCCATCTGCCGAAGCCGGTTGATCCGGTAGAACTGGCCGCGCATATCGCCGAGGTCTTTGCCGAGTAAGTCGATTTAACTTGATTTCGCCGTCTGACCATTCGTGAGCCAAATTACTAAACCATGACCAATTTCGACATTCCACACCTGCGACTTTATAACCAGTACATTTCCAGGGTGACGTTTGAGCAGCCCGCCGATGTCGTCGCCTGGCTGGGCGCGGTGCAGGCTCAGGATTATCTTGGGGCTCTCTGGGCGGTCGGGTTGCGCACCAGAAATGCGACCGAAAAAGCTATTGAACAGGCGATTGCCGAGAAAACCATCGTCCGCACATGGCCAATGCGCGGCACCCTGCATTTTGTGGCGGCAGCCGACGCTCACTGGATGATCGAGTTGCTGACGCCGCGAGTGATTGCGGCCAGCGCGCGCCGCCGATTAATGCATGAGCTGGACGAGCCGATTTTTGCGCGCAGCCGAGCCTTGTTTGGGCGCGCTCTTGAAGGCGGCAAACAACTGCGGCGAGATGCTTGTTACAGGCTATTGGAAGCGGCGAATATTTCGACGGCAGGCGGGCGCGGTCTGCATATTTTGTCGCGGCTGGCGCTTGATGGGCTCCTCTGTTTCGGGGCGCGCGAAGGCAAGCAGCCAACCTTCGCCTTGCTCGATGAATGGGTGCCGGCGGCCCGCAAGCTGCAACGCGATGAGGCGCTGGCAGAACTCGCCAGGCGTTACTTCACCAGTCATGGGCCGGCAACCGTGCAGGATTTTGTCTGGTGGTCGGGGCTGACGACCGTTGATGCCAGGGCCGGACTGGCAATGGCGAAGCCCGATCTCGTGCAAGAGGCCATCGCCGGCCAGACTTACTGGTTGGCTTCGTCGTCGTCGACCGCCAAAGCGGCTGCGCCAACGACATACTTGCTGCCGCCTTATGACGAGTACACGGTTGCTTATAAAGACCGTAGCGCCGTACTTGCCCCGCTCCATTCAAAGCATCTGCATAACGGCAACGGCGTTTTCGCCCCGATTATTGTGGTTGATGGCCAGGTCGTCGGTCTCTGGAAACGTGCCTTCAAGAAAGACACGGTTGCTCTTACCCCTGCGCCCTTCACGAAATTGCCCAAAGCCGCAACCCGCGCCATCGCTAAAGCCGCAACCCGCTACGGAGAATTTCTTGAAGCCACGGTTGTCTTAACCTGACGGCGCACAACGGCAGAAAGCGTGACCAGTGAGCGGCGGCGCTTCGTCATCCATGATCGGGCGACTTCATAAACGCCCAGGGTCAAGTGCTGACCGGGGCATCCAATACCTCTCTGACCTTGCGCGCAAGAAGGTCAGGGGCAAACGGCTTCTGGATAAAGTTTGACTTCTCGTCTAATACGGTTTCGTGGATGATCGCGTTATCCGTATAGCCAGACATGTAGAGCACACGCATGTCAGGACGTAATTGACTCAAGCGGTCGGAGAGCGCCCGCCCGCTCATCTCAGGCATGACGACATCGGTGACCAGTAGATCAATCGACTCTTCATAGCGCTCACAGATTAACAGCGCCGCGCCGCCGTTATTGGCTTCCAGCACGCGGTAGCCGTACATCTCCAGGACCTGACGAGCGAGTTTCCGCACCACTTCCTCGTCCTCTGTCAAAAGGACCGTCTCGGTGCCCTGGAACACCTCTTCCTGGTCGCCAACCGGTTTGTATCTCTGGGCGTCCTCGCCGACGCGCGTCAGATAGACCTTGAAGACGGTTCCCCATCCGGGTTCGCTGTAAACCCAGATGTTGCCGCCCGATTGCTTGACGATGCCGTAGACCGTCGACAGCCCCAGCCCTGTGCCTTTGCCAACCGCCTTCGTCGTGAAGAAAGGCTCAAAGATGCGCTTTTGAGTCGCCGCGTCCATGCCCGTGCCGGTGTCGCTGACCGCCATCATGATATAAGCGCCGGGCGTGACGTCGATATGGCGTGTAGTGTATCCCTCATTGAAATAGACATTCGCCGTCTCGATGGTCAGCTTGCCGCCTGCGGGCATGGCGTCGCGGGCATTGACCGCGAGATTCATAATCACCTGCTCGATCTGTCCGGGGTCGGCTTTAATGTTGCCGAGTTTGGCATCAAGGATGGTGCGCAATTCGACATCTTCGCCGATCAACCGCTGAAGCATCTTTTCCAAATCCGCGACCACTGCGTTGAGGTCAAGGATTTTCGGTTGCAAGACCTGCTTACGGCTGAAGGCGAGCAACTGGCGGGTCAGATCGGCGGCGCGCTCGCCTGCCTTTTTGATCTCGCCGATGTAATGCCGCAAAGGGTCTGCGGTTTTCAGCGGCATCAGGCTGAGGTCGCTGTAGCCGATGATTGCCGTCAGCAGGTTGTTGAAATCGTGAGCGATGCCGCCCGCAAGCTGGCCGATGGCTTCCATCTTTTGCGATTGCCGAAGCTGTTCTTCAAGCGTGCGGCGCTCGCTGATGTCGCGAAAGGCAACCACGACGCCGACCACTTGCCCTGCGGTGATGATCGGCGATGAGGTGTACGAGATGTGAAAGAGGCTGCCGTCGCTGCGCGTGAAAACATCATCTTCGACTTCAGCGATCTTGCCGGATTTCAGCGCTTCCACCAGCGGACATTCCTTTGCCGGCCTCGGCGTGCCGTCGGCATATTGAAAGTGTGTGGTCTCATGCATCTGCTGGCCAAGCAGTTCCGCCAGCGAGTAACCGAGCGCCGCCTCCGCCGCCGGGTTCATGAAGGTGACTCGCCCTCGGCTATCGAGCGCATAGACGCCTTCGCCGAGACTCGTGGTAATCGCTTCAGTGAAGTTCAACTGGTGGCGTAGTCGTTCTTCAGCCCGCTTGCGCTCGGTGATGTCACGCGCCAGCCCGCGCACCACTGGAACCGCGACACCTTCAGTGCGCAGCGTATTGGTGTATTCCCAGATTCGCTTTTCTCCGCTACGGGGCTGGACGTACATCACGCCGTGAGCCAGTCCCTCCTTCAACAGCGCGGCGATATAATCATCGAATCGCTCTCGGTATTCGGGTAACAGGGCTTCGCGAATATTGCGACCCAGGAGGGCTTCCATGTCATAGCCCATAATTCTTGCCGCCGCCTGGTTGATTGAGAGCAGGCGGCCTTGCAGATCATGCGTGCAGATCAAATCGTGGCTATGCTCGACCAGGTCTCTATAACGATCCTCGCTGGCGCGCAGCGCCGCTTCGGCCTGTCGCCGGGCGCGGCGATTCTCGGCTTCAAAGAGTTCTCTTTCAATAGTCGGGGCTAACCGCGCCAGACTATCTTTCATCAGGTAATCGTGCGCCCCTGCGCGCATGGCCTCGACCGCCACCGCTTCGCCGACGGTGCCGGAGATGATGATGAAGGGAGTATCCATCTCCATCTCTTGCAGCAGCGCCAGCGCCTGAAGCGCACTGAACTGTGGCATCGAGTAGTCACAGAGAATGACATCCCAGGCTTGCGCCTCAAGCGCCGCCCGCATCGTCGCAGAGGTTTCCACACGGTCGGAGAAGATTTCATAACCGGCGCGCGTCAGGTGGCGGCACAACAACTCGGCGTCGCGCTGCGAATCTTCAACATGCAATACTCGTAAGGTTCGGCTCATCTTTAATGTTCAGTTTGTTGGCGCGACTTGATTCAAAATCAACCAGTACATTCCCAACTGCCTGGTCGCTTCCATAAATTGCTCGAAGTCTACGGGCTTGCGGACATAACTGTTGGCTCCCAGGTTGTAGCTCTTGATCAGGTCTTCCTCCTCGTTTGAAGATGTGAAGATGACGACCGGAAGCCGCCGGGTGTGTTCATCTGCGCGTATCTTTCGCAAGACCTCAAGGCCATCAACTTTGGGCAATTTCAAGTCCAGCAAAATCAACTGCGGCATCTCGTTGGTATCACGGCCCGCATAGCTTCCGGTGCCGAAGATATAGTCGAGCGCTTCGACGCCATCGCGTGCGACGACGATCTCGTTGACGATGTTGCTCTTCTTGAGGGCGCGCAGCGTCAAGGTTTCATCTCTGGGATTGTCTTCTACCAGTAAGATCACTTTACTCTCCATGGTTGATCTCCTTGAAATCGCTAAGCGTGAAGTAGAAGGTGGCCCCCTGATTCACCTTGCCTTCAGCCCAGACGCGGCCTCCATGACGACGAACGATGCGCTGCACGGTCGCCAGCCCTATGCCTGTGCCCTCGAATTCACCGCCGTTATGGAGACGTTGAAACGCGCCGAATAACTTATTGGCATAAGCCATATCGAATCCCGCGCCATTGTCGCGGACGAAATAAACCGCCTCGCCATCCTGTTCTTCTTGACCGAAGGCGATCTCTGCCGGTTGCCGCTTGGCGGTAAACTTCCAGGCATTTCCCAGCAGGTTGTTAAGCATGATTTGTAACAGGCGCTTATCGCCGTGCGTCACCAATCCTTCGATAATATTGACGGCCACAATTCGTCCTGTATTGGTTTTTTGCAGTTCAGTCACAACCGCCTGCGCGATCTCGCTGAGGTTGACGGCCTCGCGGCGCATCTCGCTGCGCGTCACGCGCGACAACTGCAAAAGGTCGTCGATCAATTGCGCCATCTCTTTGCTAGCGCCGCGCACCTCTTGCAGATAGCCCTTGCCTTCCTCATCCAGCTTGTCGGCGTAATCTTCCAGCAGCGCTTGAGAGAAACCGTTGATATGCCGCAGGGGGGCGCGCAGGTCGTGCGAGACCGAATAAGCAAACGCTTCGAGTTCTTTGTTGATGATCTGAAGCTGCGCTGTGCGGTCGGCGACACGTTGCTCAAGCTCTTCATTGAGGCGGCGAATCTCTTTTTCTGCCTGCTTGCGCTCGGTGATGTCGCGATTGGTTTCGAGAACAAGCCAGCGGCTCTGATCCTTAACCAATTGCTGCCGGCTGTCTACGATCACCTCTGCGCCGTCCTTCGTCATGTGACTTACCTCGCCATACGCTATGCCTTCAGTGACCAGGTGAGCGAGGAAGACCTCTTTCGAATGTGGGTGAATAGTCTTGAGCAAGTCGTGAGTGACCTGTCCCATAGCCTCCTCTTTGCTATAACCGTAAAGTTGCTCGCAGCCCTTGTTCCATTCGATGATGCCGCCGTCCAAATACCAAACGAGGATCGGCTCGTGTGACAGATCGATCAGCGTGCTTTGTCGCAGCATGCGCTCTTGTGCGTGCTTGCGTTCGGTGATGTCAATCGAAGCGGTGATCAGGTGGGGTCGGCCTTCAAGTTCAATGATGTCGGCTGACATCAGAAATATTCGCACCTCGCCATTACTCATCTGATAGTGCGTCTCGCGATTGCGGATACGTCCTTGTGTGCGGAGCAAGTCGATGACTTCGGCGCGTGCCTCCGAAGTGGGCCAGACGCGCAAGTCGGCGGATGTGCGGCCAATCACCGCTTCGCGCTTGTGGCCGGTCAAGCTCAAAAAGGTATCGTTGACGGCAACGTAGCGGCCTTCATCAAGCGTTGCGATAACCGAAGAGATCGGGCTGGCATTAAAGGCAATCGAAAACCGCGCCTCGCTGGCGCGCAAGGCTTCCTCGGCGCGTTTGCGCTCGGTGATGTCGACAATCGTGCCCAGCACCATCAATCCCTGATCGGTCTTAAGCGGATTCAAGCCGATCTCTACGGGAAACTCGCTGCCATCGCGACGACGCCCGAAGAGATCGCGCCCGGCTCCCATGGGGCGGGCCACAGGGTCGGAGCCGAAGCCCTGGCGGTAGGCCGCATGATGTTTGTGGAAGCGCGGCGGCACGAGCATTTCTATGGGCTGTCCGAGCAACTGGTCGCGGTGATAACCGAAAGACTTTTCGATCTCTGCATTGACCAGGACAATCTGGCCCTGGCCATCGACCATCACCATGCCGTTCGGCGCGCCCTCGATGAGTTGACGGAAGCGCTCCTCGGCGCGCTCACGTTCGGTGATGTCTTCGATGGCCAGCAGGATCATCCGCAGGCGGCGCGCTTCGCCGTACAGGCGGCGAGCGTTCAAGCGCATGACTTTACGCCCGATGGCCGGGAAGTCGCAGGCGATTTCGAAATCTTCAACCTGGGTCTGCTGCGGCAGGATCTCCAATAACAGAGACCGCAACTCCGGGATGTCCCATTGACCGTTGCCGAGATTGAAGAACAAGACGCCCTCAGTCTCCCGGCTCGTCACCTGAAAAGATTGGTAGAACGAACGGTTGGCGAATTGCACACGCAAGTCGCCATCGAGAACCACCAGCGGCTCGCGCACAGTTTCAACGATGCTTTCGGCAAGTTGCCGTGCTTCTCTCAACATATCCTAGGAATCCTCTGACAGATTATGGGGAGGGACTCAATTGTGCTGTCTTCATCACGGCTGAAAATCTTTTGACTGCTGCTTTAAGTTCTCAATGAGTTCTTTGAAGATCACGATCAACCGGTCGAAATTGCTTATCTAAAACATACTCTCCCGGCGCTTCCATAGCACTTTGTCCTGTGCCGGGAATAGAGGCGGCTGTCCGCTTTGATGAGCGCAGCACTTTGACTACGCCCGCCATTCGAATATCCAGTGTTACTACCCAGAAGTTAAGAGTCCGTATACAGATGATGGCCTCAGTAGCGTGGGGGACTTATCCGATGTCTATATTCAATCTTGGAGGGTCTGTTTACCGACCCCTCGCGCAACGCTATTGAACGAACGAGAATGAAATCGATGATGGCGGAGCAACCTTCGCAGCCCGATTCAGGATACGCGAACGGCAGGGCGGAAGGTATCAGTAGAAAGCTGTTTCTTTAGTCCGTGTCTGTCCTACAGTAAAGCATCAGACGTAAGGAATAGGGGGAAAGTTATAGAATGAAACGCGCTGACCGGAAGCGCTGCTCGCCTTTCCATATCATCCGACCAGGTTATTGCGAATGGCGTAATGGATCAATTCGGCGCTGGTCTTCATCTGCATTTTTTCGAGGATGCGCGCACGATAAGTGCTGACCGTCTTGACGCTGAGGGCTAACTCATCGCCAATCTGGCTGACGGTTTTCCCGCTGGCAATCATGCACAGCACCTGATACTCGCGATCAGAGAGATTTTCGTGCGGCGGCTTCCCCTGTTCGTCGCTCAAGGTGATGGCCAGTAATTCAGCCAGGCCGGGGCTGATGTAGCGTCCGCCTCTGGTCACTTTGCGAATGGCATCGATCAGGTGCTCCGGGGCGCACTCTTTCGTCATATAGCCCCGCGCGCCGGCTCTTAAGACGCGAATCGCATATTGCTCTTCGGGGTAGGAAGTTAAGATCAGCACCGGAAGCTTGGGGCGCAACTGCCTCAATTCCTTGAGCACTTCGAGGCCGCTTTTATCCGGCATCGAGATGTCGAGCACGGCGATGTCCCAATCCTGCTTGTTGATCAGGTGGAGCGTCTCCTGGGCGTTCTGGGCCTCGCCGACCGCGAGCGTTTGATACTCATCGGCGAGTATCTGTTTCAAGCCGCGCCGCACAACCGGGTGATCATCTGCGATAAGAACTTTCATAATCTTCTTTACATTGTAGCTTACCCGTGAACCATTTGGTATCACTCGTGCGGAATGCTCACCGTCACGGTCGTCCCTTTCCCCTTCGTGCCGGTGATCTCAACCCTGCCGCCGAAGACCAGAGCGCGCTCACGCATGCCAAGCAGCCCGAACGACCGGCTGTTAGAACTCTCACGCTCTTTGATCCCCCGGCCATTGTCTGAGACTTTCAGTATGAGGTCGCCGTCCTCGGTCTCCATCGCTATTTGCACAAGCGTAGCGCCGGCATGGCGCGCGACGTTGGTCAAGATCTCTTGAAAGATGCGAAACACGGCAGTCGCTTTTTCTGGACTGGGTGCCGCTTCTTCGGCCAGCGCGGTGATCGTGCACTTGATCCCTGTGCGCTTCTGAAACTCTCTGGCCTGCCACTCGATTGTTGCCGCAAGGCCGAGATCATCCAGCACCGAGGGCCTTAATTCGGTCGAGATATGGCGGACTTTTTGAATAGTTTCGTCAATCAACTCGGCCATGGACTGGAGCCGTTCATGCAGCACTTCATAGCTATATCCGGGCAACCGTTTGCCTAACCAGGAGAGATCGATTTTCAGCCCGGTCAGTGCCCCGCCGAGTTCGTCGTGAATCTCTCGCGCAATCCTCAGGCTTTCCTCTTCGCGCACCGCTTGCAGCCGCGCCGACAGGGCGCGCAACTTCTCATTAGAGCTTTTGAGTTGTTCCTCGGCCAGCCGGCGTTCGGTCACATCTTGCGCTGTGCCAAACATTCTGATCGGCCTGCCTTGCTCATCGCTCATAATTCTGCCGCGCGAATGGATCACCCGCACTTCCCCATCAGGACGAATAATGCGGAAGTAAATTTTGAATGGCTCCTGCATCCTGAGAGAGTTTCTGGTGATTTCTCTTACAAAATCCCGATCCTCCGGGTGAATATGATTTGTGATCGATGTCTCATAAGCCGGGTCATACTCCTGTGGGTCAAGCCCGAAGATTCGATAGTGCTCCTCAGACCAGGTCAGGGCGTTATTTTGCAAGTCCCAGTTCCAACTGCCGACGTGAGCCAGGCGTTGAGATTCGGCCAACTGACTCTCGCTCAGACGGAGTTGCTCCTCAGCCTGCTTGTGCTCGGTGATGTCGCGATTGGCGCTGACGTAACCGCTGATGCGCCCCGCTTCATCCCGCAGAGCAATCGTATAAGCCTGAATATAGAGCCGTGTGCCGTCGCGGCGGTAGTGCACCATTTCGGCCTGATGGTGCCCGGTTTCTGCCAGGCGTTTGAGCGCTGCCGCGCGTTGGCTGTCGGTGACTTCTCCGCGCAGCAGATCGCGCGCCTGCCGGCCCATGGCCTCTTCAGCCTTCCAGCCATAGAGTTCTTCGGCAGCGCGATTCCAGGCGGTGACGCTTAACTGGTCATCGCAGGCGACGACGGCATCGTGGACATTGGCGAGCAAGTTGGCTTGATAAGCCAGACGCGCCTCTACTCGCTTGCGCTCGGTGAGATCGAAGGAGACGCCGACGATGCCAACCAGCGTGCCGTTCTCGTCGTAGATCGGCGAGTCGGTCACCATCGCCAGAAATGTCGTGCCGTCCTTGCGCTGCACGAGGAATTCACCCGACCAGCTTTTGCCCTCCTGCAATTGGCGCATAATCTCGACGGCCTGCGCGCGCGTCGTCTGTGCTACCGTGACCTCGATGATCTTGCGGCCCAGCGCCTCTGCCAATGACCAGCCGTAGAGCTTCTCGGCAAATCGGTTCCAGTAAGTTATCTTCCCATCCAGATCTGTAGCAATCACCGACTGCTCGACCGTATCAAGCAGATGGGCTTGAAATTTTATCGCCTGATCGGCCCGCCGGTGCTCGCTGATGTCACGCGAATTCACCACCGCGACTAACTCCCCCGAAACGTCAACAAAGGTTTTGCCGATTGATTCGAAGGCACACCACGAGCCGTTCTGATGGCGGAAACGGCATTCGACCTTTTGACTCGTGCCGCCATCTTCAAAGATCCGGTTAAAGCTCTCAACCAGTGCCGGCAGGTCATCAGGGTGAATAAAATCAAAGGCGTTCTTGCCGACCAGTTCTTCCGGTTGATAGCCGAGTATCCAGGTGATCGACGGGCTCTCGTAGCGGATCGTCCCGTCCTTGCCGAGGATGGTAAAAATGTCCGAGGCATTCTCGATGAGCGCGCGAAAGCGTTCTTCGCTTTGTTTCAATGCCTTCTCGGCCTGCCTTCTTTCCAGCAGCCGCTCGACTTTGGCCAGCAGGATCATCGGGTCATAAGGCATCTCAAGATCGTCGTCCGCTCCCGCCCGCAAGCCTTCAACCACGCTGTCGCTATCTCTGCGAATGGCGCTGACTAGAAGAACCGGAGTCAGCCGCAGATCGGCGTGTTGACGTATGAGGCGGCACAACTCGATGCCATCCATGTGCGGCATCGACACCGCGCTGATGACCAGATCGGGATGTTCGCGCTGCGCCATCTCAAAGGCTTGACGCCCATCATTAGCTGTTAAGACATTGTAGCCGGACTGGCGTAGTTGCAGGCTCATGACTTGCAATTGATCAGCAACATCATTAACTACAAGAATGCTGTTTTGATTCCGTCGCACGCCTGTGTCTCTCTCCGTATTCGCCGCATGGTTTCAGCCTGGCGCTGAAAAGGAGATGGCTCTTGAGACATACTGCCCACGGCCCTGGGTCTGGTAAGCCCCCTTTGGCTGTTGTATCAGCCTTCCACTGTAATCTCTTTAATAAATAACCCACTGCTGTCGAATATACTCCGGTATTCGGACTTTAGGCAAAAGCGATCTTCGCCACACCTCCTGCTGCCATCAGGGGAAGAGACAGCCCACTCGCTCGCCGTGGCAACCGTTTGTTGGGGCCAAACCGTTGCCACTATTGCAAGGCTTGCGGCGCTCGCTGCTCACCCTTGCTTTAGCTGGATATTCAGGCGAAGACGGGCGCGCTCATGGCGTATCAGTACAGCGAGAATTCTCACTTTATATCGATTGCGAGATGGATTACGATGAGGCGGTCATTGGCTTACTCTTATAAATAACGTGACCTCAGGCGAAGCTTTTCTGAGACGGCAAGCAGTTTTGTGAAGTTATCCGCATTACAAATGTGTGCAGTTTAATTCGTTCCCGCAAGCAGTTTATAAGCGCTCTTTTTCTTGAGAAATCGTCTGATATCTGCCGAATCCTTCATAAAGCCAGGTGAACCTATAAGCCAGGTGAGCCTATTCCTGCATCGAAATGCTCGGCCTCACGATTGGATCACCGGGTTTCCTCGATGATTCCTCATCTGTGCCCTGCCGGTTCGTCGGGAGCGATCAAATCGTAATGGCCGATGGCCGGGACGCTTCGCCTGAGTAAATCAATTGAAGATTGGCCTATGGCTTTTGGGCGAATTGTGAGATAAATTATCGCCGTTGGCAACTCGCCGTATCTGAACATCAACGGATTCAGGTGCAGAGTCCCACTCCTTGACCATGCTTAACTCATGCGGCGGAGGCTTTTATGACAAATTACTGGCGAAGGCTTCTGGCATTAACGCTTATCGGTCTATTTCTCTATTGGCCGCTGTACGCGCAAGCAGCCCCCGGCGATCTCGATCTGGCCTTTGGCACAGAGCAGTTCGTGAGGACGCCCTTTGCCGATTATGACGGTTACCTGCAAGCCCTTGCCGTTCAGCCTGACGGCAAGATCCTTGCGGCGGGTGATGGAATCGGTGATCGACTGTTCAACGCGGATTTCGCGCTGGCGCGCTATAACCCCAATGGCACCCTTGATGCCAGCTTCGGCATTGGCGGCCAGCGGACGACCGAGTTCTCCGGGTTTCAAGACTCGGCGACGGCGATGGTTATTCAGCCGGATGGCAAGATCATCCTTGCCGGTTACAGTCTGAGCGCCGAAGGCTTCGACCACAGTGATTTCGCTCTCGCCCGTTATCACGCGGACGGCAGCCTGGATTTCGGTTTCGGCACGGGCGGTAAAGTGACCACAGACTTCTCCGGCCTCAGTGACACCGCCTCAGCCATTGCGTTGCAGCCCGACGGCAAGATCATCGTCGCCGGCTCCAGCGTCAATACACGGGAATCGGCGGCGCTGGTGCGCTATAACGTCGACGGCAGTCTCGACAGCAGTTTCGGAATCGCCGGCAAGCTGACCCTTGCCTCGGTCATCAGCTTCACCGCCGTAGCCGTCCAGCCTGGCGGCAAGATTGTCGCGTCGGGATATGCCTTAACCGCTTCGACCATCAACTACGATTTTGCGGTCGTGCGATTTAACCCGACCGGCAGCCTCGATGCCGCATTCGGCAATCAAGGCAGCGTCACCACGGACTTCTCTGGCAACGGCGACGATTCCCAGAGTCTCGCCTTGAGCGCCGATGGCAAGATCATCGTCGGGGGCCGCGCCAACCGCAATCCCTCGACCGCGCCCGTGCAGGTCGACTTTGCTATCGCCCGCTATAACGATGATGGCAGTCTCGATGCCAGCTTTGGCAGCGGCGGCAAAGTGATGACCGATTTCATCCAGCAGGATTGGATTTCCAGCATCGCCCTGCAATCGGACGGCAAGCTCGTCGCGCTCGGTCGTTACACAGGGGAGTTTCCGTCCTTCAGCATTTCGCTGGCCCGCTATAATCCGAACGGCAGCCTCGATGCGAGCTTCGGCACAGCGGGCAAGCTGCGGGTCGCAATCGGCATGAATACTGAGATGCTGGCGGTGGCGCTCCAACCCGATGGCCGTATCATCGCCGGCGGGTCTGGTTTTACGCTCATGCGTTATAACGCTGATGGCAGCCGCGATCTTGATTTTCATTCTCGCGGCAAGACTTCGACGGACTTCGTTGGCAAAGACGATGAAGCCTTTGCCGTCGCCATTCAGTCGGACGGTAAGATCGTTGCCGCAGGGACGGCGGCAAACTCGGATGGTGATCGTGCCTTTGCGCTGGCGCGTTACAACCCCGACGGCACGCTCGATACCGGCTTTGGCAGCGGCGGCAAGATCATGGATGATGTCGGCGTATACGCCTTCGCTCTGCTGGTTCAGCCTGACGGCAAGATCATTGCCGGCGGACGGTCATCGACAGGCAAGTTTGCTCTCATGCGCTTCAATGCTGATGGCAGCCTGGATAAGACGTTCGGCAAGCGCGGCATAGTCATGACCGAGATGCTTGGCCAGGACGACCTGCGAGCGCTATTGCTGCAACCTGATGGCCGCATCATCGCTGTAGGCGCGGGCCATGTCGGCCTCTTCGGCGTCGCCCGATTCGTCATCGCCCGTTACCATTCGGATGGCAGTCTCGATTCCAGCTTTGGCGAAGCGGGTAAAGCCATCGCTCCTGAGGTGTCGAGAGACGATCTGGCTTTAGCCGCTGCGCTACAGCCCGATGGCAAAATCGTCGTCGCCGGCAGCACGCAAGCCAGAAGAGAGGTGACAGATACCGTAAAGCAATTTGTCATTGCTCGCTTCAACTTCGATGGCACTCCCGACAACCACTTTGCAGACGCTGGCAGGTTGACTAAGGCAGTCACCCCCTACGGCAGCGAAGCGCGCGCGCTGGCGATTCGCCGCGACGGCAAGATCGTCGCCGCCGGATATGGCGAAAGCAACACGCCGTTTCTCCATGAAGATTTTGCGCTCGTCCGTTGTACTGCGGATGGCAGTCTTGACGACGGCTTCGGGGCGGGCGGCGTCGTCACCACAGATTTCAAGAACCGCTATGACATCATCGGCGGCATCGCGCCCGCCACCGGCGGCAAGACTATTGTGGCGGGAAAAAGTTCCGGCATCAGCACGGGATTCGCTCTGGCGGTTTACAATGATGACGGCAGCCTGGATGCAGGCTTTGGCCTGGGGGGAACCGTCACCACTCGCTTCCTTGGCGATTCGCATGCCAATGCCATGGCGCTGAGTGCGGGCGGCAAGATCATCGCGGTCGGTGCCACACGGGTTCAGAATCAACAGGATGATTTTGCCGTCTTCAGCTATGAAGGGTATCTCCCGGAAGAACCCGTCAGTCCGAGTTACGATCTGTGCGTGCAGGACGAGAGCACAGGCAATGTGTTGAAGGTCAATTCCGCAACCGGCGATTACCAATTCATCAAATGCGGGACGCCAGGCGCGATGTTGACTGGCAGAGGCAAGCTGAAGCTGAAGAAAGCCGGCTGCCTGATTAAACTGAGTCAGTTCTTGAGTGATCGCGAGGTCAGCGCATCGATCAACCGGTGTAAGCAAACCGGCTCGGCAGCCATCAGCATAACGACAACCGGGCAGAGCTTTGCGCTAACGGATGGCAATATAACGAATAATACATGTGCCTGCCCCTAGAGGAACTTTCGATTGAGTGTAGCCTGTGCCACCAAGACACCAAGGCACCAGAGAACACAACCAATGGTGATTCTTGGTGCCTTCGTGTCTTAGTGGCTGATTCTCTGGCTAAACTGATCTGCCAACCGCTCTAGACAAAGCAGCCAACGCGGTCGATTGCCATCGTCAAGGCTGGAGGGCGATGATCTCTGCGGCCTCGCTTGATCCGACGACCGGGATGATCTCGAAGTCGACGAGGTCTTGCCACTGTGCTAGCCATTGATGAAACAGATCGGCATCGTTGCATTCCATCAGTTGAAAGCAGCGATCATAGTTCATCTCGACCCAGCTATCGACATATTGCAACCCGTCGGGCAGCATGCGCCCTTTTTCCTGAAATCGGTTATAGACCGCCTTGGCCTTGCCGTCCCTGTAACGTTCGATGACCATGTATAACATCGCGTCTCCTCGCTCGCTTCACCAGCGGAACACCAGCGGCAAATCTGGTCGAAAATCCTTGAATTTCCCTTGTTTTTCTTGATCAAAGACCACTTCCGCCAGATGCGACTGGCCGGCGACGAAGCGGGCCGCTCCAGTGCGCTCGATTGCCTGCAAGACTTCGGATGAGCCTTGCGCGCCGGGCAATGTAATTCTAACTGCGGTGATCTCTTTGAACCCGATGGGGTGCTCAAGCGGTTGCCGGCGTTCGGTCGGGTAGCGGTCGGCGCGGTTGCCGAACGACATATAAAAGACCAGCGGCTCCCAGGTATCGGCAGAGTTTTCGGCAACATCGAGTTTCAGCGGCTCAGGCAGATAAGGCGGGCGCAGCGGCCACGTCGCGAAGGGCAGTTCGACGTGATCGGCATTAAAGTGTGCCGGGCGAAAGATGATGCCGAAAGGCGAAGCGCCGGTCTGTTGATAGCGGGAACGCTCGCCAAAGCCGAGCGGACGAACCCACTCGCCGTCGGCTTCCGACTGATCGTGAACCCAGACGAATTCAAGATAGGCATTATGGAAGAAGAACCTTCGGCAAGCGGTGCCCTGCCCAGGATGCGTATTCGGCTGCCCCTCGCGCAAGCCGAACTTCACGAGTTGCTCAACCTCTGGAGCGCCGATGCCGGTGAAAGTAAAAAGATGATCGAGTTCAATGGTCATAGACGCACGCGATTGCAAGGCGGCACCAGGCCATTTATGTGCTGGTTTTCTTTTCGCCCTGTTTTTGGGTAATCAGGCGAGATAAGGTGTCAGGAACCAATCGCTCGGCGAACCCGGCGAGAAAAGCCCAGACAATGAGTTTGGCGTAATCGACCGACGAAAGCGGTTTGCCATACTCAAATAATCCATTCAACTTGATACCGGCTGTCTTATCCTCCAAGTTTTGGACTTTAGGAAATAAATCTCCTTGCACCAGTCCGCCCAAAATGATCATGTAAAACAAGACGGCGAAGATCGCGCCGTTGATAGCGGGGAGAAAAAGCCTCGACCAGTTTTGCGTCAGTTGCGAGATGTTATCTATCGGATCGCCTTCCCGTGACACGCTTTGGTATCGTTGCTGCATGCTCACGAGTCCCCCCATTGCTCCAATAAACATCACCGGCAACAAGGTCGCTGAGAAAGATTGAGTTCTGTCCCTAAACCAGAAATTCAGAATAATCACCACCAGGATTAATGCCACCCCTCCGAGGATGCTAGCCATGATGCGGCTTGATATGCGATCACGCGCCCGTTCATTAACCGGAGTAATGGCATAGCGCAAGTAGATTTCGCCCAACAGGTATTCAATATCACTCCGCAGGGCTTTTTCTTCGGTTTGACTCGCTAAATCGGGCGGCTTGGAAGCGAGATAAGCTTCATATAAGGTAAGTCCAGCAACATCGCGGAATCTGGCTCGTAAATTCCAGACTTCCCGAGCCAGCCGCTCTGGCGGCAACAGGCGCGAGATGATGAGATCAAAGGTGTAGAGATGGTTCCAGGTGAGTGAGTAATCTTGTCTTTTCTTCAGCAGATCATCAACGACCTCTTTGATTTCTGTACCCATATTTTGTGATGGGTTACTTTGAAATTCAGCGTTCAAGTGGTCGAAATAGAGGTAGCCGTATGGCGGCAGGGGGTGTTCAAAAGTCGAGCCCCGAAGTTTCGAAAACGCTTTGGCAGGTTTTGACATTGACAATCTCCTTTAGTGAAAAGTCATCAGCAGCCCGACTGGCAATGTGCGGTTAAAAACGCGCCCATCTTATACTAGTTACCTAACATAGGCCAGTAATTTTTCTTATCGCTTATCAAGTGCTTACGAAATAGCTGTATGACCGTCCTATGGGAGTTGAGCCACCGTCCAGCGGTTATGTCAGTGAGCCGGTGAGCGGAAACCTCTTGTCGTCGGATTGAACTTCATTTGCAGGAAGCTCGCAGTCATAGTGATGCATGGCAGATGGTTGGCTTGTCAATGATGCGGCGGGTACAGCCGCCGGATAGATAAGCAACATCGCATCGGCATCGTGCCAGTCTATCGCAACATAGCCGCCAGTATATTCAAACATTGCCGGGCGCGACGCTCCATTCTCAACGACGGGTCAGGTTCCAGCCTCTGCGGTATGGGCAGGAGCTTTGGGTGATAGCGATACGATTTCTCGATCACTCGACTGCTCTTGTTCCTTTAGGTCTTCGTAGATCGCATGCAAATCGAAACTGAATTTTGCTGCGTGTTCTTCGCGTATCTTTCTCGTCTCTTCAACAATCATGTCTGTCCACATTTGTTCATACCCCCAAAAGTTCTTCCGGCGTACAAAACACCGGCGGTTCGTATCCACATCCTCGACAGATCGCGACAACCGAGTTCCGCATCTGGGCGTTTGCAATATGCTTGCAGTTCCAGGTGAGCAAGTACTCCATGCCATGAACTGTAGCAACGGCGATGTGCAGAGCGTCTTCTGATGCCTTTTGCGGCAACGGCCCGTCTTGTACCAACGCATAGGCGAGATCAAGCGCCTCTGGGTTCAACCCAAGCAGCGGTATTTGTTCAATGATCTCAAGCCGTTTCCTTGCCATCTGCTCGTCACCTGCGCTCGCCTCGCGCACGACGAGTTGAGAGACAAAAAGATCGAAGTCTGAGCGGCGGTTCTCCCACCACTCATAAGTGATTTGCTGATGGGCAGCCGTGATTAAGTCTCGGCTCAGTCGCGCGGCAAGATAGCTGATGATGGATGTTTCTACATAAACCTTTGATTTTGTTTCATCCATATAGCGAAGTGTAGCACGGTGACTGAGGCATTGCAGCGGCTAATTCATAATGAAAGGGCCTGAAAACTAGCGTATTTTACGCCCGTTATCTAAATCGAACTGCACGACACTGGGACAGAAGATTGGCCACAGAGTCACAGAGACACAGAGGAACATATTGAGAATCCAAGAGCATTTTAGAGTTGTCTCTGTGCCTTTGTGCCTCTGTGGCAATCTCTTTCTGTGCCCTTCTTATGCGGTCTGATTTAGCACAATCCAGTAACGATTTCCTGTTGCTGTTTATCAAATCAGCGATTATGCCAGTGAGCCGATGAGCGGAAACCTCTTGTCGTCGGATTGAACTTCATTTGCAGGAAGTTCGCTGTCATAGCGATGCATGGCAGATGGTTGGCTTGTCAATGATGCGGCGGGTACAGCCGCCGGATAGATAAGCGACATCGCATCGGCATCGTGCCAGTCTATCGCAACATAGCCGCCAGTATATTCAAACATTGCCGGGCGCGACTGGTCATCAATATCAAGTGACGACAGGATGCGACCGAGCCAGTGGTCGCCCTTCGCATTGCCGGTTCCCGGCGCTCCCGAAATGATCAGATGATCGCGCGCCCGCGTCGCTGCCACATACAACAAGCGCTTCTTTTCGGCGCGATCCATCTGCTGTTCGATCTGCTGCAACATCGCAAACGAAGCCGCCTTCAATTTGTCATCCTCGGTATCAAGATGATCTGCGCTGATGCGCACGGCTATGCCGTAATCAACATGCGCCGCGACAAGGTCGCGCGACGATTTACCTTTGTAAGTCGTATCAACCAGCCAGACGATGGGAAACTCCAGGCCTTTCGATTTGTGAACCGTCATCAAGCGCACCGCGCCGCTCTCTTCGATGGTCGCTTCGCCTTCGCGCGCTTCACGGAACTGCATCTGGCCGATGCGCTCGACCAGTTCTGTAAGCGTCATCGAAGCCAGCAAGCGCGCCTGCTCGATGAACTTCTCGATATTCGCCACGCGCCGCTCGCCGTGCGGCAAGGCCATCAGCGTCGCCAGATAGCCGGTCTCTCTCAGCGCCTCGATGATCAGGTCTGCGGCGCGGATGCGCCCGACTCGCGCTTTGAGCCGCACCAGCACACAGCGCGCCGCCTGCACCGCTTCACGTTCAGCCTCCGCGTGTTCAACTGTCTCATCGCAAAGCGCCCGCCAGAGCGTGCGACGGACGGGCGGCGTCCGCAACCGCAGCAGCGTTTCATCCGATAGCGCGAACATCGGCGAGCGCAACGCCGCCGCCAATCTGAGGTTATCGTTCGGGCTGACGAGAAAGGCCAGCAGGTTCGTCAGATCCGTAATCTCCTGCCGATCATAAAAACCGCGTCCGGCAATTGTAACGTAAGGCACATTCGCATCGGCAAGCGCCTGCTCGAAGATGTCGAAGCTTGTCGAAGCCTGAAACAGCAGCGCGAAATCGCCGTACTGCGCGGCTCGCGTTTCATCGTCTTTGCCACAAACAAAGATTGCTTCTTGCTCGACAATTTCGCGGATGCGGCGGGCGACGAGCGCGGCTTCGCGCACGCGCAACTCGCCGGCTTTCAGTTTCGACTCGGCCTCTTTGCCCTGGGTGATAAGGTGCAACTCGACCGAGGCCGTATCGCGCGCCGGCTGGCGGTGCGCGGTCATCGCTTCATAAGGCGTGTCGTAACGGCTCTCGCGCGCGAAGACGGCAGGGAAGAGATGATTGACGAAGGCAATCAATCGGTCGTGCGTGCGAAAACAGGCGCTCATCGGCACGTCGCGCCCGCCCGTGGCCGTCAACTCGTCGCGCATCGCATGAAAGACGGTCACGTCAGCGCCGCGAAAACGATAGATCGATTGCTTGGCATCGCCGATGATGAAGAACTCGCCGGAGCGCGGCGCGATCTTGCGAAGGATGCGCGTCTGGATCGGCGCGGTGTCCTGAAACTCGTCGACCATCAAGGCGCGAATCAAGCCGCGCTCGGCATCGTGATATCGATTACAAATCTCTAGGTGACCTTCGAGCAGCCGTTCAGTCAGTTCTTCGAGGTCGTTGAAGTCGAGCGCCGACCGTCCGCGTTTGAGCGCACTGAAACGCTGCCGCGTTTGCCGATATAGCTCGGCGAGCCGCGCCGCCACTTCCGCTGCGGCGGCGTCGGCCTCGTTCATTTCCAGCGCCAGCAGCGTCGCCTGGCGAATCGCCTCGCGCATGCGGGCGAGCGCCTCTTTGACGGCGAGAAAGTCGGCTTCCGAAGGCCACTTCTTTTTCGAGCCGCCGGTGAGATTGATCGAGGTTTTAATTTCAATCAGCGGGCGGGCAATCTCGCAGCCGGGCCGCGCGCCTGCTGATTCATCAAGCATGATCGCCGTAATTTGATCGAGCCGCCCGGCGACTTGCGCGCGTAGCTGTTCGCGGCGGTCGGATGAATCGCCGGCAAGCCGCTTGATGAGGCGCGCGTCCTCGCGCCAGTCATCGCTTTCGACTATGGCGCGCGCCGCTTCTTCACGAGCCCGCCCGAGCGCTTGCTGCCAATACTCGACAAGCGCCGCCGGCGTTTTGCCATCGAGATGCCTCATCGCTTCGGCGGCACTCGCACCTTGTCTGATGAATGAAGTGAGCGCGGTCTTCACTTCATGTGATGAGAGATAGGTGAAGACTTCGACGAGATTCAGGGGCCGGGGGCCAGATGATGAAAATTGCGAAGCCTGCGCCACGCTCTCGTTTTGTGAATCAGATAACAAAGCGGCGCGGCTGGACTGGCGGGCGGCGTCGTCAAGGGTTTCTGCGATAGCCCGTTCGAGCAGCATCTCGGCTTCTAGTTCTTCGAGCACCGAGAAAGCCGGATCAATGCCGGCCTCCGCCGGGTGTGCGCGCAGTATAGCGGCGCACAGCGAATGAATCGTACCGATGCGCGCCGAATCGAGTGCATTGCGATGCGTCCGCCAGCGCTCGCGCGCTTCCATTGATTCGGCCCGTTCGATGCGGCTGCGAATCTCGCGGCGAATGCGCGACACCATCTCGCGCGCCGCCTTCTCGGTGAAGGTCACGGCGACAATGTCCGCCACTCGCCACGAAGGATTCTCTTCGAGCAGCCGCAGAAATCGCTCGACCAGCACGCGCGTCTTGCCCGACCCCGCGCCCGCCGAGACGATTACTCTCTGCCCGCGTGTCTCTATCGCTTCGCGTTGTGCATCAGTCCATTGCATAACATAGGGGCCGGGGGTCAGGGGCCAGGTGTCGGGGCAGGAGGAACCGGCCCTCGCGACAGCAAGCGGAACAGCGGCTTGGAGATGAAAATTACAAAAGCTGCGGTTGCCGCGCCGGCGATTACGTCAATGACATAGTGATAACGCAAGTACACGGTCGAGAATATCAGGGCGCTTCCTATCGGCAACAGCAACCAGAAGGTACGGCGATGAAAGCGGCGCGCGTAATACAGGACGAGCAGCGTCAGTTCCGTGTGGCCGCTCGGAAAGCAGTCGCGCGTGATGCCTTCCATGCGGTCGAGAGATTCGCGCAACGACGTAAACAGCCAGACGCCGGTGAGCGGCAAGGTCTGCGCCTCTTTGACCGCCGGCAGAAATCGCGGCCCGGTCGCCGGCACAGCAATGTAGCCTAAATAACTAACGTAGAATCCGAGCACGACGATGAAGAGCCAGAATTTGTATTGCTCCATCCAGCGCTTGCGCCAGAGCACGACGCCGAGAATGATCGGCAGAATGTAGTAGGTCACGTAGACGATTTGCAACGCTTCGGTGATGGCCGGAAAAGTGATCTGTTCGAGCCACACGGTCGGATGCGCGCCGAAGATCCGGTAATCAATCGCCGCAAGCTGCGCATCGAAGTCGCGAGGATGGATGAGCGGGATCAGATAAGTGAGTTCTTTGAAGGTCGCGGTAATCAGCGCCACCGGATACCAGCCGTGGATGAAACGGCTGAGGCTTGCAGCGCCGAGAGGCGACGCGGCGAGACGGCGCGTCGCGACCTGATCCCATTTCGCCAGCAGCAGGACGGTGATGATGACCAACGCATGCGCGGCGATGAGTTGCGGCCATGCGGGAATGCGAAAGCTGAAGGCAAGGACGAGCGCCGCGATGACGACGAGATAGGCGACGATGACTTTATCGGCGGGGTGGAGCAACGCTTGACTGATTGATGCTTGCTCCTCGTTGCCCGCAACCATCACCGCATTAGGCGGCGGCGTCGCCGCGTCGCCGCGTTGCCGTGTCGCGCCTGCACCGCGTCGCCATCTCACAGCCAGCCCTCGCGCTTGTACCAGTCGATAGTTTCCCGCAAGCCTGCTTCAATGGAAACCTGCGGATTGTAGCCTAGCTCACGTTTGGCTCGCTCGATGGAACAGCCCCAGCAGCGTTCCGAGAGGTCGCGCACTTTATCGCGGTTGATGACCGGCGGCTTGCGCGTCAGGGCGGCAACCGCTTCGGCGGCCAGCGCGACGCCGAAAGCCAGCGGGCGCGGAATCGCTACGGAGCGGGCGCGGCGACCCATCATCTCGGCGATGCGTGCGGCAAGCCCGCGCATCGAATAGACCTCGTCGCTGGAGATGAAATAAGCGCGTCCGTTTGATTGATCGCTTTCGCCCGCGAGGATGATGCCGGCGGCCAGGTCGCGCGCGTGGACGAGGCTCACCTGTTTGTCGTAGCGCCCGATCATCGGCATCATGCCGCGCGCAATGGCTTTGAACAATTCGAGCAGCGCGTAATCGCGCGGGCCGTAGACTGCCGGTGGGCGGACGATGGTGCAGGGCAACAGGTCGCCGACGACGCGCACGGCCTCTTCGCCCATGAGCTTGCTCTGGCCATAAGGCGTGATGGGCGCAGGCTGTGTCTCTTCGTCAACCATTGTGCCGGCGCGCGCCGGGCCGATGGCGGCAAGCGAACTGACGAGCACGAACTTTTTAATCTGCTGGCGATGTTTGAGCGCGGCGGCAAGCAAGCTCTCGGTGCCGCGCTGATTGACATCGAAGTAATCCCTGGCCCGCCGCGCAAACGTCACCCCAGCGACGTGATAGATCGTATCAACGCCATCGAGCGCCGCCTGCCAGTCGGTCGCCTCGTCCAGCCCGCCATAAGCGAACTGGAGGCGCGCATCCTTTAAGTAACGTAGATTACTTGAGCGCCGGACGAGGCAGCGTACCGCCCGCCCGCGCTCCAAGAGGCGGTCGACCAGGTGGCTGCCGACAAAACCATTCGCGCCGGTGACCAAGACGATTCCTTGATTATTCGAGTCAGTCATTGAACGATTGCTTTCTTTGATGCTGCTTGATGAGCCGCGAGTGATGATAGCAGACGACGGCGACCGAGCGGAATGCGGCGCGGCGTTTGTTGTTTTTGCCTCGCCCGTGGCGCAAGATTGAGGAACCGGCGAATTCGACCGGCGTTCATTCATTCAACGCTCATTGATTTGCAAGGAGGCCATATGAACCGCTTTCGCTTCTCTGTTGTCGCTATCGCTTTCGCCTTGACGCTCATGCTTGGTGCCGAATCACGTGCGCAAACCATGGATCGCACCGGGCTCGCCAAAGAGATCCAATCGCTGCGCGAGCAGTTGCAGCAGAAAGAGCAGGAGTTTCTCGCGCCCTCTGCCAAAGACCGTGATGCTTTTGCCGAGTTCCTGCGCCAGCCTGATACAGGCTTGATACGTCTGCTGCCGCGCGAGACTTACGACGGCAAGCTGATGATACGTGGCGGCGGCGCTTATTATTCGTTTACCCGGCTGACGAACGAATACGGCTTCGGCACTGACATCGGGCTGGAACAGAACGAACTCCGCGTCGGCTTTGCTGGAGCGGACTGGGGATACTTAACAACGCTCGGTAATGTACCACTGGAGACCGTCACTCTCGATCACCGCGCTATACAGTTCCTGGCGACGCTCGACGCACCCTTACAAGAGCCAGGAGCGCGCGAGCAACAGCGGCTCAGTTCATCAGGGATAACGATGAACGGCTCAAATTATCTTGCCAGGGTGCCGGCGCTGGTCAACACCACCTATGTTTTGCGCTCGGTCAATTATCGTGATTCGGATGTGCTGGTAGCCGTTCGCGCCATCCGTCAGGACGCCGACGGCAGTATGATTCTGCTCTGGAAGATGCTGAAGAAGTTTCCCACGCCGGAACTCAAGCCTTAAGCGTCAGAGGCCGATTCGCCGTGTGGTAAACCATTGAGCGAATCGGCCTCGGCTTCTCTATTTGCCGCTCGCATGATGGTCGAGGTAATCGAGCAGCACGTTGGCCATCACCTTGACGCCGACGACCAGCGATTCTTCATCCACGTCGAACTCCGCCGTGTGCCAGGCAGCAGTGATGCCTCTCGCCTTGTTGCCGACGCCGAGAAAATAAAAGAAGCCGGGAACGACCTTTTGATACTCGGAAAAATCTTCTGCCGGCATGAAAGGCTTCGGCGCGATGACGTTTGCGTCGCCGACGATGCGCCGCAGGGTTGGTAATGTTTCTTCCACAAGGCGCGGCTCGTTATAAGTCACCGGATTCGCGCCGTCGAATTTCAGGTCGAAAGTCGCGCCGTAAGCCGCCGTGACATTCTGCAAGGTCTCGCGCATCAACTGCTGCGCCCGCTGGCGCACGGTTTCGCTGAACGTTCGCATGGTGCCGGTCATCTGAACTTCATCGGCGATGATGTTGTTGCGGTCGCCGCCTTTGATCGTGCCGATGGTGATGACCAGCGGTTCGAGCGGATCGATGCGGCGGCTGTGAATCGTCTGCAACGCGCTGATGCATTCGGCGGCGACGACAATGGCGTCAATGCCCATCTGCGGCTGCGCACCGTGCGATTTCTTGCCGCGAATCGTGATCAGCAGGCGATCCGAAGAAGCCATGGCCGGGCCGCTGTGATAAGCCACCTGCCCGGCTTCGATGCTCGGCATGGTATGCAGGCCGAAGATGACCGCCGGGCGCGGATTTTCCAGAGCGCCTTCTTTGATCATCAACGACGCGCCGCCTTCTTCGCCGGGAGGCGCACCTTCTTCGGCGGGCTGAAAGATGAACTTGATGGTGCCACTGATCTGCTCGCGCATCTTCGACAGGACTTCGGCGACGCCAAGCTCGACCGTCATATGCACGTCGTGGCCGCAAGCATGTTTGACGCCCGGCGTCTGCGATTTGTAGGGCACGTCAATGGTCTCCTGAACCGGCAGCGCATCCATGTCTGTACGCACGGCGACCACGGGGCCGGGCTTCGCGCCTTTCAGCAAGGCGACGATGCCGTGTTTGCCGACGTTCGTCTTTACTTCATCAAGTCCGAGGGCGCGCAAACGTTCGGCGACGACGCGCGCCGTGCGTTCTTCGCGATTCGAAAGTTCGGGATGCATATGAAAATCGCGGCGCTGTTCGACGAGCCGTGCGCGCAGGCTCTCGGCGGCCTGAGCGATCTGCTGATCGCGCGACGCCGGTGCGGCGATGGCTTTGGGTTTCTGAGCAGCCGGTGCAATCAGAGCGGCGATCAGTAACAAGATGATGGCAATGATCGATTTAGGCTTCATGGTTTTTCTCCGGTGAATTGCAAGAAAGCGATTGACGAGCACAGGCAGGATAGGAGTTGCATTGTGAGTTGGTCAAGGGATGGCGACAAAGATGTGGCTACGGATGAAGTGACATTGAAGCGCGCGGGCCGCGCCGTTACCAGCCGAAGCGTGCGAAATAGAAGATGTAAAACGCTGTCCAGATGATCGCCAGCACCAACCCTTCGATGCCGGCGCGATGCCGCGTGAGCGGTTCGATGAGGCGGGCCACCGCGCGTGCGATTACGGCGACGAGCGCAAAACGAACCCAACGCGCCGGAATCGAAATCAGCAGGAAGGCGAATAACCCGCCGCCGCGCCTGCCCCACTCGACGGCATAGATTTTATAGGGGATGCCTTTGAGCGGCCCCAGCAGCACGGCGAGCAGGCCGCGTTCGTCTACCTGTCCCATGACTCGTTCGAGCAGATGCGCGTTGATCCCCGGAATGTGCAGGAGCAAAGCGCGCCCCGCATCGGGCGATCCGTGAGCGAAAGCCGTCAGCAATCCGCCACCGACCAGCGCCCCCGCCAGCGCCGCAATTGTAGCTTTAATCGCTGAACGCAACGAGCGCGTGGCGATCATTGTCAGCAGCACATCGGGGACGATGAAAAAGAAGATGGCTTCGGCAAATCCCCACGCGAAGGCGGCGGCGAGCGCCGCGCTGCCGGTCGCCAGTTTATCCGGATGCGAAAGGCGAGCGCGCTCAACAACTCTGAAAGAGTTTTCTGGAAGCCGTGGCGAAGTCATACGCCGATGACTTTAGCATACACAGGTTGGCGGGCAGATGAGCCGCAGTGACAGTTCGTCAAGTGAGACAATCATCGACTCAGTCGATCTCTTTCAGGGCGCGCACCGCGTCTTCGAGCGTATGGATGATCTGTTGGCGGTTACCGCTTAATAGCATTGGCTCGCCCAGACGAATCTCGCAGAAGAAGGGCACAGGGATGAATTCGCCTTTCGGCAGGCTGCGGCCCATATTGGCCAGATAAGCCGGCACCACCGGCACGTCAGGCAGCTTTGCAACCAGATGTGCGATGCCGGAACGAAACGGGCCGATGCTCTCGCCGCTGCCGCGCGTGCCTTCAGGAAAGATGATCAGCGAATGGCCTGCGTCCAACGCCTGCCGCATGCGCTCCAGCGGATTGTTTTCGGCGGTAATCCCACGGCGCGCGATGGGCAGGATATTGAAAAAAGTTTTTGTAAATAACGATACAAAAGCATTGCGCTCGAAATAATCGGCGGCGGCGACCGGCCTGATATGGCGCAGGTCGGTCAAGCGGAACAAGGTCAGCAACGACATGGTATCGAGGTGGCTCGAATGATTGGCGACGAGAATGAATTGACCGGCGCGCGGCAAGTGCTCGCGCCCGTGCACGCGCAGGCCGATGAACAGCGTCATGAACGGCTTGACCAGCAGCGCGAACAATAACATCTGCACGATGTCGCGTGCCGTCCAGCGCCGCGACGGCGGGCCTTGCTTGCCGGTTGCTTGGTTCTCTGTCTGACTTGCCGTACCGCTCGACATAATTGAGCCACCATCTGCCACATTCAATTCCAGGGATGAAAATAGCGCACGTAATGAAAGAAGAACGGCGCGGCATAGCAGAGCGAATCGACTCGGTCGAGCATGCCGCCGTGACCCGGAATCGATGCGCCGAAATCCTTGACGCCGAAATCGCGCTTGACGGCGCTCATCACCGCGCCGCCGCAGAAACCCGCCACCGTGATTAGCAGCGAGACCAGTAATGTCTCGATCACCGTGAACGGCGTCAGAAAGCGTATCAACAGGCTCAACAGCATGGCTGAGAGAATGCCGCCGATGAAGCCTTCCCAGGTTTTGTTCGGGCTGACGGCGGGAATGATCTTATGGCGGCCCAGCGTCTTTCCCCAGATGTATTGCAGCACATCGCTCATCTCGACAACGAAGACCAAAAACAGCACGAGCATGCGGCCATTGACGACGGTATCGGCAATCTGCGGCACCGTCAGCAGAAACGCCATGTGGCTCAGGCCGAAGACGAAGATCATCATTCCCCATTGAATCTGCGACGCCGAAGCGACAAACCCTGTGGTCTCTTTCGCCAGCACCAGGCGGGCCGGCAGCGCCAGCATCATGTAAACCGGAATGAAGATGATGAACATGCCGTACCAGCCGATGGCGACCCAGACGTATTGCATGGGGATGGCTAAGAAGGTGAAGACCAGGGCGTGATGGTCTGCCGGGCGCGTCTTCAACAGCGTGACATATTCTTTCATCGCCCAGAAACTCATGAAAGCGAAAAAGACCAGCGACAGACGATTGCTCAAAACCACTGCCGCAAAGAAGACCGCCGCCATCACCCACCAGGCGCGCACCCGCGCCGCCAGTTCGGCGAAATCCGCCTGCGGGCGAGCCCGTTTGAGCGCCGCGACGACGACCGAGGCGATGATGAGCACGCCCAGCACGAGCAGGCCCATCTGCAAGACGGGCGAAAGGCTTCTGATGGTGGTCGCAAGGTTCATTCGCTCAACCTCCGCGCGCCCTGGTCTTCGCCAGTTCGGCCAGCGCGCTTCGCAGGCGATTCCAACAAGTCAGCAACGCCAGCAGCGCCGCCGCCGCGAAGATCCAGGGCCATAGGGCCAGAGCCCGCTCAGTGATGAAGGTTACTAAACCCAATGCGCCGACGATGAAGGCGCGGTCGCTCTTGCCCATCGGCCCATCGTAGCGGCGCGAGGCACCAAGCGCGCGGGCGGTGACGCCGCAGAATTCTGTCAGCACCGCGCCAATGGCAAAGGCGATGACTGGCCAGCGCGCCGGCTCGACGACGAAGGCCAGCGGCAGATAGAGGCCGAGATCGGAAAGCGCGTCGCCCAGTTCGTTCAACACCGCGCCGAGGTTGGTTGCCATGGCCATCTCGCGCGCCATCATGCCGTCAATGGCGTTCAGCGCCATGCGCGCGAACAACCAGGCCGGCAGCAGCAACAGCAGCCAGGGATGTTTGCCGGCTTGCGAAACCATCGCGCCTACCAGTATCGAACCAACCAGCGCCATCAAGGTGATGGCATTGGGCGTCAGACCTGCGGCTGCAAGCCAGCGCATGAGCGGGCGCAGCAGGTTTTGAAAGCGCGGTTTGAGATCGTAAACCGAAGGCATAAGCGAAACGATGAACCATGAATGATGAATGCCGGATTGCGATTCATTCACTATGCATCATTCCCCAATTCATCATTCATCATTCATCATTTTCTGTGGGGCCCCATGCGCTGGCGATTATACCACGCGCCTAAAGCGACATACAAAACGGGCGCGAGGCCGTCGCGCCTCGCGCCCGCAATCTGATTCCAGCTTTCTGTCGTCCGTCTTATTGCAGCGATTTCAGATAGAGAATCAAGGCGTCAACGTCGCTTGCCGACAGGTGCGAGGTCTTGCCGTGTGTATCCTTAATTACTTGCACACGATTGGCGGCCAGCGCCGGGTTGATCTGGCTGCCAACCATCAGCGGCGCGAGGTTGCTGGTGCCTAATTGATCAATCAACGGCTTGCCGCTGGGGCCCGGCGCGGTCGGGCTGTCGAGGCTGACGAGAATCTGCCCCTTGCCATCGCCGGCCAGTTGGCCGCTGCGGTCGGCCACCGTGATGGGCACCTGCGTCGGCAGCACAATCGCGGGCGACCCGGCGTAGCCTTTCCCGGTTGCGCGGCTATGATCCGAACGCACGGTGCGGAAATTGAAGCCTCGCTCGCCCGCTGCAAGCAACGGCGAATCGGGCGGCAGCAGTATCTCGCGTACCGTGTGCGCAAAGCCGTAATGCAACCAGCGCGGCACGCTGTCCCAGAAGGCGCGCAAGTGCTTAGTATTTCGGCTGCTCAGATTCTGCGGCGTGCCGACATCCTGCGGCGGCTCAAAGCGCGTGAAGAAGTAATCGTTTTGCGGGCGGAAGAACGGCCCGTTACCATCAACCGTCGATTCGCTGATGACGCCCGGCTCGTGGATGTTGTAATCCTGGAACGTATTGTCAATCTCGCCGTTGGTCATCTTGTTGCCGTTGTGATGGCAATCGGCGCAGCCTGAGCCGCCTTGCGCGACTTTGTTGCTGAAGATTTGTTTGCCGCGCGCGATCATTGCCGCTTCAGCCGAATCAGGGAACTGCGCCAAAGGGTTCGGCAAGCGGCGCACTTCGTTCTGCGACCAGAGAATTTGTAAGTAAGCCAGATCATAATAACCGATCTTGAAGGCTTTGCCCGATAGCTCCGGTCGCCCGATGGCGCGCGAATCTGCTTCGGTCTTTTCGAGGACATAAGTTTCGCGCGCCTTGAAACGATCAACCGCATTGGCCTGCGGGAAGATCGGCGTCGGCGTGCGCTCGCCAAGCAGCACTTCGCCATTGCAGGCGGAAGCATAAGCCATAAAGTCGTTGTTCAAGCCTTCATACCATTCCGGCCAGTTGTCGGAGATGTCTTTGTTCTGCGGGCAGACTTTGACGCCGCCGACGGAATTTGCGGCGACGTTCCACTGGCAGCCATCCTGCCGCCCGTCCCAATGACAGAAGCCGCATGATTTCTGGCCGTCGTCGGAATAGGCCGATGAAAAGAACCAGCGCAGTCCTGTTTCTTCGTCGGTCGCAAATAAACCCTGGCCGTTGCTGCCGGTCGTCGGGTCGGGTGTCTGGTTGGTCACGCCGACCGCGACGTAACCGGCGCGCGATAGAAAGCCGGCGGGACTGACGCTCAAAAACGACACGTCTTCCGTTTGAAAGTTGGCAATGTAAAGTTGACTACCATCGGGCGACACGTCGATGCCCTGCGGCGTGATGCCGCCAGTCAACTCAATGCCCAGAGGGGTGAGAATCTGCGACGGGTCTGCCGGGTTCTGGTTGATGCGGAAGACCTGGACGCGCTCGTTATGCGCGAAGGTGACAAACAGGTAATCGCCTTTGACGACCATCTGCTCGGGGCCGCTGCCTTTGATGATTTTCTGTGCGTCGGCGTGGTCATGCAGGTCAACATATTGGCCGGGCACGACGAGTTGCGACAGGTCGCGGCCTTCGTCGACGTAGCGATAGACGAACAGATTGCTTGTCGTGTCGAAGACATTCAACTCCGAGCCAATGTCGTCGAAGGTCGTCGCTTTGGTCGCGTCGGTCATCACCGGTGTATAACCGAGCGGCTGGCCGTTATTCTTGATGGCCACCCCGCCGGCATCCTTGGTCGGCAGACCGTGACCGCTCTCCGGCTCATTGAGTTTCGTGTTGGTCTCCTGGCCGCTGACAATGCCCCAGCGACCGGCGATCTTCACATCGGTTGCGAGGCCGCCGAGCGGCATCACTTTGCTCAAGGTGTTGGCGTCGCCGGCTACATTGATCGCGGCAATCGTGTGGCCGATGGTGTTGGCGACGTAGAGCGTTTGACCGTTGGCGCTCAAATCCAGATCGCGCGGGTTGGCGCGTTCAAGATCGTTTGAGCCGGTCGGGATTTCGGCAATCTGTGTGAAGAACGGGCCGGGATCGATGCGAAAGGCGCGCACCTCATCCTTGAAGCGGTCGGTGATGTAGAGGCGCGTGCCGGCTTGGTTGAAGATGACTTTTTCACCATAAAAGCCGGTCTCGAATTCACCGATCACCGTATCGCTGGCCGTATCGATGACGCTCGCGAAGTTGCCGAACATGTTCAACACCACCACGTAGGGACGCGGATAGATGGCGGCATTCAGCGGCGAGACTTTGACGCCGATGGGCCGCGTGCCGTGCCGCTGACCTTGCGGACGAAGATCAATCCATTTCATCACGCGCTGATTGCGCGCCTCAACGACGGCGACGCGCCAGTCGGGATAGCCTTCGCGACCAGGAAGCGTAACGTAAAGTTTACTACCATCGGCGGTGAGCGCCAGGGCGCGCGGCTCGCTGCGAAACGGCTGCTTGCGATTCGGCCACATCTGGTTGCCGCTTTTGACTACAGGACTGTTCGGGTTAATCCGCGTGCCGGGATCGGGCCGCCCGTCAATGTAGCTGGCACCGAACATCAGTTTTGTATAACGCGGCATCCCGCCGCGCTCGCCCGCCGGCTCCGGGCCGACGATGTCTTTGACGGGATCGCTGGTCGGGCCGGTGATGATGCGGCCCCGCGAGTCGGTTTTGACGGCGGTGGTGAAGAAGCGCAGGTTGAGCGGCGCTTCCGGCGGCGGCGTTAGGATTCTGCGCTCAAACGGCGCTGAAAGCGTAGCGCCGATGGGCGCGGCACTCGTGCGAAATAAAAATGAGGCGAGTCCCGCCGCAAGCCCCATTGCGATGACAAGCCATTGGATACGTCGCTTCATGCTGGTAACCTCCAAGGAAGAGTTTTAATGCTCATTGATGAACGCAGAAGCAGACGGCGGCAGACGGATCAACTGGGCAGAAAAAGCCCCCGACGGTCAGCTTTACCGATAGCCTTCAACGCAGGCGAATCAGAGATACTTGGGTTGCTGCCAAATTGCGTAACCTTGGCTCACAGGGACACTCCCCTGGCTCGTTGACCCCAACCATCTGTACGTCATCCGCAAACAGGCAGGGACGCCCTGCCATTCAAAGAGAGCGACGACGACGCAGAAAAATACATGGAGTTGGTCTGTCGCGGCGGATTTCTCGATCTCAGCGATCAGCGCGCCGAGGCGGGTTGCACCGCTGTGCCATAAGCCATAGACTCATCACCAAACATCAGGAGGCTAGTTATGTTTGGCGTACCGCACGATTATCCTAAGTATCTTGAACACACTGACGATGACACGCCGGTGCCGACCTGGGCGCAGGTGACGCGCAGTGTGGATACGCCCAATCCTGAAATGATCGCCCAGGTCGCGCGCGTCGTCGCCAACACGGATGACGCGAGCGCGGCGCGTGAAGTATGGGACGGGTGGCCGGGCAATTATCAACGCTCGACGGCGCTCATCATTGATAAGCTCTATGACGAAGGCTGGCTCGATTCCGTCGGCCACATTGACGGCTGGCCGTGGGACGGCGGCTTCTTCTGCTGGCCGCGTCAGACTGCAAACGGCACGCTGAGCGATGTGCTCAATTCCATGTCGAGCGCCGACGGCACCTTCATCGAATGCACGATTGGCAATGGCCTGTTTGCTTACCTGAATGCGTACAATCACAAAGCCTGGGAACACGGCTGGATGGAGATAGACGCGGCGACGGCGGCGCTGCACATTGGCTTGATGGCCGACGGTCGCGTCGAAATTCATCTCGAAGTCTTCAACCCGCTGTTCATTAAAGGTGCGCCCGAAGAAGATGTCATTCGCATTCCTTACGTCGGGGCTTTCAATCATCGACAATTCTTGCTGCACCGCCGCTGGGAGCAATCCGAATTTGCCGGCCTGACGCGCACCTCGGCGAACTTCTACCACCTGATGCGCCCCAGCGTGCCGTTATCGTTCTAAATCAGACCGCATGAGAATGGTATAAAAGAAAGGCCACAGAGTCACAAAGTCACAGAGGAGGAATAAAAAATATTGAGAAAACCGGGAGTTTTTATGATTTTCTCTGTGACTTTGTGACTCTGTGGCTAATCCTCTGTCCCCATTTATCGATTCGTCGGACGTACCGTGAAAGACGCCTGGCTTGTCTAGCTGGCGAGTTGAAAGAAGACATCTTCAAACGGCGAATCGGGCATGGCGGTGATCTCACGCAAACGGGCGGACGGGCCTTCGGCAACCAGCCGTCCGGCGCGCATCACGCCGATGCGGTCGCTGACGCGCTCGACGAAACTCATGACGTGCGATGAGATCAGGATGGCGCGGCCCTTGTCTCGTTCGTCTTCAAGGCGCAGCCGCAGCTTGCGCATCATCTCTACATCCAGGCCGTTCAGCGGCTCATCGAGCACGAAGATATCCGGCTCGCCCAACATCGCCGCCGCCAGGCCCAGCTTCTTGCGCATGCCTAATGAATAACCGCCGGCGAGTTTGTCAGCCGCCTGCTCCAGCTCGAAGAAGCGCAAGGCTTCGGGAATGCGCCCGGCGTCGGCGTCTTTCAAGCCGGCGACCAGGTCGAGGTACTCGCGGCCCGTCAGCCGGTTGTACAGCGTCAACTCTTCGGGCAGGTAACCGAGATGCCGCTTCGTCGTCGCCGCATGATGTGCGTAATCTTCGCCACAAATTAAAATGTGACCGGCGTCCGGCGTCGTGAGCCCCATGATCATGCGAATTAAGGTGGATTTGCCCGCGCCGTTCGCGCCGACGAGCGAATAGATTTCGCCTGCACCTATGCTCAGGCTGACGCCGTCGACCGCGACGACCGGGCCGTAGCGTTTAACGGCGGATTCGACTTCGATAAGCGCGTTGGTCAATCGCCCTCCGTCAACAAAAAGAGTCGCGCCATGTGGCGGCCCCGCTCCGCTAGCGAATGCGTCGTCTGTACGTGAATGATTAAGCCGGCGGGCCAGAAGATGACCGCAAGCGCGGCGGCGGCCAGCGTCGCCGTGGTGATGACGATAATGGCCAGGCCAGGCCGCGCCGGCATCTCGAAGGCCAGCCAGCCGGTCAGCGAACTGACCATCCACCACAGCCACAGGCATTCGGCGAGTAACGGCAGCAGGTAAACGACCGGCACCTCTCTGGTAAGTAACGCTACAAACCATGCGGCGAGCGGCGCGATCAGGCTGACGGCGCGCGCGTACCAGAGCTTGGCGGCGCACAGGTCGAGGCCGGTCACCGCCGTCGCGCGTTCCAGCCACATCATCGGCAATTCGTAAGCGACCAGCAGCGGCACCAGCGCCACCAGCGTGGCAACCATCAGCGCACAGGCGCTCTTGATGAGGAGCACTTGCGGCATCCACGTCAGGTCGAGCCAGCCGCTGCTCGACGCCGCCGGCGGCAGCATGCCCGTCACCAGCGCCGTGGTTAAACCGACCAAAAGCAGCGCCACGATGCCGGCGACGACATAGACTGCGGATGAAAATGCCCGCAACGTCAATTGCAGGTCGCGCGCCAATTGCGCGGCGGTCGCGTAACTTAAACGGCGGCGCAGGCGCTGGACGTTGATGAGGCGCAACTGATTCGAGGATTGCAGCCGCCGCGCGTATTCCATGTCGGCAGCGCGCCATCTGCCATGCTGGCGGAGGGTGATGAAATAGAGCGCCAGACCAATCAGCGCGGCAATCACCGGCAACCACTGTCCGGCGCTTCTGGAAAAGAGTTCGACTCTGATGACCAGTGCCAGCAGCAACCCGCCGCAAGCTGCCGCTGCCAGGAGCATCAGCAAGGCCATAGCGGCAACCGCTTTCTGCCGAGAGTGGCTCCAGTGAATCCAGTTGAGCGCCGCAAAGGTTTCTGTAAGCGACGTTACAAAAATGAAAAACGTCAGCGGCAGCCAACTCGCCGCCTCAATCAACCCCGCCCCCGCCATCCAGTGAGCCACGAGCGCCGCAAACGCCACCACCATCGTCCGCCCTGTGCGCGCCGCCATGGCCGCATGCAGATGCGTGAGGCTGGCAATCGGCAGCGCGTCGAAGTAAGCATCCGGGCGGCGCAGGTGATAAAGCTCGGCGCTGGCGCGCGACAGGCTCAGGGCGACGAGCGCCAATTCAAAGACGATAGCCGCCGCGATAATGCCCGCCGGCGCGGGCTGCCAGTCAGACAGGTTATCGACGACGCGGGCGGCAGTAAATGTAGTGAAACCTACAACGACCGGCCCCAGCACGAGCCAGTAATAAAGGTGTTCGCCAGCCCAGCGAAGTTGCGAGCGCAGCGAAGCGCCGATGAGCAATCCTAGTTTGTTCACAGATGAAATCAGTTGCCGTCGAAACCAGCCGTTCGGGTTACTTGACGCCAAGCAGTTCGATTTCAAAGATGAGCGTCGTGTTGGGCGGAATCTTCCCCTTGCCCTGTGAGCCGTAGCCGAGATCCGGAGGAACGATGAGCTTGCGTTTGCCGCCCACCCGCATGCTCAAGATGCCTTCATCCCAGCCGCGAACGACTGAGCCTGTGCCGATGCGAAACTCGTACGGCTGGCCGCGATCTAAGGAACTTTCGAATTTGGTGCCGTCCGTGAACGTGCCGGTGTAATGCACGACGACGGTTTTACCGAGCTTTGGCTTATCGCCTGTGCCGATGACTTCGTCAACGTATTTCAGGCCCGTAGTCGTCGTCACTTCAGTGCCGGTTTTGTGGCCACAGCCCGAATGCGTCGCTGCAAAAATGATGATGAGCGCGGCGATTAGAAAGCCCGGCCATCCTGACGACGAATGAGCCGGGCGATGGGCGAAGTCATTGATGTGAGCCGCAGCGATTTGCCTGCGGTTTTTGCGACTGAGCGACAAGGCTGATCCTCCTTATGCTGGCGATTCATGAAGTCGCCAGCCAAGGGGCTGGCAGACCCGGCGAACTGTGAAATGCGAACTATGAAATCACGCGCCGGGCTTGTCAAGCAGATGCGCGGCTCGCCGTTGCTTTCGCCATGCTCGATGTGTTACCAATAGCCCGCTGCGCAGATGTTGGTGAATCGTTATGGAGCCAGGCGGCCAGCCTGGGCGATTACTCAAGCCAGGCGCGCGAACGGCTGGCGCTGATTTATAGAAAGGACGACGGCCAAATGATTCGACGCTTTCACTTCAGCATACTTTTTGTTGCTTTGCTTACATTAACCGCGACAGCGCAAACCACCGCGCCGCCGCCGGCCAGTGATCCAGCATTGCAGCGGCTCGAACGCGAGATGGCGCGCGTATCACGGGTCGCGGGCGGACGCGTCGGCGCGACGGCGATTCATCTGGAAACCGGTCGCCGCGTGTCGCTCAACGGCGCGGAGCGCTTTCCGATGGCCAGCACCTTCAAAGTGCCCATCGCCGTCGAACTGTTGAGGCGGGTTGACGCCGGCCAGTTGAAGCTTGACCAGATGATCGATATCAAGCCAAGCGACCTGCATCCCGGCAGCGGCACGCTCGCCGATTTGTTCAACCAGCCGGGCCTCGCCCTGTCTGTGAGAAACCTGCTGGAATTGATGCTGCTGATCAGCGACAACAGCGCCACCGATGTCGTATTGCGGCTCGCCGGCGGCGGCGAGGCGGTGACCGCGCGCATGGAGAAGCTCGGCATTCAAGGCATCAGCGTCAATCGCTCAACGGCGCAATTGATCGCCGACTGGGTGGGCATCAAGCAATTGCCGCCGCCGGAGACCTGGACGCCGGCAACTTTTCAGGCGGCTTTCGCTGCGGTAACTCCTGAAGAGCAGAAGGCCGCCGCGCTGCGCTTCGATCAGGATCCGCGCGATACCGCGACGCCGGATGGCATGGCGAGCCTGCTGCAACGCATCTATCGCAAAGATCTGCTCAAGCCGGAGAGCGCCGAACTGCTCCTCGACATCATGGGGCGCTGCCGCACGGGCGAGGCGCGGTTGCGCGGCCTGCTGCCCGAAGGCACCGCAGTGGCGCACAAAACCGGCACCATCGGCGGCACAACGAATGATGTAGGAATTATTACATTGCCTGATGGCGCAGGCCATGTTGCCATCGCCGTCTTCGTCAAGGCGTCGGAAAAAGAGATGGCGGCGCGCGAACGGGCCATCGCCGAGATCAGCCGCGCCGTGCACGACTTCTTTTTATTTCATTCAGGTCAGCAAACCAATTGATTTACTGGCCCGTTTCCATTATCATCGCGCGGGAATCCGATATTCCCCGACTGGCGTAATTGCTGGTGTGCAAGCAACGGTTACGGTCTCAAATCGAAGCAGCAGTTTTTTTATGGCTTCATTGTCCGGCATTATCTCGCATTCTGGTAGTGCCAGGCTCGGTTCCCGCAGCTGAGCCGACATCAGACCAACTGGCAAATTGCATTGCGGCAGCAGCCGCTTATTCCATGAACCATTAAAACGAAGAGAAGGAGTGTACACCCACATGCGTAAAACTTTGGTAGCAGTTGCAATCGCGTTTGTCTTCGCCCTCGGCTCGCTCAGCCCGGCAGTTGCAACCGTGAAAGAGAAGAAAATGGCGAAGCAGGCGTCGCTTTACAAACGCCTGGGCGGCAAGAAAGCCATCAAGGCAGTTGTTGATGATTTTGTCAATAATGTCGCAGGCGACAGCCGCATCAACAAATTCTTCGCCGACACGGCGAAAAACCCGAAGCGTCTGGCCAAATTCAAAGGCAATCTGGTCGACCAGATTTGCCAGGCTTCCGGCGGTCCTTGCAAATACAAAGGCAAAGACATGGTGACAGCGCACAAAGGCATGAACATCAGCGATGCTGATTTCAACGCCCTGGTCGAAGACCTGGTTAAATCCCTCGACAAATTCAACGTCGGCGCGACCGAGAAGGGCGAGCTGCTCGGTGCTCTTGGAGGATTGAAGAGTCAGATCGTCGGGCAGTAAGCTTGATCCGTATCCATTCAGCAACCGGGGAAGCGATTGCCGCAAGGCGCTCGCTTCCCTTTTTTGCGTCCTGGCATGATTGCGCCGTCGCCATCAACGACTCTGGCCGTCGCCACACGAGCCAAACCAATCCGTGGGCTCGGCGTTCGGAAGGCTTGCGCCATCCGCCGGTCGTCTATAAATGAGGTAACCGTGAGCCTGGCGTGCGGGTTTTTTCAAGTTTTAACATCTTGGCCCATCCTTTCACATTCTCATAGGCAAAAATGAACCGCTGCTGATGTTCCTTCGTTAAAGAGCGTAAAGGAGCAAGGGTATGTCTGGGCAGCAGTGTATTCGCGTTTTGATCGTAGACGATGAGCCACTGGCGCGCGAACGCATCCGCGATATGCTCGAAGCTGACAACCGTGTCGACATAATCGGCGAATGCATCAACGGCGAACAGGCCATCGAATCCATTCAACACCTCACACCAGATCTCGTCTTTCTCGATGTCGAGATGCCCGGCAAAGATGGCTTTGCCGTGCTTGAGATGCTCGACCCCGAGCGTCTCCCTGTGGTTATCTTCGTCACCGCCTATGACCAGTATGCGGTGCGCGCCTTCGAGTTTCACGCGCTTGATTATCTGCTCAAGCCGTTCGATCAAGAGCGTTTCGACAAAGCGCTGACGCGCGCGGTTGCCAACATCCAGAATGATAAGAGCGAGAATATCACCGAGCGTATCTTGAAAACTCTTGAAGAGATGAAAGCCCGCCCGGTGCATCTGGAACGCCTGGTCATCAAGATGAACGGCCACGTCTTCTTCGTGAAGACCGAAGAGATTGATTGGCTCGAAGCCGAGGGCAATTACGTGCGCCTGCACGCCGGCAAGGAATCTTACCTGTTGCGCGATACGATAACGGCGCTTGAAGCGCAACTCGACCCGCGCAAGTTCGTGCGCGTGCATCGCTCGGCCATCGTCAACATTGATCGCATACAGGAATTGCAGCCGTGGTTTCACGGCGAGTATCGCATCATCCTGCGCGAAGGCGTGCAACTGACGCTGTCGCGCAGCTATCGCGAGCGCCTGCACGAAGCCATCGGTCGCCCGCTTTGAAGATAATGCAGAATGATGAGTGATGAATGATGAACAGGGAAGCGCGGTGTAGGTTCTAATCATTCATTATTCATCATTCTGCATTCATCATTCCCCCGGCGGTTCATCACACCCCCAGCGCGGTTCATCACAAACCCTGTCGTCGCCATCCCAAAGTTGTTCTGCAATCAGTGCCTGACTCTTAAACTTCGAGCGTACCGGTCGGCGCAACTGAGGCGGGACGCGCCGACCGCCAGCTTCTGCGGTTGGAGAAGTTATGAAACGAGTCGCGCTGCTTGCCTTGCTTGCTCTGGGTTTTGCTCCTTCACATGCTCACGCCTTTCCCTTCTACACGTTCATGCACCTTTTGCCGCGCACGCCGGCTACGGATAGCGAAGCCGAGCGCGTGAGCCGCCTCCCTCGTCCCACATCAGGCGTCGATTTCGTTCTTTCGACCTTTGACAAACCGATCATCAACAGCTTTCGCGAAGCCTGGCAACGTGCCGCCAACGGCACGTCGCCGCGCGAAAGCGTCGTCCTGATTCTCAAGATGGCCGACGGCAGCTACGGCGCTCGTTTGCCAAACCCGACCAACGAATACAAAAGCTTTACCTTCGCATGGCATCCGGCAACAATTGCCATCGTTCACACGCATCCCAATAGCAGCCGACCGCGTCCCGAAGATGGCGACATCACGGCAGCCGACAAATACAAGGTGCCGATCTTCACGCTCACCTTGCAGGGCATGTTCGTCTATGACCCGGCGACCCGAAAGATCACCAAAGTATGCGATGGCTTGACCTGGAAAGAAGACGCCGCATGGGAAAAGATTCAGGTGCGGCTGGCGAGCCATTAACCGTGGAGCAAGTGATGAGACTCATCCGTTGTTCAGGCCAACTGATCACACGAATCAATGCCCTCGTCCCAAACTTGTTCACCAGCGGCGCGCTTCCACCTAAACTCGTTAGCGCTTCAGCCAAACGTGTTTGCTCATCAACCAGCCCGTCGCTCGCGGCCTGAGGCTGCGGCGCGTGATGCGAGAGCCGTTTGAACCGCTCAATTCAGGAGGCACAATGAACAGTAGTCAATACTACAAAAAGAAAAACCGCCGAACGTGGCGGGCGCTGGCGTCGCTGGCCTTGATGCTGGCGCTTTCGGCGCAGACCGCCATGGTCGCGCTGGCGCAATCTGAAACCGGCACCCTCACCGGCACGGTCAAAGATCCGCAAGGCGCGGTCGTCGCCGGTGCGAACATCGTCATCAAGTCGGTAGACACCGGCACCGAACGCCGTTCGGTGACCACCGACACCGGCGCTTACACCGTCAGCAGCCTGCAACCCGGCGTCTACGACGTGCGCGTCGAAGCGCAGGGCTTCGGTGCCAAGACGCAGCGCGCGCAGATCACCGTCGGTGCCAGGTTGTCGCTCGACTTCGACCTGTCGCTGCAAGCCACCTCGGAACAGGTGAACGTCGTTGCCGGTGAAAGCGGCGTCGCCGTCAACACCGAAACGCAACAGCTTTCCAATACGGTTTCTGAACGACAGATCGTCGAATTGCCGACCTTGACGCGCAACCCTTACGCGCTTGTGCAACTCGCCGGCAACGTCTCGCCCGGCGATGAAGGCGATTTGACCGGCGCGTCATCGCGCGGCGCTGGCTTCAACATCAACGGCCAGCGCTCGGCTTCGACTAACATTCTGCTCGACGGCGCGGACAACAACGACCTGTTTACGGCAACCGTCGGTCAGAGCGTGCCGCTTGATGCGGTGCAGGAATTTCAAGTCGTCACCAGCAACTTTTCCGCCGAGTTCGGTCGCGCCTCGGGCGGCATCGTCAACGTTGCCACGAAATCCGGCTCCAACGCTTTTCATGGCACGCTCTACGAATTCAACCGCGTCTCGGCGCTTGCCGCCGGCGGCTTCAATGACAACGCCAACGGGGCCGAGAAGGGCGTCTTCACGCGCAACCAGTTCGGCTATTCGGTCGGCGGCCCCATCATCAAGGACAAACTGCTGTTCTTCAACTCGACCGAATGGATTCGCGTCCGCAGCGCCTCGTCGGTGATCTCGCTGGTGCCGACGCCGGAGTTGCTGGCGCGGACTTCCGCCGCGACGCAGAACTTCTTCAGCGGCTTTCCACTGGGAACGCCGATCAATGGAAGTTTGATTACACGTGATCAAATCACCGGCCTCAACCCCGGCGGCCCGTTTGCGTCGCTGCCCGCCAGCCTGCCGGTCTTCGGCGAAGTCATTCAGAGCGTGCCGGTGAATGCCGGCGGCGGCTTGCCGCAGAATTCTTACCAACTGGTCGGGCGCGTCGATTGGAACATCAACGCGGCGTCACAGTTTTATGGCCGCTACGCCCTGCAAGGCCAGGATTTCTTCCCAGGAACCAACGCCTTCAGCCCTTACGCTGGATTCGACACGGGGATCACGGCTCTCAACAACAACTTCCTGCTGTCGTTCACTCACACCTTCAACCCGCGCTGGGTGTCGCAGTCGAAGGTCGCCTTCACCCGGCAGGACAATGAGCAGCCGCTCGGCACCGCGCCCGCCGGCCCGACGCTTTACCTGCGCAACGCCGCGACCAACATCAATGGTATACCGGTGGCGTTTCCGGGCTACCTGCCGTTCAGTCCAGGTCTGGCGATCCCTTCAGGCGGCCCGCAGAATCTCTTGCAGTTCAACGAAGACTTAAACTATGCGCGCGGCGCGCACACCTTCCGCTTCGGCGGTCAGTACATCTACATACAGAACAATCACACGTTCGGCGCTTTCGAGAACTCTGTCGAAACGCTGGGCGGAAATATAGGCAACGCGCTCGACAACCTGGTGCGCGGCCAGTTGCTGCAATTCCAGGGAGCGATTGATCCGCAGGGCCACTTCCCCGGCGAAACCGTCACCTTGCCGGTCAGCCCGCCGAACTTCAGCCGCAGCTACCGCTATCACGAGTGGGCGGCCTACTTCAACGATTCGTGGAAAATTCGTCCGCGCCTGACCTTGAACATGGGGCTGCGTTATGAATATTACGGAGTCCAGCACAACAGCAACCCGCAGTTGGATTCCAACTTCTACTACGGCAGCGGCGCGAACATCTTCGAGCAGATTCACAATGGCTCGGTACAGATCGCCCCCGACAGCCCTGTCGGCGGCTTCTGGAAGCCGGACAAAAACAACTTCGCGCCGCGCGTCGGCTTCGCCTGGGACATCTTCGGCGACGGCTCGACCAGCTTGCGCGGTGGGTACGGCATCGCCTACGAACGTAATTTCGGTAACGTGACGTTCAACGTCATCCAGAACCCGCCCAATTACGCGACGGTGTCGATCATCGCCGGCACGGACGTGCCGAGCATTCCCATCACGACGAACAATTCCGGGCCGCTTGCCGGAACCGGCAGCAAAACCTTACCGGTCTCCAGCCTGCGTCATGTCAACCAGAACATCGTCAACGCCTATGCGCATTTCTGGAGCGCGGCGCTCGAACGCAAGATGTTCGGCGGCGTGGTGTCTGCGGAATACTCCGGCTCGAAGGGCGTCGACCTCTATGACCTCAGCGACCCGAATCGTCCGGGTGGCGGCAATGTGTTTCTCGGCGTGCCGTGTGTGCCGGGCGCTTGCACGGCGCGTTTGAACTCGCAGTATTCAGGCTTCAACACGCGCGGCAACCAGGGCTTCTCGAACTACAACGGCCTGACCTTTGGTTACGAGACGCCGTTCATTCGCAAGATCGGTTTGCAATTAACGGCGCGCTACACCTGGTCGCACGCCATTGACAATCTCAGTTCGACCTTCAGCGATTCGCTCAACAACAACAACCTCGGCTTGCTCGATCCGTTCAATCCGCAACTCGACAAAGGCAATGCCGATTTCGATGTTCGGCATCGCTTCATTTCGAGCTTCGTGTGGCAGATCCCCTACCGCACGGATCAGAAGGGCCTGCTCGGCAAACTGCTCGGCGGCTGGAGCCTGAACGGCATCTTCTCTGCGCATACCGGAGCGCCGTTCACAATCTTCGACTGTTCGAATATCCAATTCAGCGTTTGCCCGCGCGCTTCGCAGACCGGCGTGCAGGCGACGAGCGGTTCGGGCGACCCCGCGCCTGACGCGACGACGGCGAACACCTTCCGCTACCTGGAGATCGGCGGTTTGACGAAGGCTTTCTTCATCAACCCGCTGACCGGCAATTCCGAGTTCGGGCCGTTCCCGGCCAACATGACCGCCCGCAATGCCTTCCGTGGCCCAGGCTTCTGGAATGTTGATACGGGCATCTACAAGAACTTCCGCATCACCGAGTCGAAGAGCCTGCAATTGCGCGGCGAGTTCTTCAACATCTTCAACCACTCGAATCTGTATCTGATAGGCAATCAGACAGACATTAGCGGCACCGATTACATTCCGGTGACGCGCGGTCTGCGCAGCGATGGTTCAGAAGATCGCCGCAACGTCCAGTTGGCGGTGAAGTTTATCTTCTAAGTCAATGTCTTTCCTCAGTAACTTTTCTCCTAAGTAACTCAGGGGGCCTCCCGGCCCCCATTTTTTTGTCTGCGCCCGCCTGCGCCTCGCCGCCCGCTTGTCCACAACACGCCGCTGGCCTGCGGCTTTAATCACTTCTTTTTTCTTTTTATTACTTCAACAAGGAAGTGTGTATGGATTCGTACTATTTAATTGGTAAGTACACGAGCAGAAGTAGGAGAGCCAGCCCGCAATATGCCCCGCAGCGTCGGAGCCTGGCTTATTGAGACTGGAGGACAGCCCTTGACCGAACGAAGAATTGGAAAAAGATTTGCTGTGAACTGGCCGATTAAAGTGGAAGGCAAAGACGGCAAGCGTATGATCAGCGGCGAAGGCCGTTTACTCAACATCAGCTCGGGCGGCGCATTGGTCGATCTGGTCGGCCCGGTTCATAAAGGCATGCGACTGGATGTCTACATCAAGCTGCCGTTCAAGAAAGATAACTGGATGAAGTACACGGCAGAGGTTTTGCGCGTCGAAGACGGTGAAGCGCGCCGCGCTGCCGTGAAGTTTGAAGGCCCGCGACCGGGCTTCGCGTGAAGGCAAAAGGCAAAAGGCAAAAACCAAAAGGCAAAAATAAATTGTCCGGTCGCAATGCCGAGGAGATGGCAACCCCCGCGAGTCATTCGTACTTTTGCCTTTTGCCTCTTGCCTTTTGCCTTTATGGAGATAGCCGCTCGATCAGCCAGTCGCCACCGGGCTGCCTCGTATAGCGCAGTCGGTCGTGCAGGCGGCTCAGGCGATTCTGCCAGAATTCGATCACCTCAGGCGCGAGCCGGTAGCCGCCCCAGTATGGCGGCAACGGCACTTCACCGCCGGCGTATTCGCGCATCAGTTCACGCATCTTTTCTTCGAGCATTTCGCGGCTCTGAATCACACTGCTTTGACTGGAGACCCACGCGCCAAACTGGCTATCTAAGGGCCGCGTGTGGAAATAGCTTTCCGATTCTTCGTGTGTGGTCATGGTTACACTGCCCGAAATACGCACCTGCCGATCAAGCTCCGGCCAATAGAAGCAGAGGGCGGCGCGCGGATTGGCTGCCAACTCGCGGCCTTTGCGGCTGTCGTAGTTGGTGTAAAAGACGAAGCCGCTGGCGTCAAAATCTTTCAGCAGCACGACGCGCGCCGCAGGCTCTCCGTCCGGCGTCGCCGTCGCCAATGTCATGGCGTTCGGCAATTTGAGCCCGGCACTGACGGCGGCGGCGAACCACTCGCCAAATTGCTTGATCGGATTGGGATCAACACTTTTCTCGCTCAGTTCGGGGAGTTCGGTCTTCTCTTGGTATTCACTCATCGCTGGTTCATCTCGCTTTAATCGTCCTGTGATTTTATCGTCAGGGAATGGCGACGGCTACTTCGTGAACCGGCAAGGCGGCTTTAAGCGCCTGCGGATCAATCGCCACCAGAAAACCGCGCTTGCCGCCATTGATATAAATCTTCGGCAACTCGAAGATCGTCCGTTCGACGTAAACCGGCAGGCGCTTGCGCATGCCGAAAGGCGAAGTGCCGCCGATCATATAGCCGGTATGTTTCTGCGCCACATCAGGCTTGCACGGCGCAACGGTCTTCGCATGGATAGCGCGCGCCAGTTCTTTCGTCGACACTTCGCGGTCGCCATGCATGAGGATGATCAGCGGCTCGCGCTGGTCGGTTTCCATCACCAGGGTTTTGACAATCTGGTGTTCATCAACATTAAGCTCGGCGGCGGAGCGCGCCGTGCCGCCGTGTTCCTGATAATCATAAAGGTGCGCCTCAAAGTTAATCTTCTGATCGCGCAGCATGCGCACCGCCGGCGTCACCGGATAATCCGTCTTGCTCATAACAGGAACAATCGTAAACCGAAAGCCGCGAGATTGAAAATCGCGCTCGCGACCTTTCACTCGATAAACCGGATAACGCCGGCACGAAGTTGTGAGCCGTTGGATTAAGTTATCTGTGCCGCCTCGCCATCGGTTTATCCCGCAAAGTAATCAAAGCCGCATCTGGAAGATGGCGGCCAAAAGGCGTATCATTGGCCGGCAATCGAAGACGCCTGATCTATAGGCTTTCTGAGCCGTATATGCAATCTCGCATCAACGAGACCTTAAGCGACGATGCCATTGAATTGCCGCTCTGTAGATCGACCTTTGTCCAGGAGATGGAAATTTGCTATCGCTGCGAAATCCGCGATGCCTTCACCTCGAAGATATTAATCCGCCGCAAGGGCTCGGTTTTAGAGTTCATTTTTTATGGGACAATCTGCCGGATCAGCAGATCTTGCATATCAGGGAAACGGTGATTTACTCGGTTATTCCGAGCCCGCCGTTCAGCGGAGCAAACGGCATCGGGATGGATCCTTTTTCTAATCAAACGATCTGCGAGCCGCAGCCTTACCCGGCCTCTGGCGCTGCCGGTTTTGTCGTCGATGGGCATTGGCACCAACTCGACCAACTGCAAACGCCTCCGGCGACTGAAGGGCAATACAGCGTCGAGCAGTATTATGAAGGGCGTAACGAACCGGGCTTAACCATGACCGGGAATTGGGTTACGTTGGCACATTACCAAATTCAATATAAACTATACCGATCTTTCGGCCACTGGTTTTTCAGCGTGACCAAGACGGGGATGGCAGCGCCGGCGATTCATCGCCAATGGCGGTGGCAACAGGGACAGTGGATCAACGCCGACGACAGCCGGTCACCAGGGAGGCGCGAAGTTTTAGCAACCTGAGCCTGCTTTGACTGGCGGTCGAAGCGACAACTTTCAGCTTGCGAAAAGGAGATAGGAACAATGCCCAATCAATTACAATCCGGCAACCTCTATACTAAAGTCAGCGATAATCAGGGCGCAGCACTACCGGGAGTGACCGTGACGATTAGCGGCCAGGGAGCGCCCCAGGTTCAGGTAACCAATGCTCAGGGAGAATGCAGATTTCTCGGACTCTCTCCGGGCAGCTATTCGGTTGAGGCTCAGTTAGAAGGATTCAGCACGTTGAACTATCCAAGCGTCTCGATCAACGTTGGCAGGAATACCTCGTTAGAACTCACCATGCAGCCCGCCATTTCGGACTGATCGTCGAGGAAGAAAGGAAGAGTAGATCGGCTGCGACCGGCCATGCTGCTTCAGCAAATTAAGCGATGATCAATCATGCTGCTTCAGCAAATTAAGCGATGGTCAGTCATGCTGTTTCAACAAGTTAAGCGATAGTCAGTCAGGCTGTTTCAACAAGTTAAGCGATGATCAATCAGGTTGCTTCAGCAAGTTAAGCGATGGTCGGTCAGGCTGCTTCAGAGTGGACGCGGGCGATGCAGACGGCGCTTCAGGCTTCAGCAAGTTAAGCGATGGTCGGTCAGGCTGCTTCAGCAGCCTTTCCCGAAGGGCAAATAGGCCAGCGCTTTTAGCGCTGGTTGGCCATCCGCCAGCGATTCGCTGAGCGCGCTTCAGCGTGCTTCCCCCATCGGGCTTTAGCCATTTGGCTGATGGCGGCTAAAGCCCTGCGCCAGCAGGACGTTGCAACGCCCTGCTGAGAAATCAACTGAACTCGCCTATCTAATTCTGCAACAAGCTGACATTGCCTGATGACGAGCGAATCTTTAGGCTGCGCGCGCCGCTGCCCAGCCGACCGTGCGCCGAGCGGTGCGAGCCGTGCTCAGGTTCGCTCACCGAGATGGCAAAATCGGTCTTGAGATTGCCGCTCGTGCAGGACATATCGACATCGGCATCGAGATTGGCTGGCGCTTTCACTCGCACATCGCCGCTTGCCGAAGTGAATTCCATATTGCCGGTTCCTTCGATACCGACCAGATCGACTTCGACATCGCCGCTCGCGCTATGCGCGTTGACTGTGCCCATCGCCTTGCTGACGCGCACATTGCCGCTGGCAGACGCAGCAGCGATGTTGCCCACGACATCTTCAACCGTCACGTCGCCGCTGGCCGAACGGCCATTGATTTCGCCGGCGACGCCGCGAATCTCGATATTGCCGCTCGCCGAACCAATCTTATCGAAGCTATATTTCACGCCGCGCGGCACCTGTACGGTAAAGTTGATGCTGGCGTCGCAATTGCAGTGCTCAGGATAGCGCGAGCGCAATTCGATGCGGTCGCCGCTGCTCAGGTCTTCGACTTCGACGCGGTCGCGGTCGCGGCCTTCTTTGATAGCCGTTACCAGGACGGCGTTGCCATTGTAGCCGGTGATGGTCACATTGCCGGAAACACTGTGAATGTTGATGTGGCCGCCGGCGGCCAGTTCATATTTCTTACTGAAGTCTTGCGCGGCGCAACCCATTGAAACCAGTAGTACGAAGCTGCAAACAGCGATAAGGCGAGAATATGCTCGGTTCATGATTCGGCTATCTCCTTCTCAAGAATTTCTTACTGCGTAACGCCCAGTAAGTGGGATTCATGGCGAAAAGGTTTCAGCGCCGCAAAGAAATTTTTGATCGCGGTGAAGATGTAATGTTGAATACGTCACTACACAGCGCAAACGTCGCTCAGCGGCTGGAACTGAATTCATTGCCGAAGTCCGCAGCCGGGTTCTCGCTGACGCTGGCCGGCGCGAGGTCGAGGGCGCGGATGACTTCTTCGACGATTTCGCGGGTAATCACTTCACTGTTCGCCGCATAACCGTATAGCAGCGCGTTATCGCAAATGTTGTTGATGATGCGCGGGATGCCCTGCGAGACTTGCCCGATCAGCTTGACGGCAGCGTTGTCGAATAGCGCGACGTTTGCCGCGCCCGCCTGCTTCAGGCGAAAGCGTATGTACTTGTTGATCTCGAAAACGCTCAACGGCTTGATGGCACAGCGCAGCGAGATGCGCTGCTTGAGTTGGCGCAGTTGCGGACGGTTCAAGGTGTCGGCCAGTTCCGGCTGGCCGCACAGCACCACCTGCAATAGTTTTTCGCTGTTGGTTTCAAAGTTCATCAACAGGCGAATCTCTTCAAGCAAGGCCGTCGGCAGCCCATGCGCTTCGTCGACGACCAGCACGGTGCGCAAGCCTGCGGCGTGACGCTCGGCCAGCAAGCGGCCCATGGCCGCCAGCAATTCCGGCTTGCTGACGCTGCGCGGCAGGCGCAGATCCATCTCGGCAGCCAGTTGCTCGAAGAACTCGGCGGCGGTGAGGAAGGGGTTGAAGATGTAGACCGCGAGCACTTCGTCATCGAAGGTCGCCAGCGCGGCGCGCAAGATCGTCGTCTTGCCGCAGCCGACTTCACCGCTGACGACGATCAAGCCTTTGTTCTGATCGACACCGTACTTCACGGTCGCCAGCACCTCAAGATGGCTCTCGGTCTTGAATATATATCTTGGGTCCGGCGTCAGGCTGAAGGGAAATTCTTTCAGCCCATAATACTCAAGGTACATCGACGATCCTCCTGAACATTTCAGAAACGATGAATGCAAAATGATGAATGATGAATTGGCCGCAGCCCTTCCGACATTCATCATTCATCATTTTGCATTCATCGTTTTCTCTCATCTGTGGTTCCATCTATTTCATTCACTGGCTTGCTGCGCAATGCCTCATCGAGCGCGACTTGAAACTCAGCGGCGCTGGCGAAACGATTCTGCGGTTCTCTTTCGAGCAACTTCATGACGACGTTCGACACGGCTTCCGGCACCTCAAGCGAAATCAGATGCGGCGGCGCTGGCGCAAATTGCAATTGCCGTTCGCGAACGTAATTCTCATCATCGGAATCAAACGGCACACGGTCGGTCAACATCTCGTAGAGAATCGCGCCGAGCGAATAGAGGTCGCTGGCCGGGACGCACGCCGCACGGCTCGCCTGTTCGATGCTTGCATAAGCGGCGGCAAGCCGGCACGCCCGCTCCCTTTGCGCCCACTCCAATTGCCGCCCGGCTTCGATGCCGAACCCGGCAACCGTCACCCAGCCGTTCGGCTCGATCATTATGCAATCGGGGGAAAGCTGCAAATGCAGCACGCCGAGGGCGTGCGCGCAATCGAGCGCGCCGGCGATTTGATCGGCAATCTCGCAGGCAGCAGTTACCGCCATCCAGCCGTTGCGACTGAGCCGGTCGCGCAAGCTGTGGGCTTCCGGTTTGTATTCGATCACACAAAAAACGGTGCCGTCGATCTCCTGCGCCTGGCTGGTGCGCCCGATGTTGAAATGCGCCAGTTTAGCCGCCGCCAGGGCTTCGAGATAAAACAACTCGCGCTGCCGCAAATCGTTTGCCAGGGCCGGCTGCAAGACATGCAACTGCACTTGAATGCCGGCGCTGCCGCCGCGCGCCGTGAAACGCAAAGCCTGTGCGTCGGCGTGCCTGAGTTGCAGATCAGTAAACCACTTCGACAGCGTCGCCCGGACTTGTTCGACGGCGGCTTGCCGAACCTCGCCCCCGGTGGTTACGGCGCTCTTTGCAAATTGATTCGTGAAGTTGTTCATCTATCCCCGCCGCCCAGCCTTCGAGCCGCTGTCACGTTCTCACCAGCAGATCCCTTGATATTGCGGGCGATTATCTTGAACATCGAACAGCCGCACCAGATCGATGACCATGCGCCCGTTGGTTAGGCGCTCGGCAAGCGCGCCGAACTCGTCTTCCTGCTTGCCGATGATGATGACTTCCGCCTGTTCGATGACTGCATTCAAATCCGCGCACATCAATGACGAAATGTGAGGAATCTCACGTTCGATGTATTCCTTATTCGCGCCAAACAGCCGCGCCAGTTCAACGTCGCGATCATAGATAGACAGTTTCATTCCCTTGCCGATCAAGGTTTCGATCAACGCCACCATAGGGCTTTCGCGCAGGTCATCGGTGCCAGACTTGAAACTCAGGCCGAGCACGCCGATCTGTTTGCGACCGGTTTGCAGCACCGTATCAACGACGCGCTCGACCTGCCGGCGATTGCTGGCGAGAATCGAATTCAACATCGGCACGTCAACATCCAGTTCCCTGGCTTTGTAATTAATCGCACGCAGATCTTTCGGCAGGCACGAGCCGCCGAAGGCAAAGCCGGGTTTCAAATAATAGGGCGACAGGTTGAGCTTGGTGTCTTTGCAGAAGACCTCCATCACCTTGTGGCTGTCGACGTTCATCGCTTTACAGATGTTGCCGATTTCGTTGGCGAACGTCACCTTCAACGCATGAAACGTATTGCAGGCATACTTCACCATCTCGGCTTCTTTGACGCGCACCGTCAGCAGCGGCGCGTTAAGCTTGGCGTAGAGCCGCGCGAGCGGCCCCGCCGTGTCTTCGTCGTCAGCGCCGACGAGTGTGAACGGCGGGCTGTTGAAATCCTGAATCGACGTGCCTTCGCGCAGGAATTCAGGGTTGATCGCGACGCCGAAGTCGCGGCCCGCGCGCTTGCCCGAAAAGACTTCGAGCGTCGGGATGACGGTCTGTTCAATCGTGCCCGGCAGCATCGTGCTGCGCATCACGACAATGTGAAAGCGCGTTTTTGCCGCGAGCGCTTCGCCGATCTGCTGGCAGGCGCGCTTGATGTAGGCCAGGTTCAAACTGCCGTTGTGATTGGAAGGCGTGCCGATGCAGACGAGCGAGAGATCGGAATCCGCCACCGCACTTGCCGTATCGGTGGTCGCGTGCAAGCGGCCCGCACGGACGGCTTCATTGATTAGTTCTTCGATGCCCGGCTCGACGATAGGACTGCGCCCGCTGTTGATGATGTCGACTTTGATCTGGTTGATATCGACGCCGATAACCTCGTGGCCATCTCGCGCAAAACAGGCTGCCGATACGCAGCCGACATAGCCTAATCCAAAAACGCTCAACTTCATCTGGTGCCCCTAATCAATCAACGATGAATTCATGAATTATATCGCCGCAGACGACGCCCGCGCCGCCTGTTCGATGGCCTTCACTTTTGTAGCCTTTGCCACACGCGCCAGAATCTCGGCAAATCGCCCGGCGATGATTGACCAATCGTACTGCGCGGCTTTGCGCGCCGCCGCGTCTTCAATGCGCCGCCGCAGCGATTCATCGCGGACGAGCTTGATAATTGCTTCGGCAAAACCCGTCGCGTCATCGGCGAGCAGGATGTCGCGCCCGTCTTCAATATCCAATCCTTCAGCGCCTATCGAAGTCGAGACGGTCGCCTTGCGCATGGCCATGGCTTCGTAAATCTTCAAGCGCGTGCCGCCGCCGATGCGTAGCGGCACGATGTTGACCATCGCTTCTTCATAATGCTCGATGACCGACGGCACGGTGCCGGTGACTTCAATCGAATCGTCAGCCCAGCGCGCCACGCGGGCGTGCGGGTTGCGACCGACAAGGCGCAACTGAGCCGCAGGCACGGCGCGCTTCACCTGCGGCCAGACATCGCGGCAGAAGAAATCGACGCCGTCAATGTTCGCCTCCCAGTCCATCGAGCCGACAAAAACGATCAGCGGCTGGGTGGCGCGCACGCCGAGCGTCGCCGTGAATTGCTTGAGGTCAACGCCGGTCGGCACGACGCTGATGCGCGCCGCATCGGTCATGCGCGCCATCTGCTCGCAGTCTTGCTCGGAAACTGCAACGACGTGATGAAAGCGATTGACCGCCCGGCGTTCGTAGCGCGCCATCTTCGCGGCTTCGATTTTGAATGCCAGCCGTTGCGCACGGTTTGGCTCGTGCGCCGCCTGTCGCCGCCATAGGATGGATTCGACGTTGTGTTGAAAAAGCACGGTAGGCATGTTCAGCCGCTCAGGAAAGTTCAATGTCGCCGACAGAAAATCGCAAACCGCGACATCGAAGCGATGATCGTCCATGCCTTGCTGCAACCACTGCTCAACGTCAGGCGAATGAAATTTCGTCACCGCATATGGCGCGCTGCGGGGCAAACGGCGCAGATAATCCAGGGCGCGCTCAAGTTTGCCGGCATCGGGCGTGCCGGTGTGAATCGTCACCGCGCCGGGAAAGCGATCTTGAATATCTTCTTCGTAATCTTCATCACGCTTACCGCCGTAGTAAGTCAGCAGCGTTATGTCATTATTTCGGGCAAGCTCGCGCAGGATGTTGAACGAGCGAATCTTGCCGCCCGTGTCTACGGGCAGCAACTTGCCGGCTTTGACCCAGATAATTCTCATCATCTTTTACGCCGCTCAAACATGAACTGGAACGAAACGATCTGCCATCGATTCAACGCGGTTGGCGGCAGTGTCAGCCACTTCGCCGTCGAAGAAGCGCCGCTGCCAGATCTCAAAGTTGATCAACGACCACAAGCGCTCCGTGTGGTTCTCTCCTGCCATGTGTCGCGCCACCAGTTCGTGCACAAACGGAAGATTGAAGATGCCGCGCGCCGCCGCCCGCTCGCTCAACACATACTCATCTATCACCTGCCGGTACGGGCCTCGCAGCCAGGCTCCCACCGGCACCGGAAATCCCATCTTCCGCCGGCTCAGGATCTCTGGCGGCAACACCTTCTTCATCGCCTGCCGCAGTATGTACTTGGTCTCCAGCCCGCGCAGCTTCATCCTTTCCGGCAAGCCGCAAGCGAACTCCACCAACCGGTGATCCAGGAACGGCACGCGGCTCTCTAGCGATGCCGCCATGCTCATCTGATCCTGCTTCATCAACAACTCGTGCAGGTAGGTCTTCAGGTCGGCAGCTAACAACTGATTGAGCAACGTATCGGCATCCGACTGGGCGATGTGATCGAGCGAAGCGCGGTACGGATCGCCTTCACCCATCTGCTCGCGGCTGGCGGCGGTGAATAACCGCTCCTGCATGGCGCGGCTGAAGACCGCGAAGTTATCGAAGTAAATGTTCTCAATATCCGGTTCAAGGCACAGGAAGGTGCGTATGAGTTTCTGTTGCAGGCGCAACGGGCCGGGCAGCGATTTGATCGTTTGAGCGACGGCGCGCTTCACAAACCCCGGCGCGAAACGATGATAGAGTTTGCCCATCGCCAGGTTGTAAATCGTCTTGCGATACTTGTCATAGCCGGCCAGCAACTCGTCCGCCCCTTCGCCCGTCAGCACCACCTTGACGTGCTCGCTCGC
>Ga0307468_100000025_pt1 | contig 118520 bp, 90 predicted proteins | sample atmdna_FD_203085 | JGI IMG/M metagenome (GOLD analysis project Ga0307468, IMG submission 203085) | Hardwood forest soil microbial communities from Morgan-Monroe State Forest, Indiana, United States - atmos_gases AM2C_05 | ecosystem: Environmental > Terrestrial > Soil > Temperate forest > Bulk...
TAATTCAATAGCCCGGCGCAACGCGCCGGGGAGAAGTCAGGTTAAGCACCCCAGCCCTGAAAGGGCGCAATATCGGAGCCGCCCTTGGGTTATCGCGCCCTTTCAGGGCTTACCCGGTTGCTATCGCTGATCTTGGGGCGATGCCCCAAGCTATTGAATTACGCCCCTTCGGGGCTTTTCAGAAACGCTCTATAGAGTGCCTCTGGTCAATAACGGTTAGAGCCTGTCATGAACTCTGGCAAGAATCGCCTGCTACATCATGAGAAATAGAAGTAGAAGACGCAGGATTTTATAGTGGCTGGTTTCAAATCAAATCGTTGTTATTAGCCCGACCGCATGCTGTAGCAGTCAGCCATGACTGGTTGCTACGGACTGCGTTCAAATATCACTAAAGTTCATAACCGGCTCTAAAAAAAATTTGCAGGGATGTGGTTACGTTTTGCCTTCAATCATCATATAAGAGTGAGAGCAGCAAATAACAAAGGATTGATCGCTGCGCTCGCCAATTATCGCATTCAGTAAGCGCGAAGCGCAGGTCAGAGCGCAATGATTAACGCAGCACCTCAACACCTGCGACACAAGACATGCAATAGGAACCTTTTTCAAAATCGGTTCCTGACGACAAAAGATCTTTCGATTCCGCGAGGAAGCGGCGCTTTTGGCCGGGGTAGTACTACGTATAGTTAAGGCTTGTAGTTTCAGAGCAAGACTTCCATACGTCCCAGAGGGTCCTCGGCCAGAAGATGCTGTTTACCTGTAGCGGTTAGTCTGTAGGGGCACCCCTTAGTGGTTCCCCGGATCGCGCGACTGCGCGATGAGATCATCATCCTGCGGACGATTCGGGCAGGGACAGGCCCGCGCCGCGCGAAGCGCGTCTGCGCCATCGCCCCTACAGCTTACCTCAATTGAAAATCGCTATAGATGCGGTTTCTGACTGCCGTTTAGACGCGCAATCGTTAGCCGCTCTCATTACAACAGAGGATTGGCCACCGCAGGCACCAAGACACAGAGGAAAATATTGAGAAAACCAAGAGCCTTTTAGAGGTTTCTCTGTGTCTTGGTGCCTGCGGTGGCAATTTCTTTTGTCCCTGTCTTATTCAACACCCTCGTCAATCTCACCACCTCTAAGTCAGGCGGATGCGACCATCAGCACGGCGTTGCAACTGGCCACTTTCAATCATCCGCATCACTATGCTTCGGATGCGGGTCGCCGCCAAACCCGGCATTCCCTGAATGCCAAACAAGCGCGAGCATTGCACCACGAGGTCATCGAAAATCGTTGCGAACTGATGCTTGAGGATCAATCGCACGGCGGCGGCAATCTCTTCGTCACAGATCAGGTCGATACGCGGCGGCGGATCGCCCTGCCGCCGCCGCACGGCGACCTCGTGTTCCGTCGTCGGCCACAGAAATGCGCCACGCCGTTGCACACCGCCGTTTAGCTCGGCAAAGTAGACCGCCCGGTTGATCGCTTGTTGAATTCGCTGCCCGGCGCGTTTCACTCCCCACAGCGAGCGAATGCGCCGGATCGCTTCTTCCAGATGAACCGGCCCTTCGACGGCGACCACCTGCGTCACGGCGGCGGCCAATCGCTCCACCGGCTGATCGTGTAATTCACCGTATACAGGAATAGTCAGAGACAAGCAGGTTTGATAAAGCGCCACCGCTTCTTCAAGCAACCGCGTCTGGACAGGTGCACGGCGCAATTCATCCGCCGACCGCGCCGTGGCAGTGGTTTGTAGCGAGGCAGACAAGGCAGGCGTGACGCAGGAGATTACGGCATCGTACCGGGGTTCCTGCGCCCGCCGAAGCGCGTCAAGCAATCGCCGCTCGCCTTCGTCGCGATGGCGATACCAATCCGTAGACCAGGCGCGGTGCAGGTTCCAGCCGAGCGCAGTGAGGAATTGCTGGCGCAGCCGGTCGCGATCCCTCGCTGCCGGTGACGTGTAAAACTTGGCATCGTCGCATTCGATACCAAGCAGGTAATGGCTCGTGCGTCGCGGATCGACAATGGCCAAGTTGAGCCGGAAGCTGCCGCAACCGACCTGGCGGTGGACCTCGTAGCCGCTGCCTCTGATGAACTCGTAGATCGCGTCTTCGACTTCACTGCCCGATTCTGCGGCGGCGAGGGTGACGTGACGCAGGGTTCTGGTTTCTGCGTATTCGAGAAAGACTTTCAATGCCTGCACGCCCGCCGGAGCGTTCGCCCTGACCGCCAGATCGGCGGCGCGAAAGTTGGTGAAGACCACACAGCGTTTTCTTGCACGCGAGATTAGCACATTCAAACGCCGCTCGCCGCCCGGCTGATTCAACGGGCCGAAGTTGAGTGACAGGCGGCGCTCGGCGTCGAAGCCGAAGCCGAGGCTCAACAGAATCACGTCGCGCTCGTCACCTTGAATCGTTTCGAGGTTCTTGACGAAGAAGGGTTCGTCGCCGTCTGCCTTGAAGTGCGCTTCCATTTCCGGGTGCTGGCGTCGTTGCAATTCGATCTCCTCACGAATCGCCTGTTGCTGTTTGATATTAAATGTCCCGACGCCGAGACTCTGGCGCGGATGCCGGCGAAAATGATCGAGCGCCGCTTCAGCGACCGCCTTGGCCTCCTGCCGGTTAATCGACGAACGCCCGCGATCATAGATCGTTTCCGGCAAGTGTACAAAATGTAATCCAAGCCACTCAGGGCGTTGCTCCGGCGATGGATGAATCACCAGACTGTTGTTATAAAATTCTTGATTCGACACCGCAATCAGTGATTCGTGTTGACTGCGATAATGCCAGTGGAGCCTTTTCACATCAAAGATCATCTGGCACTGATGCAGCAAGCTTTCGACATCGCTGATGCGCGCCGGTGTGTCAGCTTCACCGTCATCGCCCGATTCGACAAGGGAGTCGAAGAAGCTGGTCGGCGGCAGTTGGCGCGTGTCGCCCAGGACGATACACTGGCTGGCGCGCAGCAACGCGCCGAGCGCATCTTCGATCTTCACCTGACTGGCTTCGTCGAAGATGATCACATCGAAGCGCACGCCTGCCGGGTCGAGGAACTGTGCGACCGACAGCGGACTCATCATGAAACAAGGCTTGAATCGCTGGACGAGCGCGCCCGCGTGCAACATCAGCTTGCGAATAGGCATGAGGCGGCGTTTACGGGCGAACTCGCCGAGCAGCATTCCGGCTTCGCTGCTCGGCGACGCGCCGCCGAGCAATTGCGGACGGGCAGCGTAGAGTTTCTCAGCCAGCCGCTGCCGATTTGCTTGAATCAGACGGCAATCGAGTTCACTGAAGCGATCAATTTTGCTTTCGTGTAGATCGCCGACAAATCCAGCCAGTTCCGGTCGCGTCGTGAAGGCGGTGCGTAACAATTCATCGGCAAAGTTACCCTTGAAACATTCAACCACATCCTCCGGATCAACCTGATCGCCCGCGATGCTTTCCAATAAGAGCGCGGCCATCGTCTTCATGCTGCCTCTGACGAGCGCGCGATATTGCGCCCAACGTTGCAGCCTGGCGATTTCCGACTGCCAGATATTCAACTGCTCGGCAAACGCTGAAAATGTCACCAGGTCAGCGCGTGCGCTGAAGATCTCTTCGTCAGCGATCCGCAGCCGCTGGTTGAGCGCCTCACGCGCCTGCTTGAATCGTATGACCGCGTCGCTGACCGTGGCAGCGGCTTGCTCAATCTCTGCACCGGCGACGCCTGCTTCAATCAAATCGATCACCTCGTCGGCAAAAATGTTGTCGCCGATGCAGCGCCGCACCGCAATAACCCATTCCGCGAATTCGCGTAAGGCTCCAACGTCACTCTGTTCACCCTGCCAAAGCTGACCGAAAAGCGCACTGCCTTCCGAGCCGCCGCGTTGTAGATCTTTGCGCCGCCGCAGTGTATCGGCAAGACGCCGCAGATCATTAATAATCTGCGGCGTCGGTGGCGGCGTGCCCCTATAGAGCCCGGCAACAATGCGCTTCAGACGATGATAGCGCGGCAGGAAGAAGCGCAAGCGTTTCGTCGAAAGATATTGATACTCGGCAAGCAATCCGGCGATGCTCTCATTGAGGGCGTGGGCTCGATAAACGCCGGCTGCCTCTTCAAGCTCGCGCTGTGTCTGCTGCAATTCGGCGATCAAGGCTTTAACCGGCTCGCCCGGATTTTTCCATGCTTCATTGAGCATGACGCGGCGCGATGTCGATTTGGTGCTGATGATCAGTTTCGCAGCGCCCAGGGCATCTGCCGTTTGCTCAAGGTTAGTGATTGGCTGCATCGCACAGATTGCTGTCAGGTTCTTCAAGCAAGCGAGCAGGTGCTCCAGGTCGGCGCGGCATCGCTTGATGAGCAGTGCGATTTCGAATTCGTCTGAAGGCATAACGGCTTCGGGGTCGCAGCCGCGCCAGGGGTGCGTCGCCAACGGTCGAATCGCGGCTAACATTTGCCCCAGCGCCGCCAGCTTCATAAGGGCATCCGACCACTGCTGCTGATCACAGTCTTCGACGCCCGCCAGCTTGACGCGCGGCATGGCTCGCCCTACAGCGGCGAAGTGTCTGCGGGCGCGCTCTCGCAGGCAATAGAGCGCAAACACTGAAAGTTGTATCCTGCCGCAAGGCGCACGCAGGGCGCACGCATAACCATTCAGTTCGGCTTTGAGGGTCTCATATTCGTTGTCGTCTCCCGGCGCGGGACTGGCGAGTTGCGGCTGGCGATAGACTGCCGCTTCGAGTTCCATGAGCACGTCGCGCTTATTGGCTTTACGGCTGTGCAGTTCGAGACAAAAATCGCCTAGCCCGACTTTATGGATACGTTCTTTGACCACCTGCAAGGCGGCGGCCTTTTCGCTGACGAAGAGAATGGTCTTGCCGCTCGCCATCAACTCGGCAATGAGATTGACGATGGTCTGTGACTTCCCCGTGCCGGGCGGCCCTTCGACGACAAGATTGGCCCCTCTTCTGGCTGCTTCTATGACTTCCGCTTGCGATGAGTCAGCATCCAGAACGGTATATAGACAATGTGCCGGCAGTGCATCATCAGACACCTGGGCAGCGGCAGCCGGTTTTTCGAGGCCGCCCGGACTCAGGATAGCCCGGACAAGTGAGTGATGAGCGGGCGGCGACCGGTCGGGCCATGCGGCGGGATCGAGATCTTTGTACAGCACAAATTTCGTGAAGCTGATGAAATCGAGATAGATGTCTGTGACGACCCGCCAGCCTCGCTTGCCAGACACGGCAAGGACGACGGATTCAAGATACCAGTCAACCCCAACCTTGTCGTCAGTCATCTCGAAATCCGGCAACGTGACGAACTGCTCCGACAGTCTCGCCTGTAGCGAGATATTCGTGCGAAGGTCTTCTTTCGTCCAGCGCAGCTTAAAGGCCGCGCCAGCGCGCGTTCGTTCCAATTCGACGGGGATGAGGATCAACGGCGCGCGCCGCGCTGTGGTGGTCGGCGTCTCGTCCGTCCATTCGAGAAAGCCGAGGATAAGATGGAGAGCCGTATATCCCTGCTCATTGAGAATGGTGCGAGCCTGCTGGCTGATCTTGAATAGCCGCTGCTGGAGCGCGGCGCTTTCGAGCGGCGTTTGCAGGAAACGGTCGGTAGGGCGTTCGGCGAGTTCGCTGGTCGGCATATGCCATAGTAAAGCCGCTGTCTCGTCGACGAGCCGTTCCGCCTCATCGGCTTCAAGGCTCTCCGTGGTTATGCCTGCGGGTCGCGCGCGAAATTCCATCGCCCGCTCTTTCAGAACAAGATAGTCATAAATCTCGGCGGGAATTTCATCGATGATGCGAATCGTTCTGGCTTTGGTCGGGCGAAAGTTCAGCACGCGATTACGCATCGTCAGGTCAAGCAGTGAATGCCTGATCTCACGTAATTGTTTGTCAACTTCAATTGTCGGCGCTTGCTCCTCCATCATCGCCTCGCCGCCTACGATTTGGTAAAACGCATCACATCGGCGCTAAGCAGGCCGCGCCAATGCGCGGCGGCTTCGTGGTTCAGCCAGCGCGATGCGATTTGCTAAGACTTCCATGCCACAAGAGGGGTCTTGTGTAGGGCCTGTTCTTCACTCAGGGTTCGCGTTTGATAACCTGCCCGGCGTGCAGCGCTACAGATCGACCGTGATCAAATGCCAGTTGGCCATTGACTAGCACATAGGTAATGCCTTCAGGCGCGCGAAACGGGTGGTCGTAAGTGGCGGCATCGCGGATCGCCAGGGGATCGAAGATCACCACATCGGCACAGTAGCCTTCCAGCAGTTTGCCGCGATTGGAAAAGCCGAACGTCTCAGCAGGCAGTGAGGTCATGCGGCGCACCGCTTCTTCCAAAGAAAAAAGCTGCCGATCTATGGCAAACAAGCGCAACAGGCGCGGCGCTGAACCGTAGCCGCGCGGATGCGGGCGACCTTCGCCATTGCGTATGCCGCTGTCGGAACCAAGCATACAATCCGAAAATTGCAGGATGCACGCCACGTCGTCTTCGCTCATGTTCTCGTAGATCATTTGCACAGGGCCGCGTGCCGCCAGACGACAAATGGTTTCCGCCTGCCGTTCCGGCTTGAGGTACGGCGCTTGACTTTCACGATTGGCGTCGCCGGCGATGGATTTCGCCTGCCCGGTGCGCTCTGTGCCGATGGATTTGAGCGCGGTGTTATCGTTTTTCGGGTTGCCGCCAGCGACATGTGTCTGCGAGTTCATCAGCGCAGAGAGCTCTGGGATCGTGAGGCCATCGTATTCGGGCGCGAAATCGCAGGCGGCGACGCGCGCGAAGGTGAAATCATCCCAACCCTCGTTGCGCATCTGTTCGAGGATGCTTTCAACGATGCGCCGATGTTGTGTCGCGTCGCTGAGCCGCTCGCGCAGTTTGTTGATGCCGCCTTCGCGCGCGCCTTTGGGAATCAACAGATCTAGCGACGTGCTCGATGCCGTGTAAGGGTACAGGTCACAGCGAACCTGTAAGCCCTCCCGCTGCGCCTGTCTGAGCAGATCAACCAGGCGTTGCGCCTTCCCCCAGTTGATCCGCCCGCGCCATTTCAAGTGCGAAATCTCGACCGGAATGTGCGCCTGCCGCCCGACATCGAGCGCCTCTTTGATCGAATCAATAACGCCATTGCCTTCATCGCGCATATGCGTGGTGTAAATCCCGTGATACTGTGCGGCGACGGTGGCAAGCGCCTGCACTTCGCGGGCATCGGCGAACGTGCCGGGCGTATACTCCAGCCCGGTCGACAATCCGAGCGCGCCGTCCTGCATGGCGCGGGCGATCAAGTCAGCCATTTTTCTAAGCTCATCAGGAGTCGGCGCGCGACCTGCTTCGCCTAGCACCTGCCGGCGAATGGTGTTATGGCCGACGAGTGATGCGACGTTGATCTCGACGCCCTGCGATTCCAGTTGCCTGAAGAACTTCGCCAGCGAAGTTGCCGACCTGCCGCAGTTGCCGGTGATAATCGTGGTGATGCCCTGTGAAATAAAATTGGGGGCGGACAACGGCCCTTTGCTCGCGCCCGCGACGTTACCTTCGATGTGCGTGTGTACATCGATGAGGCCGGGCGCGACCACCATGCCTTCGGCGTCAATCAACTGGTCGGCCTGTGCGAATGTAGGCCAGGTTACAGCAGCAATTTTGCCATCGCGGATGCCAATGGCCGTGCGCCGCGCCGCCGCGCCAGTGCCGTCAACGAGGAGCCCGTTGACGATCAATACATCAAAGTGCTCAGTCAGCCGGCGCTTGAGCCATAACAGTCCGACACCGAGAAGGACTCCCGCGATGATCACGCTGGCAATCAATCCCATGAGCCAGCGCGGCACGCGGCGACGTGGCGGCTGATTTCTGTACACGACGACTCGTCTGTTGTAGGGTTGCTCTTTCATCAGCTTTCACCCATTCATTGCCTGCGGCAAAGATCAGGGCCTGTTGGTTTCGCTATCTGTAGTTCCACTTACTGTTGCAACTTCGCTAGGGTTTTTCGGATCAATTCTTCTTCGTTCGGCGTCAGCGAGTAATTGTTCGTATCGAGTTGCAGTGCCTTTTGGTACTCTTCGATGGCCTGAGCCTTCCAGTTCCGCTGCTGGTAGATTTGCCCGAGCCAGAAATGCGGTCGCGCCCAGTTCGGGTTGAGTTGCGTGGCTCGCTGATACCAGTACTGCGCCGTGTCGAGTTCTTTCAGATAGTAGTAAGCGGTTCCCAGGTTGTTGTAAGGAATCTCCCAGTCCGGCTTGAGGCTAATGGCGCGCTCGTAGTAAGGAATCGCCTCGCGCCAATGGCGGTTTTCCGAGCGCAGCAGGCCGAGGCTGTTCTGCGGCAGCACCCACGACGAATCAACCTGCGCGGCAGCCGTGAAGCCGCGCTCGGCCTCGTCCAATCGCTTCTGCGACTTCGCCACCTCGCCCGAAGCGAAACGCCAGTAGGCTTCGATCTGCTTGTCGCCGGGAACGATGTCATGCGCCCACTCGCAGGCGCGCAAGCCTTTAATCCAATCCTGGTCACTGACTTTTTCAGAGTTGGTGAGCACCTTGCGTCGAAAGACATCGTCGCCGATGCCGCGCAGTTGTGACAACACCTGTTGCCCGACTTCATTCAGGGCTTTATGTGTCGGGTCAATTTTTTTCAATTCCTGATAATAAAAGTAAGCATCATTGTTCGACGCATTGACGATCTGGTTGGCAGTGACGGCGTTCTTCATCGCCGTCGCCATACGGGATGCGGGCGACGATCCGACGGCGAAATAAATCGCTACCCCGATGGCCGCAACCGCGACGATGCTAATGAGCGCAATCAAGGCTTTCGTGCTGTTGGGCGCAGCCTCTGACCGTGCGCCGATATTGATGGCCTCCGGCTGATGTGCTGCCGTCGGCGGCATGAAGGGCGGCGGCGCATTGACCGGTACGGTATTGGAGGCGGCGCTGTAGGGCGGCGGCGTATTGAAAGGCGGCGGCTCAAGATACGGCGCGGGCGCGGCTCCAGTAGCGCCGCTGCTGATGGTTTGCTTCGGCGGCAGAGTGCCGGACTTTGGAACGCTTGTGCCGCATTCGCTGCAAAACGTCATGCCGTCTTCCACCACACTTCCACACTGGCTACAGATAATCATAATTCCTCCATTCACTTCGACGTTTGTTGTTATTTAGTTTACAAATCTTTCAGGCCGACGATACGCCAGCGACCTCCCAGCTTTTTCAGCCAGACCTGTTCGCGTACCGTGCCTGACCACGGCTTCGCAGGGCCTTGAAATTGCCAGGACTTATCAAAGGTTGCCACGACACTGGTCGGCGAATCGTCAACCAAGGTGAGGTTGCTCATGCGCACATCAAGGTCCGAATACTTCAGGAAAGCCCGCGTCAGGGTCGCGCGAACGCGATCAACGCTGACATTTCTGGCGCTATAGTAAACATCGAGTTGATCAGCGAAGTAGCTCAGGTGGGCTTCGAGATCGTGGGCATTCAATGCAGCAACCCACCCTCTTAGCGAGGTCTCCGCATCACGGTGATCGGCCATTGTCGGTGACACTGGCTCTCTGGCCTGCGACATAGTGGCAGGCGGTTCCACCGACCTGGCGCGTTGCGGGATGTTCGGCGGCGTCGCCGGCGTCACCCCATTATTGCTTGTCTCGCCGGCGACGGGCGCGAGAAGGCTTTGCCGGCTGCGCCCCGCTGACAAATACAAGAGCAGACCCGTTACCAATAGCACGATGATTGTTGCCAACATTACTTTGAGCACAGCGGAAGGCGGCCTCGCCTTGCGCGCATCTGTCATCGAAAAACTTCCAGGCGCTGGCGGCTGACGGTCAACGGTGCGCGGCAGCGGTGGCGGCGGCAGCGAGGGCGGCGGTGATACGTAAGCCTCCGGGCTCTGCTTTTGTGGTGACGGCGGCTCTTGCGGCGACGGCTGAACGGCGCTATAGACTGGGGTCGGCCTCCGCTGCGAGGTTTGTGGCGCGGTAGCGGGCGCACCACAATTCGTGCAGTAACTTTCGCTGGCATTTAAGCTGTTTCCGCATTCATTGCAAAGCATGATGACACATTCTGCTTAACGCACGGGCTTGAACGCCTAAGGTTAAGGCCGCTTTTCTACTAATGATGGCATATAATCATGACTCTTTCTCTGTTTCAGTATCTATTGCGGTCGGATAACTTTGACGCGCAACCGCACACAGTCGCCGATGTTGGTCAGGTTGCCACGGCTATCGAGCAACTCGCGCAGCGTTCCTGTCCAGCGACCAATATCGTCGTCATTGTCCTGTTTCAAAGCCGACGCGGCTGCGGTGAGCCCGGAGAACGTGAATAGTTCTTTGCCAAGCAATAGCAACACTGCCTTTTCTGCTACGTCGCGGTCGCGCACGATCAAGCTCACCGGTTGATCATCACTAATGTGAAGCACATTACTTTCCTTGAGCCACACCGGATGCAGGGTATCGCGGGCGGGCGGCGTATAGCCTTCGGGCTGGCCGTTAACCAGTAGAACGGCATAAGCGTCGGGCAGCATGCTGGCCCCGAAAATTTCCGGATCCCATGGATGGCCCGCCATCATGCCGTGCGCCGCACCTTTGACGCGGGCAATTTGCGCCTCGACGAAAACGATTTGAAAACCGCGCTGAATCTCTTCTTGTGCTTTCGCTTCCCATCGCGCTCTCTTCTGTCGCGCCGCCGCCGCATTGTCGCTGTTCGGATAGCGCCCAAGAAAATCCGCCCAGCGCTGCGCCACGCGCTGGCAATCGCTTGGCAGTTGCTGCTGGCTCTCATCCGGCTCTTGCTTGAGCAGCGACTCATAGGCCGAACTGCTTTCGCGCAGGGTGCGCAAATCGCTATAGAAACGCTCGCGCCGGTCGCGGATTTCGTTGGCCTGGTCGCCATCGGGATACTGTTCGAGATAGCGCGTCATGGCATCAATCGCATCCTGATATGCCGCGCTGGCGGCGATGCTGTTACGCCCGTCAATGGCCCGCGCTTTCGTCACGGCGGCTTCGATCTCCTGCAACGAGTCGTGCTCGCCTGAGGATGCGCAGCCGTTCAGGCAAGTAGCCGACATTACAATCGCGGCGATGAAGATGAGCCGGGTTTTCATCATGTCAATTCTGGATGAGCCAGTTCGGGTCAATGCTGCCGCGCTTGACTAAGTAGACATTGCCACCGGCTTTCGTCCGGCTGACGAGATCCTTGTAGAGCGGTGTCGTCGCTGCCGAGCCATTCGCCTGGTATTCCACAAAATCGAACGCCGCCCAGACGTGCAACTCGGCATTCGCGGCGTTGAGCGCCTCGGCTGCCTGATGGATCGTTGTGCCGCTGGTACTGCCTGCCAGCCCGTCGTTCGGCGCGGCATCGGTCATCAGCACAATCGCCGGGTGCTTGAATTTTTCGCGCGCTTTGTTGGCGGCGACGACCAGCGCCTGGTAGCTGTTTTCGATGCCGCCAAGATCGGTCCCCGAATCGATCTGCTTTTGCAACTCGGTTTGACTGCGCGTCGGCTCGCCGGCAATCTGCACCGTATCGCTGAAATTGATGGCCTCAAAGGCGCGGCCTTTGTACTGTTCGCTGATCGCTTTGGTGCTGTTTTTCAACTCGACGCGGTCGTCGCTCATGCTCGCCGACGTATCGATCACAAAGAGGATCAAATCGGCATCGGGACGCAACTGCATAGCGCCCGCCAGTTCTTTGATCGATTTGCTATCTTTCTCATACACAGAGGCAAATTTCTTTATCGGTGGCGGGGCGCTCGCCTTTGGCGGTGGCACAGGGTCGGGGTTGTGCGCCACCTGCGCCGAGCGCGTATAAAAGAAAGTCAGTGTGCCGAGCGCGGCAATCAGCAGCGCTTCGACGCCTAGAACCTTGTGCGCAAAAAACTTCGATTCCATCTTCGCCTCCCTCGCTTCAACCTGCGACAATGATCCCCAGGGCGGCACGCTCAATCGGGCCGCCGCCCAACCCCGGCTCATCCGCCTGATTGTAATTCAACTCTCATTCGCCTTCGTGCTTGACGTAAGGCTTACCCAGCCAGTCTTCGCGCGCTTCCGAGCGCCCCGTCTTGTGGCCTTGTTCATCCTTGTGCTGCACATAGGGATTGCCTAAGAGGTCTTGGCGATTCTCCGAATACCCGGCCTCCTTGCTTTCCTCTGTATAGTGTTGCTGGTAGGCATTGCCGAAGAGATCGTTGCGCTGCTGCGAGTGGCCGGTCTGCTTGCCGGCCTGATCCTCGTGCTGCTGGTAAGCGTTGCCGAGCCAGTCTGTACGCTCGCGGGTGGTGCCGACCGGGCGGCCCGCTTCGTCGAGATGCTGGACATACGAGTTGCCGAATAAATCGGTGCGGCGTTCCGACCGGCGAGCGACAGCACGTGTGAGGATCCGCGATGTGGAACGGCTGCTGCCGCTGCTGCTTCCCTGCGAAAGCATCAAGCTAAATAACCACAGCGCGATCATGATGAACACGATAGCAACCAGCAGGGCGATGGCGACATAAGCAACCAGCAGGGCAAGGTAGAAGGCGAAACCTTGCAACGCCACGGTTGCACCGGCGCGCAGGTAAGGCGGATGGATGAATCCCGTCAGTTGCGCCGAACCGCTTAATGCGCCGTAAAACGGCCTGAAAAACCACCGCGCGAGAAATGTGCCCTTGTCTCTGGCGCGGTCACGTTTCATCGCCGTCCAACTGGCGAAACCTGCCATGACGGCCAACATCGGCTCTGGTTGTGCCAGCGCAATGATGGCACCGGCGCTGAGGGGCACGAGCAGCAGCGCCAGCATCACCAGGCCGCCTTCTCTGAGATCCCTGGCCAGAGTGGAGAACAGGCCGATGCAAACCAGAGCCAGCAGCACCGTGATGGCGGCGACGCGAATCGCCCAATGTAAGCTATGCCACCAACGCAGCAATTCGCTCGCCGCCTGATCGTACTCGCCCAGACGGATACACTCGTAGGTGTGTGCGAGGGTCGGGGGCGGTGCGAGGGTCGCCGGCATGGGTTTCGTTTCGAGCGGTGCGAGTCGCGCTTCCGGTGTCGGCGCGAGAATTCGTGCAGGCGCGGCGGCAGCGGCAGGCCCGCGGCTCGGCGTCGCCGGCAAGTTTGCTGTCGTCTGCGCGCCGCACACGCCGCAGAATTTCGCGCCGTCTTTTAGCGGCGCAGCACAATCTGAACAGATCATCATGGGGGTTACCTCCTGCTGACTATTGAACTATGAAGGCGGCGACCGGCAATCACCTTCCGGCGATTAATCGCCGCCCGCCGTGAGCGTCTTCGATTCGCCCGGATCGGGCTTGAAGGCGCGCTTGCCGTCATCGAGTTTCGGGGCAAACTCATCGAGCCTTTCGCTGTATTCGCGATTCAGCTTGATGAATTCGTCGCGCTTGCCTCTTTCCGTGCGCTCCAGCGACTCGATGGTCTTCGTGATCAGGTCGATTTGCTTGGCGACGGCGCGGCACATGTTTGACTGTTCGAGGTGCTCGACGCCGTCGCTGCCCTGGCGCTTCTTTGCCGGGTAGACTTCTCCGTAATACCAGCCGAGCAGGGCGCTGAAGCGCGCCATCGTCTCGAAATCGCGGCGCACGCGGGCTTCGTGCTCGCGCACCCGGTCAAGCAATTTCTTGCGCGTTCCCGCCTTGCTGATTAACTCGGCCAGTGCGCGCATCTCGATGCCGAGCGCGATGGTTCTCTCCATTGCGGTCAAGCCGATCTGTTCCGACCATAAGTAGCGCACATTACCAACGCTGTCTTTTTCCGGGCGGATTTCGCCGAAGATGACGCCGAGCAGGAAACATTCGTGGGCCTCTTCCAGTTCGGCGCGCTCGCGGTCGTCGAGCACCACCAGATCATCGAATTTGATCTCGTGACAATCCGTGTGCAGTTCTTCGCCGTCCGCCTGCTTGGTCAAATATTTTTGCCGCAGTTCCGGCACCGGATCGGCCCAGTTGATCGGGATGCCGCCGACTTCGCTGTAGAAGACGATTTCGGAGCGATCCGGCATCGGCTGCATCGATAGCATCGGATCACCGGGCACCGGGAGGCGATTCTTGAGCAGCGCCTTGAATTCATCGAGTTTGATGGGATCGAAAGCATCCTGAGGCACGCCGACGATGATCTTGTGGCGCTCCGGCGATAACACGTAACTGCGCGGGCGGCTGCCGCCATGCAACCAGAACTTCGCCTTGTTGTAGACGAAGCGCACCTGCGCCTCGCGCTCGCCGTCGTTGGGATATTTCTTCCAGAGAGTTTCGAGAACGTCGAAATCCCGCTTGATGTCGCGGAACGGTTTGTGGGCTTCGTCGCGGATTTGCATTTCGACCTTGTCGATGCCCCGCTGGCGGACGACCTTCGGCAAATCGATCACCGAGGTTTGCAGTTCCTGCAAAATCTGATCGCCGATGTCTTCTATCTGCTTCTTTGCCTTCTCACCGGTGCCGAGATACTTCGGGAGGTAATTCGCCTCGATGTCTGCTGGCTCGTAGAGCATCAGCGACAGGTCATTGGTAGTGGGCTGGCGAAAATGCTCGTACTTGGTCATCAGACGGCGTTTGAGGTTTTCGAGTTGACCGCCAAGTGTGAAGAGTTCGCCGATCAATCCTTCGGTCATCATCTCGCCGCCATCGGTGCGTTCAGCGACGCCGATGTAAGCGATCAACCGCTGGCAGGCGTCGATGGCGGCACCGTGCACTTGCGACAGCAGCACGGCGTTGAGATAGCCGGGCACGGTTTCTTCAAACCGCTTGATGTCATAGCGCAGGATCGTGCGCTTGCGGCCATCCCAGTTCGAGCGCGATTCGTGGCGCGCCATCTCCGCCATCAGATGATCGAACCGCCGCCGGCCTTCTTCGGCGCGTTTGATGTCCTGGTCGCGGCTGCGCTCGAAATTGGGGATGTATTCGCGATGCTCGTCGCGCAGGACGTTGACGACTTGACGCAGCAAGGCGATAGCGTAGCCGACGCTCTGATGCTGCTCGTTGATGATCTGGCCCATCTCCTGATACAGCAACTTCTCGGCGCTGTCGCCGATTTCGTTCTTGTTGAAGTAGACGGCGCGCGCGTAATCGCCCCACTGTTGCACATCGCTCTTATCGTTGCGCAGCTTGGAGAGTTCGCGCTCGACAGCGGCGCGCAGGTATTGCGCCATGGGCTGGCCCTTCTGCCGGTGAACGCCTTCACGAACCTCGCGGGCCGCTTGCTGAACCGCCTGGGCGATGAGGTGATGTATCCGCTGCCCTTGCTTGCGGCCATCATCAAGCAGCGCGTTCTGGATGTCGACGCGTTGTTCGATGACGCCCTGCGCCGCGTAATTGCCTTCATACATGCGAATCTTCGGCAGCACCTCGCGCAGCACGATCTCCGTGAGCATGGCGGCGTTGTACTCGCCATGCGACAGGCTGCCCCAGTGATCGACGACATCGGCGGCCAGCTTGTAGGCGCACGCCATCTCGATGCGGTCGGCAGGCACGGTGATGGCCGCCATGCCGAAACTCGAAAAGCGCGTGATGAATTTCTGATCGATGATGCTGTCGCGGTTCTCGTTGAGGTGGCGGAAGGCGAACAGATCGACAAGGTATTGGTCGAGATTGATTCGCACGCCACGCTTGTAGCCGGCGAAGTCGCTCTGCGTGAAATCCTTGAAGAGATTGTCCGCCGTCATGTTGAAGATGATTTCACGGGTCGCGAAATCCACCGCGTTGTTCGCCTGATTCGTCCGGTCGATCAGGTAGGTGTAGTTGAACGGCGGGCCGGGGATAGCGCGAGCCACACCATCCGGCCATTCAACCGCGAAGTCATGCTCATAACTGTAATGCTCCAGCTCTTTCAGCGCTGCATAACCGTTAGCAAAGACGCGGTCTTCATTCGGGTTGAACAACCCAGGCATCAACACGCAGCCGATGGTCGTCAGCGCCGTGCCGCGAAAGATGTCTTTCACCAGAAAGGCCAGATCCAAAAACATCCCGCTGCCTGTGCCGCCCGCCAGCGAGAAGATGATGAAGACCTGAAGATCATGCGGGTTGGCTTCGAGGCGATGCTTTTCGCGCACGGTCTTGATGTTCTCGACGTTACGCACCTGTGTGCCGGCATTCACAATGGCGTTGCGCAGATCGGTGTAATGTTCGAAAAACCCCAGCCGGCTGTAGGCGCGTATCTGGCCAGCGCCTTCGGTCATCGTCTTCAGCTTGGTCAGCCCCGGATAGAACCAGCCTTTGATGTGCGGATATTGATTCAGGTCGCCGGTGATTTTTGTCGTATCGGCTACCGTCGCCATGAGCTTCTCGCTCGGCGTGAAGGCGATGTGTTCGGCGAAAACGCCAGCGCCGACTTCCTTCTCTGTCGCGTCAGTGTCAATCCACAGGTAAGAGACAATGGGGAATTGTGAAAGCGCGCCGTACTTCTCGAAGAAGCGCTTGCGGATGCGCAACTGAATGTCGCCGCCGGTGCCGCCGATGCCGATGATAATGGTGGGCTTGACTGGCGCTTGTTGCACGGCTTGCGCCTCGACTTTGCCGCGTATGATGATTTGGTCGCTCATAAGTCCTCCTCGCTCAGGCTTCTTTTCCAGAAGCCAGCCAGACGATTGCGTGCAGGAGCCAGAACGCCCCCATCACGCCGATGATGATCCAGGTTTCCAGCCGGGGGCCGAGATAAAACAACGTCAGCGCCGCCGCCAGCGCCAGCATACCGAGCAGGCTCATCGACCAGGTGAAGTGCTCGGCGCGCGAGACATTCCAGCGGCGCGCAAACAGCAAGCCGCGAAACAGCCAGCGGAAGACCAGCACATAAAGCAGAATCGCGCCGAGCAAAAGCACGGCGGCAACGATCATCCAGTCTTTCAGAAAAATCGCGTTGAATTGCTTGATGCCTGAGGTGCCGCCGACGGTGTCGTTGCGTACATCAAAGCGGCTGGATCCGAAGGCGAACGGCACCGATCTGCCGCTCTTCTGCAACTCAATCTGATAAGTCACCGGCTCATCTTTGTCGGCATAAACCAGCACCTCCGGCTCGGCATAGGTGCCATTGGCATCACTCTTCAGGCTGAAGAGGTGCCACTCTCCGACAGCGTACTTAAGCGCCGGGTTGTCGTCGGAACTGATCTCGTTTTCGCCGAGCGTCATCGCGTACTGCGGATCGATGCGTACAGCCATCTGGTAATTCAAATCATTCCAGGGCCGGTGCAACTGATCCTGCCAGTATTCTTTCAAGGTCTTGCGGGCGAATTTGTTGCTCTGCGCGCAAACGTCGGCGGCCAGTGTCGCCAACACTAAGAGTAAGCTGAACCACACAGCAATTTTTCTCGTCATGACAATTTCCCTCCCTGTCTCAAAGGCCGTTTCACGGTGATGAGAGCGCCCCAGCCCGCGCCCCGGCTAATCGAGTATGGTGTCGCGCGGCACCGGCTCTGGCGACGGCCCGGTGACGCGATGAATGGCGTAGTAGTAATGGCTGCCGTCAGTCTGGTTGATGAGCATGAATTCTTCCTGACCATCCGCCAGACGGCGCGGCGCGACCGTGCCATCAAGCAGATAATCCGGAGCCGGCGCAACGGTCAGCGCGCCGAAACGTTTGCTGAGGACGGCGACGCGGTCGTCACGAATCTTCAGCGTTTCTGAGCCGATCAGCGGCAGCTTCAATAGGCGCTCGCCAATCGGCGTCGTCAGTTGATAAGTCGTCTTCATGAGCAGCGCGCCGGTGACCGTCGCCGCGCTGCCGAGGCCCGCAAGCGCCAGCAGCGCCGCCAGCAAGCGCCGCCACAGCCGGTTGTATTCGACCTGAAAAGTCATCGGCAGGCGGATGACGGCGCGGCTGTTTTGCTCTTGCTGCACGACGGTCTCGATGCTTTGCAGGTTCTTGACGCGACCGAGCAGCGGCAAATCCATGCGAGTCTTTACATCCGTGGGCGCAAATTGTAACCAGGCGTCCACAGGCTCGCTCGTCGAATTGAAGACGGCATTCCAGAAGCTGCTCGGATGAAAGGTGCCTGCTGCTTTGACCTGCGCCGTGTAGTTGCCGGTCGTCGATTGTTTGGCTTTCATGGCGAGCGAGCGCGGCGCGATCTCCGTCGTCCACTTATCGATGTCGCCGTCGCTGCTGAGCGATTCGGGCAACGAGCCGAGCACGACCAGCGGATTGGTGATCTTGCCGCTGAGGATTTCGCGCCCGCGCAGTTGCGAGTTGAGATGGAAGGCTATGGTGAACTCCGGCGGTGCGCCTTCACTGATGGCCGGGAGCGCCAGCTTGCCGTCGATAATCTGGGCAGCTTCGCCGTTCACCTTGATGTCCGCCTGATCGAGATGGATCTGTTCTTCGAACGGATACCAGGTGATCGGCGCGTTGCCGATTTTGTGGCCGGCATCATCGGCGAAGCGATTGATGGCGAGCGCCGATTTCTGTGGTGCGTAATGTAGCAAATACATCACCATCGCCTCTTCATTCGGGCCGAGCGCGACACCATTCTCTTTCGCCAGCGGGAAGAGGTAAGCGGCGCGAAAATTCTTTTCGCCGGCGATCTTCTGATAGAGCGGATCGATGCTCGTGTTGCCGCCGGTGTCCTGCACGTTGTCGGTGACCAGCCAGATGAGCACATCGCCGGTAACCGGCAAGCCGCGAATGTCGGCGAGCGCCTGCTCGACGGCCTTGGGGATGTCCGTATCAAACTTAGTGACTTGCTGCGGGACGTTGGCGAGAATCTGCGGCGCGTTGAACGGTCCGTCATACTTGCGCAACTGATCGTTGGCGACGAACGTCGTGCCGCCTTGGTTGTTGAATTCCCGGACGATGACCCGGTCGCCCGGCGAAAAAGCGGCAGAAGTCAGGAGCTTTTCAATCAACCAGCCACGCAGGTTGTTGTCGACATAGCGGTGCTTCATGCTGCCCGATACATCAAGCAGCAGGACGTGGCATTTACCCGCAGTCGGCTGCGCCGTCGTCACGAGCGCGACGGCAATCAACACGGCGACTGTCAGCAGTTTCAACCAGAAGGCTCGCATCATAACTCCTTCAACCATTCGTCGGCACTTGCATTCGACGGCAGCGATCCGCCATGACGGTCGGCTGTGACCGAATGGCGGATGTCCTCAGTTCCACTTCAGCATGACGAGGTCGCCGGCAGCGTTGAGGGCGACAATCCTGGCATGCGTCAACAGCGGTGGCGTGTTCACTTCGCCGGCAAACAGCCTGACGCGGGCCACCGGGTTAGCGTTCAACACGTCAAACAGCAGACCGTTGCCAGCATCGTCGAGCACGAAGAGGCTGTGATCCGCAACAATCGGCGCGACGGATACAGACTCCATCTGATCGTTCGACCACAGCCGGTGGCCGCGTCCATCCAGCAGCGTCACGCCCGCCATGTGGCCGATGGCAATAAAGTCGTTGCTGGCGGCGAGCGAGGCGATGCGCGCACGATGGTTGTACAAAGGATTGATCAGCGGCCCGGCATCGGTGATCACTACTTCAAGCAGGTTGTTCTGCATATCCACGATCAAGGCATGATTACCGACGACGAATGGCCCGGCCTGCATCGCCATCTGTCGCCCGATGTTGAGGCTGGTGTGGATAGTGCCATTCGTAGGATCGATTACATATACCAATCCAGCCTCCGTGACCACGAGCAGGCGACCGTTGACAAGCGCCGGCGGCAGTGTGCGGCTGGTGGCGAAGCGCGCCGGCTGTGGCCACAACCGGCGACCATCTGTAGTCGAACGTGCATCGAGGATTATCTGGCCCTGGTCGCGTGCCATGGCATATACCGCAGCATCATCGACCACCAGGGGTTGCACGATTGCCTGCCCCGCAAGCTCGACGTTCCAGGCCGGACGCGGGTCGAGACGCGATTGCTGGTCGAGAAAACGCGCCAGGTCGAAAGCCAACAACTGCTTGTCACTGGCGACGTAGAGGAAGCCGCAATGCAGCGCCGGTGTCACCGCAATCCCTCCGGCAACCTGAATCTGGCCGATCACCTGGCCGACGAAATCGCTGACAAGCACGATAGCGCCGGTAGCCATGGGCACGATAATCAATCCGTCGGCGGCCACGGGCTGCGCCAGCACATCGCCCCCGAAGCGCTGCGGCGCGTACGCCCTTTCGAGTTGGTGGATTGTCTGAAACACTACTTTGCTGGCTGCCAGGCCGGGGCGTAGCGGCCACACTTCCGTCGCCAGTTCAGCGTGACAAGCCCGGCAATAGCGCGCCAGCAAACGATTGGTCGCAGGGCACGCAGGGCACGCGATGATGCCAGAACCGCAGTGCGGGCAGAAGCGCGCGGGCGTCTCCACCATCTCGCCACATGAGGGTTGCGGGCAATACTTTGAGAAATCAACGAAGAATGGTGATGCTGTTACCATTGGGGCTCCATGGCGTTAGGCAATCCGGCGACTGCTCAAACGATCAAACAATGTGCGTAATAACGATAACTACATATCGCCTCGACGCGGCGCGGGTTGCCGCTCGTTTCACGAGGCAACGCCGAGGCCGGCGACGATCACCTTCGGGCGACGCAGGACTTCGCCGGTCGAGCGGCGACGAAAGCCGCACTGCTGCACGCCGATGACGGTGTTCGCCGGGTACTGCGAGGACTGTGTGACCATCGCCGCGTCATAGAGGCGATTATCAAAGCTCGTGCGCCCGGCCTGAATTTCCTCCGGTTGAATGTCGAACCGGCCCAGCGCATCCTTCGCCAGATTCTGTACAAAAGCCAGTTTCTCGCTGGTCTGCGCATCAACCCTTACCGTCGCGTCGCTGAGTTGCATTTGTAGTTGAAATAGCTTATCGAACCAGTTCATCAGATAATCGGGGACGTTGGCTGAGAGTTTTTTGTACTGGCTCTCCTGCTCGGCGAGCGACAAGGGCGCGTCGCTGACGCCGCCATCATCGGTGAGCAGTTCCTGCATCAAGGCGTTGTACTCCTTGATATAGTGCAAAATGGAAACCTCACCGAGATTGAAGGATTCTCCCAGTCGCTGTTCGCCTGATCGGAATTGGTGGAGGCGTTTGCGGATCGAGTCGCGTCGCAAGTTCGCCAGGCGGCCATCGACTTCCGCCAGCCAATGCTCGAACTGGTGAATCTCCCCCTCAAGCGTTTGCAGCCGGCTGGCCAATTCCGGCGGCAGGTAAGTGCGTTGGGTGACGTGATCGCTGAGCGCCGCAAAAGCCTCAACCAAAGGCTTGACGGCGTGGGCGTGGGCGACCAGCACATCGCGATATTTTTCGGTGAGGGCAACGGCTTGAGCGCGCTCGGTTTCAAGCCGTTCACTGGCAGCGTTCTGTTCCTCGCGGCGGAGGCGCGCTTCGCCAGTTAATTGCGCGTGCAGGGCAAGCGCGTTGATCGTGCTTTGTAGATTTTGCCGATTATCGAGCGTCTGGCGTCGCACATCTTCGAGGGCTTCGCCGAACTGCTCAATCGCGCGTTGATGTTGCGCAGCCAGCGGCGCGAAATCGTTGTTGGCCGGGTTCGGCGCGGGCGCGGGCACCGAAGCGTGTGTCGATAGATTCTGCAAGCTTTCGTTCATCTTTTGCATCTTCTGGTGCAGATGCGTCAAGCGGCCATGGGTATCCGCCATCTCCTGTTTCAGGTGCGCTACGCCAACCAGATGGAAGATATGAAGCGCCAGCATCAACAAAATAATGAAAGTAGCAACAGCTACAAAGAGGACGGGCGATGAGATAAGCGGCGAGCCGCCGGGCGGCTGGTTGTTGGCGTTTGTCTCAGAAGTTTGATTACCGTCCTTCGCTTTATCGTCAGGAGTGACGGAGTCGACGCCGCTAGTGGCTGGACTCGGCTCAGCCGCCTTGTTTCCGGAATCCGTGTTGCCACTGTTATTCCTGCGGTGACCGGCGTGGTTGCCGCTTTCCAAGGAGCCGGGTGGGGTTATTGTTCGCTGACTCGTGTTCTTGTTTTGCGCCAGAGTCGGTACGGCAAACAAGGCAAGCAATAACATCACGACGATTGACACACCACATCTATTTATAGCTCGCTTCATCTCATGACTCCTCAATTAGGCCAATAATCTGCTGGCGGCAACCGTCGACGCTGATTTGCAACATGCGGTTTTCGTCGAGCGCGAATTCAACGGCGACGCGCGGTTCGGAGAGGGCGTGGGTATCGATGCGCACGACACCGATTTCTTCGTAATACCAATTACCATTCGTGCTTTTGCCTCGGCTTTCGGCGAGACGCAATTCAATCAATTCTTTACCGCCGGGAACATCAACGGTTTTCGAGATGGGGAATTCCGTTTGTGCAGCAAACACCGGCTTGAAGACGATCTTCAGCATGTTGGTATCGAGGTAGCCGATGTCATGGATCGTACAGTTGGTTGTGGGAATGAATTCAATATTGGTGCTGGGCTGGTTCTTGATGTATCCCCAGTAAGCGGCACCGAGCGCCACACACAGCTTCGGCTCAACCAGTTGAGAGCGATCCTGCGCCTTGCTGAGAACCGTGTTAATCCAGCTTTTCACCATCGGCAGCTTGCTGGTGCGACCGACATGCAACACCGTATCGACGTCATCCGGCGACAGACCAGCGCGCTGGCAAACGGTCTCGACGACAGCGACGGCGCGCCCGGCGAATGGCGACAGAACCTCTTCTAAATCCGCACGGGTCAGCGTTGTTTCGAAAGCGGCTTGTGCGAGGCCGTCCATGATGAAGGGCTGCAACGGTGTCGCGCCACGCCGCAACAAGGGTTGAATTTTTACGTCTACGGCATCGGCTTTGCCGAGCGCGATCTTAGCCATTTCCGCTTGCCGCTTAAACTCGGCGCGTGTCTCCAGGGCCGCCTTGGCGAGCGCTGGGGAACGGAATTTTTTCTCCAGCCGGCCCTCGTCGCCCAAACAATCAATATTAAATTCCTCGAATTCCTTCTCTGCCCAACCGGCAAGCAAATTGACCAGGGCCCAGTCGATATCTTCGCCACCGAGTTGCGGGTCGCCGCCGAGCGCCAGTGTTTCAAAGCGCAGTTTGCCGTTGGTCTGGCTGATTTCGATCAATACGCAATCGAGCGTGCCGCCGCCGAAATCAAAGATCAATAAGCGCTCGCGTTCAAGCTGTTCGATCTCTTCGGTGCGTTTGCTCAGGTAATAGAGCGCTGCCGCGCGCGGCTCATCAAGGACAATGCCTTTTGACGTATGCGTTTCCATCTGAAGGCCGGTGAGCGTGCACGCCTCAAGCAGCGCCCGACGCTGGTTATCGAAGAACTCCACAGGCACAGTGATGATGGCGCGGCGCGGCGTCTTATGCTGCCCAAGTTGGAAGAGGCTGTCTTCAGTGCGCATGATGAGTTGCTCGATGATCTTCGCGGCAATTTGCGTCGGGTCATATTCCTTGCCGGCGACGACCTTTTTTTTCCGCATTCCGAGAGCCCGTTTGATCGAAGCGACCGAGTTAGCCGGCTGAATAGCTGATTGCACAAGCGCGGCACGCCCGGCCATGACGCTGCCATCCTCTCGGAAGAAGAGCACAGAAGGCATGATGCGCGGGTCGTCAGTCGCCCCGTTTTCCACTTGATCAAGAACAATTACTTCCGGCTGAAGGCCGTTTGCCACCTTCTTGAGCACCGCGACGCAGGAAGCCGTCGTGCCGAAGTCAATGCCGATGTAATTTTCGTAAGGCAACGGCTCGACGAATTCGACACGATAGGGCACGGCATGCGAGCGATTTTGAAAAGCGTTGCTGCGAATCGTCAGGGTGCCTTCGTGTTCGCCCTGTAGATGGTTTGCGCCATGCATGGTGACATCGAAAATGCGTGTCGCGTTCGCAGGAATCGCCAGGGGCGTGTCGATGGCCCAGGTCAGCCAGTCGGCCACGGATTCGACCGATTCAATGATTAACTCTTCGCCGCCAGAGTTAATCAGCGTGAGAGCGCACTGGTGCTCCCTATACGTCGAGACGATGCCGAAATCCAGTTCCGCCGGCTGCGTCATCAGGCGCGGCGGGCGTACTACGACGACCTTCAGATCCTTCTCGATGGTGTCGTAATGCTCAAGCTCCCAGCGCATTCGCTGGGTATAAGTTCCCGGTGGCAGTTCGAGATTCGGAATCCGCAAGCAAACGTTTGCGGTATGGCCGCCCCGCACTGTGACCGCGCTCTTGAGTTCAACCGGCTTTTCTCCGAGTAAAACCCTCACCAATTTCAGCGTGCCGCCGCCGCCGTTCTCCAATTCAAACGACCATTCATTCTCTGCGCCGACCACGAAAGTGTAGACATCACCGGCAAGCAGGCGCGGTCTGGCCAACTGCTCAACGAGCAGTTCGATGCGCCGCATGAGTCGTCCCTTTTCATTGGTCGTAATCTCCAGTTCGGCGCGATAGCTGGTGGTTAGATCAAGGCCGCGCGCATCGAGAGTGATCAATAAATCGGCGCTTCGGCCACCTTCCAGGAAGCCGCTCTGTGTGTGCAAGGAAAGGCGGCCATCGAGTTGGCCGCTCGCCAGGACATTGAAGGCCAGACGGACGGGGTTCTGTCCCGTGCTGACGAAATCGATCAGTTGGCCGATACTGTGATGGTGGTGCGGCTCGAAGCGTATAATATTAAGCGGTTCTGCCAATTCAGCGAGTGCCGCGCCACAACGCGCGCAAAAAATATCTTCCCGCCGGCACTCCCATCCATGACAGGCAGTGCATGATACTCCACCCTTGATGGTTTCGGGAGATACTGTGATTGCCGGCAACAACCAATTTGACATGGGGATGATGTCCGGCGGCGCATCGGTTACGGGCGCGTCGAACTCAACCTCAAGCACATCAGGCTCGCAGACTGTGTTCAATGCTGAACTCATAGCGGCGACGGCTGAGGCATTTTGCGGCGCAGCGCCACGCGGCGAGGCCGAGGCGCTAAAGGGTTCACGGCTTGCGTTGGCTGACGCGCTCAGTCCATTTAGCGACGGGCCAAGCATCTGCGCCAATGTCTCATCCGGCATCTGCGACAAGGTGGCGGGCGCGGCTCTCGGTACTCTTGCCGAGAAATAGCGCTGCAATGCCTGCGGCTGTACGGGCCGCATCATGATGTCAGCGTTTAATGCAGACATCTGCGATTTTTCGATGTCGTTCAGGTCTTCGAGCAGCGTCAGGATGGGCACGTCAAAAAAGCGTTCCTGGCTGCGAAGATTGGCGCAGATTTTGATGGCGTTCTGGGCGGGGCGGTCTATGATGATGATGGCTACATCAATGGTCTGATCGGCCAGTTCCCACGGCCACAGCGGGATGAGCACACATTGCTGCAACGCGCTGAACAGCGCCGGGTCACTGCGACTGAATCCTGCCGTCACCGTGTTGCTTGAGAAAACCAACGCACGACGCTCTGGTTTCATGACTGGGCTGCCTCACAGGCACCCCCGACCGAAATATTCATGGGGGCAAAGGTGCTATCGCCCGCAGGCGATACAACGGGTTTCAGATATCCAGCAAAGTCCTGTCGCTAACCTTCCGAACCGACAGGCGTGCCAGCGTGCGATCCAACTCTTATTGTTTAAAAGGCCCTGGTTGTCCAACGTCGGCTGCTGAAGGGGCTATTGAACAACCAGCTACCTCATCACAAAACGGTTCATACGATAATGACCCGAACGGGTCGTGGTGACTTCTTCAACGGCGTGGTCTGCCAATTCAGGGCATAGAGGGTGCGCTCGTGCGAGCCGCTCTTAAAACCAACTTATAAGGAGCCGTCCGATGGTATTTCAAACCTTCGACTACAAAATTCTGTGCCAACATGCTGCTCTTGACAGGCAGTCATACTAGCAAAGGCTGTTACAAAACGCTTAAGAAAACCATTAGTAAATGGATAGGAAAGTATGAGTAAGTTGTTAGAAAAAGCATTAGCAGCGCATCTCATCGCCTGAAGCGCAACGTCAAAAGGCAAAGCCTCAGCGCATGGGGAAGCCGACGGATACCTGCATTTTTACTTGCACACTCGGATAGGTTGCGTCTATTACATGAAGCTGGTGCATAAATTCCTGCTCGAAAATCGCCCCGGTTCCCTGGCTTTTTCGGTATCGGTCATGGCTGGCCTCAACGGTAAGTTTTGAGACAAGCCGGGAAACGGTGGAACTACTGAAAATCTATAGTTTTTATTAGCACCAGCTTCATATTACTTACATCGGTCTTCACTTTTTTGTGAACTCTTGACGGTTGTATCGGGAGGCGCTCACCGGATGAAACCACCTTCAGTAAAGAATTACGAGTTTGGTTCATTCAAACTTGACACGCACGGGCAATGTTTGATCAGAGACAACGAGCAAATCCAGTTGCAGCCGAAAGCTTTTGAAGTGCTGCTGTATCTCGTACAGCATGCGGGCCACACCGTCAGCCGCGACGAGTTGATTTCTGAAATTTGGGGATTGAGCATTTCCGACGGCGTTCTGAATTTTCAGATTAGCCAGATTCGGAAACTACTTGGCGATGTGCCTGCGCATCCGCAATACATTAAGACGATTACTAAACGAGGCTTTCAGTTTATCGCTCCGGTCAAAGAGGTCGCTCATCTCATCAAGCGCCCCATTCCTGAACCGCCAGCACTCGTCGAGCCATCTCCGACGCTGCTGGATAGCGACCTGCCGCCGCGCCCTCCTGCACAATCCTGTTTCGCGCCAGATGTCAGCAATCTCACTCAGTCCCATGGCTTCGAGTACGCGAGTGAAGAGGAGCAAAAAGAACTCGCAGCACATGTGCGCGAATGTGTCGCTTGCCAGCAAGAGCTTCAAGGTCTGGACGAGACCGTTCATCCACTGAATTCGAATGGCCGTTTGAGGTCTTCGATAGCTCTGGCGAATGCTGCGGTGCCCTTGGGAATATCCGCCAGGCTCAACAGACTTTTTGGTGGCTACCTATGGCATGTAATCATGACCTGCGTTTTGTATGCCGGGCTTTATGTCGTTACGTTGCTAATCGAGATTGCCTATCAATTTGACAGTTACGGCGACGCTGGGCTTAAGGCATCACCCATTGTTTACCTCTGGATTTTTAGCACCTCAATCATCGGGCTCGCGGTAGATTGGAAGTTCGTTACGAAGGGCAAGCGGCATGGTCTGATTAGCTGTCTATTGATATTTCTGAGCGCGGCAGCAATAGTGTACGGCGGCATCTGCCTAATCCTTCCATCATCCTCTATCACTGAGTTGGCGCACCAGCCATATACAGCCCAGGCCGCTTACCTCAAGGATACTTGCTATTCCCTCCTTCTCGTAATGATCTTTCTAATACCGACGTTCCATTTCATTATTACGATACAGCAGGAACTTCGGGCAGGTCGGCATCGCCTCGTTTTTGAATTGCTGTCGGGCGATAAAACCAGCGTAGCGCCGAGCGGAACGATCTACCCAAGCTTCTGGATACTGGCTCTGGTCTTGATGGCGATGGCCGCCTTTTCCATTTACTTAACGGCTAATCTTCTTGACCACCTCAGACCTGGGCCCTATAAGAATTTATTCACTAATCTGATCTACCTGCGCTTGATTCTTTACTACGGGTTCGGACTGAAGAGCTTGGGTTGGTATTACCGAGCGCTTAACCACCTCAAACACGAGAGCCGCGCCGTTGCGTGCATCACTGAGGCTTGATGTGAAGATACTATTTTTGGCAGCCAATCCGGTGGATGCGGATACTCGATTACGAATCGATAAAGAGATTCGCGAGATCGGCCACAAGATTCATACGGGCACGCTCCGCGAGCAGTTGGAACTCGTTTCGGAGTGGGCCGTAAGGGCCAGCGACCTGCAAGCCGCGCTACTGAGGCATCAACCGGACATTGTTCACTTCAGCGGCCATGGCAACAAGAAGCAAGGGATCATCCTTGAGGATCATGACGGCAAGATGACACCCATAAGCAAGCCGGCGCTCATCGGCTTGTTTCGCATTCTCAAAGACAATATCAAAATCGTCTTTCTCAACGCCTGCCACTCGAAAGAGCAAATCGCCGGGCTGCGCGAGACGATTGACTTCACGATTGCGATGAACACTTCGATAGGCGATAAAGCCGCCGTCATCTTCGCCTCGTATTTCTATCAAGCGCTGGCCTTCGGACGCTCGGTGCTCGATGCCTTCGAGTTGGCGAAGAACCAGTTGGAGTTGGAGGGGATTGATGAATCGAAGACGCCGGAACTGTTAGTGCGGGACGGCGCAAACCCATCGAAATCGCGAATCGTCCGTCCGCTCAAGTCCGAACCCGTTGGGCCTCTACAAAAAGCTGAAGTTGCCGAGTCTGGAGATCGAAGCGTCGCCGTGTCTGGAGATATGGTGGGGGCTACAGTCATCGTCGGAGACGGCTCCAAGATTACTATTGGCGGGGACGCTAAGCGCAGAGATGCTGAAAGGAAGCTCAGTCTGGTCACTTTCCTGCCCCGGCTGTTCGCCGCCATCGCCATCAGCCTGGCTATAGATGTCTTGCGCCGGTTCCTGGGCGGCGACAGCAGCTGGTCGGATATTTTCAGCGGGATATTACAAGCTGTGCTTATCGCACTGGTAATCATAGCCGCTGTCCTCACGGTTATTTTGCTGCTACGCCCGACCAGGCCGTTTATGAAAAAAGCTGCCCGCTTAGGCGTCATTAACGAGCCTCGGAAGGCCCGGAGGGCGGTCGCTTTAACGGGAATCGCTTGCGTCATGGCTTTCGGGCTATGGCTGTCGCTTCCGGCTTTTGCTCCTCACTACAACGAGAGAGGGGCTAAATTTCAGTACAGCGAGCCACCTGATCTGTCACGTGCGCGCGAATCCTATCAGCAGGCTGTCCGGCTGCAACCGAGCTATGCGCCGGCACACTATAACCTGGCTACCACCTACGAAGACTTACAGCCTGATAGGGCGATAGAGGAGTACCTGCTTGCGATCAGGTACGATAGCCAGATTTATCCTGCCTACAATAATCTGGCGCGCTTGTACATCTTGCGGGGCAAGGACAGCGACTACGAACAGGCTCTCAACATATTGAATCAGGCTTGGGAGACATCGCCGCAGGAACCGAGCGTGCAATACTCGCTATACAAGAATATGGGATGGGCCAACTACGCCCACCATGCCCAGCCGAACTATCTAAAAGCGGAGAAGGACTTACGCATGGCAATTTCGTTGCAGAAAGACAAGGCTGCCGCCCACTGCCTTTTAGCCTACGTGCTGACGAAACTAGGCAAAGCTGAAGCGGCTGACGAATGTTATGAATGTGTCACTCTTGCGCCGGGTGAAAAAGACATCGAGGCCAAGTGGGTGAGTGATGCGCAGGAGTGTTTAATGAAAGGAGACAGCAAGTGATACGAAACCGCTCATTGATTATGCTTTACGCTGGCCTGTTTGCAGGTCTTTACCTCTTGGTTGGAACCGGCGACGCCAACGCTCAGTCAGGCGATAGCGACGACCTGACTTCAGGTCGAATCATTTCGATAGATCCCAAAACTCCTAAGGGCATCCTGAAGGTGAAACAGGCGAAGGACGCTAATCCGGTGGACGCCACTGTTGGCATGCTGATTCACAGAGGTTATCTATTGACTCTGAACTCGGCTCCTACCGCCAAAGCGGCGGTTATATGCGGCGACGGCAAGACGCGGGAGCTTGTAGCTGGCCCGCAGGGATGTCCATGCAGGAAGCCATGCACGCCTGAAGTCTGTGGTATCCGTTATGGCAATAGCACGATTGGGAGGACGCGCGGGCCGGATACGAACCTGGGACTATTTCCTGCCGTGATTTCGCCGCGCCAAACGCTACTTGGAAACCTCCGGCCAACGATTCGCTGGACGCCGATTGCCGGCGCGAAGGAGGGTACCACTTATAACGTGACCCTGTATGGCTACAGTATGAAAGTGATCTGGTCTAGAGATGTCGCTTCCGCAACCAGGCTCGCCTACCCGGACAATGAACCTCCACTAATCCCCGGACAGACTTATAAAGTAGTGGTAACCACAGAGGGCCTGAGTTCTCAACAAGACCATTCGCCGGGGCTTGGCTTTACGACGTTCACGGCAGATCAAGCGCGGGCGCTGGCTGATGAGGAGATTACGAAAAAACAGTTGGGGTTACCCGAAATGCAAACCCGTTTTCTGGTGGCCAATCTCTATGCGGCCAGAGGGTTGTATGCTGAAGCAATCGAGCAGTCGGAGGAGCTATTCACGACCATGAAAGAGCCTGTGGTCGCCGAGATGCTTGGCGATTTATACGCGGCGATTGGCTTGAATCGAGAGGCTGAAAAGCGGTACTTGGAGGCGTTGGGCATGACGCCCGCAAGTGATCTCGATGGACTGGGATTGATCCAGAAAAATCTGGCGGAGGTCTATGAAAACCTGGGCATCTTCGACCAGGCGATTGCGCAATTGGAGGAGGCAATCAAAGCCTATCGTCAATTGGGGAATATAGCTACGGTTAACGACCTGCTCAAGAAAATACAGCAACTGAAAAAACCGGGAGGTGGGTTATGACTGCGGGCACCAGATCATATCTGCTGCCTGCCATTCTGACCGTTGGCCTGGCTCTGTGGTGCGTACGTCCGGCGCAGGCCGGCAGCGTGAGCCAATCGCCGGAGCGCACGACAAGTGCGGGTTCGCTCCAGCAGCAAGAAGCGAACGAGTTGAACAAGCGCGGTATCGGTTTATTGGATGCGGGCGACTTAGACAAGGCGCTCGAAGCTTTTAACCATGCGCTTGAGCTATTCCGGCAAGCCAGCGACCAGGAAGGCGAGGCAAAAGCGCTGGCCAACAGCGGCCTCGTCTATTCAAAAAAGGGAGAAATGAGCAAGGCGCGCGAGCGCTACGTACAGGCGCTGGACTTCTTCCGGGCGAAGCCAGACCGAGCTAGAGAGGCAGAACTGCTCGTCAGAATTGCATTCACATTGGATGATGAAAAAGATCAAAAGGCGGCGGCGGGCTATTACCGGCAGGCGATTCCGTTGCTGCAAGCCGAAGGTAATCATAAGCTCCAAGCCATGGTTATGCTGGCTCTGTGCGCGGATTTGTTTATAGTGGGGGAAAACCAGAGCATGCTTGACTTGCTTGTGAGCGCGCTTCCACTCTGCCGAAGCCTGAAGGATTCGGCCAAAGAAGCTACCGCGCTCGAATTGATGGCAATGGCCTATGGCGGTCTAAGCAACAATCGGGAGGCGCAGATCTACTATGAGCAATCGCTGGAGGTCTGGATCAAGGCAGGTGATCGCCCCAGGCAAGCCAGGGTTCTCGAAGGACTTGCCGGAATCGACCTGGTTTCCGGCGATCATGAAAAGGCTCTTCGTCATTACAACCAAGCGCTCTCGATCTGGCGCGATCTGAAAGAGGTCGCCGACCAGGCCCGCCTTCTGAGCATGCTTGGCGGCTTTTACTTTCCCCTGGGCGATCTGCAAAGAGCGCTATCTTATTTCAACGAAACTCTGTTGCTATGGCAAAGCCTGGACAACCCTGCCGGAATAGCAGAAGCGCTCGACGACCTGGGCCGCATCTGGATGCATCAAGGGACACGCGACCGGGCGCTGGCCTACTTTGAACAATCGCTGGCGCTGTGGCGCAGAGCAGGTAGAACAGAAGGCGAGGCGCGCGCGCTCTCACTAATGGGCACTGCCTGCAATTGGGCCGGTGATTATCAGCGAGCAGCGGACTACTTCAATCGGGCGCTGACCCTATGGCAAAAAATAAATGACCCGGTTGGCGAAGCCGACACCCTAAGCAATCTTGGGGAGGTCTATTCAACAATGATCTTGCTGCATCTCCCACTACCGAACGGGGTGGAGCTACAAGAATATATCAGCCGAGCGCTGCGCCGGATTCAGGATATTGGCCCCGAAAGGCAAGCGATCATACTTAATCGTATTGGGCTTATCTACGGTCTGTCCAGAAATACAGAAAAAGCTATCGACTATCACAGCCAGGCCCTCAAACTGTCTGAGAATTCGCAAGACCAGAACGGGATTGCGAGAGCGCAATTCAGTATCGGCTTTGCCTACGAGTTAAGTAACAAGCCGCTCCAGGCGCTTGAATTCTACGAAAAATCGCTTGCCATCTATGACAAGATGAGGGCCTCGGCCAATCTGGAAGAGATCAAGACAGGGTTATCGGGGTCGGCGACTGACGCCTACAAGCATGCCGCCGCGCTGCGGATGCAGATCGGTGACTCCACCCGTGCCTTCGAACTCTCTGAACGCGCCCGCGCTCGTACCCTGCTAGATCAACTGGCGAACTTGCGACCAAGAGCAAAACAAAAAGCAAGCGCCGAACTCCGGCAGGAAGAGCAGGCGCTACAATCAGAACTTTTCAGCCTGGAGAAAAAGCGCAAACTGGAAATTTCAAAGAGCGGAGCGACGTTCGACCGGGCTATGATCGCTTCAATCCAAAGCCAGCTTGAGCGAAAGCGGGGCGAATACGACAAACTGCTCGTTCGGCTTAAGCTCGATGATCCGGAATATGCTTCTTTGCGGGCCGTAGCTCCCCTGACGCTGCCTGAGGTGCAGGCGCTGATCAGCAAAGACACCACCTTGATCTCTTACTTTGTAACCGATGAGCAGACGCTGATTTTCATCGTCCGGCGGGATTCATTTCAAGCGGTCAAGGTCGAGGTGACCGAAGCCGAGTTGAAGAGAGAGGTTGAAGGATTCCGCCAATTTCCTACCTTAAGCGATTCCGCGCCTGTAGAGATGAAGCGACTCCATGAACAACTGATCGCGCCGGTGAGCAAGTATATCAAGACGCCGATCACCGCCATTATCCCTCATGGTATTCTAAACTACCTTCCGTTTGCCGCATTGACTGACGGGCGGCGCTATTTCGGTGAAGATCACGTCGTTTACTACCTGCCCAGCGCCAACGTGCTGCCATTCATCCAGAAAGCGAGCCGGCAGACACAGAAGGAGCCTGCAAGCACCCAGATCATGGTCATAGCGCAGAGCCAAGCCACGGGATTGCCCCCTTTGCAGTATGCGGATGAGGAGGCTGGCGCTGTAGCGAATCTTTTTCACACGAAGGCGCTCGGCAAGGTCTCGAAGGCAACGTTCTTAAAACAGTCGGGCGATTATTCCATTCTCCATATCGCCGCGCATGGCGAGCTTGACTCTGTCAATCCGCTCTTTTCGCGAATCTGGTTGGCACCGGATGAAAATGACGGCGGAGCCCTGACGGTGCACGAAGTCTACGACATGGACTTGCAGAAAACCAGCATGGTGGTACTGAGCGCATGTGAGACCCAGTTGGGAGCCCAAAGCAAAGGGGATGATATTACCGGTCTGAATCGGGCCTTCATCTATGCCGGCACACCCACAGTGGTTGCAAGCCTCTGGACGGTTGACGATCAGACCACGGGCCTCTTGATGCGCTCGTTCTACACGCATCTGAGAAGTGGCATGGGTAAAGCTGAAGCCCTTCGTGCGGCGCAGTCGGAAACGCGCCAGCGATACCCCAATCCATACTATTGGGCGGCCTTTGTTTTGACCGGCGATGCCGGGCCGGCGAATCGCTTCTCTTCACCCTCCCAGAGATCGGCAAGCACCCGCCGTTAGCGGGGGAGTTGCGCGCTCTGGCGCTTGAATCCAAGCGTATCATCTCAATCCCGCAGGTTAGAACCGGCGGCTCGTCATTGCGTTGAGGGAACTATGCAATACATCAGCAAAGAAAAAGTGCTCGCGCTGTGTTCACTGGGACGGCGCATCCTGTTCCAGTTCCTTATCGCCGGCCTGGTCTTTGGCTCGGCTGCTGGAACGCACCATGCAGCGCCGCAGGCATCAAATGACGCAGCCGCGAGAACCATGGCAGGGGGCCAAAGGCATGTTGAAGAGTGGCAATCGGACAAGGTGAAGCAAACGAAAGCGCCCCGTGGCATACCCTTAGTTGGTCGTCTTCGGCCAGTCGGATACTTATTTTCCGCGCCCCAGAATCCCTTCGAGGGCCTATCGTTGATCCAGGAGGGACAAGCCCTGATGGCAAAGCAGACCAGGGAAGCCGCCACCGCATCTCTTGCTAAATTCAAAGAAGCCTTTGCGGTCAGCCAAAAAAATAACAATAAGATGGTAATGAGCGCCGCGCGCCTCTGGGAAGGGATAGCATATGACTGGCTCGGAAAACCGCTTGAAGCCTTAAGCGCCTTCCTTGCTGCCTCAGGCTACCTCAAGGAAACGGGCCTCAACTTTCTAGACCCGATACTGCTTGCGGTTACTGGCTCCACCTACGCCAGCCTGGGCGAAACCGATAAAGCGATGGACTGTTTGAACCGCGCGCTTCCCGTGCTCAGACAGGCGAACGTTTCACAGTTTACCGCCTATGCCCTCAAGGGGCTTGGCGAAGCCAATGTGCGAATCGGCCAGAAACATAAGGCGCTCGACTACCTGAACGAAGCCCTCAGCCTCTATCAGCAGGCCGGAGACTGGTCACACGAGATTCAGGTCTTGGCTCTGATCAGCACACTTAAAACCTTGCTCGGACAATCAACCGAAGCGATGACATTTGCACGCGCGGCGGTTAAGCTGGCAAAAGAAAATGGCGATCTGAGTTGGGAAGCGTACGGGCGCTTCGCCGCCGGCGCTGCCTACTTTGCCATAGGAAACCTGGAGCAAGCGGTTGTAGAGTACAACCAGGCGTTGCAGGTCTTCCTGGCCGAACATGATAAATTCGGGGAGGCCTCGGTGCTCAACAATCTCGGCCTGATTTACGTCGCCTATGGAGAATCCGACCTCGCGTTGGATTACTTTCAGAGATCCTTGAAGCTCTATAAATCCAATGACGAGGCCGGACTCGCAGCCTATGCTACGAATAACATTGGAACCGTCTATTCCCGGCGCGGCGATCCGCTCACGGCGTTGCGCCATTTCAACGAAGCACTTGACTTCGCTGTACGCCACAAAGATAAGCGATTGGAGGCCGCCGTCCAATCCAGCCTGGCCGATACCTACTTTTTGATTGACAACCATGAATACGCGCTGAAATCACTCAAGGAAGCCGCCGCCGCATTCGCTGCAATCCAAGAGCCGGGCCACGAGTCGGAAGCGTTGATCAGTCTTGCCGATGGATACACTGTGATGGGGCGCTATCAGGAGGCGCTCGACGTCTTAAAGCCCGTATTGGAATCGCGGCGCGTGGCGACAGACCCAGGCCACCAAGGTTATGTTCTCAGAGAGATGGGATACATTTACAACCATCTGGGGGACCCTGGCAAGGCGCTAATGTGTTTTGCGCAAGCGCTCTCCCAGTTGGAGGACGCCACTGACGACATCGGCAAGGTGGATTTATACCTTGCCTGGGGGGCCACCCTAGTCTCCAATCAGGACTACCAGAAGGCGGAGGAACTGTGCACCAAAGGACTCCGTCTCGCTCGCTCGGCCAGCCTGCGCCAAAGCGAATCACTCGTTTTGGCGCTGCTCGGCTTTTTGCACGAAAAGCAGGGCGACCTGGCGCAGGCCGAAAGTTTCTACGCTCAGGGAGTCACGGTTAGCGAGTCACTGCGATCCTCTGCACGGATTGAGGAAATCAAGACTGAGGTGGGCAGTATCTCCGCCACATTGCTGGGGCCGGCAATCCTGCTCAAGATCAAACTCGGCAAATGGCCTGAAGCTTTCGAGTTGACTGAACGAGCTCGCGCGCGAACTTTTCTTGATCAGATGAATAGCGCTCACATCGATATCCGAAAAGGGGCTGATCCCGAACTCGCCAGTCAGGAGCAATCTCTGAGTTTCGATATACGCTTGCTGGAGGAAAAACTGAGAAAGGAGCGTCGGGACAATCCATCCTCAGAGGCCAGCAGATTGATGGCGGCAAGCCTCAAAGAAAAGCAAGAGGCTTACGCCGCCCTGCTCATCCGTTTGAAAGCCAGCAATCCGGAATACGCGCAACTTCGAAGCTATTCCCCAGTGCCTTTAGAGGAAATCCAACATCTCCTTGGGCCGCAAACCACGCTAGTCTCCTATTTCGTTACGGCGGACAAGACCCTCGCCTTCGTGATCCGCTCGGATTCTCTCCAGGTGGTTGAGGTTCCCGTCAAGGAAGCCGGCTTGCGTTCGGCAATCAACTGGTTCCGCGACTTCCCCAGTATGCTCGATCCGAAGCCTGAGAGCTTGAAGCAACTCCACGACTGGCTCATTGTGCCTATTCGTCAGTACCTCAAGACCCCTGAAGTTGTGATTGTGCCTCATGGCATTCTGAATTATGTGCCTTTCGCCGCACTAACCGACGGGCACCGTTATTTCGGAGATGAGCACGAGATTTACTATCTTCCTAGCGTTTCCACTCTCCCCTCCCTGCGGCGGCAAAACCACCGCGCCGGCAAGCGCGTGCTTACCGTGGCTCAGTCTCAAGCGCCCGGATTTCCATCGCTGCGCTATGCTGATGAAGAAGCCAGTAGCGTGGCAAAGCTCTATCACACACAGCCGCTTCCCACGGGCCGTGCGACAAGAGCGGAGTTCCTCAAACGCGCGCCTGCTTACAACATGCTCCACCTCGCCGCCCACGCCGAGTTGAACGCCACCAGTCCTCTCTTCTCTCGTATCCTGCTATCACCCGCCAAGGACGACATCGGCGCAATCGAGGTTCGGGAAGTTTACGGGATGGATTTGGCCAAGGCCAATCTGGTTGTGCTCAGCGCCTGCCAAACCCAGTTAGGAGCGCAGAGCAAGGGAGATGATATAGTCGGTCTGAACCGCGCATTCATCTATGCAGGAGCCTCCTCCGTGATCGCGAGCCTCTGGGTCGTTGATGATGAAGCCACGAGTTTATTGATGAAGGCATTCTACAGTCATCTGAAGCAGGGTATGAGCAAAGCGGCGGCACTACAAGCAGCACAAACCGCGACACGCAAAAAGTATCCGAACCCATACTATTGGGCGGCTTTCGTTCTCACCGGCGATCCCGGAAAGTAAAGCGTTAACAGTGGCGCGTTGCTTTGAGCAATCCGGTTCTTCACCATTGACGCTTGCGCCTCCTTCTCCTCATTCTTTACGCCTGACTCCCAACTTCCGCGCCAGGGCGACGCCGACGCCGACGATGCGTTCCGACCATTCAAGCGGGCGGCGAGCTTGAGAAGTTTCTAGATAACCCGGCACCGAGGCGACGCCGAGCCGCGTGTGCTGATCTTCTTCGATCAAAACAATGTCACCTTCTTCCGGGTTATCGCGCGCGGCGAACAGAATGATGTCGCCTTCGAGCAAGCCGCGCTCAAGCCACGAATTGTTGACCATCACACATTCATAATCGGCTTCGGGAATGTCGAGGACGCGCACGAGAATATCGTCATCGTCGGCGTAGACCGCTTGGCGACGCTTCTCGTGCGCCGCAATCGTTTCATCTTTTTCCATGTTCAATTTGAGTTCATCAGAATGATTTCGGGATGCGCCAAAGCCTTTATTGAAATCCCGCGCGGCGTGATTGTCAACAAAGAGTGGCCAGTGATCAGTAACCAGACCGCACCCCAGGGCGGCGGCGTGATGCGATGCCAGTGCGCCGTGCGCTGTTATGAGCTTGGCGGCAGGCTTGGAGCGACCGTTTCGCGGTCGCCGTGACTCGGCGGCACCGAGATAACCAGAAAGCTGACCTCCATATCCGTATCGTTGCGGAACCGATGCGGCACAAGCGGGGCAACTTCGATGCCTTCATGTTGGCGCAGAACATAGACCGCATCGCCAATTTCAATGGTGGCCTGTCCTGCAAGGATGAAAAAGAACTGCCGTGCGCGATGATGCAGATGTCTGACCTCGGCAACACCCGGCGGCACACGCTCCTGAATGACGCTGATCTCCTCATGCTTGACGAGATGCCAGCCATCGCAACCCTCGCCCCATAGGTAATGTTCGGCGTTTTGTGTGTTGGTGGGATGCATCATTTAACCAGCCGCGCGGGTCAGCGGGCGTGCCAGCGAATGGATATTCTCGTTGTACAATTCATATTCGTCTTTGACATGGTCGCTTGTCGCAAACAGCCAGAGGGGATAGAGGTCGAGCAGGATCTTTTGCGCGCGGTCTAAAAAGCGGCGGCGCGAAAGCATCGGATCGTTGGCCGTGAAGTGCTCGCCGACGATGAAGCTATCAAGATTTGCCCATCGCCGCGCGGTCGCAGGCAGCGGCCACTTCTGCACCACGCCCGGTTCACCGTCTGCAAGCTCCCAATAGGTTTCGGCAATCTGCCGCTCATCGAGATAACGCTGAAACAAGCGCAGGTTTTTGCGAATCCCTTCCTGCACAGCGCCCGCGCGCCGCTGTTTAGCGCCGGGGTAAAAGCCTACCGAAACGCCGTAGGCTTCAAGGCCGACGAACAGCAGTGAGCCGGTTGTCCAGTTTTCGCCGCGCTGCGCAAAGCCGATATACATCCAGGGGCGATACGGCGGGCGGTTTCTATGAAAGCGCAGGTCGTTGTTGATGCGGCTGATCGTCCGTCCGACGCGCGGTTCGGTGTCAAACGCTTCATTGAGCATGTGAATGATCGGGCCGAGATCGGCAACAAAGGATTTGACGGGCGCGAGAACTTCGCTTTGATACTGGCAGCGCTGCTCGTCGAACCATTCTCGGTTGTTGTTTTCGGCAAGCGCAGAGAGGAACTGAAACAGCCGTGTCGAAAATCCTGAGAAACGGACCTGATTCATCTGCCGCCCTTTCGATTATCAAAGCCAACTTAGAGGAAAATCTTTCTACTGGGGTGAGCTTAAACGCTTGGCGGCGCGACTGTCAACCAGGCGCTCTGAAGAGCGCCTGTGGCGGAAAAAGCGAGCCCGGCGTTGCCGCCTCGATCAGGCTTTGCTAAAAAAGTCGTCTTGCTGACTCCTACAGGCCATGAAGAAAATTTCTATCAACAGTTAACCGACTTTTTGAGCAGGGCCCCTCGATCAGGGTAAAAGAGTCCGCCAACGCCCGCTCCTTCCGAGCCCTCTACTCTTTTCTGTTCAGGGAGATAATCGCCAATCCCTCGATCTTCAACGCCTTCTCTGCCGCTTGACAGTGCGGCGCAAATTATTTAAGATATTTAAGGTAAATTAAATATTAAGATTAATAAATTATATGGAGATCGAACACGATCCTGAAGTTGTGCTGAATCGCTTTGCCGAGACGATGTTTCGGTTGATGCTGGAGCATCATCAGCGGCAGGCGGTCGAGATGGCGATGACGCTGCCACAGGCGCAGGCATTAAGGCTGCTGATGGGCGGGCCGCGTTCGACAGGCGACCTCGCTGCCAGCTTGCGCATCTCGGCACCGGCTGTCACGCAGTTGACCGACCGGCTGACGCGCAAGCAGTTGATCGAGCGGCAGGCGGCCAACGGTGACCGGCGTTCGGTGATGATCGCGCTGACAGAGCGCGGCAGACAGGCGGTCGAGAGTTTCCGCGAACGTCGTCACACGATCATTAGCGGGGCGCTCGCCTTTCTCGATGATCTGGATCGTGCGCAGATCGTGCTGGCGTTGTCGAAAATGGTGGGAGCGCTTGAGCAGTTCGAAGTCTTAATCCAGCCGCAGGCATCCGAGAAGCGCCCGTTGGCCGTAGTTGCAAGGCGTGAGAGTGAGACAGAAACCGCCGCCACGGCGGCGCAGACAGCGCCGGCGGTCGCAGCCGCATCCAAGAAATCAGCTCAGTGGAAGGCTGGGAACGCCAGTCGCAAGGTTCGAATGGAATGGGATTAAGAAAAATAATTGATAGGGATTTCAGGAGGTAAGAGAGATGACTACGTTTAAGGGTAAATTGCTTGCGTTTGTAGCGGCCTTCGCTATCAGCGCGTCAGCCGTCCTCGCAGCGCCGGCGAATTCGCCGCAAGACGATGCGCGCACGGCCAACAAGGTACGCAAGGAGCTTGTCACATTGCCGTACTATGGCGTGTTCGATAACCTTGCATATAAGATTGAAGGTGGCACAGTGACGCTTTACGGGCAGGTGGTGGATGCGGTAACCCGCAAGGACGCTGAGAACCGCGTAAAGAAGATCGAAGGCGTCGACCGCGTCGTCAACAACATTCAGGTGTTGCCGGTTTCGGGGATGGACAATTCGATTCGCGTCCGCACCTATCGGACGATAGCGCGCACGGGTAGCCTCTACCGTTATTTTATGGGCACGAACCCGTCGATCCACATCATCGTCAGCCGTGGCCGGGTGACGCTTGAAGGCGTCGTCTCGAATCGTATGGACAGCCAGCTCGCCTATACGGCAGCCAGGCAAGTGTCGGGCGTCTTTGAAGTAACCAATAACCTGCGCGTTGAAAACGAGCATTAAGCCGCTTCTTGCCGGGCCAGATAAATGAACTTGCCCGGCAGCAACGGCGTTAAATCAACGCAAGCCATTTGACAGTGTCTATTGACAAGCGTTGGGCGGGAGGCCAGGCGGCTTCCGGCTCAGGGCTTGTCGTTTTGTCGCTGGCTTATTCAATTCAAGTCTTAAGAATGGTTTTTGGAGGTTGAACCAAATGGGTGTGAATCTAAATAAGATCGAGCCAACACGGCGCGGCCTGGCCGCACTGGTTTTGGCCATAGCACTGATCATCGCGTCGGGGCTAGGGCTTGATAGGGCAAAAGTGGTGGCGGCGCAGCAACAAACCTTGCCGTCGCCTGTGGAGTTGTCGCGCACCTTCGTCAGCGTCGCCAAGCAGGTCAAACCTGCGGTGGTCAACATTGACGTGGTTGAAAAAGCCCAACGCCAGAGCATGCAGTTGCCCGAAGGCTTTCCGCAGATTCCGGGCCTCGGCGATGGCCAACCACACCGTCAGCGCGGCACCGGTTCGGGCGTTATCATCAGCGCCGACGGCTACATTTTGACGAACAATCACGTCGCCGGCGAGGCTGAGCAGATCAAGGTGAAGCTGGCCGACGGGCGGGAGTTCAAAGCCAAGCGCATTGGCACGGACAAGGAAACTGACATCGCTCTGATTAAGATAGACGCGACCAATCTGCCTTATGCACGGCTGGGCGATTCCGACAAGCTGGAGCAGGGCGAGTGGGTGCTGGCGCTCGGCAGTCCGTTTGGATTGCAGCAAACCATGACCGCCGGCATCGTCTCGGCGACGGGCCGCGACCTGGGCGCGCAGGGCGGACAGTTCACGAATTTCATTCAGACCGATGCATCGATCAATCCCGGCAATTCGGGCGGCCCGCTGGTCAATATGCAGGGCGAAGTCATCGGCATTAACGCCTTGATCTTTTCGCGCTCGGGTGCCAGCGAAGGCATCGGCTTTGCCATTCCGTCCACTCTCGTCAACAAGGTTTATGCGCAACTGCTCAAGAGCGGCAAAGTGACGCGGGCTTATTTGGGACTGTTTCCACAAGAAGTGACGCCAAGCATCGCGCGTAATGCTCGCTACAATGGCGAGGGCGGCGCGCTGGTGCGGGATGTGTCTAAGGAAGACAGCCCGGCGGCGCGCGCTGGATTGCGCAGCGGCGATATCATCGTCGAAGTCGACGGCAAGAAGGTCACCTCGCCGAAACAGTTGACCGAAACGGTTGCCGATCTGCCTGTCGGCAAGACGGTGGTCGTGAAGTATATCCGCGACGGTCGCCCTGAGACAGCGCAGGTGACGCTCGGCGAACGGCCCGGCCCGGAGGGTGAGGCACAACCGGCAAACAATGACGACGAAGGTGAGAATCCGGGCAAGCTCGGCGTGTCGATCACCAACGTCACACCCAATATGGCTCGCCAGTTGAAGCTGCGCATTGCCTCAGGCGTGGTGGTCGGTAACGTGCAGCCCGATAGCCCTGCCGACGATGCAGGCTTGGAGCGTGGCGATGTCATTCATCGCGTCAATCAGACGCCGGTGACCAATCGTCAGGAATTCATGAACGCCATTTCGGCGCTCAACGGCAATAAGGAAGTCGTGCTGCAAGTTGAGCGCGCCGGATCAGGTCTGGTCTTCCTGACCCTGACGATGGAGTAAGCTGTCAATAATCCGCCTCATTTGATAAATGAGGCATGAATTACAAATGGTAGATTGCGGAAGGGCGGCTCGCGGTGAGCCGCCCGATTTTTTTGCCTGCCTGTGCGAAGCGCCGGGCGTCACGTATAATCAGACGCCATGAAAAGACTCCACGCTTCTACACGTTTACTACTTGCAAGCATTCTCTCATTGATGCTCAGCCTGGTCGCCGTCGCGCAGCGGCCTGTGCCTACCCCGGTGCCATCGTACTCGCCGCAACTTATGGCCGAACTCCGGCAATTGCAGCAGGCGGCGCTGGCGAGCGATTATGCTTACAATCAAGTGGCACACCTGAGCAACAACATCGGCCCACGCCTGAGCGGCTCGCCGCAGGCGGCGCAGGCCGTCGACTATGTCGCCGGTGAACTGCGCCAGCTTGGGCTTGAAGTGCAGTTAGAAAAAATCATGGTGCCGCACTGGGTGCGCGGCATTGAAACCGGCGAGTTGGTGGAATTCAAAGGCCAGGCACCAAAGACGACACAAAAGATCGTGCTCACGGCACTCGGCGGCAGCAGCAGTACGCCTCCGGAAGGAATTACCGCAGAAGTCGTCGTCGTCAATAATTTCGACGACCTGCGGGCGCTGGGACGCGAGCGCGTCACCGGCAAGATCGTGCTTTACAATGTGCGCTTTGATAAGCAAATGGCGGCGCAAGGGTTTGCCTTCGATGCCTATGTACAGGCAGTCGTCTATCGCGGCACGGGCGCGAGCGAAGCGGCCAGGCTTGGCGCGGTCGCTTCGCTGGTTCGCTCAGTTGGTAGCGCAGATTACCGATTGCCGCACACCGGGGCGTTGCGTTATCTGGACGATGCGCCGCGCATTCCCAGCGGCGCAGTTGCCGCAGAAGACGCCGACTTGATGGCTTACCTGGCCGCGCAAGGTGCGTTGCGCATGCATTTGACGCTGACGCCACAGACGCTGGCGGATGTCGAAAGCTTCAACGTCATCGCCGACGTGAAAGGCAGTGAGCATCCCGAACAGGTGATCATCGTTTCCGGCCACCTCGATTCATGGGATCTGGGCACAGGCGCGATTGACGATGCCTCAGGCGTCGCCGTTGCCATGCAGACGGCAAATCTCATCAAGCAACTCCATCTCAAGCCGAAGCGCACCATTCGCATCATCGCCTGGATGAACGAAGAGAATGGTTCGCGAGGCGGGCTCGCTTACGCGAAAGATTTTGCGGCGCAGATTACAAATCACCTTGCGGCCATCGAGAGCGATTCCGGCCCGGGCCATCCCACAGGCATTTCGGGTCATGCCAGCAACCGGGCCATCGAGATGCTGCGCCCGCTCGCGCAGATTTTGCAAAGCCAGGGCGCTGGCATTCTGCGGCAGGGGCAAACCGCGCAAGGCGCAGACGTTTCGCCACTCGACGCGGCAGGCGTTTCGACATGGGCACCGCTTCAGGACGTGCGGAAATACTTCGATTATCACCACACCGCTGCCGACACGCTCGACAAGGTCAATCCGCGCGAACTGGCCGAAAACGCCGCCGTGGTGGCGGCGCTCGCTTACACGATTGCCAATCTGCCTGAACCATTGCCGCGATAAAAAACGCGGCACGCGCCCTGCACAAGCGCGCCTCCGGGCGCGTTGGCAAGCGCCATCGCTTTTGCTAACCTTGCCTTAGCAGGCATAACACCAATGAAGGGGAGGAGAGAATCATTGAACGACAGCGCTACAAAAACTGATCTCACGCGCCGAAGTTTTGTCATCACTTCACTGACCGCCGGGTTCGCTCTGGCGACGCAGCCGATCTCAGCGCAGACGATCACCACCGACACCGGCGGCCTCGAAGCCGGCGAAGTGAAAATCCCTGTAGCCGATGGCGAGATTCCGGCTTATCGGGCGATGCCGGCCAAAGGCAAGTCATTTCCTGTCGTCCTCGTCGTCCAGGAAATCTTCGGCGTCCACGAACACATCAAGGACATCTGCCGCCGCTTTGCCAAGCTCGGCCATATGGCCATCGCGCCGGCTCTCTATGCGAGACAGGGCGACACCTCGAAACTGTCAAGCATGGAAGAGATCAGGCCAATCGTCTCGAAGGTTCCCGATGCTCAGGTGATGAGCGATCTCGACGCCACGGCTGCTTATGCGCAGAAGAGCGGTAAAGGCAACACCGCCAAGCTCGGCATTACGGGCTTCTGCTGGGGCGGGCGCATCGTCTGGCTTTATGCCGCGCATAATCCGCAACTGAAAGCCGGCGTCGCCTGGTACGGGCGTTTAGTAGGCAATGCTACAGAACTTCAGCCAAAGCACCCGATTGACCTGGCGGCGCAATTGAAAGCCCCTGTGCTGGGGCTGTATGGCGGCAAGGATCAGGGCATCCCGCTCGATACGATTGAGAAGATGCGCGCGGCGGTTAAAGCGGCCAACGGCAAATCGGAGATCATCGTCTACCCGGAGGCGGGACACGGCTTCAATGCCGACTACCGACCCGGCTATGACAAGGAAGCTGCCCAGGACGGCTGGCGGCGCTTGCAAGAGTGGTTCAAGAAATACGGCGCGGCCTAAGGCACGGCGAGCGCCGGCACAGGGCCGCGTGTGTGGCAAGGGCGAGGCAACGGCAAAGCCTCGCCCCAGCTTTCGGATCAGCCGCTGGCTTCAGCAAATTTTTATGTCGCACCTCTCGCCCGCAGAGCAAATCCTGGCGCTCGATACGCCCGATCAGCACGGCACGTTTATCAGGACGCAGTGGCCGTCATTTGCCGCCTTCGCCTGGGAGAAATACCTGAGCGAAGGGCGTGGCGCGGTTGTCATTGATTTGCGTCACGCCACCATAGAAGGGACGGCCATCAATGTGCCGACCGTTTACCTTGCCGAAGGCAGCGACAAGCTCGCACAGCGCGGCGGCTGGCCAAGTGAAGAGGTGGCCGAAGTCATTCGCAGTTATGACCCGGCGCAAGACGTGATCTTTATCTTCCTGCGACTCGACGGCGATGTTTTTCACTATAACGCCTCGGACGAACTGACGCCGCCACTGGCGCACGAAGCGCGCCGCGCCTCCCAGTCTTCCGTTAAACGCTCGAAGTAATTTCCGCCACATTTATAGAAACCGATTGGCTGCCCGACATCAGCCGCTGGCGCGACTACTTGAAGGTATTGCCGCAATTCAAACAGCGATGCGGCTCTTTGACGAGCAGCAGAAAGAGCGAGAGAAAGCAGGTAAAGGTTGCCAGCACCACCGCGACGATGATGGCCCATACCGGCGTGCCGCCTTTGCTGACATTGGTATTGCCGCAGCGCGGACAAACCAATTGTCCCCACGCCGGCTGCGGCTGCGGGTTATAGACCGGCGGCGCGGGCGGCATTTGATAGTTTTCCGGTGGATACTGTTCTTTGAAGCCGGTCGCCTCAGGCGGCGGCACCGAAGGCACGTAGCCGGAATTAGAATTGGCTTCGCTCGCCGCCAGGTTGTACCCGCAAAACCGGCAGAAGCTCGACTCGCCGCGATTCTCTGTTCCACACTGTGGACAGTTCATGAATTCAATCTCCTCTATGCGTGCAGCAGGTTACATTTTCTGCGTTTTCTGACGGCCCTTGAATTTGCCGCCATCCGCTTGCAGCCGCCTATTGGAAGCGGCGTTAGTTTAAGCCACACAAGCGGCATTTGTCATCTGCGCCGCTCAACTCGAACAGTTCGTTGCGTATGGCCTCGCTCATCGCGCGCCACGCGCGCGCGGCTCCTGCAATCTCGAAAGGCACAAATCGCCACAACGCTGTCGAAGCAATGCTGAAGATCGCTGCTCGCGAATCGACTCCGGGCGCGTCGCCTGTGCTGATGGCCACTGACTTGCAACTACAATATCCTTCCGGATGCCTGTGAGTTGCTTCAAAGGTGGCAAGGTAGTATGATCGCTGCCTTGTGCAGGAGATGACCATGCCCAACAATAAAGCAGACAGAGTATTATTCGCGTACTTCGAGCGACCAGCAAAAGAATACGTTCAGACCCTGGAATCCATCAAAGCCTCTGGCGGGTTGAACAACGAAGAGATTGAAGAGATACGCGCCGAAGCGCCTGCCGTTCATGCCGATGCCATTCTGCGGCACCTGACGGTAGGCGTATGAAGCCATCCTCAAGTCAATGTTGCATGAAAAGCTCATGCTCAATCCACTGCTGCTGAGAGCGCATAGCCACGCTTGCATCCCAAGCCTGGCCTTTTGTTCTGATGACCGCAAACAGCGCCCTCATTATTCCTCCTCTGGCTGATAGCCGTCTAATTCGCGGGCCGGAGTCCGCACGCCATAAGCACGCCAGTATCGTGAAGGCAAATTAACATCGACTTAACCTGATCTTAATTTCTGCTTTACACCTTTCGTGCATACTTCCCTGTTTAATCGCCGCAAGGCCCGATCATCGCCGGGTAATCACCATCGGATGTATAAGCGTAAATTACGTTACTAAACATTCAGGCAGTCACCTTTTTTTGTTCACGTTGATCGCCTGCCTGCAATACCAATGGGAAATCATGACTAAGAAATCTGCTGCAAATCTGCTGACCTTCATCCTGATCATTTCTTTAGCCGCTGGCTTCTCCGCATGTGCTGCGAGTCCGCCTGGGGCTCGAACGAAACTCGTGGTGGTCATAGTGGTTGACCAGTTCCGTTACGACTTCCTGGAGCGCTTCAAAGGCAACTTCGGTGAGAAGGGCTTTCGTCGCCTCATGGAAAAAGGGGCGCTATTCACCAACGCGAATTACAACTACATGCCAACCTACACGGCTCCTGGCCATGCGGCGATCTTTACAGGTGCGGGCCCGGCGCAGAATGGCATCGTCGGCAATAGCTGGTATGACCGCGAATCCGAGAGCGAGCGCGTAATGGTCTCCGACACGCAGGCGAAGATCGTCACCAGCTACGGCACACAGTCGGCGACAAAAGCGACGAAACCCGCCAGCCCGCGCGTCCTGAATGGCACGACCATTGGCGACCAGATGCGGCTGGTCACGAACTTTCGCTCCAAAGTCATCGCCATGTCGCTCAAAGATCGCGCAGCGGTGCTGCCGGGAGGTCGGGATGCGAACGGCGCTTTCTGGTTCGACGCCTCTTCCGGAACTTTTGTGTCGAGTGATTATTACTTCAGAGACATGCCGGCCTGGGTTGATCGCTTCAATGGCCAGCATAAGCCGGACACTTACTTCGGCAAGGTATGGGATCGGGCGCTTGAGGCGAATGCTTACGAGACGACGCAAGGGGTCACGACCGATGTGAAGGGATCGCCGCTCGGTGGCAGGCACTTCCCTTATACGATCACCGGCGGCGAGCAACAACCCGGTGAAGATTATTACAAAGCTTTCCAATACACACCGTTCGCTTCCGAGTATCTCGCCGATTTCGCCAAAGCTGCGATTGAGGCCGAATCGCTCGGCGCTGACGAATACCCTGACCTGCTGGCCATCAGCTTCTCTACGCCCGACCTGGTTGGCCACGCTTACGGCCCCGACAGCGAAGAGGTCGAGGACATCTATATACGACTGGACGGCGTCATCGCCAACCTCCTGGATTATATTGACAGCAACGTTGGCCTCTCGAACACCTTGATTGCAGTGACCGGAGATCACGGCGTTTCGCCTGTGCCGCGCTTGCTCAGCCTGAATCGGCTGGAGGCCGAAGTTCTCGACCCGGCGCGATGTAAGACCGCCGTCAATAATGCGCTGAAGTCGCGTTTCGGCGGTGAGAACTGGGTGCTGGATCTGGTGAATGATCAGGTCTATCTCGACAGGAAGATCATGGCTGAGCACAAAGCCGAACCGTCAGAGGCGGAACAGGTCGCGGCAGCGGCGTTGATGGAGTTGCCGGGGATTGCCAGCGTGTTCACGCGGACACAAATTCTGCGAGGCCAGTTGCCTTCAGGGGCGCTTGGGCAGCGCGTGGCCAATGGCTTTAATCCGGGGCGTTCGGGAGATGTGTGGTTGATTACAAAGCCATTCCACTTTGTCGCCGAAGGAGAGATCGCCACCACCCACGGCTCAGGCTATAACTACGACACCCATGTGCCGGTCATTCTCTATGGTTCGGCGATTAAGGAAGGCCGCTATTACTCTGAATGCTCGCCGACTGACATTACGCCAACCCTCTGCGCGTTGCTCGGAGTCGAGCCGCCGCCGAGCCGTACGGGAAGAGTGCTTACGGAAGCTCTGAAACAGCCTTGAAGCCTGAAGGTTCGAACAGGCGAGAAATGAGTGAATCAGGCCGGCGAATTGATGCGTGCAATGTTCAGACATAAGCTTCGCGTGAATGGAGAAACCATGTACAGCAAAGCAGCAATCATCATTACAGGCATTCTTGCAGGATTATTTATCAATCCGCCCTTGCAGGCGCAAGGCGGCAAGCGGCAGGAGATGCGAGCTAGTTCGACAACCAGCAAGCAAGGCGCATTTGCGGCTCCGGCTCTGCCGTTAGAAGTACGGTTCGGATATTACAGAGATGATTATAAGGCGATCAGTCTCGCCGTCAGGAACGACGATCCATCGCGGATGATATTATCTTTACTCTGCTCGATCCTTATCACCGATATGCTTCAGAAGAAAACGACAAGGCTCTCCCTTCTGGAATTCGACTACCCTTTAAAGATTAAGCCCGGCGAGACCGGCGTCGCCGTCATCACTGAAGACGATCCAGTAACTCTGGATTGGAGCAATCATGTCATCGGCGTGTGCGCCGGATATAATCTGACCAAAGATGAAGACCGCGCCTCTGGAAATATCTTCGTAGCTGATCAATGCAAATCTGATAGATATACGTTGGTCGTTGAAGCAATCAAGTTTTCGGATGGTTCTATGTGGAAAGGACAAAAAAAAGAATGATCAGCATCATCTGCATCGTTGGCCTATCTCACCAGCGGCCATGCGTATGACATGCTCGCGCACTCGCAAGGTCATTGGTTCAAGCTCGGACCGCGTTGCGGCATGGTTCGTTTCATAATCAATCAAGGTGCGATCATGGTTACTGGCGACTCAACGCTGCGCGTGTCTTCAGCCGTCTTCGTGCGCAACTTGTCAAGATGATGGCGATACCAGTTGACGCCCCTGTAGCGCGCGTTGACGGCTGCCAGATCAGGCCGTGCGGTCAACAAGCTCAATACATCTTGTAATGAAAAGAATGGGCGGGCGGCTGACCACAACTCGTCATACACGGATTCGATCAAGAGGTAATCTTCGATGTAATCAATGGTCCAGCGGTGCGTCATCGAGTAATCCAGCCCGGTCTCCCATGCGACGTTGCCGAGGCGAAATCGTTTGGGGTTGTCCCAGATAAACGGCGTCGTGTGCTCGCGTTCGAACGGTTGCGCGGCCTCGCGCCAGGCGGCTTCGAGGGCTGGCATCGAAATCACTTCAACGTCGTGGCCGTCGGGATAAGTCGGCGGATGCAGGTTGCTGACATAATCGTAACGCTCGCAGTTTGCTTCGTAGTAAGCCAGCACGCCATCAATGATCGCCGGATCGATCAGTGGGCAATCGGAAGGAATTTTCACGACTACGTCCGCTTTCTCGACAAGCGCGGCGCGGTAATGCCGGTCGAGCAGATCGGTCGGGTGGCCGCTGAAGCACTTCACCTCTATCTCATCGCAAAGCTCGCGAATCGCGTCATCTTCAGGCGCTGTGGTCGTTGCGACAATCAACTCAAACGCGTGTTTTGCCGCCTTCACCCGCTGGATGAGCCGTTCGAGCAGCGGCAGGCCAGCCAGCGGCAGCAGCACTTTGTTGGGCAGCCGCGTCGAACCGGTTCGCGCCTGTATGACGACAAGCGTATTCATCTGGAGATTGCCTTTTCTATAAGGTGATTCATGAACTGCGTGCCGAGCGGCGTAGAAATCCCGGTGCCGCTTGGCGCACCATCTTTGAAGGCTCAGTGAGCGTTTGATGACAGACTTCGGCTATGTTGCTTGCCCCGGTTGACTTTCCTCTTTCGGATTTCCGGCACACGCCAGCCGAGCGGGCCCAGGTCGATTACTCGCTTCGCCCATTGCGGTTTCGGCTAAATGTCGCGTCAATTACAAACGGGGGCCCACTCTGTAACAACGCGCGGATGGCGCTACAAGGGTGGAATATACAGCAATGAGGTTAGAACAACTTGAAAGATCTCTGAACTGTTTGTTAATTCCTCATTCAAACAGCCCTTTTTCTTGATTTGAAATCTCACTTCCAAGGCATCGCCGTATGCACTGCTTTGGCGGTGTAAAGCCGCAGGCCGGATTAATATTTAAACCGAAAAGATAGCTGTAATCTTCGAGGCGGCTGAGTTGCTACGGCCTGCCCAAAGAAGGGCGAACTGAGGTTGCCAACGAAGCTGGCGAAGTTGACCCTGTTCAATACATTGAATGCATCAATGCCAATATTAATCGTCGGGCTCTTATCCTTTTTAGCTTTACTCAGCAAGAAGTCATGCGACCAGCGCAGATCAACGTCCAGGTATCCAGGCCCCTGCAAGCTGTTGCGCGGCACTCCCGCCGGACGCGCGTTCGCAATCCCGGTATGAAAGTCATCGCGGCCCGTCGTCAGCGTATACGGAGCGCCTGAGTAGGCCGATACCGCGACGCCGAGGCTGAGAAACTTGCCGGGGTTGAACGTCCCCAAGAACTCGAAGCGGTGTCGCCTGTCGAAGTCGGCCCGCGCCCACTCGCCGGTCAGGTCGTAGTCATTGGCCGGGAAGAAGGTGATCCCGCTCGTGTCGTTGTAAGTCCGGCTCAGCCTGTACTGCGCCATCCCGCTAAAATAATGGGTGATGTTGCCGCGAAAGGAGATCTCAAGCGCATGGCTCCGGCTGTTGCCCGATGATTCGATCTGGCGGATCACGCCAAAATTAGCATCCGGTCGCACGGGGTAATCAGGTGGCGGAGGAGCGTTCAAGTCGCGTGATCGAAATAACGAAACCCCGCGCGAGCCGATATAGGTGACCGCCATCGTCGTTGACTTTTGCAGTTGGCGCTCCACCCCGAAGCTGTATTGCAGCGTATACGGAATATGAGCATTCGGGTCTAGCCGGGTGACGCTCACCGGTTGTGCCGACAGCGAAGCGCCGCCGCTCAGCGGGTCAGGGAATCCGGGATTGGTTAGCACATACAGCCTGAGTAATTCACCATTGAATTGAAGAATGTCGAAGATGGGCCGTGGGCCTGAGCGGTCATAAAAAATCCCTATGCCTCCTCGAAGAATTGTCTTGCCCCCGGCGCGCGGCGCATAAGCGAATGAGATGCGCGGCGCGAAGTTATTATTGTCGTGAAAATAATTTTGCCAGTCGTGCCGGAGTCCGACCGTGATCATCAGATTCGGGCGCAGGCGAAGATCATCTTGGGCAAAGAAATCGATGATCTTCTCGTAGAAGACCAGATGGCCGTTGCCTTGCTGCTGCTGGAATGAGAACGGGCGGCGAGCAAGGTAGTCCTGCAAGCTTGAAAAATAGAACGTCCCTCCCTGATTGATGTTATTGTCCAGCCCTCGCCGGCTGAAATCAGGAATGTCAATACCGCCTTTGATGGTGTTGCGCCCTCTGATATAGGCAACGATGTCGGTCAACTCGAAATGCGACTCGGTCCGTAATTGATCAGCCTGGGCGCTGCCGCCGATGAAAGTGTCCAGCACGACGATCCTTGGGTCGGGACTAATATTCCTGGTCGGCGCATGATAGTGTCCCAGCAGAAACCGGAACTGATTTAACAGCCTCGGTGAAAAAAAGTATTGGTCATTGATGCGAATCTCATTTTCGGTCAATTCGGAGGTCGTCCCTGCCTCTGGCAACACGATACCGCCCACCCCCTGGTTGCGGTTGGATCGCTTCTCGTATGAGTAAAAGAATGAGAGGTTGTGCGTGTCGCTGAAGATGTGGTTGACCTTGCCTGAGACCAGCAGGTTGCGCGCCGGCGTGGCGACATTCTCTTGAATATTACCACTGGGAGTGAGCGCGAATACGACCGCCTCAAGGTCTTCTTCGTTGCGGTTGACTGAAAGCAGAAAGGTGGTGTTTTTGCTATGTCGGATCGGGCCCGTAAAGATGCCTTCATAGATACGGCGCTGCTCGGGCGGTCGAGTAAGGGCAAAGGGGTCGCGCGCGTTCAGGTGGTAATCGCGAAAGAGAAAGTTAAAGGTTCCGTGATATTCCGGCGTGCCGGGCTTGGTGATGACCTCGATTCTGCCACGACCCGGGCGCGCAAATTCGGCTGAGTAGGGATCGTTGTTGATCTTGACTTCTTTGATCGCGGAAGCGGATACGCCCAGATTATTTACTTCCATGCCGTCAACGATGAGCGTAGCGCCGCTGGTTCCGACAGAGCCCGAATCCAGGAAGCGAGACATGGTGCCGACGTAGTCTTGATCGAAGACAGGAATATTGCTGAGCGCCTGACCACTCAGCGAATTGCTGTCTTGATTGTCACCCGTCTCGGTGCTAATCCGGTTAGAGTCCGTAGTGACGCTGGCCTCCTGGTGTCCGCCAGAGACGGCTAAGACGACGCGCACCGGCGCTGGTGCCTGGGTGGTAATCTGCACAGGTAAGTCAACGGGCTCGAATCCCACCGACTGTACCTTGATATCATAAGTGCCGGATGGAACCCTGCTGAACTTGAAATTTCCGGCGCTGTCGGTGATTGTCGTTTGAACCGCAACATCTCCCGATCTCAACTCCACTTGAGCGCCTGTGATGATCGCGCCTGTGGGGTCTTGTACGGTTCCTGAAACCGTACTAAGAGACGGGCTATTCTGAGTCCGAGCCCCGCCTGTGATTGCCACCAACGATAATAAAACCAGCAGAGATACCCACTTCATCAAAACCATTTTCATAGGCCCAGGCATACTCCAATCATAAGCAGGACGTAAGGAAAATTTCTCAGAACTTGTAGGCAACTGAAAGCCCGTATGTAGCGGCTCGCCCCTGTAGCGAGGTTGGACGTACGGCGTAAAGCAAGCGGCAGGGAAAATTAGGCCGCTCTCTACGACCAGAAAACTAATAGGTCATGCGATTGGGACATTCACTGCTTGTCTTTTGGCACTAGCTTGCCGTCCGGGTTCACTTTGATCTCGGATTTCTTGCCGCCCTTCTGAACTACAGCCTCATACGCTACCAGAGCGTTGTTCTTGGTGATCGCCTCCACCTTGAGAACTTTTCCCTTGTCAGCATTCTGTTCTATCGTCACTCGTACGTCCGGCGCGAGCGACGCCAGCGCGACCTCTTCTTCGATCTCGACAACCGCGCCGTTCGGATCAATGAGAACGTCTTTCCCATGTCCATTGACTTTCATCTCGACTTCGTAATAGGTCTGTCCGTGCTCGATCTCTTTCGAGAAACCTTTGACCTTTGCCCCTTTGCTTTGCTCCTGAACCGTTTTTTGCACGGCCTGCGGCAAGTCCTTCATCTTTACACGCTGTTCGCTGTCCTGACCGAATACAACCCCGAACAGTAACAAGTTAAGGGCAACGACAGAGGCTATTACCGCCGTCAGGTTTTGCCTTTTCATACTTTCATCCTCCTATCTGCCAGTCAGTTCACTTCATCCGCCATCGCCGAACTCCTCCCAAGAGAGATTGGCGTGAATGTACGGGCTGAATACAGCAGTCACATGCTAGGTTTCCAAGTTTAAGAGAATAGCAAATTGGAGATGAACAGGTGATTAACGGCAAAAAAGCGAGAAGGCGCGGGATCATCTTAAGGGCCCCGCAGAGATTTCATCACTGGAGATATAGCGCAAGTTGTTAGCTCGCGCTATACCCTATTTACTGGTTCGTCCCTACCTTAACTTGATTCGCTTTATCGACATTCTGGCGGGCATAGTCGGAAATATAATTTCTCATCCCGAACTCCATCCAACTCATGCCGTACTGCCGGGCTTCGGAGATGGCGCGCTCATCCGTCCAGCCTTCTTTCGCGATGCGATAGCAGGCGATGATCGTCCCTGTCCGATCAGCGCCGTGCTTGCAGTGGATGAAGACCGGCCAGTTTGCCTGGTCATCGAGGATGGCCAGCACCTGCTTGACCTGCGCATCCGACGGGCGGCTCAAGCCCGGCATGGGAACGCCGTAATAACGCAGTCCCAGCGCCTTCGCTTCGTCCGCTTCGGCGCGAGTGCGCTCGTCTTCGCCGCGCAGGTTGACAATCGTCTTTATCCCAAGCTCGACCAATTTCTTGAGGCCGCCCGACGCCGGCTGGCCGCCGCGATAAAGATGCTCTTGCACCTGCCTGAAATTCGGTAGCTCTGGATAGCGTACTTTAGTCTGCGCTGCGCTGATCGAAACCAGCAGCGCCAGCGCCATCACACTTGCGCCCAGTCTGCTCACTCTGCTCTTCATGATTTATTGACCTCGCTCATGCCGGTGACTATTTGAGGGATTCAGTAATTATGATGCGCCAAGTGCTGAATCGTTGTAAAGCGCAAGTATTGCGATTTTCTTACGCGCGACAAGGCTAGGCACCGGTATTCTGAGTGAGTCACTTGATTAGCTCCGCCGAGTGGAATATACATTTCACGATCCAAGTCGATTGAACAGAGAGAAAACCTGGCATCCGCAATCGCCTTGAAACCTGATGACTCTTCGAAAGGAAGACGACTCATGATAAGCATAAAGAGCACATTACTCGTGTTGTCCTTTACCATACTATCGTTGCAAGGCAGCACGGCCTATAAAGTGGCGACTCGTTACCCGGTTCCCGGCAACGGCGGCTTTGATTACCTGACGCTCGACGAGGCGGCCCGCCGCCTCTACCTCTCGCACGGCACGCAGGTGGACATCGTGGATGCCGACAGCGGCAAGCTGATCGGCACGATCCCGGATACGCCCGGCGTCCATGGCATTGCCATCGCCCAGGAATTCAAGCATGGGTTCACAAGCAATGGCCGCGAAGACAAGGTATCGATGTTCGATCCTGCGACGCTGCAACTCATCAAGAAGATTGATGTGGGCAAGGGGCCGGACGGGATCTACTACGATCCGCGCACCAAGCGTGTGTTCACCAATAACCACGGATCGCACGACATCAGCGCTATTGATGCGAAGACCGGCGCGGTCATCGGCACGGTGAAAGTCGACGGCGATGGCGAACAAGCGGTGATCGGCAAGGATGGTCTGATTTATGTCAACAGCGAGAACACCTCAGAGGTGGTGGCCTTCGATCCGCAGTCACTTCAGGTGAAGCAACGCTTCCCCATCGGTGTAGCGAAGATCCCGACTGGTCTGGCCTACGATGCCAAGACCAACCGGCTATTCATCGGCTGCCGCAATGAGCCGAAGATGGTGGTCATGGACGCCGCTACTGGAAAGGTGATTACCAGCTTGCCTATCGGTAAGGGAGTGGACTTTGCGGGCTTTGACCCGCAGGCCAGGCTGATCTTCTTTTCGTGCGGCGAGGGAACCTTAAACATCTTCCATGAAAAGTCAGCCGACCAGTACGAAGATGCTGGCGCAGTGAAGACACAGCCGAGCGCCAAGACCATGGCCTATGATCCCAAGACCAAAAAGATATTTCTTTCAGCCGCCGAATTCGTAGAGACGCCAGCGACAGAGGCCGGCGGGCGACCGCAGCGCAGCATCAAGCCGGGATCATTTGTCGTGTTAGTGGTGAGCAAGTAAACATCGACTGACCTACCCGAACCTTGGAGATTTGTATCTGGATACAACTGGGCCACAGTTAGATCAGTTTGCGAATCCATGTACGGGAAAGATCGATAGGTCGCTGAGCCACAAAGGCACAAAGACACCAAGTAGCACAAAGGAATGGTGTAGCTTGGTGCCCTCGTGTCTTTGTGGCTCTTCTCGTATACGCAATTGCACACCGCTCTAAAAGAGGTGAGCTAACTCTAAAGAAACAGAACGCGGGCGAAGTCTTTGGTGAACTGTTTGTTAATTCCGCGCCCGCATCACCCGCTCGCTGGTCTCTGAGATACCTGACCATCCGCCATCAAAGGCGGATAATTCGCCCTTTCTCGGCCTGCCGAAAGGCTGCGGCATTTCCAAGAAATTTTCAAAAGATTCAAGATGTGTTCATTGGCGCTTTACAAAGAAAAGTAATGATAGAGGTAGATCAGGCGGCAGCCACGTTGCAGTCAGGGCCCCTTTACCCGATCCCGCCTGAATATAGGAGAAGCGCATCATGGACAATTCTGGAACTCAGACGAACCTCTTCGGATTGAATCTAAGATTCAGGCACAGCCTGCCGCAGAAGCTACTTCCGGCGATCACAGGGCCACTTGAGCGTCTCTTGCAGCTTCGTCATTTACATCAGGGTTATATGGAGATGGTCGAACAGGGGAGCGGCCCTCACATGATTGATCGGGCGCTGGCCTGGCTCAATGTCGGCTACGAGCCGCCGGCGTCGGCTTGCGTGCCGCTGACCGGGCGATGTGTGGTGGTCGCCAATCACCCGTTTGGCGCGATTGAGGGACTGATTCTGGCTTCGCTGCTGCGTTCCGTTCGCCCTGACGTAAAAGTTATGGCGAACGCTTTACTTGGACGCATACCAGAACTGCGCGACCTGCTGATTTTAGTCGACCCGTTCGGCAAACCCGGCTCGGCGCAATCCAACATCAGGCCGTTGAAGGAAGCCATTGGCTGGGTAAAAGGGGGCGGCATGCTGGTAATTTTCCCTGCCGGCGAAGTCGCCCATGCGAGGCTGCCGGAGCGCGAGATCACCGATCCGCCATGGAGCGAAACCATCGCCCGCCTGATCAGAATCTGCAAAGCTCCCGTGCTGCCGGTCTTTTTCACAGGATCCAATAGCCTGTTCTTTCAGGCTGCCGGTCTTGTGCATTCACGGCTCAGGACGGCGCTGCTGCCTCATGAACTGTTGAACAAACGTGATAAGAAACTGGAGCTTCGCATCGGCAAGCCAATCCCCTTCAATGTCCTCGCCGGCTTCACGACTGGCTCAGAGATGACGGCTTACCTGCGCCAGCGGACATTCGTCCTGCGTCATCGCCAGCCGGATACAGCGAGTGATGATCAATTCTTTGATTTGCCTGAAGGCAACCGCCTGGCAGTAAGCGAGCCGGGGTGCTCGCAGGCGGATTCATTCATCGCCCGATTGCGGCAAAGAGGTTTCCAGAAGCCAACCGTCAGCCAGCCTGAGCCTATCGTTGGGCCAGTCGAGTCAGCCTGTTTGCAACAGGATTTGCGATTGCTACCGCCACGGCAAGTCCTGGTCGAAAGCAGCGATTATGTCGTCTTTCATGCATCGGCGGCGCAGATTCCACATCTGCTTCAAGAGATCGGCAGGCAGCGAGAGATCGCCTTTCGCCAGGTCGGCGAAGGAACCGGGCGGGCGATTGATCTTGACGAGTTCGATCATTACTACGGGCACCTCTGTTTGTGGAACACCAGAAATGATGAACTGGTCGGCGCTTATCGCCTGGGGCGCACCGATGAGATCCTGCGACAACATGGAAGCGCCGGATTGTATACAAGAACGCTCTTCGAATATGACAGCCGGTTGCTGGCGCGCATCGGGCCGGCGCTCGAACTTGGGCGTTCGTTTGTGAAGGCAGAGTATCAGCGCACGCCTATGCCGCTGTTCCTGCTGTGGAAAGGCATCGGTCAATACGTCGGGCGATTCCCGCAATACCGCACGCTGTTTGGCCCTGTAAGCATCAGCAGTGAATACACGGCAATTTCGCAGCAGATGATCATCGGATTTTTGGAGAAGCATGGTTACATTCACGAACTGGCAAACTGGGTGAAGGCAAAGACGCCTTTCGTCAGCCGACCGATCAAAGGGTGGGACAGTCGACTTGTGCCTGGCCTTGAAGAGTTGGCGAGCGCCATCTCGGAAGTCGAAAGCCACCGCAAAAGCATACCCGTATTGCTGAAGGAATATTTGCGGCTCGGCGGCAAGCTGCTCGGCTTTAATGTCGACCCGCATTTCAACAATTCGTTGGATGGCTTGATTGTGGTTGATCTGACACAAACCGAGCCGCGCCTGCTTGCACGTTACATGGGCGAACCAGGGCTCGGCGCTTTTTTGCGACATCATCAGAATGCAGCGGCAGCCGTCGGCATGTAGGCGCGGTAACCTGCTTCAGCGCTCTGGCCGTTAAACAGTGGCAGAGCCGCCTGCGGCAAATGGTTTCAGGCGCGCTCGATGTTCGGGCGATTCGTTGTCGGCGCGAGCCTTTTTGTCAGGCATGCCTCTGGGTGATGAGTTTCTCAGCAAATGGCAGGGCGGCGGCAATAATCAATTTTGCTGCGAGCATGTGTATTTTTTTGGCGGTCGGCGGCTCTCCTGAAATGTAAGCACAAAAGAATCACCTGGAGGTTATTATGAAGAGCCGAGTTTTCAGCATCGTATCAATGGTCGCGCTTGTACTCAGCCTGTTGCCAACCGCATTGGCAGGCGGCAAACACGAAACCGAATTTACTGGCACCGTCGAGAGCCTGCCGAGCAATGGCTTCATCGGCGATTGGACGATTAGCGGGCGCACGGTACACGTTGCCACGACAACCCGCGTCAATGAAGAAGACGGCCACATCACGGTCGGCGCAGCGGTAAAAGTCGAAGGCCGGAACAAATCGGATAACTCAGTCGATACTACCGAGATCGAACTGCGGCAAGCGGGTTCGGGCGGTGGCAGCGGCAGCGGCGGCGATAATGGGTTGAAATTCAAAGGAACCATTGAGAGTTTTCCTGCCGGGTTCGCCGGCGATTGGCGAGTTGGCGGGCGCACGATTCACGTCACCAGTTCAACGCGCATTGAAACCAACAACGGGCCGGTAGCGGTTGGCGCATTCGTTGAAATCGTCGGGACGATGCGCGCCGACGGCTCGATGGATGCCACGAAGATCGAAGTCAAATCGAATCCGGCGGGCGACGATGGGCGCGATGAACTGAAAGGCACGATTGAGAGCTTGCCGAATACGCCCGACCTGATCGGCGACTGGCGCGTTGCCGGACGCACGGTTCACGTTTCGGCGGCAACCGTCATCAACCGCGAACATGGCGCGGCGGCGGTCGGCGCAACCGTCGAAGTAAACGGCACACAGCAGGCGGATGGCTCGCTTAACGCAGCGCGCATTGAAGTCAATCCGGGCAACGGCGGCGGCAGCAATGAAGGCCAGCCTGCCGGTTTCAAAGGCACGATCCAGGCATTGCCGGCGACGGCAGATTTGACCGGCGATTGGACGATCAGCGGGCGCACGGTACACGTCGTTTCGTCAACCAGGCTGAAAAGCGAGCACGGCGCTTTTGCGGTCGGCGTGCGCGTCAAGGTAAAAGGTTTGCAAATGAGCGACGGTTCGGTGGTCGCTACCAAGATTCAAGTGCGCGATTCGCAGTAAACGAACCACACAGCCACAGTCCGCCCGCCTGCGGCGGGAAGGCAAAAGGCAAAAGGCAAAAGTGGCGGAGCGAATGTCCTGCGTTCCATCAACTTTTGCTTTTTGCTTTTTGCTTTTTTACTTTTGCCTTCCCAATTCGACGCCCGACCGGCGCTCCGCCAGCATTCGCTCAATCGCGCGGGCGATTTCCGCTGCGGCGGCCAGCGGCGACTTGCCTTTGTGATGAATGCCACAAATTGCCGTTGTGCAGGAGTGGTCGAGGGCGGGACTCCAGCGCGACTCGCCCGCCGCCGTGCGGCCATAGGTGAGATAAGCCGACAGGGTGTTGAGGCCGGTGCCGGGGCGCTCGCCAATGAAGTGAACGATCACCTCGACATCGAGTAGCGCGCCGACGTGATAACCGGCGCGCACCCGCCCGTTTTCAATCACTACGTCCACCTCGCCAGGCGAATGATTCGCCGAGCCGAGCAGTTGCCGCAAAGGCGGCAGCACGGTTCGTAGATTCTCATTGACGGCATTCGCATTCAAGCCATCGGAGATCACGATCTGCACGCGCGCCGCCTGGCTGCCGTAGAGCGCAGCCAGGCGGCGCGCGTCGTCTTCGCGAAGGCTTTCACCCGAAGGCGGATGCATGAGGTAATCTTCGCGATTGCTTGCCAGCGTCCGCAGGCGCAAGGCGCGCGGCGCGGCATCGCGAATCACCGCTTCATCAAGGCGAGCATACAACCCTTGTCGCGCCTGCCCGTAGAGCGCCCTCAGGCGCTGTTCGACTTCACGCGGGGCTGTGTAATTTACAGTACATTCGTAGCCGAGATCGAAGCCGCGTTCGGCCATCGCCGCCAGCTTGCGAGCACCTTCGGCGCGCAGGCTGTCAAATGACCGCGCGTCGCCGCCGGCTTTCCCGTACATCGCGTAAAGCGCGTCGCCGCCGGGCCGGCTGGCGATCAATTCGCCCGCCTCGTTCATCACGCCCAGGGCCACGAATCTTTTGTGCATGCGTGTGGCAACCCGCTTTTGCACACTGCGGCGCAATCGTGGATGCTCGCGAAATGAGGTCGTCAGATAACCAAGCATAGGGTCGGCGTTTCCGGCAACCGCCATCAGATAGGCGGGCGCGGCTTCGCGGACAATCTGTTCGGTGAGCGCTTGCAGCGGCTCAGGCTCAATGCCCATGTGAAAGGTCGAGCAAACATCCAACCCCATGGTCAAGCCGTGGAGCTTGGCCATCACCACGTCTTCCAGACAGGCGCGGCGCAATTGTTCAGCGTTGCAAAAGACTTCGGGGCCGATGAAGCCGGCAACGTCGTTGACGATCATCCAAGCGCCGGTCTCGCGGCCAATCCAGCGCGCCAGCCCGTAGTTCCGCGCTTCGAGCGTCACCATGTCAACGCCTTCCGCCGCGTTGTTGGTCACGGCTGATCCCTGGCCGGTTTCAAAGTAAAGGCCGCTGAACCCCTTCGCCAGATCGAGCAGACCATCAACATCCAGTCCGACCATGCCGCGAAGCGCCCTGGACGTTCCCGCAAGGCTCTGAAACCCGACATCGACAGGCGTGCGGGCGCGCGCTGTAGTTTGCTTTACAATGTCTGAAAGCACACAGTAACGCGTCGGCAGCTTGAGCCGTTCAACGACGCGGTGCAGCAAGTCTTCGAGGCGGATGATCGTCTCAAGGTCGTCGCTCGCCGGATTGATGCCCAAAATCACGTCGCCACAGCCGTAGCTGAGTCCTTCGAAGATCGACAAGAGAATCTCTTCGTCGTCATCGCCGGGACTGTTCGGTTGAATGCGCGAGCCGAAATGCAGCGGTGAGCCGATTGCCGTAGGTTCGCCCGCCATCGGATTGAAGATGGCGCGGGCGACCGTTGACAGTTCGCCGTCGGTCATCAGCTTGACGACGGCGGCGATGCTCGCGCTCGACAACCCGTCGCGGTGATGCCGCACCCATGCCGCGCCCTGCCGACTGAGCAAAATGCGCCGCAATTCAGCGATTGTAATCTGATTTACTTCTGCTGCAAGCGCGGGGTCGAGCGAGCGGCAGAGCGCTTCGCTCACCATGTCTTCAACCAGCGGGGTGCGGCCAATCTCGCCGATAGGCAAAGCCGCAAGCATCTGCCGCGCTTCGTCGCGTTCACGGTCGTCGCGCGTGCCGCCGACCAGCAGGTCGCCTTCCTTGAACTCGTTGGCGCGAACGAACAGTTGCTTGAGAATCTGCGGGTTCATTCGACGAATCAATCAGCCGGCGCTTCTTCGGCCAGCGGCTCGGATGGGTTAGCAGACGGATGGCGATCATCGGCTCCGGCGGTTTGAAAGGTCGGGCCGCGAAAGCGTCGGCGCTCGCGGGCGAGATAAAAGACCGCGAGCAATGCCGTAAACACGACGACGGCTTTGCCGGCGCGCATCTGATCAGGGAGACACAAGATCACGCTGATGAACGCCACCCAGACCAGCGCAATCAGGTTGATTGCGGCGCTGAACCTGCCGAGATGCCAGGGGCCGCGAATCGTTTGCCCCGTCTTTATACGGTTGCGCCACGACAGGTAAACCGGAATTACATACGACACATAGAGTCCGATGACGCTGATGGCAGTGACCGTTTGATAAGCGCCGCTATAAGCAGCCGCCAGCAGCGCGACCATGATCGACAGCCAGATGGCGGCGGTCGGCGTTTGATGTTTACGGCTGACGCGCCGCCACAGGCTTGATGCCGGCAAGCCGTCGTCGCGCGCAAAGGCGTAGACGACGCGCGAACACCAGGTCACCGCCGATAAGCCGCAAAACCACATGGCGACGCCTGCCAATGCGGAAAAGATGCTGCCGGCGCGCTCGCCGAACGCCGTCTGCAAAATCACGATCACCGCCGGCATCGGGTTGCCGCTCGCGTCGGTTGCGTTCAACACCGCGTCGATGTCTTTGATGGCCAGCGTCAAAGCGATGAGCAGCAGATAGCCGACGACGCTTGAGACGATGACCGCCATCACCATGCCCCAGGGCGCGCGGCGGCGTGGATCAACGGTCTCTTCCGACACCGCCGCCGAGGCATCGTAGCCGGTGAATGTCCACTGCGCTTGCAACAGGCCGATGATGAATGCGCCCCAGTAAGGCCAGTGGGATGGATTATGCGTGACGCGCTCGAAGAAGAAGCTGACGGGCTGTTTCGGCGCAAACACCAGCAGCGCGCCGACTATGACGATGATGCCAAGGAGGTGAACCGCGACGCTCAGATCGTTGAGCCGCGCCACCAGGCGGATGCCGTAATGATTGATCAGCGCATGCGACAGCAAGATAGCCGCGTAAACCAGCCATAGAATTCTGGTCGAAGCATCGAGCCCCAGGAGCGGCGTCACGAACTGCGCGCAGCCATAATCCACGGCAGCCAGCAGCGTCAGATTACCGACAATGTTGAACCAGGCGGTGAACCAGCCCCAGCCTTTGCCGCCAAGCCGTGACGACCAGTGATACATGGCACCTGATGTCGGCAGCGCCGAAGCCAGTTCGGCCATGCTCATGGCCACCATCAAGGTGAACAGGGTCACCAGCGGCCACCCCCAGGCCATCTCGGCAGGGCCGCCCATCGTCAGGCCATGACCGTAAAGCGTCACCGCGCCCGTCAGAATCGAGATGATCGAAAACGACAGCGCGAAGTTCGAGAAGCCGCCCATGGTGCGGAACAGTTCCTGTGCATAACCGAGGCGTCGCAATTCCCGCGCATCCTCGGCGGCATCGTGCTGATGGTGGGGTGTCGGCGTGGTCATAGGCACTCGATCTCATGCAGATGAAAGCAACGCGCAGGTCGTAGTATAAGGCAAAAGTGAAAAGGTAAAAGTAAAAAGTATGGCGGGGGTGAATAGATAGATTCTGCCTGTCCAATAATCCGGCTCTGCCGCGCACGAAGCGCATCTCCAGCCAGATCTTTTTACTTTCGCCTTGATTGCGGCGGCGCGCGGCGCGCTGATAGAATATTTTTAGACCGAGGGCGTCGGGTTGGATCGAAATAGTTCGTACTGCAAGCCCGCGCGAAGGATTAACATCGAACCTGCGCATCGCCAATTGCATCTCATCCAGCGGATGAATTCAATCAACAGTTGGGGGAAATAATGACCAGGAAAGGCCAAGCCATCATATCAGCCATCGCGCTCGCCACCATCTTTACAATAACGGCGAGCGCGCAGCAGGATTTCACCTTGACCACCTTAGACGGTCAGTCGGTGAGCCTGGCGGCGCAGCGCGGCAAGGTCGTCGTGCTGTTGTTCAGCGGCGCTCAAGATCCGCAGTGTCACGACGCGGTGCAGGCGCTGGCGGCGCTCGCTGACCGCTATCAAGGCAAACCTGTGAGCATCTATCTGGTGAGCGTCAATTCGGCGAACGCGGCGAGCGATGCCCAACTGAAGCAAGCCTGCGGGCCGCTCGGTTCGGTGATAATGGCGCGCGATCCGAACCAGGCCGCCTTCAAGCAATTCAGCGGCAAACGCCCACAGTTGCCAACCGTCGTCGTGCTGAACAAGCAAGGCCAGATGCAGGGTCAGCCGCGCGGCGGCTTCAATCCGAACTCGGACTTCGTCAACGATCTGGCGGCCATCATTGACAGCGCGCTTGCCAGGTAAGCTTTTTGCAAAGGCGAAAGAAAGAGCCGCCGGTCTTTCAGTATGCTGGCCCGGCGGCCTTTTTCTTTTCAGTCATCGGCAAATGGCGTTCAACAACCGCCCGGCGGTGATGGCCGACCGGCGCGGGCTTGTCGCCGCGCCCGGCCTGCGTGGTACAAGCCTACTTTAATTCGACCGGTAATTGGTGAACTGCATGTCTATGCCAAAGTCTTTCTGCTTCAACAGCGCGATGACCTGTTGCAGCGTGTCGCGATCTTTGCCGGCGACGCGCACGAAGTCGCCGTTGATCTGGGCTTGCACTTTGAGCTTGCTGTCTTTGATGTGTTTGACGATTTCTCTGGCCTTCTCTATGGGGATGCCCTGTTGCAGGGTGATCGTCTGCCGCACAGAGTCCTTCGCCGCCGGCTCGACTCGTCCGTAACCGAGCGCCTTGAGCGAAACGTTGCGCCGCACGAGCTTCTGTTGCAGCACGTCGTTGAGCGACTTCAAGGTGAACTCGCTGGCGGTTGCGAGGGTGAGGGTGTGCTCTTTCTCGTTCAGTTCGATGTTCGAGTTGGTGCCTTTGAAATCAAATCGCTGAGTGATCTCTTTCATCGCCTGATTGACGGCGTTCTTGACTTCCGCCATATCGACTTGCGAGACCACATCGAAGGTGTTTTGTTGTGCCATAATCCTCGCGCCGCCTGAGATCAGTTACTCACGTCCGAAAAGTTGTTCGTCAATAAATCTACACATTCGTCCGCACATTCACAACGCTGTTGGCGCACGCCCGCGCCAAGGGCCAGAGCAGGCTTCAGCGTGCAGCGCGCCAGGGCCATTGCAACTCTTCCAGTTTCTGTCGTTCACATATGGTAAAATTTGCATGTCGGAACATTCTGGCTGGATTGGTGTCTAACGTAGCGACAAGTGAGGTGACGGGTCATCGCCTGAGTTGCTTGGAGCTATCAACGGCGCTCGGCTTCACGGATTCGCGCGATGGCCCTCTCCGGTCAGTTTGAACCCTGAGGAGCGCCACAAATGTCAGCCGGAGATATGGCCGCACTAGAACAAACCACACTGGCTCGAATGGAGCTTGAATCGAGGTCAATGGAGCAGACCTCTGAGACGAGCCTGGTGACGCGGCTGCGCGCCCGCGACCTGACGGCCTTTGACGATCTGGTGAGGATATTTGAACGCCCGGTTTATGCACTCTGCTTTCGCCTGCTCGGCGATTCGGAAGAAGCCCGCGATGCGGCGCAGGAAACCTTCCTGAAGGTCTATCGCGGATTGGGCGGCTTTCGCGCCGAGTCGGGATTGAAGACCTGGATTTATCGCATCGCCATCAACCAGGCGATGAATCAACAACGCTGGTGGCGGCGGCGACACCGTGACGAAACCATCTCGCTCGACCTCACGCGCAGCGAGAACGAATCCAGCCTGGGCAGCACGCTGCCCGGCCCCGGGGTATCGCCTGAATCGCAAGCCATCGCCAATCAGCGCGAGCGGCGCATCATGAGCGCGCTCAGCGAAATCAAACAGGAGTATCGCGTCGCCCTGGTGCTGCGCGAGATTGAAGAACTGTCTTACGAGGAGATCGCTGCAACGTTGCAGATCTCCATCGGAACCGTCAAGTCGCGCATCGCACGCGGACGCGAAGAATTGCGCCGCCGCCTGAAAGACTTGATATAAATGATGGACGAGAACCGCTGAGTGATGAATAGCCTGAACTTTGCCAATTCATCCTTCATCCTTCATCGTTCGTCATTTTGAAATGTGTGCAACTATGGAATGCAAGAAGTTTGAATTGATGGCCTCGGCTTACCTTGATCGGCAACTCACGGATGCCGAGACGGTCGCCTATCATGCGCACCTGGCAGCCTGCGGCGATTGCCGCCTGCATCTGGTCGAAGTCGAGCAGGCATCGCTGATGCTCAGAGACTTGCCGCCGCTCGAAACGCCGCGCGAACTGCACAGCTATGTCATGCGCGAGGTGGCGAGCCGCGCCCGCAAAGAGATGACGTTCGAGCAGCGCGTGGTCGCCTGGCTGATGAAGTTCAATCCGCGACTGGTCGCTTACAGCGCAGGTTTTGTGATTTCAGCCACGTTATTCACCCTGGTCTTTTCAGGCTTCCGGCCCATCCCTGTGCCGGCGGTCGAAGCCAACGAGACGGCGCTGATCTTCCCGGTCGTCAGCGGCTCGGACCGCGAATATCACAGCTACAACAATTTGCCGCAGGACAAGGATGCAACGCTGGAAGAGAATTATTACCAACTGCCGCGCGTTCTCGATAACAGCGCGCTGGTCAGCTTTAGCCACATCGTCTATCGCAATCCGGGCAACGAAGGAATGTCGGCTATGGTCGAAGTCGACCCGGACGGGCGGGGGCAGTTGATCGACGTGCTGAACGCGCCGAAAGACCCCTACATCATCGAACAACTCTGGTGGTCGCTGCGCAATCGCACCTTCCAGCCCGCCACCGTTTCAGGCCATCCGGTGCCAACGCGCATCATCATGTTCGTCGAGAAAGTCGACATCAGCGGATAAAGCCGTTGTCAGTTGTCAGTCGTCAGTTATCAGTTGCCCCACCCAGTCAGTGAAATCGTTCAGAGCCTGGCCGCGAATTTAGTTATACGCCAGGCAGCTGACAACTGATAACCATCTGTCCTTTTCCCAAGAAGGCTGTCGTAGTTCACATCACAGAGTGCCGGATCTTAACCGGCAACCGCTGGCGCTGCCCCGCAGCGTTTGAGGAGGCGTGTTGCCTGAAGGAGCGTGTGCGATGTTCAATAAACTGGTCATTTCGACAAACGAGCGGCGCAAAGGCCGAATCGCCAAATTTTTCTGCGGCACCTTAGCGATCTACGCGATGGTGATCGGCGGCGTGCTGGCGTTATCTGTGGTTATCTCCCATCCAAAGCTTGCCGACACGAGCGAACGCATGCTGGCGCTGATCACGCCGCCGCCCGGCCAGCCACCGGCAAGACAAAGAGACAACACCCCACCACCCGTCGAACCGCGCAATGATCCGATGCAAATTCGCAATCTCGATGAGGTGATTAACGCGCCCACGCCAAAGACCAAACCCGCGCCACCGAGCCTTAGCACATTTAGTGGTGATTACGTTCAGGGCGGCATTGATGATGGGTCGGGCACCCCAGGGCCGGGCGTTATTGGCTCTCACGGGCCGGATGAAACGGCTGCACCGCCACCGCCGCGCCCGGTTGAGCAGCCTCGTCCGACGCCGCCGCAGGTTGATACGACGCGGCCTGTGCGGCTGACTTCAAGCGTTTTGCAGGGCAAAGCCATAGACCGCCGCACCCCCAATTACCCGCCGCTGGCCAAGCAGATTCATCTTTCCGGCTCGGTATCCGTCGAGGTGATGATTGCGCTCGACGGCCACGTCGAAGCGGCGCGCGCCATCAGCGGTCACCCGATGCTGGTGACGGCAGCCGTCGAAGCGGCGCGCGGCTGGCGCTTCGAGCCGACCTTGCTGAACGGCACCGCCGTCCGCGTCAGCGGCGTGATTGTATTCAACTTTACAATGCAGTGAAGGAGGCGAAGCGCCGCGAGGCGCGCGGGTTGATCTGAACCGCGTTCTTTGTTCTTTGCCTTCAGTCGCCGTAGGCTGAAGCGAAAGCCGGCGCTGGCGGCCATCTTCAACACCCGGGCGCGTGAGAGATGCCGGATTTCATGCGCGCCATCTCCTGAATTTCTTCGGCAAGCTCAAGCGTGCGCCGCGCGGCATCGTGCGCGACCTGCTGATCGGCGACGGTGATGGCGTAGCGCGCAAGTAACCGGCGGCCCAGTTCGTGATGATGCTGCTCGTCGGGTTGAATGATATTGCGATAGAGCGCGGCGGTCTCGGCGTCGCCGCGCGCTTCGCAGAAGTCGATGAACGCCTGATTGCGAACCAGGGCAATGCCTTCGCGCGCGAACTGTCCGGCGGCGATGCGTGCCGGCGTGCTTTCAAGGGTTCGCAGAAACTCGAAGAGCGGCGAATAGCCGGTCTCGCGCGGATCGATGGCTGCGGCATCGACGCCCATCTCCTGTAGGCGCTCGACGATCATTCGATAATGTTTCGCCTCGTCGCCGCACTGTCGCGCCAGCGCCAGCTTGACATCAAGCTCTTCGGTGGTCGCCAGCCAGATCGCCGCCAACTCGGTCGCTTCCAGTTCGTTCTTCAATGCCAGCCGCAACAGCTTGTCGGTGGTCAAGGATTCAGGCGCATGCGGCGCGGCGCTCAGATCGCCCAGGCGCACGAGCGCCGCGCCGATCTCTTGATCCAGCCGGGCGGCGAATTCGTTGCTGTCCACTGCATTCGCAATCGGGTGCATCGTCATAGCGAGCGCATTATAACACGCCGCCGTCCGAAGCTACGGCAAAGTGGTTGAGGGCCGCAGAGCGCTATCTGAAACCTGTCGGAATGGCGCGCGCGGCGCGGGCGCTCTACAATGGCAATGATGAGCGAAGCAAGCAATCAGGCGTTTCCGATTTTGCTGGTGTCATGTTACGAGCTTGGGCATCAACCTGCGGGGCTGGCCGTGCCGCTCGGCTTTCTGCGCCGCGCCGGTTTTTCCGCCGAGGCAATCGATATTTCCGTGCAAGGCTTTGATGAAGCGCAGGCCCGCCGCGCGCGCTTTGTCGGCATCTCCGTGCCGATGCACACGGCGCTCCGACTCGGCCTGCGCATGGCCGAGGAGATTCGCCGCATCAATGCCGATTGCCACATCTGCTTTTATGGAATCTATGCTACATTGAACGCCGATTACCTGCTCGCCACGGTGGCCGATTCGACAATCGGCGGCGAAGTCGAAGAAGAACTCGTCGCGCTCGTCAAAGCCGTCGCTGCCGGCGAACCTGGTAAGGCTCAATCGCGCGACACGCAGCGGCAGACACCGCTTACGGTGCTGGCGCGATTGGATTTTCCTTTGCCTGAGCGGCACGGGCTTGTGCCGCTCGAACGCTACGCGCGGCTTGAATTGAGCGGCGACGAGCGGCTTGCCGGTTATGTCGAAGCGAGTCGTGGTTGTCTGCATCATTGCACGCATTGCCCGATTCCGCCGGTCTATGGCGGGCGCTTCTTCGCCGTGCCGCAAGCGACGGTGATGGCCGACATCCGTCAACTGGCCGCCAGCGGCGCGCGGCACATCACTTTCGGCGATCCGGATTTCCTGAACGGCCCGACGCACGCCCTGCGCATTGCCCGCAGCCTGCACGCCGAATTTCCTGATCTGACCTTTGATTTCACAGCCAAGATCGAGCATCTGTTGAAGCATCGCGCGCTGCTGCCTGAACTGGCGCAACTGGGTTGTCTGTTCATCGTCTCGGCGGTCGAATCGCTCAGCGACACCGTGCTCAAGCGCCTAGACAAAGGCCACACGCGCGCCGACGTTGATGAAGCGTTGAAGATTCTCGGCGACGCCCGGATTGCGCTGCGCCCGTCGCTGGTCGCCTTCACGCCCTGGACGACGCTCGCGGATTACCTTGAGTTATTGCAGTTCGTCGAGTCGCGCCGGCTGATCGATTATGTTGACCCTGTGCAATTCAGCATTCGCTTGCTCCTGCCGCCGGGCTCCTTGCTGCTCAAAGAGGCAGGCCCCTGGCTTGGGCCGCTGAACCAGCAGGCATTCACTTACGAATGGCAGCATCCCGATCCGCAGATGGACGAATTGCACCGACAGGTCACAGGAATTGTCGAACACGCCGTGCGCCGCAATGAAGACGCGGCGTCAACCTTCGCTCGCATTTGTGAAGCAGCTTACACAATGCGCGGCGGCGAAGCGTTCATCAAGAGGCTGCCGCAGGCCGCCCCGTTGCGGCTGCGCCCGCCACGACTCACTGAAGCCTGGTTCTGCTGAGCGGAGCCGACGCGGGCCCAGTTTGGGCCCCTTGAAAAGCGCGCAGGACTTTAAGAAACGTGAGCCGTGACCAGCGACCAGCGGCCTTGTACCCAATAGGCTATTTGGATATGTGCCGTCTACCTGGGTATAATGGACACTTGCAACGAGAGTGATAATACGCGTTGAAAAGTCTTGTCACTTGTCATTCATCAATTGTCACGGAATTGAAGGAGCCTAAAAATGAGTTCACCATACGCAAGCAATATTCAGATCAAGGCGGAAGTCGATCAGCGCGATATTCACGTCTGCCATTTCACAGTAGACCGCCCGGTGCATTCGGGTGCCGCTGCTTTTACGAGTGCCGAAGAGGCGAAAGAGAATGGCCTGGCCGAGCAGTTGTTCAAGATTCCCGGCATCGCCAAAGTCGAGCTTGACGGTTACAAAGTCAGCGTCACGCAATCGGGCACCGAAGACTGGCGGCAACTCGGCAAGCGCATCGGCAGCGCCATTCGCACCTTCTTGAATCCGCCGCCCGAAATTCCTGAAGGCGACCGCCTGCCGTCGGAAGAAGTCCGCCGGCGCGTGCAGCAAGTGCTCGATGAGCAGATCAATCCCGGCGTCGCCTCGCATGGCGGCTTTGTCGAACTGCTCGACGTGCAGGAAGACAGCGTCTTTATTCGCATGGGCGGCGGTTGCCAGGGCTGCGGCGCAGCCGACATGACCTTGAAGATGGGCATCGAGCGGTTGATCCGCGAGAACGTGCCGCAGGTGCGCGAAATCCTCGACGCCACCGATCACGCTTCGGGCCGTAATCCTTACTACGCCCCGTCGAAGTAACCCATCATCGACCAGAGCACGCGAAGCGCGGCGAAGACAACCATCATATTGAAGGGCGCGACGGCAGAGCCTGAGCCGTTCGCGCCCTTTGCTTTTGCCGGCGCTGATTCGCTAAATCGCTTTCGCGTTTTTCTATGATATTTATTACATTTCGCGGCGCAGGGCGGCGGCGGTCTTTGTCTGACTTTTAGGGACTGGCTTCGGATGATTTCGTCGAGCCTCGTGTGGCTTCCTGGATTCCTTTGCCGACGTTGACGAATATAAGCAGCAAAAGGCCGAGAATCAGAAACGTCGCCACCGACAGAATCGCTATCCGGTAGCTCTTCGTGAGCGTAAATGCCAGGGCGAACAACAGCGGGCCGAGCCAGCTTGTGCCTTTGTCGCTGACTTCGTAGATGCTGAAGAATTCTGCCTCTTGTCCTTTGGGAATCATCAGCGAATAAAGCGAGCGGCTTAAAGCCTGGCTGCCGCCGAGCACGAGGCCGATGATCGCCCCCATGATTAAAAAGTCGCGCGCCGTCTTCAACAACGCGTATGCGTAAACCACCGTGCCGATCCAGATCACCAGGCTGATAATAATGGCGCGCTTGGTACTTGTAACTTTCGCTATAAAGTTAAAAATCAGCGCGCCGAAGAAGGCGACGAACTGCACCAGCAACACGGTTCCCGTCAGCGTTGAGATTTCCAGCCCAAGTTCTTGTTGGCCAAACTGTGAGGCCAGCGCGATGACCGTCTGAATGCCGTCGTTGTAAAGCAGGTAAGCCAGCAGCAAGAGCAGCGTCTGCGGATAATGTCGCAAGCCGCGCAACGTGTGGCCGAGTTGTTTGAACCCGACGCCCAGATAGCCTTGATTTGCGGGAAGCGGCTTGACGGCCTGCCGGCGCTTGAGCATCACCAGCGGCACGAGTGTGAAGACGCCCCACCACGCCCCTGCTGATGCCAGGCTGATTCGTATGGCATGCGCCTGGCTGAGCCCCAGCGAATCGGCCTTGGAAAAGAGCACGAGATTCGCCGCCAGCAGCAAGCCGCCGCCAACATATCCCCAGGCGTACCCGATGGATGAAACCGCGTCGCGACGCTCAGGACTGGCAATGTCGTTCAGCAGCGCGTTGTAAAAAACGATAGATGCGCCGACGCTGAAATTGGCAATCAAAAACAATGTGCCGCCCAACAGGTAGTGGTCGCCTTGGAGAAAATATAACCCCAACGACGCGAACGATCCGGTGTAAGCGAACAACACCATCAAATGCTTTTTCAAATTCGAATAATCGGAAATGGCACCGAGCACCGGCAGAAACAGCATCTGGCAGAAGACCGACAACGACACGACAAAGGGAAAGAATGAGCCGGCGAGGATTTTGATGCCGAAGGGATGGACGTAACCTTCGCCGTCTGCCGCTGCTTTGGCCACCTCGGTGAGATACGGCCCCATGAAGACGGTGACGACCGTCGTGTAAAAGGCCGAGTTGGCCCAGTCGTAGATGTACCAGCCGAACAGTTCGCGGCGATTATTGACAGGAGGTGCGCTCATAAGGGTTTGCCGGATTCACTTTCTTGAGGGGTTCGACTTCCGTTGAAAAAGACACGCGCAGCATAAGCCATCGCCGCGCGTGATAGCAAGGACAATGGCGAGGCGGGCGAGCGACCGGCAGGCGCGCAAAGCCATAAAGCTCTGCTGACTCGGCAACCATGAATCTCAAATCCGCCGCCGCTAACCTTTTCGCTTGCGCCGGTCTCTATACTTCATGAGACCGTTGCTGCGGCGACAGTCGGGAGCGCGCATGGCAAAGCACGAAGCCGAACCGCCGGATGAAGTGCTGGTGGTCGCCGCGATCCTGGGCGACCTCGAAGCCTTCGATGAACTCGCGACGCGCTATCGCGCGGCGGTCGTGCGCGTGGCGCAATCAATTGTCGGGCGCGAGGATGCCGAAGACGTGACCCAGGATGCGCTGCTGCTGGCTTTCAAAGCGCTGCCATCGATTGAAGACCCGACGCGCTTTGCCGCCTGGCTTGCGGTGATTACGCGGCATCGCGCGTTTCGCTTCAACAAGCAGGAACGCACGCATCAGACAGGCCGCGTCGAACTGGATGAGTTTCTGCTCGGACAGATCGGCGCGCTCACCGAGCCGCTGACCCGAAGCGACGACGATGAGTTGGGCCGGGCGATTGAGCACTTGCCGGCGGATTACGCGATGGCCCTGCGGCTGCGCTTTCTGGATGAGATGCCGCTCAAGCGCATCGCCGCTTTTTTGGGCGTGCCGGTGTCGACCGTCAAGTGGCGCATCTATCGCGGCAAACAATTGCTGCGCGAACAGATTGAATTACTCAGACAAAGAGGTGAACGATGGAAAGCAATCAAGAAGTGAGAAAACTTACAAATGTCTTGGGGCGCATCGCGCGGGCCGCCTGGTACGCGGCCTGGCACAACACCGAACCGGACGCCGCGCGCTTCCTGGCTTTGCAATACAACCGTGTGCTGGCGCGACTGGAAGAGCTTGAGCCAGCCGTCAAGCCGCTGTTCGCGCCGCTGCCGGAATCGGTTTCGCCGCAGGTGATCCGCATGGCGGCGAGCGAGTTGGCGGCTTATTTCGATGACGAGGCCGAAAGCCAGCGCCACGAGCATGGCAAGCGCCGTGAACATCGTGAACATCGCCGGCACGGCTGCCGCCCGCGTGTATGGGTTGGCGTTATGCCGACAGGCCGTTGCTAGTCGATTTCAGTTTGTTGGATAACTTACAGAAAGCAATTGGCCGAATAATCTGAAGCCCGCCGCAGCGTTTCGGCAGGCCGCACGTTTGATTTTTTGACAGAGGTGAAGTATGGAAAAAGACCAGGAACTGGCAAAGCTCGTCAACGTACTGCGTCGCACATCGCGCATGGCCTTGCAATCAGAGTGGACAGGCAGCAGCGCCGACGCAGCCAAATTTTGTGTTGAACAATACAATCGCGTGCTGGCGCGGCTTAAAGAGCTCGATCCGGGCGTCGGCGCGGTCTTCGAGCCGCTCGCATCGGATAGTTCGCTGACGGTCGCGGCTATGGCCTGCCGCCAATTGGCCGCCTATTACGAAGACGAAGTCGGCGCGGCGGGCTGGGGCGAATGGAAAGGCGACTGGGGCGACCCGCGCTACGGCAGGTGGGTTGATAAGAAAGCCTTCAAGGATTTCTGGCACAAGTCGGCGCGCGAGATTGAAGACTTCGGCGAGTTCATTCGCGAGAACATCGAAGAATGGGTGCGGCAGTACAAAGGCCGCGAGCGCGCCGCCGGACAGTCAGACCGCACGACCAGCCGCATTGATCCTGAAGAGACCAAGCCGCAATAAGCGCCGCGCGCCGAAAGCGTGCACTCCAGGTCGGCTAGGACGCAACGCTTTCGGCGCGCTTGCCTATCGCCAGGCTCAATTCGGCGAGCAGTTCGTCGCGCGTGAAGTTGCCTTTTTGAATGATGCGCGTCGTGCCGGTGTCGAGCGCCCGCCGCTCTTCGTGCGACAGGTCGCGCGCCGTCAGCAGGATAACCGGGGTGTTGCGCCAGTCGCCGTTGACGCTCAAGCGATGCACCACCTCGAAGCCATCCATTTCAGGCAGCATCAAATCCAGCACAATGGCGTCCGGCAGCTTGTGTGAGATACGCTCCAGAGCCGCGCGCCCGTCGCGCGCGGTCTCGACTTCATAGCTGCTCTCTTCGAGCATCGCCAGAACCAGCGCCAGGGCGTCCTCATCGTCATCGACGACCAGCACGCAGCCGGTTTTCGGCAGGCTGGCGCGCTCGATCATCGAGATGAGATAGTCGCGCTCCAACGGTTTTCCGAGAAAGACGGTTGCCCCGGCATCGCGCGCCGCCGCTTCGGCGTTCATATCTGAGGCGAGCGCGACGATGGCCCGCGACTTCTGCGAACTTTCGCTATTGTGGCGGGCAATCGTTTCAATTACGCGGAGTCCATCTTCAAGCTGATCGAGATCGATGGTGACGACCGCCGGCCCTGCGAGCCGGGCGATCTCGACGCCGCGAGCGCTGTCGTCGGTTGCCGCTACCGAGTAGCCGGATTCGACCAGGTACTTCTTCATCAGGTAAAGCGATGCCGGGTCGCTATCGATTACCAGCGCCGTGCGCTCAGGGTCGGCCATTGGCGGCTCGCTGTCCGAGGCGGAAACCGCGCGGCCTTCGATCTCTAACGGCAATGTAATCGTGAATACAGAGCCTTCGCCGACGCGGCTGGCCACATTAATCTCGCCGCCGAGCAACTCAACCAGCCGGCGCGTGATGGCTAATCCCAACCCTGTGCCGCTGCGCGGGCTGTGCACCGCACGGCCCACCTGCCGGAACTCTTCGAAGATCTTCGGCAGATCCGCTTCGCTGATGCCCAATCCGGTGTCGCTGACGCTGATGCGCAGATGATCCGTATCGGTGCGCTCGGCGCGGACTGTAATTTCGCCCGACGCCGTAAATTTCAGGGCGTTCGACAGCAGATTGATGAGCGCCTGTTGCAGCTTCGTGCGGTCGGTTCTGAGCGCCGGCAACTGGTCTTCGGTTTCGATGCGCAGATGCACGGGGCGGTTCTCTTTCAACGGCTCGACGACCGCCAGGGCGCGTTCGATGATGTCGCGCACATCCGCCGGCTCGGCGTAGATCTCCATGCGCCCGGCTTCGAGCTTCGACAGATCCAGAACATTGTTGATGAGTTCGAGCAAGTTGCGGGCATTGCGCGAAACGCGCTCCAGGTTGCCGCGATGGCGCTCCTGCATTTGCAGCGAGCGGTCGTCTAAGAGCAGCGACGTAAAGCCGATGATGGCGTTCATCGGCGTGCGTAATTCATGTGACATATTCGCCAACAATCGGGCGCGCACATGGCTTTCCGAATGCAAGCGGCGATTCTGCTCGGCGAGCACGCGGTTGCGTTGTTCGAGATCGGCGCGGGCGCGCTCGCTGGCTTCGGCGCGTGTACGCAGTCTGATGGTGTTGTCTTCGAGCCGCGTGGTGAGCGACTCGAATCGCTCAAGGGCGCTTTGCAGTTCTTGATTAACCTGCGCCAGCGCGGCGTTCTCCTGCTCAAGATCGAGCGAGCGCGCATTGAGCCGGGCGATCTCGGTTTCGTGTTCTGAGGAACGTGTGCGCAGCCGTTCGATCTGCGATTCGAGTTCAGCGGCGCGCGGTCTGAGTTGCACGGCTTCCAGGGCAAACTCGGTGGCGCGGGTTTCGAGCGCGGCGTGTGAATCGTTGAGCGCCGCATGTTGCTGTTGCAGCCTGGCGAGCGCCTCTCGGTGTGCGCTCGCTTCCTGCACCTGCTCACTGAAGGCGGCGTTCGCTTGTTGCAATTCCTGTATGCGGTCGCGGGCTTCGGCGCGTTCTTTTTCGAGTTGCTCGGTGAGCCCTTCGACGCGCATGTCAAGGCCGGCGGCGCGGGCTTCGGCCAGCGCCTGCTTGTCTGCCAACTCGTCGGCGAGCCGGGCAAGCCGCGTATTCTCTTTGTGAAGATCATCACTAAAGTGCGATTGATCGGCGCGCAATCGTTCAAGCTCGGTTTGCAAATCGAGGCTGGCGTCGCTGGTGCGCTGGCGGTCAGCGCGCAACGGTTCAATCTCGCCTTCGAGTTCAGCGACCCGCGCTTCGAGTTGTGCGCGCTGCTGCTCGTGGCGCTCGCGGGCGTCTTCGGCGAGGCGCAGCGTGCGTTCAAGCTCAAGGATGCCGTCAGCCGTCTCCTGCTGTTCTTTGCAGACGCGCTCGTAGCGAACTGCGAGCGTCGCATATTGGTCGCGCAGTTGCACATGCTGGCTATCAACCTGCGCCGAGGCGGCAAGCTCGGCTTTAAGCTGTTCGACTTCATCGCTGCGCTGGTTGAGCTGTTGATTGAGCAGATCACGCAGCCGGTTGAAATCGGCGACGCTCGCGGCAAGCTCGGCGATACGTTCTTTGAGCTGGGCGTTTTCTTCTTCGACACTATGGCGGTCGCTGTCGCTGCGAGCGGTCAATTCGGCGGTCACCTGGCGGTCGCGCTGCTGTGCTTGTTCGAGCATCGCCGCGTGATCGCGCAGGTGCTGATTGTGCTCTTCGATTTCGGCCTGCCGGCGGGCGCTTTCCTGGTTGTCGCGCGCCAGGGTTTCGCGTTCGACCTGAAGCTGCGCCACCAGATGCGTGAGCTGTGCGACGGCGTCTTCAAGCTCGACAGCGCGTTTCTCTGCGGCTTCTTGCAGGCTGCTGACGTTGGTGTTTTCGCGGTCGAGGCGGGCGCGTAGACTGTCGCAGCGCGATTGCAATTCGGCAACCCGAATGGCGGCGACAGCGGCGGGCGCAAGCTCTTCAAGGGCGCGCAATTCATCCTGATGAAACGGGCGATGATGAAACAGGCCGATCAAGCCGACCGTGCCGTTTAAGCCGCGCAGCGGGTAGAGCGCGAAGGTATCGAGGGCGTCCCGGCGATAGCTGCGCTGCAAGCCGAAGAGTTTGTCGCCAGCGCCGCGCGGATCGCTGAAGTCGGAGACGCCGCCGCGCGCAATCATCGTCGCATTGAAGACGGCCAGGGGAATGCGCGGAAACTCTCTGGCCAGATCAGCGCCGCTGGCTGCTACCATGTGCATGCACATCTGGCGATTGCTACAGGATTCGGCCAGCGGACAGCGGTCGCAGATGTCGCCGCGTTTGACGACCCAGATTTTGCATACCGGCACGCCGCTTTCGGCTATTACCGCATCGGCGATGAGGCCGAGAGCGCTTTCCAGGCTGGAGCCGCGCCCGACTTCATCGAGAATCCGTCTGATTCTGTATTCACTGGCTTGTTGCATGTAGTCGTTCGGGTGAAGGCGATCTGTTAGTCCAACGGAGGCTGATGGTTTGCCAGTCGAGATTGTAAACTCAACGCTACCAAGCGTCAATTATCTTGTTGCAGGTATCTTGTTGCAGGCGCGGCGTCTACAAATCGATGCGGGTTCTTTGCTATGATGGCTGCCGGCAAGCGCGCCGCGCCGCCGGTGTGGGTGTGACCGGCGCAGAGTTTTCGCGGGCCGCCCAGACAGAGGGCCGGGCGATCAGAGGCCATCTAGTGCTTGTGAGCCAGGGCGCAGGCGTATACACTAATCGTGGAATGGATAAGCCGGACTTGAACGTCTATCGCAATCACTCGTGGCTAGATCGCCATTCATCGTCATCTCGCAGGTAATCGGGCGCATTCAACATTACACATTGAGAGGCGCAAAAATTCAGACTGGGTTGTTTGTCTATGCCGGAAGAAATCAAACGCAAGATTCAAGAAGAGCTTCGCCAATTGGAGGCGGAGTTGAGGACGGAGATTCCGCAAGAGTTGAAGAAAGCCGTGGCTATGGGCGATCTGTCGGAGAACGCCGAGTATGAAGCGGCGCGCAATCGTCAGGATTATGTGCGAGCGCGCATTGGCAATCTGCGCAAGCGGCTGGCGGATATTTCCATGATCGATGTGTCGCGGCTGCCGAACGACCGCGCTGCCTATGGCTCGACGCTCGTCCTCTACGACCTCGACAGCAGCGAGGAAGTGACTTTTAAACTGGTGATGGCCGAAGATTCGAACATCGCGCAGAACAAGATTTCCACCACCTCGCCGATTGGGCGCGGATTGATGGGCAAACGCGCCGGCGACGAAGTCGACATCACGACGCCCAACGGCAAACGCCGTTTCGAGGTCGTCCGTCTGATGACGATTCACGACGACGGGGGAGAATGAATTGTCGGGCCGGCCATCAGGCGATTGACCATTTCAGCGGATGGCCTGGCCGTGCAGCCGCGCCGGCGCATCTAAAGCCGGACGGCGCACGATCTTGACAATGGGCGCAAGCGTTTGACATATTGTCGCTTCGCCCGCGCGTGCCACAGGCCGAAAGTTGAGGGCCGACAGATGATCAGCGAAGCCATCGGAGCAGGCGGCAAACGAATTATTGGCGCGATGGTGCGCGGGTTGGCGCGCAGCCGTATCAATCCCAATGCCCTGACCTTCATGGGCTTGTTAATGAACATCGGTTGCGGGGTGCTTTTCGGCTACGGCATGTTTTTCAAGGCGGGATTGTTGATGATCCTTGCCAATATCTTTGACATGTTTGACGGCCAGGTAGCGCGTTTGCGCGGGCGTGTGACGCGCTTCGGAGCGTTCTTCGATTCGGTGATCGACCGGTACTCCGACATCATTGTGTTTGTCGGCATCATGGTCTTTTACGCGCGCAACACTCGTGGGCATTCGACGCTGCTGGTGGCGCTGACGGGCCTGGCGCTGGTGGGCTCGGTGATGATCAGCTATTCGCGGGCGCGCGCCGAATCGCTCGATATCGCCTGCAAGGTCGGCTTTCTCGAACGGCCAGAGCGCGTGGTGCTGTTGATCATCGGCTCGCTCACGGAAGTCGATGTGGCCAGCCCTTTCCTGCACAAGATGCCGCAGGTGCTGTGGGTGCTGGCGGTGCTGTCGCACTGGACGGTGGTGCATCGCATTTACCACACGTGGCGCGAACTGCGCGAAACCGACCGCGCCGCCGTCGAAGCGGCACAGGCAAAAATCGCCGCCGATAACCTGGTGCGGGCTGATTATTCAGTTCAGAACTGAAGTTTGAGTTCTGAGTCAGGAGACGATTTGTGAATTCAAATTTCGCGGTTCAAGCTCAGGCAACCGACAAGCTCATGCTGTGCCCGTGCTGTGGCACCGACATCGCGCTTGGGATCAAAGCGTGCGACTGCGGGGCGCGATTCGTCGGGGTGCCGCTTGATGAAACGCCGATCAAGATTCGCCGCTTCGGCCCGACCATGACCGCGCTGCTGCTACTGCTGTTGGCGATTGGCCTGACGGCCATTCTCACGAAATGGCTGACGCCGCTGGCGCTCGTGCCTGCGTGGTTGGCGCTGCGTGCCCTGCGCCTCGAAAAACGCGACCCCGCCGGTTACGGCGGACGCCGCATCGCTGCGGCAACGCTGGCGATTGCCCTTGCCGGTTGCGCCGGCATGGCGGCTTACGGCATCAGCAACATTCCGCGCGCTTTCGACAACCATCGCACCCGTCGCGATGCGGCAACCGAGGCGGTCATACATCACGTTGCCGCTATCCTCGAAGATTATAAGGCAACAACCCATTCTTATCCGAAGGACACGGCAGAGCTCAAAAAAATTCTCTCCGCAGAGTTGCCAGCCGATTACTGGGAAAAGACGATTCGTTATCAAAGTTACCCGGAAGCATTGGCTACCAGCCGGTTACGAAACGATGATTCTCGCATGCTCGGCAACGCCACCATTCAGTACAACAACTTCGAGTTGCGCTCAGCGGGTGCCGACGGCATCGAAGGCACGGACGACGACATTATCATGCGCGATGGCGTCTTCTTCACCAGCGCCGAAGTCAAAAAACTGCCATCGGTTCGCACATCGTCAGATCGTTAGTGTGTAAAGTCATCAGGCGAAATAGATCAAGCAACCTCAGCGCGGCGCGCTGAAGTGAGGATGCTGTCGGTTTCGCCTTTCAACATTTTGCGCGCACCGGCCACATCCGTTTCTCATCCGCTTTATGTTTAAGAAGTTGCTGATAGCCAATCGCGGAGAGATCGCCGTGCGTATCGCGCGCGGCTGCCGCGAGATGGGCATTTCGCCCGTCGCCGTTTACTCGGACGCCGACCGCGCCGCGCTGCACGTCCGCGTCGCCGACGAAGCCATCCACATCGGCCCGCCGCCGTCCGCCGAAAGCTACCTGTGCATTGACAAGATTATTGATGCGGCACGGCGCGTCGGCGCTGAAGCCATCCATCCGGGCTATGGCTTTCTTTCGGAGAACGCCGAATTCGCGCGCGCCGTCGAAGACGCCGGACTGGTGCTCGTCGGCCCGCCGGCTTCGGCCATGCAGTTGATGGGATCAAAGACCAGCGCGCGACAGGTCGCCCGTGCCGCCGGCGCGCCCGTCGTTCCCGGCACCACGACGCCGCTCGAATCGGTGGCTGAGGCCATCGCGACCGCCGAAGAGATCGGCTATCCGGTGATGATCAAGGCGGCCTCAGGCGGCGGCGGCAAAGGCATGCGCCTGGTGCGTTCACGCGACCAGATCAGCAGCGCTTTCGAACTGGCGCAATCGGAAGCTGCCGCCAGTTTCAAAGACCCTTCGGTTTATATCGAGAAATTCATCGAGCGCCCGCGCCACATCGAGATTCAGTTGATCGGCGACCGCTTCGGCCAGATGGTTTATCTGGGCGAGCGCGAATGCTCTTTGCAGCGGCGGCATCAAAAGGTCGTCGAAGAATGCCCGTCGCCCATCGTTGACGAAGACCTGCGCCGGCGCATGGGCGAAACGGCGGTGCGGATCGCCCGCAGCGCCGGTTATTACAATGCCGGAACGATTGAATTTCTCGTCGACCAGCAATGTAATTTCTACTTCCTTGAAATGAATACGCGCTTACAGGTCGAGCATCCGGTGACGGAACTGGTGACGGCCCGCGATCTGGTGCATGAACAGATTCGCGTCGCGGCGGGCGAAAAGTTATCTTTCTCACAAAACGACATCCGTATGTGCGGCGTCGCCATCGAGTGCCGTATTTACGCCGAAGACCCGTATAACAACTTTCTGCCGAGTCCCGGACGAATCACCAAATTGGTGACCCCAGCCGGCCCCGGCGTGCGCTACGACAGCGGCAGCTATGGCGGCTGGGAGGTGCCGATCTATTACGACCCGTTGTTGGCGAAGCTCTGCGTCTGGGCCGAGACGCGGCAGGCGGCGATTGATCGGCTGGCGCGCGTGCTTGAAGAGTACACCGTCGAAGGCATCAACACGACGGTTCCATTTTTCCGTGCGGTCGTCAAAAACGATGAATTCCGGCGCGGCGATTTTGACACCGAGTTCATTGAGCGCTTCTTGAAGGACGGCTTCGGCGCGCACGGTTTGGCCGACGACGAACCGACGCGGCGGCTCGAAGATGTCGCAGCCATCGCCGCCGTCCTGCACGCGCGGGCGAACACGAGACAACGCGAGGCGGCGACGCCGCACACAACCGAGAGCCGCTGGAAGCTCTCCGGCAGGCTCAATCAGCGACGATGAAGTACGAAGCGGAAATCAATGGCCGAGCCGTGACGGTCGAGCTTGAAGAGCGCGACGGTCACGTGACGGCACGCATAGGCGAGCGCCTTTATGAGATAGAGGTCGCCCACCCGGAAGACGGTGCCTATCTGTTGTTCATCGGTAATGAAGTTTACGAAACTAGCGTCTGGGCCGAGGAGAGCGAGCGGTTGCATATCAACCTGCGCGGGCGCAGTTTTCAGGCGAAGATCATCGACCGCAAGCAGCGGCGTGGCGCGGCAGACCACAGCCTCGAAGGTCAGCAACAACTCAGAGCGCCAATGCCGGGCAAGGTGGTGCGTATATTGTGCGTTGCCGGTGATGAAGTGACCACGGGTCAGGGCATTGTGGTTGTCGAAGCCATGAAGATGCAGAACGAAATCAAATCACCCAAAGACGGGCGCGTCAGCGAGGTTCGCGTCAGCGAAGGCGCGACGGTTACAGCCAATCAAGTGCTCGCGATTGTCGAATAGCGGTGACCGGTCGTTGAAAAATCGCCATAGCTTTCCAGGTTCAAAAGGAATTCCAATGATCGCGCGCAGCACACTTGAATACCACCGACCACCGGCTCTTATCCCATTTCGTCTGGCATCATTCGCAATTGGTGTTCGGATTCGTTGCGTCGATTTTCGAGTCTTTGGCAGAACGCGAAAAAATTCGAAAAAGCTCTGATAAATGGGCAGTGGCCAGCGCAGGCTGCCTCTGGCACACTGGTTGTAATCAACCAGCGCGATGAAAAGCAAATTGATCCTGGCCAAGCCAGGAGGGAGGACAAAGATGAAATTCAATCCGTTGAGGAGTGTAGTGAGTGGTGCTGCATTGTTGCTCGTGTTCAGCGCGCTGTTGAGCGCGTCGGCGCAGGCGCAGGACCGAGATTATCGGGATGATCGTAATGGCCAAAATGGTATTCAAGGACGTTGGTCGAAGGAGCGCGTCAGGGATTACGCCTTCAAGCTGGGGTATCATCAGGCATACTCGGAAGCGAAGGATTATGAAGCTCACGGACGCCGCATGAGCTTTAGAGATGCGCCCGGCTATCGCAACGACATTAATGGTTTTTTGGTAGCGATGGGTTATCGCGATGATTATCGCAACTCCTACCGCAGGGGTTACGAGGCAGGCTTCACAGACGCCTTCAGGGGACGCGAGCGTCGTTATGGCCGTCATGAAGTCGAAGCGGCGCTGGGTGCCAGATTGAAGGATGTTTACAACGATGACCGCTATGACCGGGATGACTGGTATAACGGGCGTCGTGATGACGACCATGATCGAGACCGCGACCGTGATCGAGATGGTCGCAATGATCGCAATGAGCTTTACCGCATTGCGCAGCAGAACGGTTACCGCGACGGCCTGCGTCAAGGCCAGGACGATGGCTCTCGCCGGCGTGGTTCCAATTACGAAAATGATCGCCGCTATCGCGACGCCTTGAGCGGCTATCGCTCAGGGCTCGGCGACCGCGATAACTATCGCCGCGCTTACCGCGAAGGCTTTCGCCAGGGCTACGAGGAAGGCTATCGTAATCGGCGCTAAGCCGTCTCAGATCGCTCGTCGGCCTTCGGCATAAAGCCGCGACGGCGTAAAAGATCAACCAGACTGAAACCAGCCGCCGGGCTCACGGCTGGTCTTGCGACAAGCCGGGCGGTGCGATCAGTTCGATTCGCACCGCCCGGCTTTACGCTTTCGGGGACGATGCCAGTTGGCGGCTTGCCCGCTTGCCGTCGCTTTCAAGGGAAGCGCCATCGCCGGTTCAAGGCTCTGCAAACGATTCCTTACCTGGCTCTCGCATGGCAGCGGCGCTCGGCGGGTGTTAAGCTGATAAGCGAAAGCGAGAACCCTCATGACACGGCAAGACAACACGAATCAATTAAATCTGCACTACACGATTTTTTGCGAGGATGTGCGGCTGGAAGTCGGCCAGAAACTCAGCTTGATTGGCGTCTTTTATGCCATACAGGTGCCGCAACTGCCCATCAATGTTTTGAAGATGGTCATTCTCAATCACTGGTCGGGGGACGGGCAGTATCTCTCAGAAGTCCGCATCTTGACGCCTGACCGCACACAGCCGGTCGCTGTCTCACAGCCCACGGCATTCGAGATTCCGCAGGGTGGCTATGCCGACAACGTCACCATGTTCGCTAACGTCACCTTCCCGGTCGCCGGCAACTACGTCGTGCAGACGCTCATCAACTCGACGCTGTTCGCTGAGCAGGCGCTCACGATTATGGATGCGAACCAGTCGCCGCCCGTCAGTTCCGAGACGATTCAATAATCGACATTGACCCGCAACTACAGGCAAGCTAGGCTGTCAGCAAAGCCGCGAAAGATGGAAGCCTGCGGTGACGTTGGATGATTCGCGCCGCGCGCTAAAGACGTATTCGGCGGCTCACCCAGAAGGATGCAAAAGGAACAGCTTCTCAGTCTGCTCGATCCTGGGGCACGCGATGCCTTCGAGCGCGCCCGCCATCTCGCGCTGGCGCGCGGCGGCGTGTTATCACCGTTGCATCTGTTGGTCGCGCTGCTCACCAGCGCGCCGTCTTTGCAGACTCGTTCGGCGAGCCTGCTCATGCCGGCTTCGGAAGCCTTGCTCAAACGCTTTCCACTTGCCGGCGAATCGCTGACGGTAACCAAAGATACACAGACGGTCATCTTCGCCGCCGGCGAGATGGCGCGCGCCGAAGGCCACGACTTTGCCACGCCTGAACATCTGTTGCGCGCCGCGCTCGCCAGCCCGCTGGTTCGTGAGTCGCTCGGCGAGGCAGCGCAAAACGATGATTCACCGGCCACAGACGATCAAGCCCGGTCGCCTCTACACGGTGGAGCGCCAGCCGTCGATCCGCCATCGAAGACGACGCCGTCTGCCGCCGCCGAACAGGCAATGCCCGCCACGCCAACGCCGTCTCCGAAACCGCGCCCGCTGACCGGCTCGCTCAAGGATTACTGCGCCGATCTCGCCGAAGAGGCTGCGGAATCTTCATTACATCCGTTCGTCGGGCGCGAGCGCGAATTGACTGCCGTGCTGGAAACCCTCTGCCGCAAGCTCAAGAACAATCCGCTGCTCATCGGCAAGCCGGGCGTCGGCAAGAGCGCGCTGGTCGCGGCAGTCGCAAGCCGCTTGTCGGCGGGCAAGGTGCCGGCACGCTTGCGCGGCAAGCGCATTCTCGAAGTCTCGCGTCTGTGTTTGCTGGCCGACGCCAAGTATGCCGGCGAGATTGAAGAGCGCTTGAAACAATTGCTCGAAGACGTGAAGCGAGCAGGCGACGTGATTCTTTTCTTCGACGAGATTCACACGTTATTGAGCGCCGGCGGCGCGAGCGGCACGGGCGACGTTGCCAACCTGTTGAAGTCTTCGCTCTCGAAAGGCGAGATCACTTGCATCGGCGCGACGACATTGGCTGAGTATTACAAGTACATCGCCCGCGACGAGGCGTTGGCCCGCCGCTTTAGCAACATCACAATCGAAGAGCCTTCGCTTGAGGAAACGCGGCGCATTCTGCTGGAGTCGCGCGGCTCGTTCGAAGCCTATCACGATGTGCAGATCGAGGATGACATTATCGCGCTCATCGTCGATCAGGCCGAACGCTTTCTCTACACGCGCAGCTTTCCCGATAAAGCATTCGATCTGCTCGACAAGGCAGCGGCCAAAACCTCGTTTGCCGGTCACGAGCGCGTCACCCGCGAAGCCCTCACGGAAACCTTATCGGAGATGACCGGCCTGCCGCTTGAAATCATGGACGAAGACCCGGCTCAGCGGCTCGAACGGCTCGAAGAGTTTTTGCTGTCAGCCGTGCCCGGCCAGGCGCGCGCCGCCCGCGATGTGGCGCGCGTCGTGCGTATTGCCAAGCTCGGCCTTGAGTTGAAGCCGGAGCGACCCGACGGCGTCTTTCTCTTCGTCGGCCCGGAAGGCGTCGGCAAGCATGAGACGGCCACGGCGCTCGCCAAGTTTTTGTATGGTTCATCACAAAAAATTACAACCTTCGATCTCAGCCAGTATGCCGAGCAGCACTCGATTTCGCGGCTCATCGGCGCGGAGCCGGGTTATACAGGTCACGGCGAGCGCGGCTTGTTGGCGAAGGCGGCGGAAGATAACCCGCATTCCGTGCTCTATTTTCGCAACGTCGATCTGGCGCATCCGCTCGTCCAGCAGTTTCTCGGCGAAGCCTTCGAGCACGGGCGCTTCACCGACACGACAGGCACGAACCTGGCGCTGTCGAACATGACGGTCGTGATGTCGCGCTCGCAAATCAGCGAACATCACAAGACCGCGCCGCTCGGCTTTCGCCCGAACGGCGAAAGCGGCGAGGCGCGCGTAACCGGCAACCTGCGGGCGACAACCGGCGGCTTGCATCTCAGAGAACGCAGTTTTGGCCTGACGGATGCGCTGGCAGCGACGGTCGATGAGGTGATCGAATTTCAGGTGCTCGACCGTGAGGCGACCGAAAAGATTATCAGCGAGCGGCTCGAAGCCTTGCGGGCGCGGCTCGAAGCGACCCAGCCGGTGCGCGTCGAACTGGACGCCGGGCTTGGGGCGTTTTTCAGCGAGCGGCTGGCTGCCGAACGCAAGAGCCTGGCGCAATTGGAACGAATATTACAAGAGACCATCATCATTCCATTCTCACATCTCCACCTGGACAGGCACAGCGGCCGCCTGCAAGTAAGCATTCGCGTCGCCGGCCAGTCGGTGCAGGTCGTCCGCGTCGATGGCGATACGATTACGGCATGAGCTAACCGAAGGCAGCCGGTTGACGCCGCGATGACGGAAGCTCATCCTAAGGTCACTCAGGTCGTCGGCTGGGGCTACGGTTTCGGCTTATGGAATTCAAAAGCGAAGCGCACAAGCAAGCCTATGATAAGGCCCGCGACTACCTGCACGCGCTGTTCGGCGAAGTGAATGTCACACAGATGAGCGACACCTTCGCGTTGCAGGAAGGCTCGACCTTCGTCTACGTGCGGACCTTCCCGATAGGCGATAAGAAAGCCGGCGTCGAGGTCTTTTCATACGTCGTCATCGATGTGACGATCACTGAAGAGTTGATGCGTTATCTGCTGACTTACAATCTGCGCCTGATGTTCGGCGGCTTCGGGTTGTCGATTGACGAAGGCGGCAAGGGAGCAATTGTATTGACGCATACAATTCTGGGCGACGGCATGGATCGCTCGGAGCTTTACGCTTCGGTGTCGGCCATCGCGCGGGTCGCCGACGATCTTGATGATCAGATCGTCGCCACCTTCGGCGGCAAGACGGCGCTCGACAAGATGACGGCGGTCAAGCACGCGCCGGTTGAATACTGGGAGTAGGGGTCGGGGGGCAGGGGCCGGGGGCCGGTTTCGTAATCTCAGATTGCAGATTTGAGAATTTACAAAGGGCTTCCAGATTAAAGAATTGAAATCTCACAACCGGCCCCCGGCCCTTGACCCCCGACCCCCGATTTATCATTATGCTCAAGGTCGGACTCACAGGCAGCATCGCGGTTGGCAAGAGCTTCGTCGTGTCCGTGTTTGCGGAATTAGGCTGCGTCGTCTTCGATGCGGACAAGGTGGCGCATTCGGTGATGGAGCCGGGCCGCGCCGCCTACTTAGACCTCGTGAAAGAATTTGGCGACGGCATTCTTGGAGCGGATAGTAAGATAGATCGCATGAAGCTTGGGCCGATCATTTTTGCTGATGCCGAGCGGCGGCGGCGATTGAATGAGATCGTCCACCCGCACGTCATCGAGGAACAGAACCGCTTGCTCAAAGAAGCCGAAGCGCGCCAGCCCCAAGGCATCAGTATTATTGATGCGGCGCTGATGATCGAATCCGGCGGCTACAAGCGATTCGATAAATTGATCGTCGTTTATTGTGACCGCGAAACGCAGATCGCGCGGTTGATGAAGCGCAATCAACTGACCCGCGAAGATGCTGAACGCCGCATCGAAGCGCAGATGTCTTCCGAAGAAAAGCGCCGCTATGCCGATTACGAGATCGATACTTCAGGAGCCTTCGAGGAAACCCGCCAGCGTGTCCGGGCGATTTACCGGCAATTGATCAGCGACCAGCAGGCAAATTTCCAGCCCGATCCATCGAATCATTGACAGGCTTTAGATCGTTTCCATCAAGCGCGCCAGCAGAGCCGCGCGGCGCGCGATGTCATCGATGAGGATATGCTCGTGTTCGGCGTGCGCCCCTGCGCCGTCTACGCCGAGGCCGTCGAGCACCGGCACGCCCAGCGCCGCAATGAAGTTGCCGTCCGAACCGCCGCCCACCGCGCCTTCGCGCAGGTCATAACCGATTTCGCCGGCCAGTTCGCGGGCCTGCGCAAACAGCGCGGCGATTTCCGGTGTGCGCACGAGCGGCGGGCGATTGATGCCGCCGCGCACTTCGAGCCGCGCGCCGTCGAGCACTGGTGTGAGTCGTTGCATGGCTTGCTCGATGCGTTCGCCTTCTGCAATGTTGGCAAAGCGCATATCGATGGCCGCGTGCGCTTCGGCGGCGATGACATTTGACAGCACGCCGCCGCGCACGACGCCAACGTTGAGAGTCGTGCCGTGGGCGTAATCCACAAGGCGGTTGATGGCGAGAACCTGATGCGCCATTTCTGTAATGGCGCTTACACCGGCGCGCGGGTCGTTGCCCGCATGAGCAGGCTTGCCGCGCACGATGAGTTCAAATTCGCCGACGCCTTTGCGCGCCGTCTTCACCGCGCCGCCCGGAATTGGCGGCTCAAGCACCAGCGCCGCATGCGCCCGGCGAGCCTCGTCTTCAATGAACGGGCGCGAGAAGTGGCTGCCGGTCTCCTCGTCGCAGGTCATCAGCATACAGATCCGCCGGCGTGTCGTGCGGCCAAGCTCTTTGAGGGCTCGCAGCGCAAATGTAGCGATGCTTACACCGGCTTTCATGTCGAAGATGCCGGGCCCGTAAGCGCGCCCTTCGGTGATGCGGAACGGTCGCGCCGCCAGTGTTCCCGCAGGCCATACGGTGTCGAGGTGGCCGACGATCATCAGTTGTTTGTCCGATTCTGCCTGGCCGTCCGTGAAATCGAAGTGCGCGCGAACGCTTGCACCGAAATCTGCATCAGCGAGCAACTCCACCGCCGCGCCAAGCTCGCTTAGCTTTTCGCCGAAGTTTTCGGCGATGCGCGCCGTGGCCGCCGCCTCGCGCGACATGGATTCCTGCTCGACGAGCCAGCGAATGAAGTCGAGTATCTCGGTCTGTTGTGATTGAAAATAAGCTTGTAAGCGGTTGCCGTCTTGTGCCATCACCACAGTTTTAGCAGAGCCGCGCAGCCCGCGCCAGTCATTGATTGGCGGCGCATTAGCGCTCATCGCGCGGCCTTGACCTTTCTATGCAGCGTGCGATACTCACAGATTGAACCGGCACGCCAACCTGTCTTGCTCACAGAAGCGGTCGAGCATGCAGGAGGATTCGTGGTGTCGGTTGCGCCTTTGTGGCGAATGTTTGGAATGACAACGGTGCAGGAATTTAGGGAAACATCCAGGCAGCCCGGCGTTTGATATTCCGAAGTGAACGCTTCGTATGGAGATAGGCTATTGATGAGATTAGTAATGCGGCTCACACTTGTCCTTGCCTTGTTGCTCGCGGTGGTTGCGTCTCCTTTCGCGCAGGAAAAGCCATCGGCGGCGGCGCTGTCAAAAGAGGTTTGTGTGACCTTCGATGATCTGCCGCTGAACGGCCCCGACATCGACTTGCAGCGGCTGCGCGCCATGACCGTGAAGCTGTTATCGGTCATCAAGGCCAACCATGTTCCGGCGGTCGCTTTCGTCAACGAGCGCAAGCTCTACCGCCTGGGCGAAATGGATGCGCGCGTAGCGATTCTCAAGCTATGGCTTGATGCCGGAATTGAGCTTGGCAATCACACCTATTCGCATCCGTCGCTGCAAACGACGCCGCTCGCCGCCTTTGAAGAAGACGTTGTGCGCGGCGAAACCGTCACGCGAATGCTGCTTGAGCAGAAGGGTATGAAGCTGCGCTATTTTCGCCACCCGTTTCTGCGCACAGGGCCGACGCTTGAGGCGCGCGCCGCCTTTGAGAAGTTCCTTACAGAACGCGGCTACACCGTCGCGCCGGTGACGTTCGATGATGCCGATTACATGTTCAACACGATTTACGTCAAAGCCAGAGAGCGTAACGACCGGGCGATGATCGAGCGCGTAGGCTCTGCCTACCTTGAGCACCTGCGAACGATGATCGACTTCTTTGAGAAACTCTCTTTGGAAGTCGTCGGCTCGCCCATACGTCATGTACTGCTGCTGCACGCCAACGAATTGAACGCCGATTACTTCGACGCCGTCGCCCGCATGTTCAGTGATCGCAGTTACACTTTCGTCACACTGGAGCGGGCGCTCGCAGACCCGGCCTACCGCCTGCCCGATAACTACGCCGGCCCTTGGGGCATGTCGTGGCTACATCGCTGGGCCTTTAGCAAAGGCATGAAGCAGACGTTGAAACAAGAACCCGATCCGCCGGAGTTCATTCAAAAACTCTTCAACGAAGCGACGGCCAATAGATGAATCATCGCGCGCACGGCTGCCGCGCAAGCCGCAGAAGTGCAGCCCGACAAGCCATCGTCTTCATCGATTGATCAAGCAGCGGCAGCCTTTGTGCGGTGCTTGTCGCGCCGCTTTCTCGCAACTTTTATGGCGTGTTTCCAGTATGAAGAATCGGTGTGCTCGCAATTCCTTCGCCTTTTCAATCTTTGATCGGAGATGCCTTCGGATGAAACGAATATTCGCTATCGTTCTTGCAATGCTGGCGCTGGCGCTGCCTGGCCCTGCGCAGGTCGCTAATCAAGCCAATCAAAACGCGGCCACGACAAAGTTCACACCGGAGCAGTTGCGCGAAGATTTTCAAATCGCTCGCCGCGCGCTTGAAGAAGGCCACAGCGGCATCTATCGCTACACGCCCAAGCCGCAGCTTGATCACACGTTCGACGCGGCGGTGAGCGCGCTCGATCACCCGATGGATATTTATGAATTTGTGCGCGTCCTCGCCCCCGCCATCGCCGCGATCAAGTGCGGGCATACCGGATTGAGCTTGCCCGAAGCCTTGCGCAAAGAGATCAACACACAAGCTCGGCTTTTGCCGTTGAACGTCAAGGTGATCAACAAGCGCGCCTATGTCTTCCGCGATCTGTCGAGCGCCGATCACCGTCTCGCAGGTCTTGAGATTCGCGCCGTCAACAACCAGTCGGCAGCGAAGATCATCGCGACTATGTTGGCAGCGGCTTCGGGCGACGGTGATGTGGAAACCTCGCGGCAAGTACGCATCAGCGGCCTGCGCTTCGGCGTCTTGCTGTATACGCTCATCGGCGCGCAGAGTCCTTACGATCTGGTCGTGTATAACGCGAAGACCAGGCGCGAAGAGAAAGCCCATCTTGACGGTGTCGACATACCAAAGTTGCAGAAGACGGCGAAAGCGGCTTATCCGCAGGATGAAGACTCGGCGCGCGCCGGCGAGTTTCATTACATTGATGATGGCCGCATCGCTGTGATGAAGATCAACGGCTTCGGCGGCTACGTTGACGCCGAGAAGAAGAAAAACCTGAAGACGTTTTACCAGGAATCATTCGAAGAGATGCAAGCGAAAGGCACGCGGGCGCTGCTGATCGATCTGCGCGATAACGGCGGCGGGCAGGATGAACTGGGCAAGCTGCTGTTGTCTTACCTGATCAACGAGCCGTTCAAGTATTACGACGACCTTCTCATCAACAACGATCACTTCGACTTTATGAAGTACGCTGGCCGCGCCGATTTCAAACTCAACGACAAGCAGGCCGAGCGCGGCGCGGACGGCAAGTTCCATGCGACCAGCCATCCGAACTGGGGCATCAATCAGCCGAGCAAGCCGACCTTCACCGGCAAGGTTTACATTCTCATCAACGGCGGCAGCTTCTCGACGACTTCGGAGTTTCTGTCGCAGGCGCACTTTCACAAGCGCGCCGCGTTCATCGGCGAAGAATCGGGCGGCGGCTATTACGGCAATAGTTCGGGGATGATGCCGGCGGTCGTGCTGCCGAACACGAAGATCACGGTACGCGTGCCGCTAGTGACTTACTACATGGCGGTAAGCGGTTACAAAGCCGCCGCGCACGGCGTCGTGCCGGATTATCCGGTCAATCACACGATAGACGATTTCATCGCAGGCCGTGACAAAGATATGGAATTCGCATTACAACTTGCGAGGAAGCCATGAATCGCATCTGATATTCTCGCCCGCCATTATGTGCTAATCTGCCAAACGGCCTGGAGGGTATCAGCGAATGAGCAAGACACCTGGAAAGATTTCCACCGCCTTTGGCAGGGGAGGCATCGGCGCGCTGATCGGCATAATTGTCGGCGGTTGCGCCGCCGCCTTGTTAGCCTTGTTCATAGCGGGTTCGGGCGCGCTCCACTGGTATAAAGCGCAGCCGCCGGATTGGTATATCGTTACCGGGTTCTGCGCGATTGTCTATGTCCTGGTTGTCGTCTGCATCGTCGCAGTGATCGGAGCAGTAGTCTGCGGCCTCGTAGCCGGGTTGGCATCCGCGCTGTTTTCCGGCGTCCGGCTCGCAAACAAAAAATGACCGACTGCTTCATAACTCCATAGACTTGCTCACCACATCGAACGCCACATACCTGCACAGCATAAGAAAGCGCGACGCGCTGACGCGGTCGGCGCTCGCGTTGACAGCCGCGCCGCCGCTCGCCTATCGTTAAAAGCTTATTTCATGAGGCAAATCTTATCTGTGAGGAAGAGGATCAATGGAAACTATACCAGCACATGGCGGGCGGCTCATCAATCGTGAGCTTGCGGGCGTCGAGCGCGAAACCTTGCTCGAACGAGTCGCCGCCATGCCGCGTCTGACCTTGAGGGCGCGCGAAATCTCCGACCTTGAAATGATCGCCAACGGTGCCTTCAGCCCGCTACAAGGCTTCATGTGTGAAGACGATTACATTGCCGTGCGCGGCAACAAGCATCTCGCATCGGGCCTGCCGTGGACGATCCCCATCACCCTTTCGGCAAGCGACGATTTCGCCGCGACCATCACCGAAGGCCAGGACGTTGCGCTCTATGCAAGCGGGGATCACCTGCTCGGCGTGCTGCACCTCGAACAAAAATACCGCTACGACAAGCAGCGCGAAGCCGAGCGCGTTTATCTGACGACGGAAGCCGCGCACCCCGGCGTGGCGGCGCTCTACGAGCAGGGCGACTGGCTGTTGGGCGGCAGGATCAGCCTGCTCAATCGCCCGCGCAATTCGCCGTTCCCCGCCTATCGCCTCGACCCTGAGCAGACGCGCGAGGCGTTCAAGAAGAAAGGCTGGCGTCGCGTCGTTGCTTTTCAAACCCGCAACCCGATTCATCGCGCCCACGAATACATCATCAAGTGCGCGCTCGAAATCGTCGACGGCTTGTTGCTGCACCCGCTGGTCGGCGAAACCAAGTCGGACGACATTCCGGCGGACGTGCGTATGAGTTGTTACGAAGCGATGTTGGAGCATTACTTCCCGCGCACGCGGACGATGCTGGCGGTCAACCCGGCGGCCATGCGTTACGCGGGCCCGCGCGAAGCCGTCTTTCACGCCATCATTCGCAAGAACTACGGCTGCACGCATTTCATCGTCGGGCGCGATCACGCCGGCGTCGGCAACTATTACGGCACCTATGATGCACATTACATTTTCAACGAGTTCGATGCCGAAGCGTTAGCCATCACGCCGATGTTCTTCGACCATTCATTCTACTGCCGCCGCTGCGATGCGATGGCCTCGAACAAGACCTGTCCGCACGATTCTTCCGAACACGTGACGCTATCGGGCACCAAGGTACGCGAACTGCTCGCGGCGGGCGAGATGCCGCCGCGCGAGTTCTCGCGCCCCGAAGTGGCGCGGATTCTCATCGAAGCAATGAAGAAATAAGGGCCGGGGATCGGGGGCCAGGGGCCAGCCGCTGATCCCCAAAACATCTGAAGCGGCGCGAAGGGCGAATGTTTTGTTCTCCATCCCAACCCCCGGCCCCCGGCCTCCGGCCCCAAATCCTACCTATTTATTGCCAGTGCATAATCTCTAGAGTATAATCCCGGTGCCGCTAGAACTTGCCTGCGGGGCAAGGAGAGCTGTTGGAGGCCCAGCCTTATGATCAGGTGCAACAACTGTGGGACGAACAACATTGACGGAAGCGACTACTGCGATGAGTGCGGCATGAAGCTGGACCTGGTTCCGCAGTCGCGCGGACGGCAATCGTTCTTCCAGCCGCCGAGCGCCGTCGAAAACGAACCGCCGCCGCCGCCAAGTACCAGTGAAGGGCCGCCCATCGCGCCGCCGTCGTTTACGACTTCAACGAGTATTCCCAAACCGGCAATGCCGGCGCGCGAGCGCCGCAACGAGCCGCGCCGCGCCGAACCGCCGGCGGCGGCGGCACCGCCGCCCGGCAATAACTCGAACCGGCGTCCGAACGCCACCGATGAACGTCAAGCCTATTCGCCGCCCGCGCCTGAGCCGCCGCGCCCTGGTAGTCAAACTTACGCGCTGTTATCGCGTGGCCGCACCGACGAGATGTTGCCTGATGGCGGGGACTCGGCGCTGATGGATAACCCGCGCGTCACGGCGCGGCTGGTCGTCGAGCGTGGCGGGCGGGTCGGGCGCGAGTTTGCAATCACCGGCATCGAAACCAACATTGGCCGATGGGACGCCGACAGCGGCATCTTTCCCGATATTGATCTTGACGAGGACGACCCGGAAGCGAAAATCTCGCGCCGCCATGCACGCATCATCAATCACAACGGGCAATACTTTATCGAAGACCTCGGCTCGACCAACGGCACGTTTGTGAATCGCGGACGGCGACTGCTTCCCGGTAAGCGACAGGTGTTACAGAACGGCGACGAGATCATCGTCGGCAAAACATTTTTGAAGTTTCAAGTACTCCGATGACGGTTTCCAGTTCCTGGTTTCTGGTTTCTGGTTTGCGCGCTGGCGGTAACAAACGCATTCGACGCAGCCAACCAGAAATCAGAAACCAGGAGCTAGAAACCAAAAACCAGTTGTATGTTTTGCCCTGAATGCGGCAGCAAGGTTCAAGCGGAACAGTCCAATTGTAGTGTGTGCGGCGCTCGGCAGGATTCGACGCCGCTTGCGCCAAAGGCGATCATTCTCGAAGCCCGCAGCGGACGCAGTGACGACATGCCTGATTCCAAAAAACCTAAACAGGCGCCAACGCACCAGCTAGAACCTGGCACGCTGCTGCTCGACCGTTACCTCATCGTGCAGCGCGTCGGCGGCGGCGGCATGGGCTCGGTCTATCAGGCGAAAGACAAACGCCTGGCTGACCGGCTCTGCGCCGTTAAGGAGATGATCGAGCTATTCGCCGATCAGAGCCAGCGCACCAAAGCCGTCGAAGATTTCAAGCGCGAAGCCGAAGTGTTGGCGCAACTCGATCACCCGTCGATCCCGACGGTCTTCGATTACTTCATCGAAGGCGGGCGTTATTATCTGGTGATGCGCTGGATCGGCGGCGGCGACCTGGCCGAGCAGATGCGCGTGCGCGGCGGCATCGTCGAAGAAGCCGCAGTGACCAAGTGGGCGATTCAGATTTCTGATGTGCTTCACTATATCCACACGCAGAAGCCGCCCATCATCTACCGCGATTTGAAGCCTGCCAATCTCATGCTCGATGACAAATCGAGCCGCGTCATGCTCGTCGATTTCGGCATTGCGCGCATCGTCCGGCCTACGGAAAAAGGCGTCACCGCCATCGGCACGATGGGCTACGCGCCGCCTGAACTGTTTGCCGGCAAGGTCGAGCCGCGCTCGGACATCTACAGTCTGGGGGCGACCATGTTTCATATGCTGACGGGATCGGATCCGCAGGACAACCCGCTGCTGATTTTCGACTTCAGCAAGAACCCGCGCCCGCGCCAGATCAATCCGAACATCTCGGCGGAGATGGAAAATATTCTCATGCGCTCGGTGGCGCACAAGCCCGAAGATCGGCACGCCTCGGCGCTCGACTTCATGCGTACCCTCGAAGAACACAGCACGCGCCTGGACAGCCGCCCGCGAGCGGAGCAGCAGCGTCTGTCGAATAACTACGCGCGCCCATCAAATCCGGCGGTCGCCGCGCCGCCACGCATCGAGCGCGAATCGAAGCCGAGTTATTCAGCGCCGTCGGCCTCTTCATCGGGCGGCACGGCATCGGCAACCGGCCAGGATTGGGTCTTCTGCGGTCACTGCGGCGAGAAGATCGGCGCTGAAGATGTTTACTGCGCGCATTGCGGCAATCGCCAGCCGGCGGCGGATGCGGCGGCCAGCGGCAGCACCGGCGCGACCGCCGAGCCGCGCGTCACCGCTCAACTGGTGGTCGTCAGCACAAGCGACATGGTGAAACCGGTTTCATTTTCAATCAACAAAGAGAGCGTGCTGATCGGACGCACAGATCCGCACACCGGCATCTTTCCTGAAATCGACCTCACGATGCATGACCCCGAAACCAAAGTGTCGCGCCGCCACGCGCGCATCTACCGGCAGGGCGAGCAGTTTCTGATTGAAGATCTGGGATCGGTGAACGGCACTATCGTCAACTCGCTCAGCGGCGGCTCGATTCGGCTCAACGTCAAGTCCCCGCGCGTGCTCTCGCCGGAAGACGAACTGCGGCTCGGCGGAACCGTTTTGAAATTCACGGTCAGCTAGGGTAATTTAATCAGTGGCCAGTAGTCAGTGGCCAGTGGTCAGGCGGCTGCAACCATGCAACTGACCAGTGGCAACTGACCACTGGCCACTGATTACTGTCTTATGCAGAAATTCTGTCCATACTGCGGCAAACCGTTAAGCCCGAGGTCGAAGTTTTGCCCTTCATGCGGCAAGGCGACGCCCGCCCGCCAACAGCCCGCAGCAGTCGCCGTTGATGAGCGCGCCGCTTCACCTGGCAGCCCGCCGCCCGCGCCGCCGTTGGCTGAGCGCCAGCGTCCGCGCCCCGTCGTCGCCCGGTCAGTCGGCCCTGCGGCAGAGGGTCAGCGCCGGCGGTTCGCGCCGCCTACTTATGCCTTCATCGGGGCGCTCGAAAGCGCTGGTTTCGGCTTGCGCTACGGCGCTTGGATGTTCGATTTTCTGATTACGCTGATTGCCATCATGGTCTTCACCTTCATCGTTACAGCGGTGAGCAAGCAATCGGTCGTCGGCTCGAACCGGGATTTATTTCTTGTAGCCGGGCTTACATTGCTGTTATTTCTTTTGAACTTCGTCGTGCTCGCCGGGACCACCGGGCAGACGGCGGGCATGCGCATTCTCGGCATCTACATCGTGCGCGAAAGCGGTAAGCCATTCACCATCAAACACGCGGCGGTGCGCCATCTGCTCGGCTATCCGCTATCGATGGCGGGCTTCTTTCTTGGCTTTCTCTGGATGCTCTGGGATCCGCGCCAGCAAGGCTGGCACGATAAGCTCGCGCGCACGATTGTCGTCATGTCAAAGTAGAACCATTTTGGATTTTAGATTTTGGATTTTGGATTGATGGGCGCACGAACATCAATCTGCAATCTAAAATCCAAAATCCAAAATCTAAAATCTAAAATTGAGTATGTCAACGTTTATCATTCGCCCCAAAGATTACGAAGCCTCAACGATCAAGATGGATCGCATGAAGCTGACGATTGGCCGTTCGTCGCGCAACGACATCTGCATCGGCGATCCGTTCGCCTCGCGTCTGCATGCCGAGTTGCGCCGCGAAGGCGATCATGTGCTGCTGGTCGATAACGGCAGCGCCAACGGCACCTACCTCAACGGCCAGCGCGTCAGCGGCACGATACGTCTAGAGCCGGGCGACTTGATTCGCATCGGCGAGACGGAAATCGAATACAAGTCCGAAGAACAAGAGATGATGTCGGGTGCCACCGTCTTCTTGTCCGGCCCGGTTGGCGCGCTGCCTGCGGACACCATCACTTCGCCCATCGCCTCGCGCTCGACCAGCGATTTGCTCTCTTCGATCAAGTCGGGACAGATCGCTGAAGATATACGCCCGCGCGCCAATCTACGCACGCAGATGACGCCCGAAGCGGCTACACAGGGGCGCGACCTGCTGAGCATCGTTTCGCAGGTCGGCATCGCCTTGCTGCCGCGCACCACGCTTGAAGACACCTTGAAGATGACGGTTGATCTGGTCTTTCAAGCCATTCCGGCAGAGCGCGGGTTTCTGTTTTTAAAGGAAGACAACGATATCGTCTGCAAGATCGCTCGCGGCGCGCACGCCGGCGCATTGCCGTCAGCGTCGCAGGTACAGATCAGCCGCTCAATCACCAGCAAAGTCATTGGCGAAGGGGCATCGGTGCTGACCTCGGATGCCATGCACGATCCGCGCTTTCAGGCGCAACAGTCGGTGGTGCTCTCGCAGATACGTTCCGTTATGGCCGTGCCGCTAGCTTCGGGCGAAGAGATCTTCGGCATGATCTATGTCGATAACCCCTTCCACAACCGTTTCCGCGAAGAAGACCTCAAGGTGCTGACGACCATCGCTTCCGTCGCGTCGATCAAGATCGAACACGAACGCTTGCTCGAAGAGCGCCTGGAGAAGCGGCGCATGGAAGAAGAGTTGAAGGTGGCCTCCGAGATTCAGATGCGCTTGCAGCCGGTGGCACCGCCGAAGATCGACGGCTGGGACATGACCGGCGTGTCGTTCCCTTGCCGTGAGATTGGTGGTGATTATTACGATTTCATCCAGTGCAAGAACGATCCGTGTCTGACGGTTGCGGTCGGCGATGTGTCGGGCAAAGGCACGGGCGCGGCGCTGCTGATGTCATCACTGCACGCGGCGGTGCGAGCGCAGGCGCAGACGCGGCGCTCAATCAGCGAAGTGATGGGCGAGATCAACGAGTACATCTTTGAAAACTCGCCCTCGAATAAATTTCTGACGCTGTTTTACGGCCAACTCAATCCGCTGACCGGCGAGTTGAAGTATTCCAACGGCGGCCACAATCCGCCGATGCTGCTGCGCACCGCCGGCGAAGTGCTGCGCCTGGACAAAGGCGGGCTGCCGATAGGCATGATGAAAGCGATGCCGTATCAAGAGGCCTCGGTCTTTTTTAATACCGGCGATGTGCTGGTGATCTACAGCGACGGCATCACCGAATCGGTGAATGAAAAAGATGAAGAGTTCGAAGAAGAACGCTTGATCGAAGTCGTGCGCCATAACCTGAACCGCTCAGCCTCAGGCATACGCGACCGCATTGACGAGGCTTTATCGCGCTTCGTCGGCACCATGGCTCCGGTCGACGATATGACGCTGATGATCATCAAGCGCAACGCTTGATGATCGCGCAAACGTGATTCATTTCGTCCGGCATTTTAGCTCGCCGCGACCGGAGCCGTGTTGGTGAACTCAATGCACTTCGGGTCGCGCGGGCCGCGATCAACGAACTCCGCTCCATCCATCAAGGCGCGATGATCGGGCGGTAGCCCCTGGTCGATCATCGCCGTGAAATACTCATCAATCTGCTTGAAGATGTCGCCTACGGTCTGCGAATGAAAGACGCGCTCGCGCAGTCGCGCGCCGCCCGCCAGCCCGTGCGTGAAGTAGCCGCACATCTGTTTGAGCTTGCCGCCCAGCGCCCGCTCGTGCAATTCATCTTTAAGTAATTCATAATACCGATGCAGCACATGCTGCTTTTCGGCAAGCGACGGTTGATGCGGCGGCTCATTGCGCATCATCTCGGCGGTTTGCCGGAAGATCCACGGATTGGCAATCGCGCCGCGTCCGATCATCACGGCATCGACGCCGCTTTCGTCTAAGCGCGCCATCGCTTGTTCTGCCGTCACCACGTCGCCGCAGCCGACAACCGGAATCGAGACGGCGCGCTTGACCGCCGTGATGATCTCCCAGTTGGCGCGACCGCTGTACCCCTGAGTGCGCGTGCGCCCGTGAATCGCCAACATCTCGCCGCCGCAGTCTTCGACCAGACGCGCCACCTCGACCGCATTGACCGAGGCGTCGTCCCAGCCTGTGCGAATCTTCATGGTCAAAGGAATCGTCACGGCGCGGCGCACGCGGCGCAGAATCTTTTCAAGCTGCGGCAGGTCGCGCAGCAACGACGAGCCGCCGCCGCCGTTGGTGACTTTTCGAGCAGGGCAACCGCAGTTGATGTCAACCAGATCAGCGCCGCTCTCCTCGATGATTTCGGCAGCCATCGCCATGCGCTCTTCGTCGTGGCCGAAGATTTGAATTGATAGTGGCCGCTCTTCGGGCAGAAACTTCATCATGCGATGCGTCCGCATGTTGCCGCGCGTCAGCCCTTCGACCGAAATGAACTCGGTGACAATCAATCCGACGCCGCCGAGTTCTTTAATCAAACGGCGAAACGACGAATCCGTGACGCCGGCCATCGGCGCGAGCACCAGGTTCGGTTTGATCTCGAGCTTACCTATTTGGAACTTTCCCATAGCATTCATAAGCAAAAAGTTTAGCACAAATTCATAGATGAACACCGCGAGTAAAAATGATGCGGGATGAGTGATGAATGAAAAACCAGCGGGCAATTTTTCGAACTCATCATTCATCCTGCTGCATTCATCATTTCCTCATAGTAGCAGCAGTATTCGACGAGACAGCATTGTTCGCAGGCAGGCTGTTGCGGGCGGCAGACGCGGCGACCGTGACGGATCAGGTTGACGTGGACTTCGTAGTAGCGGCCTGCGGGAATCATCGCCGTCATCAAGCGGTGCGCTTCTTCATCCGAGCAACGCTCAGGGATCAGTGCCAGCCGCCGGGCGATGCGAAAGATGTGCGTGTCTATCGGAAAGATCGGACGGTTGCAGGCAAACAGCAAGGTGCAGGCGACCGTCTTGGGGCCGACGCCTTTGAAGCTTGAGAGAAAAGCGACGGCGTCTTCAAGCGGCGCGCTGTGTAGAAAACTGAGATCGAGCGAGCGGCGGCGATCATAGATTTCATTAAGCAGTTGCTTGATGCGAACGGATTTTTGTCGCGCCAACCCGCCGGAGCGTATAGCGGCTTCAATCGAAGTGACGCGCGCCCGCCGCGCGGCCTCCCAGGTTGGAAATTTCTGCTTAAGACTGGCAAAGGCGCGATGGCTGTTGGCGTTAGTGGTTGATTGCGAGAGAATCGTCTCAATCAGCACATCGAGGGGGTCAAGTCCGCGCTCACCTTCCGGCACGCCGTAGACAGCTTTGAGATTTTGAATCACGTAGACTAGGCTTTCAGGCGCTTCATTGATTGATTGATTGCTCATTCCTCAAGTTCTAACAAAGTGGTTCAAAGTGTGCAATCTCGCATTAAACCAGCGCGAGTAGTTGATTGAAATTCGCGGGGCCATTCAGCTTTCAGGATTTGATGCCAATCAGTGCGCGTGCTGCTTGTCACAACGGCCTGTTGGAGCTCTGGCCATAACTCCTGAATAAGAGAGATTCAGCCCAGAGGCCGAGTTGTGCTTCAAAGCGTTGTTTATCGAGATTGCCAAAAATAGTATGCAATATTACAAAGCATCTCGCCGTATTTGAAGCCATGTGCCGCCGCCAAAGCTTGACCATAGCGGCATCCCCACTCAAGCATTGCGAAGTAGGAGTGATAACTACACAGCCTGGCGGACCCGCCAGCGCGAGAATCGCCGGCAGCGGATGGCGCTTGCCACCTACTTGACGAAAATCTGGGAGTGCAGAGAATACCTCTATCAGAGCAAGACTCGGGCTGATTAAGTCTCACCTCATTGAAGAGAGGCAAATCAACTGACGAGGTGAGACATTTCGTATTTTTTCTTACTTCTCACGAAAACTGAATGGCCCACAACCATTCATAGAAAAACTTTGAAGCCTCTTAGGTTTGCCATTGCAAAGGTCTGAGGGGGTCGGTATAATCAAGGTTTTGAAGGAGCTAGAGAGTGTTTACCTATGGCATTGGCCCTTTGGCAACCTGCTTGTCAGTCATTGATTTTGCGCCCGTAGCTCAGTTGGATAGAGCGTTTGGCTACGAACCAAAAGGTCGCACGTTCGAGTCGTGCCGGGCGCACTTTAGAATCAAGCAATTAGAGCCACCTACCCGGTGGCTCTAATTAAGAAACCCCACATATATTCCCACATTGAATCTGAAATGGCTTTGTAGAAGAACTGGACCGAGTGGTTCAGCTTATGCGTATTATCCTATGTAGGTCTTTTATCTATGCTGGCTCGCTGAATCTTCGGCGTGTCCGCATATCAGTAAAAGAAGCAATCACAGGCTGGATATTGTAAGGCAAAGCCGGCCATCGAATACCCGAACGCCTTATTATGGTCTGTAGACAGCATATTGATTTATAATAGTAGGCAACACGCGCTTGAGTTACTAACGGAGGATGGGTGTTTAAGACTGAAGCAAAAATGGTTAAGCCAGTAATGCAATGGATGCATTCACTTGGGCTCACCGTCAAATCGGAGTTTATCACGCCTTGGGGTATCTGCGATCTTGTTGGGTTGAGCTTTAAGAAAGGAAGCGTCGCCCAGAGGCGGCGGCTTGGCCAGCATGAGGCTATCAGTTCAATCAGCCGCGCAGCAATAATGCTGCGTATTCCAGATGCGGAAACTAATCATTCTATCACCTTAGCACGCTTGGTTCGTGAGTTTGCTCCCGTCATTCTTCCCGAAACGATCATAGAGGAAACACGACGTTTAGAAGCGGCAGGGTTTGTGCGTCGTGTGCGAGGAGGGCAACTCCAAAAACTGAATGGGTGGGCTCCGTTATGGAAGCGCTTCATGGCTGTTGAATTGAAGCTTACCCGAATTGAAGAGGCGATGTCACAGGCTCAAAATAATTTGGCCTTTGCTGCGGAATCTTATATTGCTCTTCCTGAGGAAGTGGCGATCCGGGTTGGAGAAAAGCGTGAACGATGGGATGGATATTTTGCCAGCGGAGTAGGGCTACTCGCGGTTACCCATAAATCGTGTCGCATTGTAATTCAATCTCGACCTTGCGATCTGTTCAATGCGGATCAAAGCGTTCAGTTCTACTGTGTCGAAAAATTCTGGCGCAGTTATTCCAAAGATCTAAAGACAGTTAACCATTAAGGGTTCTACTACGGATTCGGCCTTCCTCGTCGGTCCTTCGTTCGGAAATTTAGGAAGCGATTTACCAAGCGCAAAAGCTGCGGCAAGATCCTGGAACAACGCGAGTGCGCGCCCGGCTTGAGGCGTGCCGGCCAGGGAATCGAACCATACCTTATAGAACTTAGCCACTTGTTCACGAGCTCTGTCCGGGTCGGCTAGTAGGCTAAGATCCTTCTGTATTTTGGCGAGTTGGCTATAGGCGGGGTGCATCGGAGAAAGCAGATTAAGCGCCTCCACAAACCAGGCTTTGAGCTTAGCTACACCAACCCGACGCCGTAAAGGAGCAATTGCCACACGCGCAGTAGGCGGATTGGAATGACCACCAGGCAAGTAATACTGGTAAGTAGCCCCAATTCCAACCGCAGGATAATCCACCAGCCCTCTGGCCCATAAAACGAGATTCAATCCCCAATAAGGACCGGCAACTCTGACCTTAGAGTGAATCTTTTCATTGAGTTCTTGATGCAAGTCAATGATCGCTTTAAAGCGTTTGCCGCGAAGCGCCTCCGATCCGCTTTCTTCGGTCAGAGTAGTATCTACTACCCATAACCCGTCTGCTTGCGCCTCGTAATAGCACCGTTCGGCTAGCTGTACTTTTGGATTGCGTTGGGTTTTACCCTTAGTTTGATCTTGATGGGTCAAGACCAAAGGAAGAACAAAAAGGCTTGATGAGCGGTGCGAGCTTTTCCACTTGCCTGTCGCTTTGGCAAGCTCGCGATTGATCTTGTTACGCGAGGAGTCGCTCACCGAGGGAAGCTGCGGTACGGTTATCCAGTCCGGTTTGTGCTCACTGCATCTATCCAATAGCTCATTGACAAAAGCCGTCAATAGCCCGATGTCTGGATTAGATTGGAATGAATCAGACCCGATCCTATTGAAAGCGGGAACATTCGCGAGAAATCGGTGCCACGAAGAATTTGGTGAACGAGTGCCGAAACTATGGAACCCATCAACGCCAGGATCGATCCAGAGTTTAATAGACCTCAGGGTAGCCTTAATGTCCTTTAGATCCTTTGCGCTATCGAGAGGGATGCGTGCAACTTCTGCATCTGCGTAAATGGCTTTTACAAGCCTCATAGTGGCCCGACTGGTGATAAAGGGAATATGATCAGCCATTAAAGTACCCTAAAGTTTCGCGTTTCTTCGAAGGTGGCGACATACATGTTCCGGCTCTGGGAAGATGAACATTTCACCGATGCCGACGCGCTCCAGTTCATTCAGTAATGACTCCTTGTGCTCTCTCAGTATCGGCACATACAAGAGCGAACTTGCCTGACGTTTATCCAGCTCGAACTGTCGCGACCCATGTAGGGTGAAAGCGCCTTGCTGCATTGCGATTCGGTCATTGTTCCATGCTGGATTTAAAGCTATCGTACGTTTTCCCCGTACATTGACCCGTCCTCCTAACTTGAAGTAGGGCTGTATGATTGCAGAATCTCGCTCGCCGTCAAGAATTCGAGGGAGCTTTGGGTCCACAGCTTGGTTTAGTTCATGTGGATTCAAAGTCACCACGAGACCGTCTTTGTCAAACTTATCACAGCAAGCAAAGAACAGCGCCACTGCTGCATTTTGAGTCCAATCTAAAAGCCTAGTAGGAAGCCCATAGTGCTGTGCCACCTGGATCCATCCCAAATGATCCTCGGGTTCTGGCGGTCTGGTCAGTCTCATTCCTAGAAAGCGTTTCAGGTCGGCAACAAGGCCAAGTGCTCGCTCTCGCTCGGCCACGGTGCGATATCTAAGCGCGGACGGAGCTAGATTGTATGCAGAGTTCGAGTGTCCCCGAAACCAGAAGATTTTCCCTGGATCAAGAAGAGAGTGAAAGACAGCGAAGAAATCGCTCAGGTTCGCCACCTCTGTTTCGAAATGCCTCGGGCAGTCAAGCGGACACTTATGGAATCTTCGCGCAATCTCTTTCTGACGTTTGCTTGTAGTTCTAGGCATCGAAATTCAAATCAAGATGTTTGGCAGCGTAGGCAAGCTGGCTACTTTCAACTAATGGGAGAGGTTTAAGGCTGGTGCTTTCCTCTAAGTGCAGCTCGCCGTCTGGATGAACTTCACATCTTTACTTGTTGGGCTCGGAATCTCAGCTTGTGCGGGTAGTATCTAAATCCCGCAGGTAACAACTCGCATGGCGGGTAGGTTATATCACTTCAATAATTGGAAGTCTAGCGAGCTGCGCCCGAGCGGTACAGCCCTGTCGTACGACTCATCTGGAGTGAGGCCAGGCAATTGCGATGTTAGCGAAGATAAAAGGACGGTCACTTGCAGATAAAGCACATATCATATTGAGCAAGTGTGATGATCGTGAGCCAGGAGGCCGGCGATCATACCTTCCCCTCTGCTTTCAAATCGCGGATCAGCCGGTCGAGCTGCTTGCGATAATTTGCTGACTCATGCCAGTCGCGGAAGTCACCGACATTCTTCGCCAACACATCAGCCTTGTGGTGATGTTGCCAGCCGCTGAAGAGGTAATCGTCGAGCCTGAGGGGGAACAGCACTTCGTTATCTTTACCCTGCCGCGCCAAGTCGTCTTCTTTCTGGAGAGCGCGCTCGATCTCGCGGATCACCGCCGGCGACTTGAGCGATTGCTCGCTACGGAGGACCACCAATTTGTCATAGCTGCGCACAGCCTCATCAATCGAGCGCATCAGCGTCTTACCCCATCTGGCATCTTCTTTCTAACGCCAGCAGCGCACACCTTTGGCTTGCAGGTCGTTGTGCAGCCATTCGGAAATGGCGTCATCGGCTTCGGTGAATGAGATGAAGCAGGAGTAGAAGTCTATGGCCTTGCCGATCAGTGAGCGCGCGTAAGTGATGAAGGTTTCAGGAACGCCGCATCCACGCAGGAAAATTTCAGGGATGTTGCCACCGGATTTGCGGATCGTATCAATGCCGATAGTTGATGGGCCGTCGTGTATCACAGTCCCAACCCCTTTGACAGTTGAAAGGTCGTTGTCTGCAAAAACAGTATAGCCGGTATGGGCGTTAGTGAAGTTTGCCTCTTGCAATGTTGCGATCATGAGATTTGTGCCAATGAGGTTTGAGTCGGCGAGGTTTGCGCCGCTCAGGTTTGCGCTGCTCAGGTTTGCACTGATGAGGTGTGCGCCGATGAGATGTGCGTCAATGAGGTTTGCCTCACTAAGGTATGTTTGGATGAGGTTTGTAAATCTAAGGTCGGCTTCGTTGAGGTGTGCACCGAAGAGGTTAGTGGTGTGGAGATCTGCGCCGCTGAGGAGGGCACCATTGAGGTCCGCCTCGCTGAGGTCCTGCCTTATATCAGGATTCTCCTGTCGCCACTTACACCACACCACCAACCCTTGCCTGAGTATTTTGAGATGCTTCGGGTTTGCCATTGCACAACCTCGCGCTTGATGATCGAGCGCGGCGATTGTAATGGATTTCGCCTGACAGAGGGAAGGAGAAAGCGCGCTGTGAGTAAACGGCAGATGCGACTCATGCAGGCGCGTAGATCAACGACGACTACGGGAGAATGGTGTGTGTGCAGGCCGCGCCGAGAGAAGGAACACATGGGGCTGGCTTGCTGGCTTGAGCAACCACGCAACTCTTCGATGATCAGTACGCCTGTAGCCTTCGATCAGCCACACGGCCTGACCACTGCTTACGATCAGGTTAAACCTATTGCGTTACGTGCAGACCACCAATGCCCTGCACAACAGGAAAGATTGTTAATCGCGCCGCTCTTGAAACGAATTGACTCAAAACGCATTTAAGCGTGAGAGCAAGGAAGTACTCGCTTTTTCGCCTTATGTGCTGGCCACCGAGGAGAACTGACGATGAAAAGAATCTCTATCGTTCGATTGCAAGTTACGGTTTGCGTCGCGGCGCTTGCCTTAATTCAATTGCTGCCAACATCTGCCCAGGCCCAGGGTCACAGAATAGTCGCCACTGTTGCCACTGGCTTTCTGTCCGACAATGCCCGCGCCGGCGTCGAGGAACTGCTTGGCGATGTTACCCTCGCTTCGGTGGCGAACTGGGCTGACAACGTCAGAAACTCCCGCCCTGAGACGGCAGAGTGGCATTTCGTGGACATCCCGCTGCGGGCTAACACGCTCAACCGGCAGCGAGACTGCGCCGACGGCAACTGTGTGGTCACAGCGATTGAAGCACAGAAGGCGATTCTCGTGGATCGATCAAAGCCAAAACGCGAGCGGGCCGAGGCCTTGAAATTCATCATCCACTTTGTCGGCGACCTGCACCAGCCGCTGCACTGCGCGGACAATAATGATCGCGGCGGCAACAACACCATTGTTAAGTTTCTCGGTAAGCGCTCAAAGCTGCATGGTGTGTGGGACAGTGGAATCATCGTCGAATCCGGCCTCCCAGAGGAGGAGTTTGCTGAGGAACTTCTGGCGGGCATACATAACCCGCCCGCAGGCCGGACCGCGGATATACAAAAGGGCACACCGGAAGAGTGGGCGATTGAGACTCACAAGCTGGCACAGACCAATGCTTATAAATTAACCTCGAACAAGGTTCTGGGAGTCGCCTACTACAACACGAACGCGCCAGCAGTGGATGACCAGTTGACGCGCGCCAGCCTGCGCTTGGCGAAGCTGCTGAGTGACGTTTTCGAATAAGCCGTGTCAGAGTGCGTTGCCAAGGCGTCATAAGGGGACGCCAGCCGACGGCGGGACGCTTTTCACAATGTAGGGGAATCCTGCCTCCTTTTGTGCAATAACACTGAGGATCTAGGCGGGACGCTGCGCGACCAGAGGAGAGGTCAGGGACAGCGGTTGACATATCAAAGAAGAGCGGCGTAGAGTAGGGCCGCTCTCCCTTATGGATGCGCAACAATTCGATGCACCAAGGCAATTAAAGTGAATGTTGAATCTACCGAAGGTTTGCGGTAGAGCCTCCGGAATTTCCTGCAGAAGCAGAGTTTTAAATCTGACCCTAGACTGACAGAAAGGGAGATTAAGCAAATGAAAGAAATGAAAGAATGGACGCTGATGTTTTATTTTGCGAGTGACAACCCGCTCGCTCCCGAGATCATTTCCCAACTGAAGGCGCTCAAAAACGCTGGATATCATCCAGATGTTAACGTCATCGCCTATTTTGATCCGCAGGTTTTTGGCCCACAGGCACATATTTTTGATGTTAATGCTTTTGATAAGCTGGGGGAAAAAGTCCCCAAAATCGGGTTTATGCCGGACGACCCTTACGTTAGAGCTTTGCTATACGATAAGTTATGGGGTGATGAAAAGAACAGAAATGGAAAATCCATTAGAGACTTAATGCAGGAATTGATTGATAAGCCGGGCGTCATCTACGATCTGCCAAAGCATCCCTCACCTTCTAAAAGTAAAGCGCGCTCTCTTAAAGGCAGTGCGCATTTTCGCAACGGCAATCGTGTTGGTGAATCCAAAAGCGATTCAGGGCCGACAGAGTCATTGCGGACTTTCCTGAGGTTTTGCGCCAGCACGTATAAGGCTAAACATTACATGCTCTTCATCCTTGGACACGGTTTAGTCGTGGGCGATGATGTGTTTTTGTTCGACGAACACGCCGCCACTCACTCGGTTACTTTAAAAGAGTTGGGCGAAGTGCTAAAGGATTTCAAAACCAAGATCCGGAAGATCCCAGGGGCCCAATTCGAGTTAGTAGGTTTTCATAGCTGCTCGATGAGCAGCCTGGAAGTAGCTTTTGAATTGCAAGGCACGGCAAAATACATGCTGGCCTCGCAAGGGCCCGCTTTTGTGAGCAGATGGCCTTACAGGCAGATCGTGATGCGTGTGTTCAATGATGTCAATGGGAGGCAGCATAAGACCAAAAAAGATGTAAAAATAATAATCACGCGGATTTTCGATTATGTGTACTACAACAGCATAGATTTCATGCTGGCGGGCTATTCTTTTGATATATGCTTGTGCGACTTGAGCAGGAGTGGCATGGCAGTTCTCAAAAAGCCTCTCAAAGATTTGTCAAATACGCTTATTAAAAGTCTGGCTCTGAAAAATGAGGTATTGACAGGCTGCATCTTGCTCGCGCACTGGAAATCTAAAAGTTACTTTAACGAGAATTACACAGATCTTTTTGACTTCTGTGTCTGTCTTTCCGATTACTGCGACGGGTTCAAAAATGCGGTCAACAACCCTGAGCCATACAAAAACCTTCAAGCCGCCAGTGCCAAAGTTTGCGCTGCCCTCTCTGGCCTGTTGGTTATTCCTCCACAGTCTGCCGGCATCGAATCTCAACATTCGCATGGATTCTCAATATTCTTTCCCTGGACTCGTCCGATCAGTGATCGGCCAATAATGGACGAGTATAAAGATTACAAATTCAAAGTGACCGACTGGCTGAAATTTCTCAACCAGTACTGGGGACCGGAAGAGTTTAAGAAATCTGTCGAGGGGAGTACGATGCGTGACTCTCCTAAAGGCGAGGCTATACGCAAATCTTTAAGCGCCTCGCCTGAGCCCGTCTCTCATGAAAACAGAGTCCCGACGGCGAGAGAGAAAAAAAAGATTAATTTAGTTGAAGATATGGTCAATCTCCTGTTCAACCCCGAGGGGCCTCTCAACCTGAGTGGCGCGCTTAGCGGCGATCCTCCGACCAAACCCAATCCGCAAAGTTCAATGGGTGACGGCTGCACCTGCGGATCCATAAAGAATTATCGGCGCGACACTCGGGCGCGAGATGAGAGAAGTAGTAAGGCGAACCCTGCGATTCAGGCCAGACAGGTCGCTCAACAAAAAATATAATTCTCTCTGCTCTGAAACAAAGAGGGCGGCGGTTGAAGCGATCATCGCTCGGCATACTTTGCGAAAGGCCTTAGCTCAATGGTGGCGCGCGACTCAGTGATTTAAGTTTTGGTTTAGCGAGAGAATTAAAAATTCTCTCGCCCCATAATCTGAATGAAGTTACTGCGCATTACATCGATTTTATTGGCGTTCTTGCTTTGCCTGGTTCCCCGCTTGCAATCGCGGGAAAGGCCAGCGGCCCGCGCCGGGTCGGAAGATAAGGCCAGTCAGGCTGAGGCATTGCTGGCGCTTAGTGAGCGCCAAAATTACGAGAACCATGCGCTTGCCTGCGAAACTGCGCAACAGGCGCTCGGGCTTTGGCAATCATTGGCCGACGATCAGGGCATCGCGCGCGCCTGTGCCCAGGTCGGTGTTTGTTACTTGGCCCAAAGCGATCTCCCTGAAGCTATGCAAAATTATGAAAGGGCGCTTCAAATTTGGCATGATCTGGGTAACATTCGGGAGCAAGCCGGAATTCTGATAATGTTGGGTTTCATTGAGGACCGCAAAGGAGAATGGTCGAATTCCATTTCGCTCCTCACCCAGGCGCAAAGTTTGATTGAGGGAACAAGTGAACCCTTCATGATGGGACAGATTGCCAGCGGACTCGCAGACATTTTCAACCAGAGCGGGTTGCCGGAAAACGCGCTGGTCAACTACCAGCAAGCCTTAGATTACTTTCGCCTAACGCCCGACACCGGCGATGATGCGGTAACCGCCTGGGCCATTGGAACCACTTACTACCTGCTGAGAAACTATCCTGAAGCATTGACTCATCTACAGCAAGCGCTTGCCAGCCTTGGCCCGGATAATCCCGACTCCGGTCTTTGTAGCGAATATCTGGGCAGGGTGTATAGCTCGATGGGCGAATTCCCGACTGCTCTGCAATACTTACAATCTGCGCTAGACACTTTTTCGCGTGCCATCAATCCGAGGGAAGCAGCGCGGGTGCGCGGGCTGATGGGGCAGATTTATCAGCAACAAGGAAAGCTGGAACGCGCGCGGCAGAACTACCAACAAGCGTTGGTGACCTTTCGCAATCTTTCCGACCGGATCAATCAGGCTGCTATCTATTACGCGATGGGGCGGCTGGAGTTAAGGAGCGGGAATTATGATGCGGCGCAAGATTATTTACGGCGGTCTATTGAGGCTACCGAAAACATTCGTCAGGTTTCCACGAGCCGCGATCTGACAGCCGCTTTTACCGCATTGGTCTATGATCGTTACGAGAATTACATCGAATGTTTGATGCTCAAGCACCAAGCTGAACCTACGCTGGGTTTCGCTGTTCGCGCTTTTGAGACTAGCGAATTGGCGCGAGGGCGTTCATTGGCAGAATTGTTGCGGGCAACTGAAACAAGCCTTATACCTGGACTTGACCCACAACTGGCAGCGCAAGAAAAGACGCTCAGACAATTGCTCCGTGCGAAAGAAGACTACAAGGTGACGCTGTTGAGCAGGGCATACAAGAAAGAAGAACTTAATACGCTGGAATTGGAACTGGCGCGATTAGAAGGGGAATATAAACAGGTTAGCGAAACCATACAGGCGCATTATCCTGCTTACGAGCAGATTACCAGGCCTGCCGCCTGGGGGTTGCGACAAATCCAGGAGCAAGCCATCGCCGATGACGAAACTTTACTTTTGGAATACAGCCTCGGCTCAGACAAAAGCTATGTCTGGGCCGTAACCCGCGAAAGCATCAAGAGCTACGACTTGCCCGCCCGCACGCTCATCAACGACTCAGCGCAAAAAGTGTATAAATTGCTTGCCTTTCCGCCTGGATCTGACATTACCAATGACCTGGACCCGGCTCTTCAGGAATTGAGCCAGATGGTTTTGTCGCCCGTCGCAGCCGAATTGAATAAGCGCCGAATCATCATCGTGGCTGATGGCGCGCTCCATTATATTCCTTTCCAAGTTTTGCCAACGCCATCGACGGAGAGTGAGGCGCTCGTCACCAACTATGAAATCATCAACGCCCCTTCGGCCTCCATCCTTGGAGAGTTACGCAAAGAGGCCACGCAGAGGCAACCGACGAAGCTGTTAGCCGCTTTTGGCGATCCAGAGTTTGCATCGACCTATGCGCAAAGCAAAGATACAACGGGCAGCGAGCAATCAGCTGCCGTACAGGCAATGGAAGCTGCGCCTTTGCAACGCGCTTTGCGCGATATTGAGCTTAACGGGGACTCTTTCGACCCTTCCGTTATCAAGCGCCTCTTTTATGCCAAGCGTGAGTTGGTTTATCTGCATGACGCCGCCTCTAGCGGTGAATTTTTCGTCGCCTCAGGGTTCATGGCCACGCGCCAACAGCTACTCAGCACCGATTTAACGCAATACGCGATTCTTCATTTCGCTACGCACGGCCTGCTTGATCCAAGGCGGCCCGAAAACTCTGGCTTAATGCTGTCCACCGTTGATCGTGATGGGCATGCGCAGAACGGCTTTGTAGGGCTGCAAGACATCTACGGGCTGCACGCACCAGTCGATTTAGTGGTCTTGAGCGCCTGCCAGACAGCCCTCGGCAAAGACGTCCGTGGCGAAGGATTGCTCGGTCTCACTCGAGGATTTATGTATGCTGGCGCAGCCAGCGTAATGGCAAGTTTATGGAAGGTGGATGACGAGGCGACCGCCGAGTTAATGCGCCAAACTTACATCAATATGCTGCAAAAGGGGCTGACCCCGGCGGCGGCTTTGCGTGCGGCGCAGAATAGCATTAGACAAAGGCCTGAGTGGCAGTCGCCTTACTATTGGGCTGGATTTACGTTGCAGGGTGAGTATCGCCAGGTTATTAAAGTCACACCGACCAAGAGTAACAATTTCTACCTGAAGATCATGATTATCGGAGGGTTGCTGATGATGGCCGGCGTCGCTTTCTGGTATCGACGTCTTAGACCATGAACACCACAAGAAAGCAAATAGCTATTCGACGATGAAGAAATAACTGCCATTGATACGTTTTTCAGTGCCATCGGCTTGAGCGGCAAAGAGCTTTAAGGCGTACTGCCCTCGCGCAAGATGCGCAGCCGGAATGACGACCAGGACGGACTGAGCATCTTTCTCGACTACCTCCACAGATTTAGCCTCTCCGTTATCATTCTCTAATTCGACCTGGTAGCGCCCAGCCGGAGGCGACGGCTGAGGCAGCCTTAAAGAGATTTTCAAGGCTTCGACATCGGGGGTGAGTTTTACTTTCTCGGCCTGGGCTCCTTGTGCGCGATTACTGTTGCTAATGGTCAAGGTAAGCGAGGCAAAGATTTTGGGCGATGGCGCACGGAGGAAGAAGAACCACAAAGCCCCCGCCATAAATGCCACAACTGTGATAGCTGTGGCGACGCGGAGCGCCCAGGACTTGCTTCCAAAAAAAGCACGGAGGCGCTCAGCCCATGTCCGTTTCGGTGGGGGTACGGGAATGGGTGGGTCAGATACAGCATTCCGTTCATCAACATAGCGCAAAAGCGCGGCTGCTATAAAGACGCGATCCTGTCTTGCTTTTGTTGCCAGGTAATTCTGTTCAAAGCGTTGCCGACGTTCAGGTGTGAGTTCATGGCGCAAGTAATTTTCTATCAAACCTTCTTCAACCAGAGTGATCTGTTCTGGCCATTCGTCCTGCGCAAAGCACTCATCCTCAAACCGCTCCAGATCATCTTCTGGCAGTTCTTTCAGAAAATAAGCAATGATACGTTCGTCAGTCATTTCTTGGTTCAAGCCTGACCTTATAAGAGATGTCTCAAACTGCGTTTACTAACACTTTCACTAGAATATGTTGCAAATATCAGTTTCGTTACATATCCAAATGATGTGTTCAAACTTTATTTGAACGTTTCTGGACACAATCCGTCAAAATGTCACGCAGGCGCGTCACCCGAATCCGCAGCGCCCCAACCGTTATCTTCATCGTTTTGGCTAACTCGCTTCGATACTTAGCGCGCGCGCGGCCAGGTATGTCCCGACAGTACGCCAGGAGCAATTGCTGATCCTCATCTGCCAGCTGATCAAAACAGGGCCTCAAGATGCTGTCGATTCTTTCCACCTGCTCGGCGGAAGAAATGCTTGGTTCTCCGATAAATTTGTGAAGCATTAAATTTTCGCGTTGGTCAAGACGGTATATTTCCAGGGCAACGTTGCGGGCGATGCCGAGACAGTATTTGTCCACATCAGGCACGACCGCGCCGGCGCCGACCTTTAATACCGCCCGGTCAATGGTCACATCAGCGGCGCTCTCTGGATCGGAAATGCCCTTCATTCTGAAAAAGCCGATAAGCTTCTTTTTTAGGGAGTTATAACGGCGACCTGCTTCTTCAGGATCAGCCGCGAGAGGTTTCAAAAAACGCGCAAAGCTCTCTGGATCTGGATCTTGCGGGCCCATTGAATCTTTTCGTCGGGACTCTGTCATTTCTGGCTTTATTGATAACTATCAATCCACCTTGATGATTGACAAGGCAACAGGATACGACAATCAAGCCGGTAATTCAAATAGCATTATTTCCATTGTACTTAAGGTCACTTGGTAACTCGATAGCCACTACTGAGTGAGATGCATAGTCGCCGAGACGGATGGCTTACAATCGAAGATACGATAGATAGGAATTGAGGATGGCGTCAAAGAAAAGCCCAGTACGCGCATCCCTGCACCTGGTGCCCGTCCCCTTTCGTCTGCGCTAGCCTTCGAGGCGCATCAGGTAAGTAAGGCAGGAGTCCCGCAAAGTACCAAGGCATAGAATATGGTTGTAATTCAAGCTCAGATTTTCGGTCAAAAGTGTAATGAATCTATTTCTAGCTGCTGCTTCTTTTGCGGCTGTGAAATAACAGTCTTTCATCTGGAACGTTCCTGAAACTATTTCCGCCTTTTTGCATCTAGTCATGAATAACGTAGACAAGCTTCAAAGGTCTCCGGGGAAAGCCGTACGTTTCCTGTCGCCTGATAGCGAAATTGTGTCTGGAGGAAATCGGATATGCAAATTAACCGGCTGCGCTCGGCCTCTCAAAGAAGGTATGTCCCTGTTTGCGTGCAAAGCGGTTTTGCAAAGTCGCTGCTAGCTTTGAGTGTTGCGCTGATTATAAGCCCTGCTTTAAGCGCCAATGCATTAATTGAGGTGAGCAAACAAAAACCGGTTGCTGGCAACGGTGGCACACCTGTATCAGGAACTGCGACTGCGGAGCCGGACTATACGATGAATCCGAACAAGTGCGAGCGCGGGAAGACCTACGAGGTAGTTATCAAAAGCAAGAAAAACGACCTTGCTGGAGCCGAATTGGTTAAGAATGGCGACATAGATGTTAAGAATAAGGGAGTCAATGCAACCGGGAGCGAATTGAGCGCAGAGATAACCATTGCCAATACCGCATCTTTCGGGTCAGTCAGCCTGAAGATTATCAAGAAGATATCTGGCCAAGAGGATCAATTTCTCGGCAGCATCGAGTTTTCCGTCATTGTTGCCCCGCCCGGCCCCATCCCGCCCGGGATGGAGCCGCAGGTCGATATAATGTGGACGATGGTGCCGCAGAACATTGTCAAAGATAATTACGGGCAGCGCATCGGAAAGAATTTTTACTGCATTGAAGTCGTCATCGGCAATAACTCCGGCTATGACTTGCAAGTCGCCAGCGTCGGTTTCGAGTTAGGTCCTGTTGGCAAAGCCGCTACGGTCGTATTTGAAATGTTGGAAGCCGCCAATCAAGCGGCGGTAGAAGCTGCTAAGGCGCAATCGCTCGCCTTGTTGCAACCTAACAATGAGGATAACAAGGTCAAAGCGAAGACAGCGGAAGAAGTCGCTGCGCGGGCAAATGCAGCGCTGAAGTCAGCTTTCGAGGCCAGCCTCTTCTATTCAAAGGCGGTGCGTGAAGCCTATGAGAAAGCGGGCATGCGGGTTAACAACAAAATCCCAGGCAGCAGTTATCGGATGACGCGTGGCTCACTTGAACATGGAGAGCACCTGGAGCTTCGCAATCTCAGCGTTAATTTTATCAAAGCCTTTGGTCCGGTGCTAACAGGCTTTCTGCCTTTCTTTAAGCATACTAATCCCCGCGCCAATTTCTCTGAGGGAATAAATATTTTCAGTAACCCTTTTGAAAAGGGCTTTGAAGCTCTCTTTCCTGATGAAACCATTAACCAACTGCAACGCCTGGATGATCAGATGCTCAGAGATGGCATGATCATTCAGAATAATACCCAACTTCGCACTCGAGTTTTCTTTCCCAAAGACCGCCTGGTCCTTGAAAAGAAAGTCCGTGATAACCCACTGGTGGTGACCATGAGTCTGGGCACGATGTATCTGATTGGCGACACCATTGAATATATCAACAGAGTCCGGGTCGCCGCCGGAGCGCCCACTGGAGAAGTCAAACCGCCGCCGACGATCAATCCAGGTCAGCCACAAATCTTCAAGCAGAATGACGGAACGAAACGTCTGCAATTTACTGGCACGAATCTTGAAGGCGCGAAACTGACGGCGAACATCCCGGAGGTCACGGTTGGCGAAGGAAGCGTAGGTCCTGGCGGAACTTCGGTCAGCGTTGATCTGACCATCGGTGAGAAAGCTCCGGTCGGAGAATATCGTCTGACCCTCAGTACGTCGAGCGGTTCCATCTCTGTGCCGGTGCCCATCATCATCAAGCCTGCTCCTCCTGAAGCCACCCTTTCCTATGGTGAGGATGGCAAAGGATCACCGCCGACGCAAACTCCTGCGGGCCCGCAAACGGTTCCGATACAGATAACTGGCAAGTATGCTGGATCAGGTCACCAATATTTCAGATACCAAAGGAAAAATGACGATTAACATCGTCGGGGTGAAATCTCACGATCTAATTAAAGCACAGGTCATTATCCCTACAACTGCGGAAGCGGGCACCTATCCATTGACAATCAGCAATGATCCCAACAACAAGCCCGCAACAGTCAACTTCACGCTCGACAAGCAGCCAGCGCCAAACGTCACAGATACTCTCTATAACGAGGAGCACACGCCCCCTACTGTAAACCCTGACAAGGCTCAATCTATCAAATTGACGTTGAAAGGAACGCATCTGGCTGGAGCAGAGTTGAAGTTGCCAGCAGAATCTGAAGGGAAAATAGACATCGAATCGCAAGCAGTGAAAAGCGATGACAAACTGGTTGCCCAAATCAGCATTCCTGCCAAGACCCGCGATGGCTCTTACCCCATAAAAATCGCAAACAAGGGTGGGGAACAAACTATCTCATTCAAAGTCGACAAGCAGCCTGATCCGGATGAATTAAAAATCACATCCTATCAGAGTGAAAGCGGGGAAGCTATAACGCTGACTGCCGATTCTACCAAACCGCGAGTCGTCAAAATCGTCATCAACGGAAAGAATCTTGAGGGCGCAACCCTGTCAGTACCCGCAGCCTATAGCAGAAAATTACAGTTGATAGACAACAGCCTCAAGTCAAATGGTCCAACAGAATTCACCGTCCGAATCAATGTGCTGACCGAAGCGGGGGCCGACAAATACAACCTTGAAGTAAGTAATACTAGCGGCACCAAGAAGCCCCTGGCCTTCGAGATTAAATGATAGGGTAAGTGCCGTTAGATGATTAATGAGGCGATCTCAACAGGGTCAAGAGAATGACACTGCCTATTTGTGACAGACTTCACCTCCTTGTGCCGTGGCCTGGCTCCGTCATGGCAAGAGATAGAGGGGCGATTGAAACCGCCCCTTCCTGACCGAGAATGGGGAAAGAACATATACTACGGGCCGAATCAACTTTTGAGTGTTCGGGGGTGCTTCGTCATCTGGCCGAAATGCCACGCCCTACCCCGCTCGATTTTGTAGGTGTTGCTCATTCGTTTGAAATGTATGGCCAGCTTCGTCATTACAAGGGGAAGGAGTTGCAAAATTCTTTAAATACTCTCTGCCCGACGAAAAGGAGAACCTATGCCACCAACCGCACGTATTACCCCGCTTGGGCGGGTCATCCCGGTGCCCTTTCCTAGGCGTATAATCAAAGCGGGCGATCCGGACCGCGAGATTGTCTTAGCCATTCAGCATCGCCTCAATGAAGTCGGCTGCGGGCCGATTGAAGAAACAGGTGTCTTTGATCGTGAAACGACGAAAAGAGCCGTTATGCTGTTTCAGGCTCGCTTCCCCGACGCCAGCGGAAGACCGCTTGTCATCGATGGCGAGGTCGGTTCTTTTACCTGGGGAGCCCTATTTGGCCCCACTTCGGTGCCTTCAAACTCTGTCGCCCCGTCGGAACTGGTAAAAGCCGCGATTGATTTCGCCCTGACACAGACTCACGTCAGAGAAAGGCCGCTGGGGTCAAATCGAGGCCCGGAAGTAGACCAATACCTGCGCGCCGTAGGGCTTAATCCCGCCGGTGGCGGCTCCGCCTGGTGCGTGGCCTTTACACACTTCTGCTACCTGACGGCTGCCGAAGTATTGGGCCAGGACAATCCACACATCAAGACAGCGGGTGTTCTTGATCACTGGAACAGGGCGGGGAGAAAACCCGGCGTGCTGCGCGTGGCGAAAGCCCAGGCCGTTGCTGATCCGGGGCTCGTCAAGCCCGGCTCATTGTTCATTATCGATTTGGGCGGAGGGCATGGACACTCTGGTATGGTCGTCGAGACGGCCAACAGTCGTCTCGTGACCATCGAAGGGAATACCAACAACAACGGCTCGCGCGATGGCATAGGAGTCTTCCGTCGCGATATTCGCAAGATCAACCAGATTAACAAGGGGTTTATAGATTACAGCGGGTTTTAATCCGGGAGGCCAGGCGTGCGTTGGCAAGCACGCCGGGCATTCGTATCTCTGCAACAGCGGGCGGCTTATGCAATGCTCCTGTGCATCTTGCTCACCGTGCATTCACAATCACTCATGCGGAGAAAGAACACAGGGGGCTTGATGCCTTGATCATCCCAACGCGCATCTCGACCAGCGTCAACACACGACGGCCACCGCCGACCCGCGCCACCCCCTAGCTGTTGCGCACGATCAGGTTAAACCTATCGCGCTCTTGATCCCACGCACGAGCCCTCAATACTTCACACAACAGGGGAATTATTTTCCGCGCCGATCTTGAAATGAATTGACTCAAAAAATCATTTAAGCGTGAAGGCACCGGAGCATCTGCTTTTTCTTCTTCACAAGGTTTTGGGAGTTGCCTATTACAACACCAACGCCCCAGTACTGGATGACCAGTTGATGTGCGCTGGCCTGCGCTTGGCGAAGCTACTGAATGAGATTTTTGAATAAAGGAGCTTTAATTATGGCTGACCATACCGAAGCAGCATATACGGAAACTGATAAGTTGCGTTGGGAACTAGAAAGGTAGCTCCGCAGTTAAGCGCTTGTCATTACCCAAATCATGTCAATTTACGGGCAAGGCGAACGCCTTCCACAAGAAAACCGAGTTTCTCCATCCCGCGCCACAGTGTCTGCCAGCCCGGCATCCCATCTGCTTGCCGGTTTAAG
>Ga0307468_100000026_pt1 | contig 112050 bp, 81 predicted proteins | sample atmdna_FD_203085 | JGI IMG/M metagenome (GOLD analysis project Ga0307468, IMG submission 203085) | Hardwood forest soil microbial communities from Morgan-Monroe State Forest, Indiana, United States - atmos_gases AM2C_05 | ecosystem: Environmental > Terrestrial > Soil > Temperate forest > Bulk...
AGATTTCGCCGTTGAAGACAATGGCGATGGAAAGGTCTTCGTTGAACATGGGCTGATGGCCGCCGGAGAGATCAACGATGGACAAACGGCGATGGGCTAAAGCGACGTGAGAATGAAGCCAGAGGCCAGCATCATCGGGCCCGCGATGCCAGAGGGCGTCGCGCATGCGGGCGAGGGTAGCGCCGTCAATGGGGCGCGGCGAATGATCGGGGATGGCAATGCCGCAGATTCCACACATAGATGCTCAATTCCTATTCATCAATGTCCAACCTGATCCTTCGAGCGCAAAAGCGAGGCTGGCGCATTCGGGTGAAACGGGGAAGCGCGCGCCGTTGACCACGACGCTTACCGGAGGCTGGCTAAAGGATAATTCAAAGCGGCTTGTGCCGTGAATAGTAATTTCAAACATGCCATCAGCCGTGGCAATCTCCGCGAAACGAATGAGCGTGGTTGATTGCAGCGCCAAAATGTTTTTCACTTCGAGCCGCCGGCCCTGAAGCAGGCAGGCGCGAGTGAATTGCTGATTGATGAATCGCGCCATTGCCACATCGGCGCGCGCGGCCAATCGTTCGCTGTCCGCTTCGCTGGTGCCGTCGCCCGTCAGTATGACATCGAGTGTCTCCCCTGATGACAGACTGAGCGCTGCTGTGTTGGGGCGATTCTCTGTGGTCGCTCCTGCCGGCAATTTTGAATCGGGCGCAGATACGTGCCTATATGATGGCGAATCGTTCGCAGGAACGATGAAGGTGGTAAACTCGTGGCGGCCTCTTCCTTCACTCTCGATCACCGCAACCGGAGCCGCCTGGCGCTCGCCATAAGCCCGCGACACCCAGCCGCTTTCAATGCGCGTGCTCGGCACTGATGTGCTGAAGGTGTAAATGCCCAGCCGCTTTTCCGCTGCTGTGGCGTTGATTACATTTTCTTGCGCGCTGGCTTTGCAGCCGACGGCGAAGTGATAGCGCGCCGCGTAAGTGTGCGCGGCTTGCGCATCGAAGCGGTCACGCACAATCAGGTACGAAGGCAACTCGGAGTCGCTCGCTTTAACCAGCAGCAGGGCGCGGCGGTGTGTCACCGGGTCAGGCAAACGCTCGTAGCCGTGATGCGCGCCTTCAAAATAAGTGAAGCCGCGACCGTCGAAGAATTCGCGCGCCACGGACTCGGCAATCTGCGCCCACGCGAACGGCCCGGCGGTGGTTGATTGTTGTTGGCCGTCAACCGTGACCGTGTTGTGGGCGGCGGTCGAGCGGAACCAGTCGCGCATCCCTGCATCGCCCGTGTAAGTGAACGTGCCTGGATCAACCAGCCAGGTCGTACCCTGCGCTGCGAACTCGAACGATAGCTGATCGGCATGCGCGTGGCCGCACGATTGCACGCCATGCAAACCGCAATCGATCAGCGCATAGCTTGCCGCTTTCTTCCAGCCGTCGCGCATCACGAAATAGCCGCTCTCGACAAACGCCTGGGCGTTACGGGAAGGCGGCTGCGCGGTGATCGAGTCAAAGCGCGCCAGCGCTTCGGGGCCGAGCAGCCAGAGCGTTTCTGCCGTCGCATCGCCGGCAACGAATTTCCAGTCGCCGCGATTCATCATCGCCGCGCCGGTCGCCAGCCCATCGCGGAAATCATCCGTCGGCTGCGCGCCCAGTTGAATCAGCCTGCCGCCGTCGTCGTCGCCGATGAGCGAGGCTCGGCCATCAGGGCGCGTCGTCCACATCAGATAATCGAGCGCCAGCGCCAGGCGCGCTTCGGCTTCAACCGGCAATGTAAGATTCATCACGCCAGCCAGCGCCGTCAGATGCAGATAAAAATCGACGGTGTAGCGGTGATAGTAAGTCGTCTGCTCGAAATAAACCCCGTCGCGGCGGAGGTGAATCGGCAGTTGTTCCAGCAGAATCCGCAGGCCCGTATCGCGCCACCCGGCGGCACGGCGAAGATCCGGCAACGCCACGCCGAGATAGAGCAGACCGAGTGCTTCGCCGGTCAGATGCGTGTTCGGGCTGAAATAAGTCGAGAGATATTTTTCAATGTGCCGCCCGTGAGCGATCAAGCATTTCAGCAGGCGAGCGACGAATGCGGCATCAAGCGCCGCTGAGTCCGCCAAAAGATGCAGCGCCCACAACCAGGCGATTGCGCGAAAGGCCAGTTCAAGACTGCTCGCCCAGTTGATGCCGCGCCCGACCGGGTTCGCATCCATCCAGGCGCTGGCCTGCTCGACGAAAGCTTCGGCGAAGCGCTCATCGCCGGTCATCCAGTAGGCTTGCCCGAAGGCGACGAAGTGCGCGCAGCGATTCAATTCCCAGGTGATCTTCTTGTCGCCGGCAAGGTCTGGATTCAAGTAAGCGATCTTGCTCCAATGATCGAGCGGCGCGCGTTTGCCGGAGCGCGGTTCGAGGTGCCAATCAATCGGCAAACCAAAGCTCAGGTCGCGCAAACCGAGCAGGTCGAAGCGCCCGTGCCGCGCCCGCTCAGCGCGATTAATGATCGCCGCGCGCTCGGCAGGGAAGCGTTCGGCCATCAGTTGAACGATAGCCGCACGATGTTGGAGCGCCGGCAGGAACGTCGTTGTATGTGAAGCCGCGCGCAGGTTTTCGAGAAGGCGCGCGGCGCTTCCCAAGGCGGTGCCGTTGCGCGCCCCGGCAGTGATTTCGCGACGCAACTCGGTGTCGCTCAGTTCGCGCGGGCTGCGCAAGCGTTCGCCGACTTTCGCCAACTCCTGCCTGCCGCGCACGCCAAGCTCGCGCAGGCTTCTGCCGCGCAGCTTTTTCAGTTGTGCGATGCCGGTTTGCATCATTCGTCCTTTACCACAATCCCCATGCCCTGCGCTGTCCGGCAAGCGTCCACACCTTTACCTTGCCTGCTTGATGCATTCAACTAAATGAAATGTCGATTAAAGACGACTTTCCAAAACCCAACAGTCTATTTGTTGGGATCGTTCCCATGTGCCATAATCGGCTCGGCCATGCGAATCGTCTCCCAGGCAAATTGATTCGCTGCTCTTGAATTGATCATACGATGAAAAAGTACAGCAAATTGCTTGTCGCCCTTTTGTTGATCGTGCCGGTCATCATTCCCTTGCCGGATATAGGCATGGTCTACAGCCAGAGCAAGGCGCAGACAGAGGATACGAGCAAGCCTGCGGCGCGTCGCTCGACCGGCTGGTTTCGCCGCCCTGCCGAGGCCGGTGATTTTCAGGAAGTCGTCGACCTGCCCAACCTGGAGCGGCCAGAAGGTCTGGCGGATTACTTGCCCGCTGGAAGAGATCTGCCGGCTTTTTGCCGCGCCCAGAGCCGCGCCTACAACGAACTCATGGCTCAACTAGAGCTAGAGCTTTCGCGGTTTGAGGCGAAGAAACTCAGCGACCTTGATCCCGAAATCCTGCGCCTGCCGCGCCTGTACGAAAAGCTCGGCAACCTGGCATCCTACAACGGCGATATGGAGAAGGCCATTAAGAAGCTTGAAACCGCTTATCGCCTGCTGAACGAAGCGATAGATTTTTATCCGAACGGCGAGCGGGTCAAGCGCTTTCTTGAGGAAGAGATCGGCGTCGCTTACCTGCGACAGGGAGAACTGCAAAATTGCCAGATGAATCATAACGCCGAGATGTGCATCCTGCCGTTGAGCGTCCAGGCGCGGCATAAACTGACGACAGGCTCCGAGACGGCCATCGAGTATTTTAAGAGGCATCTCGAAAGTGATCCAAATAACTTAGAGGTGCGCTGGCTGCTGAACCTCGCTTACATGACTTTGGGGAAGTATCCGAACGAGGTGCCGAAAGCGCAACTCATTCCGCCCGCCGCCTTTGAATCCAAAGAAAGCATCGGACGTTTCCCGGATGTCGCCTCGGCTTCGGGGATCGATGTGATCGGCAATGCCGGCGGTGTGGTGGCCGATGATTTCGATAACGATGGCTTGCTCGACGTAATGCTATCGGGCGCTGATCCATGCGAGCCGCTGCATTATTATCATAATAACGGCAACGGCAGTTTCAGCGATTGGACACAGCGCGCCAAGCTTGCAGACCAGCTTGGCGGCCTCAACTGCGTGCAGACCGATTATAACAATGACGGCTGGCTCGACCTGTTCGTCATGCGCGGCGGCTGGGATTTCCCTATGCGCAATTCGCTGCTCAAGAACAATGGCGACGGCACGTTTACCGACGTGACGGCGCAGAGCGGCCTGGATGGCGGCGTCTATCGCACACACACGGCGGTCTGGGCCGACTTCGATAACGATGGCTTCGTCGATGTATTCATCGGTCACGAATTGGAACCGAGCCAGCTTTTTCGCAACAAGGGCGATGGGACATTCGAAGATGTTTCGCACGCTGCCGGCGTCGATAAAGTTGCCTTCACCAAAGGGGCGAACTGGGGAGATTATGACAATGACGGCTACCCGGATCTCTACGTCTCCAACTTTGGCGAAGAGAATTTTCTCTACCATAACAATGGCAAGGGCGGCTTCACAGACGTTGCCAAATCGCTGCACGTTGAAAAACCGCTGATGAGTTTTCCGTGCTGGTTCTTCGATTATGACAACGATGGGCTGTTGGATATATTCGTGGCCAGCTTCATGCCGTCGATGACTGAAGTGGTCAGAGGCTTTCTTGGCCTGACGCCGCAGGCCGAGAGCATGAAGCTATACCGGAACACCGGCAAGGGCGGGTTTCAGGATGTCACGAAAGCGGTCGGGCTGGATCGCGTGGTGCCGACGATGGGGGCGAATTTCGGCGACCTCGACAATGATGGCTATCTTGACTTCTATCTCGGAACCGGAGCGCCGTCTTATGCCGCCTTGATGCCTAATTTCATGTTCCGAAACCATGACGGCAAGCAATTCGTTGACGTAACCAGTTCAACCGGCACCGGCCATTTGCAAAAAGGCCACGGCGTCGCTTTTAGTGATGTAAATAACGATGGCAGTCAGGATGTCCTGATCAATCTCGGCGGCGCTGCGCCGGGAGACAAATATAACAAGGCGATGTTTGCCAATCCCGGCCAGGGCAATAACTGGCTGTCGCTCAGGCTGACGGGCGTCAAGAGCAACCGCGCCGCCATCGGCGCGCGCATCAAGGTTGTCGTCGAGGAAGCGCCGGGAAGGCTTGCGCCGCGCTATCGCACGGTGACCAGCGGCGGGTCGTTCGGCGCGTCGTCGCTGACTCAGTCAATCGGTCTAGGCAAAGCCGAGCGGGTCAAGGAACTGGAGATTTATTGGCCGACGAGCAACACCCGACAGCTATTCCGCGATCTCGGCGTCAATCAGTTCATCGAAATCAAAGAATTTGAAAAGAACTACGCGAAAAGGCAATTGGTTTCCTTTACCTTCGGCGGTGCCAACGCGCCGTCGCATCAACACAGGCAATGATTCCGCCTCGCCAACCCCGGAGCGCTATGCAAGTGAATGTAGCCTTTGCCACAAAGACACGAAGCCACAAAGGGGCACCAGAAACATCGTGATTCTTTGTGTCCTGGTGCCTTTGTGGCGCTTCTCTTTGCTCTCATTCGGTAACTACTTGACCAGTTCAATCACCCGCACGGTCGAATAAAACGCCAGTCGTGGAAAGCGCCGCAGCACATGTGCGTCTCTGCGGTAGCAGGCATGTATATAGCGCCGCGAGAGCGGCGGAATCACGTCGACCAGATTCGTCGTCGGCAGCAAGAAAGCTTTGGCGCGATAGGCTGAAAAGCCTTGCGCGTAGTCTTGCAATTCGCCGTCGGTCAGGGGCCGCTCGAATGGCGATACGTCGGGCGAGCGATAGGGAATCAACCGGCGAATCGTTTTGACGAGCCGCGAATTGCGCACAGGCTCCTGAAAGATGGCCCGCCCGCCCGGTTTGAGCACGCGATGCACCTCGCGCGACGACAGCGCCAGGTCGAGGTGATGCAGAATCGCTATGCCAAAGACGACATCCACCGATTCATCGGGCAAGGGAATCTCGTGCGCCGAGCCGACGACAAATTCGACGCCGCCGTTGATGCCGTTGAGCCGCAGGCGCTGACGCGCTACATCGATCAATTGCGGCGAGATGTCGAGCGCTTTGATGCGAGCGCCGCGCCGCGCCAAAGTCAACGAATGAATGCCATCGCCGCAGCCGTAATCCAACACCTGCTTGCCGCGCGCATCGCCGAGCAGATGATAAGCGTATTCGAGCGGGTAGCAAGTGTCTGCCGGCGGATTCATATAACGTTTGAGATCATTTTCGTCGGCGCGCAGCGCGGCTTCATCAATGTGTGAAGCTTCAAAAGCGCTGCGCTCAACTTCGGCGCGCTCCCAGGTTTCTATCTGCGATAACATCAGCTTCTCCTTTCCGATGGATGTGTGCAATAGAGATGCCCGCGATAGGCGATGTCGGCGTTGGCGCTGCTGACATTTGTGCCGCTCTCGACGTGCTGAATGTTGTAGCCCATCTCTTCAAGCAGGCTGACGACGCGGCGCACGTTGGCGATTTTGTCGTCAACATCGCTGCCGTGAATCTCTATGAACAAGCGCGGATGATGAGCGGTCAAGGTTTTGCGCATGCCGCGCAGCGCATACCATTCCATGCCTTCAACATCGAGCTTGATTAAATCGGGCGGCGGCAGATGCATGCGCGCAATCGCTTCATCCAGCGCGGCGACTTCGATCAGGCAAGAGACCGCATTGTGCTCCTGGGCGACCTGGGTGCGAACCGATTGCGCCGCGCTGCCGCGCGCCGGCTCGGATTTCGGAAAGCTGAAGGTCAGCATTTCAGCGCGCTCGCCCAGCCCCATGGGCAGGACGCGAACATGGTCAAAGCCGTTCAGGCGGATGTTGGTCAGTATGCGTTGATAACTGTGCGGATTCGGCTCGAAGACCACCACCTGTCCCGCCGGGCCGACGCGCTGCGCCAGAAAGAGCGTGAAGATGCCCTGATCGCCGCCAACGTCATAGACCGTCATGCCCGACCAGTCGATCTGTTCGAGGAAGGCTTCTTCGGCCTCCCACTCGTGGCCGCGCGGCACAAAGGCCGGCAGCCAACCCATGCCGCCCTGGCGCTTCAGCCCGCGCGCCGGGCCGTAACGCACCGTGTAGACATGCTGATCGACCAGGGGGAGTTGATTGATTCGCGAAACCAATGCACGCTTGAGGCTCATAAGCAGTCTCCTGAAATGGATTTCACGCTGACGCTACGGGCAGCCGGGCGTCTGGTCTCTGGATTGACCAGCCCACCATACAAGTTCAACCAGTCGTTCCTGACCACAGGCCATTGATACTTTTCCGACTCAAGCCGAGCGCGGCGGGCGATGGCCGCAGCCAACTCCTGATCTTCGAGCAAGCGAATCGCGCTCAGCGCCATCGCCTGGTGATCGTTGCAGGCGACCAGCAGGCCGGTCTGTTCGTGGGTGATGATGTAAGGAATGCCGCCGGCATTGGTGCTCACGACGGGTAGGCCCGCCGCCATGCATTCGATGAGCGAACTGGGCATGTTGTCGAGGTCGTTGGCGTTCAGGTAGATGTCCGAGGCATCGAGCAGGCCGGGCATGTTTTTGTAATCCACTTTACCGATGAATCGAGTGTGCTGTAAATCGAGTTCGCGCGCCAGACGTTCGAGGCTGCTGCGCTCGGAGCCGTCCGCCGCGATGATCAACTGCGCCTGCGGGTAACGCTGCTGAATGAGCGCAAAGGCGCGCAGCGCGCACGCGACGTTGTATAGCGGCTCAAGCAATCGCGCGCTCAAAAACAGCGGCCCAAGCGGGCGGCGCTGGCGAAAGCGAAAGCGATCCGGATCGATGGTATTGAAGACCGTTTCAGCCGGCAGTCCGAAGCGCGCGAAAACGTCGACGAGATAACCTGATGGCACGATGATGCGGTCAGCCCATCGCATGGTCAGCGCGGCGCTCGGCCATCTCGTCAAATGATCTGCGGCTTCGCCGCTGCGATAATTGAGAATGGTCTTCTTGCCGTAAAGCCTGCCGATCAGCAGCGCCGGAACCGCCGAGAACAGGTACGAATAATAGGACGCTGAAAAAACGTGAATGATGTCGTAACGCCAGGCTCGTCCGATGAGCATCAATAGATAAGCCAGCGTCGTCGCCAGGGTGCGAACATACTTGATCTGTTGCAGCCAGCCGAAGCCGCGCGGCAATCGTGGATTGTGCGGCTGGAAGGCGACGCGAATCGCCGGCTCCTGACTCAGCCGCTCGATGAGCCGCGCCGCCATCAATGCCTGGCCGCCGTAGATGTCGAGTGATGGCGCGGCGATCAACACCCGCGTGCGCCGCTGCGGAGTGGTTGATTGGCTGTTCGCATCGGAAGTCATTCGTTTAATGATTGCAGCCTGAGGTTGCCCTTCAAGGTGGCGGTTAGTTTAGCGACGGTCGAAGACCGCCTCTAAATCAATTCACTGTAATTTATGCGACTTCGCGTTGACCGCTGTTTATGCGGCGCGCGAGGCGCGGCGCGTTGGCCGCCAGCAGCCGGTCGTACAGGCTCCGGGTTGCCGCAAGCTGCGCTGCGCACGAGAATCTTTGTTCGGCGATAACCCGGCCACGCTCGCCCAGACAGCGCGCCTGCTCGGTGTTTTCAAGCAGCGTAATGATGCGCGCCGCCATCTGTTTGTCGTCGCCGGCAGGGACAATGTAACCTGACTCACCATCGATGACGGCCTCGCGAGCGCCGCCAACGTCAGTGACAACGACAGGGCACGCTGCCGCCATGTATTCGAGTATCGAATTGGAGAAGCCTTCGGCTTTTGAACTCAGTACGCCGACATCTGTTGCGCCCAGAAGTTCGGCGACGCGCTCGGCTCGACCAATAAAAAACACGCGGTCATTGATGCCGAGTTGCGCTGCCAGTTGGCGCATTGCGCCGGTCAATTCGCCTTCACCGGCGATGATGAATCGCGCCGCAGGGAACATGGCATGAACCTGACGGGCGGCGCGCAGGAAAGTCGCGTGATCTTTCACCGGGTGGCGGAGATTTGCGATGATGGTTACAAAACGTAGATGCGGCGCGGTTGGCAGTCCAAATGAGGCCAGCGCCGCCGTGCGCTTGAAACCCGCCGGCAGGGCGAGACGATCCAGATTAATGCCGTTATGAATGGTGACGATTTTGCGGTCGGCGACGCCTTCGACGATCAATTGCTGGCGCACGGCTTCGGAGTTAGCGACGACGGTGTGTGCGAAGCGATAAGCCTGGCGTTCGACGATCTTCTGCGCCGGCGTGCGCCACCCTATAGTTTCGCGCCGCGCCGCAATACGCACGCGGACGCCGGCCAACCGCGCCGCCGCCATGCCGAAGATGTTGCTATAGAAGTCATGCGTTTGAATCACGTCAATGCAGCGCCTTTGCAGGTGCAGCGCGAAGCGGCGTACCTGCACGAGAGCATTGCGATCATAAAAACCGGTCAGGGGATATTCGGGAACCTCGGCCAGTCCCAACTGCGCGACTTCATCAAGCAGCGCGCCCGATTTATCCAAGCATGCGAGATCAACCTGGTATTGCTGGGTCTCTTTGAGCAGCCGCGTGAGCTGCACAGCCTGGCGCTCCGAGCCGCCCTGATGAAAGCTGCTGATCAGTTGTAGAACCTTAGGGTGCAATGCCGTACCTCTCAAATGAAGTAAATGACCAACGCCAGCAAAAATTCAGGCGCAGTCGAGTCGTGACAAGCGGCAAGCAGATCGTGACACATGACAAGCTATGCGAAGCGCAGGGTGACGCTTTCACCGAAGCGCACAAATCGGTGACGGCGTTACGCAGGCATTCTTTCTTGTCACTTGTCACTCTCCGCAGTCACTTGTCACGTTTAGAGCGGTTTTCAATTTAGTGTAATTTTTGCCACCAAGACACAAAGGCACCAAGGGACACAATAAAATGGTGATTCTTGGTGTCTTGGTGTCTTGGTGTCTGATTCTCTGGCCAAGCTGATCTGCAAACCGCTCTAGGTGAGAATCAATTCGGCAGAGGCCGATTGACTTGTCGTGCGGGATTCGGTTGCGGCCTGGCGCTCATGTCTGAGCCAGGATTCCAGAACGTAGCTGTACCATAGCTGATTCGGCGCGATGCCTGCTTCAGAGGCTTTGTGCAATTCGGCAAGCAGACCATCGGCGTGCAGCCAGCCTTCGCCTGCAAGCAAACCATCGCGGAAGCTGGCGGCGACCCGTTCGCGCCACTTGCCGGCAAGCCAGCGTTGCACGGGGATGCCGAAGCCGCGCTTGCGCCCCACGGCGACGCGCTCGCCGATGCGCCGCCGGGCGATCTCGCGCAGAACGGCTTTCAGTTGGCCGTTGTGCAAACGCAGGTCAAAGGGCAGCGATGCGGCAAACTCCCAGAGCCGGGTATCGAGAAAGGGCGAGCGCGCCTCGACCGAATGATGCATGGTCGCGCCGTCTACCTTAGGCAAGTATTCGCCGGTGAATCGCGTGTCGCGGTCGTAGGCTAAGAACTCTTCGAGCAAATGGCGCGCTGAATCGATTGACCAACTGATGGCATGTTGATCAAGGGCGGCGTCCTGCAAACGCTCGCCGAGCAGACCGGCACGACCATACATCTGCAAACCGTCGCGCGCCTGGGCGACGCCGCCAAGCCCGCCCGTCGCATAATCGAGAAACGACCGGGCGCGACCGAGCGGCCCGAGGCGCGGCAGACGGTCGCGTAATGCGAACCACAATTTGCTGCTCTGATCCGGCAAATGCGCCGCCAGACGCGAGGCCATCCAGAAATGTTTGTGGCCTTCGTAACCGAGAAAGACATCGTCGCCGCCATCGCCTGTGAGCAGCACTTTGGCCGACGGCGCGACGGCCTCAGAAACCCGCAACATTCCCAGCGCCGATGCACAGGCGAACGGCTCACCGAAGGCGTTGACGAGTTCGGTCACGTCGGGAGCATCGTCGGCTGAAACTTCGACGATGCGATGATTCAACTTGAGCGCCCGCGCCGTGGCGATGGCATCCTTGGTTTCATCCCAAGGATCGCCGGGCGTGCTGACCGTGTAAGCCGTGACATCTGCGCCGAGCCTGGCGGTCGCCCAGCAAACGAGCGTGGAATCGACGCCGCCGCTCAACAGCGAGCCGACCGGCACATCGGCATAGAGACGAATCTCGACGGCTTCGAGCAAGCGCCGTTCGGTCTCTTCGACGGCTTCGGCAAACGAGATGGAAAGCGACCGGTCGACGGCGGGCAGTTGCCAGTAGGTGCGCGTCTTCAGGCGGCCATCGGCAAATTCGACAATCGCGCCGGCAGGAACTTTAACTACATTTTTATAGATCGACCGTGCATCGGTGACGAAACCGAAGTGGAGAAATTCGGCGACCGCCTGCTCATCAATTTCACCGGCAAAGCCGCCGTCGCGGAGCGCCCGCGCGGTTGATGCAAATGCCAGTTGACCATCGCGCAAACTGTAGAGCAATGGTTTGACGCCCAGCCGGTCGCGCACCAGATAGAACTTACGGGCCGCGTCGTCCCACAGGCCGAAGACGAACATGCCGCGCAATCGCCCCACCAAACGGTCAAGCCCCCACTCGCGGTAGCCGTGCAGCAGGACTTCGGAATCCGTATGGCTGGTGAAGTGATAGCCGAGCGCCACTAGATCATTGCGCAGTTCACGGAAGTTATAAATCTCGCCGTTGAAGACGACGCCGGTTTGCCCGTCACTGGTGAGCATGGGCTGGCGTCCGGCGTCGCTCAGATCGATGATGGCCAATCGGCGATGCCCAAGCGTCGCGCCCGGCCAACTTTCCAACCCTTCGCCGTCAGGCCCGCGCCGCGCCAGCGACGCAAGCATACGCCGCGCCGCCTGCTCGCGCGTTGATGGATTGTCGCCGCCGATGATGCCCGCGATTCCACACATGAAGTTTCGTTCAGCCTCAAGCTCCTATAGAGCTACAAAAAGTTAACGCCACGTTTAGGCAAAGAATCTTTATGGCGACTCCTCTTCTTGCGGAGAGGGAAATTCTACTTTCCTATAGACGATTTCCAACGCTAGATCACAATTGACGGAAGTCAGGTGCGCCATCTCGCCTAAGCTGCTGGCTTCTTGAAATAACCACATGCCATCCGGCTGTTTTATATATTGTGTGACGCGGCACTCTCGTTGAGCGATAAGAATATATTCCTTTAATGATTCGATCTTTCGGTAGTCTGCGAACTTTTTGGTTCTATCGTGAGTTTCTGTAGAGGGCGAGAGGACTTCGATAATCAGAGTTGGATTTAAGAGCGTATCAACTTCAACATCCTCAAACTGCGGCTGATCACAAACCACTACAATATCTGGATAGGTGTATGTCGCCCTATCCGGTGTGCGAACCCGCATGTCACTGGCGTAGACTTCGTACTCGCTGTTCTCTAATTGAGTATTTAACGCGGTAGCCACATTGATCACAATGAGATTATGCGCTCGACTAGCGCCGGACATCGCGAAAATCTCGCCCGTATAATACTCACTTTTGTAGGCGGCTTTCCGCTCTAGCTTCAAATATTCTTCAGGCGTATAGAAATCTTTAAGATGTGAAGCCATGTTATTTCCAATCCTGAAGTAAATATATCATTTGCGATTACCAGCGCCCATTGCTTTGTCAGCGCCGGAGCCTGGCGCGCATTTGGTGATTAGGGGACGGCTAATGACTACCTATGGGTATGCTTCCGTCTACGCCGGAGCGCCGACCATCAGGCGATTGAGCGTCAGCTTCTTAGCTCCGGCAAAGGCCGGTTCCGGTTGATGATCGATGAAGGCGCGATGCCATAGCTCCAGCATCAACAGGCTCCACAGGTGGCGCGAATTGTCGCGCCGCCCGCTCAGATGCTCGCGCAGGATGGCGCAGACGACGCGCTGGTCAAAATAGCCGCGCTGTCGCGTGCGGCTGTCGCTCAACGTATCGATGACCATTTCGCGCAGGTCTTCCTTGAACCATTTCTGCATCGGCACGCCGAACCCTTGCTTCGGACGATGGATGATCTCGTCGGGAATGATGCCGCGCATGGCTTTCTTCAAAATGCTTTTCGTCTGCGAGCCGCGCAGTTTGTAGAGCGCCGGAATCTGCTGCGCAAATTCGATCAGCTTGTGATCCAACAGCGGCTCGCGCGCTTCAATCGAATGCGCCATGCTCATGCGATCAACTTTCGTCATGATGTCGCCCGGCAGATAGGTTTTGCTGTCGAGATAGAGCAGGTGATCGAGGCGTTCCGATGAGCCGGGCGCGGCAAACAGCCGGGTGAACTTTTCGGTCGCATTGTAGCGCGCCAGCCGGTGCTGGAAATCGCTCGACAGCAATTGCTGCTTCTTATCATCATCAAAGCACGAGATGCTGTCGATGTAACGCGCTCCCGGCTCAAGCGAGACGTTGCGCAGATAGTTTTTGCCGTAAACGTGACGCGGCAGCCAGCGGCTGGCGCGCAGCATGAGGTTGCGGCGAAAGAAACCCGGCACGCGCTCGAACTTTTGGCGCTGCCGGTCTACCAGGTAACGCTCATAGCCGGCAAACAACTCGTCGCCGCCATCGCCCGACAGCACCACCGTGACGTGTTCGCGGGCCATCTTCGAGACGATGTAAGTCGGCACACTCGACATATCGGCAAACGGCTCGTCGTGATGCCAGACAATCTCTTCGACCACCCGGCAGACATCGGGCGTGACGATGAATTCGTGATGCTCGGTGTTGAAGTGCTGCGCCGCGATGCGCGCATAGTGCAGTTCGTCGTGACTGGATTCCGTGAAGCCTATGGAGAAGGTCTTCACCGGGCGATCCATGGCGCGCGCCATCATCGCCACGACCGTCGATGAATCGATGCCGCCTGACAAAAATGCGCCCAGCGGCACGTCGCTCATCAAGCGCATGCGGACGCTTTCGGCGATCAACTCGCGCAGCCGCTCAATGTAATATTCTTCGCTTTCGACTTTGAGATCGGGCTCTTGCTCAGGGTAGTTGAAATCCCAATAGCAACGGGTCACCAGAAAGCCGTCTTTGAAGGTCAGGGTGTGGCCGGGCGGCAGCTTGCGTATGCCGCGAAAGGCGGTCTGCGGGTCAGGCACATAGCTGAAGGAGAGGAAATCCGAAATGGCTTCGAGATTGACGGCGCGCGGCACCTCCGGGTGCTGCAACAAGGATTTGATCTCGGAGCCGAAGACCAGCCGATTGCCGGCCAGCGCATAATGCAAAGGCTTGACGCCGACGCGGTCGCGGGCGATAAAGAGCTTGCGGCTGCGCCGGTCGTAAATCGCAAAGGCGAACATGCCGCGCAGCCGGCTGACGCAAGCCTCGCCTTCTTCTTCGTACAGGTGAACGATGGTTTCGGTATCGGTGTTGGTCTTGAAGGTGTGACCGCGCCCGATGAGATCGTCGCGCAACTCGCGGTAGTTGTAGATCTCGCCGTTGAAGACGATCCACACCATGCCGTCTTCATTCGAGATCGGTTGATGGCCGGTGAACAGATCGATGATCGACAGCCGCCGCATGCCGAGGGCGACGCCGTCTTCGACGAAGAAGCCTTCATCGTCCGGGCCGCGATGTTCGATGACGTTGCACATCTGCGCCAGGACGCGGCGCTGCTCGGCGGGCGCGAGCCTTTCTTCGGGTTCAAAAAATCCGGCAATCCCACACATACCGCAACCTTCGCTTTATCGCTTGAACATGATGATCGTGTCGCCGCGCTGCGTCAGGGCGAGGGCGCGAATCCACGGATTGAATTTCAGCTTCTTGACCAGCCAGCGTTTCAAGCGGCTGCCGCTGAGGGCCGGGTCGCTGCTATCCATCAAATCGAGCAGCGCATAAAACTGCGCGAAGCCAGCCTGGCGGCCAAGCGCGCACAACTCGGAGTAGGTGAACCAGTGAACCGCCGGCAGTTGCGTATAGTTGGCCAGGCGCGGGTCGTAGTGCAGATGATGATGCACGAAGCTTTCTTTGAGCAGCCGGGGCAGCCAGTTGAAAAAGCGAAACATGAATTCGCCGTTGTCGCCGGTGATCGAGAACCGGTAACGATTGGTCGTCGTGATGAAGGCGATGCCGCCGGGCGCGAGCACACGGTACATCTCATCTAGGCTGCGGGTCGGCGAAACGACGTGTTCGAGAACGCTGTCGCAAAAGACGATCTGCTGCGAGCCGTCGGCAACCGGTATGCATTCGGCTGCACCCTCCATCACGTGAGCCGCATCGTTGAGATACTGGCGTGCCGATTCGACAAACAGCGGCACCGGTTCGACGCCGATGACGTTGAACTGGCGTTCGAGCAGATGCTTGACGGTTTGCGGTCGCGGCCCGCAGCCGAGCACGACGATGTTGCGGGCGCGATCAAGATCAATCAAACGGTCGAGTCGCGCCAGCAAGCCTTCGAGCCGTGGCGTATCGTCGGCCTGTGCGTCGAGCGTCGCCGTGAATTTTTTTAGCGCCAGGCGGTCGAGGCCGGGATAGCCTTCGGCGAGCCGACGCCCCGCATAAGGATCGGCAGTCGCCGGCGCATCGCCAGGCAACGGCTTGTCAGATACTTGGGTCAGGCTTTGCGACATAGTTGAATCTGTGTCCTTCAAAACCAGTAAAGCACGAATGCGCCCGATTCTTCAGGCCGGCGGGGCGCACCGCCCATGGCCAGATGCAAAATTCCGATCACCCGCGCAGAGAGCCGACCGGCGACTTTATGGCGCGCGGCGCGCCGCTGACCAGAGCGCCCCGTCGCCTGCCGGTTGCGCGGTTGTCGGGCTGATACCTGGCGCGCGGCTCAATGCTTCGCTTGCGTGTATGCGCCTGAGCGATGCCGTGTAAGCGACCAGATAGTAGAGATACCAGGAATACTCCGCCGACTGAAAGAAGCTGCACACCGCGTAAGAGATAATCACCGCTTGCAGACCGACGCTGATGTAATAGGTCTCGCGCTCCGTCGGGCTCCAGGCGGCGCGGCGGGCGTATAGGTCGCGCTCGATGAGTTTGAGCTTGCGGAGCGGCGCGAAGATCAACACCAGGTAGGCGGCAAATCCGGCGAGACCAAGTTCGGCAGCGACTTCGATGTATGAGTTATGCGCGACCAGTTGGCGAATCGAATAGATGCCATAGTTGCCGACGCCGACGCCGATAATCGGATGATGAACGATGACATCGAGGCCGCGCGCTAATAGCTGCTGACGCTCTTGCGCGGAATTCGTCTTGTCTTCGCTGTTGTGCAGGATCGTGAAGATGCGGTCGCCGTAGCCGCTCGGCATCGAGACGACGAAGGCCCCAGCAATCAGCAGGCCGGCAAGGATGGTCACCAGACGTTTGCCGCGCCCGGCTTTCCACATCAAGACGCCGCCGATGGCGACCAGCCCAAGGAAGCCGCCGCGCGAAAACGAAACGACCACCGCAAAGGCCAGCAGCGCCGCCATGAGAAAGAAGGCGAGGCGTTTGATCCCACGGCTGGTGAGGCCGAAGACGACCGCAAACGGCATGATCAGATTGACGGTCATCGCCAGTTCGTTGGGGTTGGAAAAGAAAGTGCCGTAACCGGCGATACGCACCAGTTCGCCCGAATTGTTGAGGGCGGTCGCGCCGCGAAAATAATTCAGCACCGCGCTTGCGGCGACAAAGACGCCGCAGAAGATCAACAGCTTCATGAAACTGCGCAACCTGGCTCGCGTGTCGATCAGATTCAGCATCAGCACGAAGATGGTGACGACCTTGAAGAACGAATCGCTGAGCGTGTCGATGCTGGTTTGCGGCGACACGGCCAGCGGCGTAAAGGCGATGGCGAGCAACAAGATGACCGCCAGCATTTTCATTTCGAGCGGCCAGACAGTCAGCCGGTTGCCGCGCGACATCTGCGAGCCGATGTAAGCGAGGATGGTGAAGATGGCGACGATCTTGACGATTTGAAAAGTTTCAAAAGCGCCCGGCACCAGGTCGTTCGGGCGGATGTAGAGCATCATCGTGAACAGGAAGAGACCGCCGAAGGCAACGCCGCTCGAAGCGCTTTTCGCGGCAGGCACGTTCGCCTGTGCCGCCGCGTTGTCGGATGGCGTCACGGCATTGGCGTTGTTTTGGACTGCGCGCAACTCGGCGGCGGCGCTCGCCTCGCGCCCTTGAAACAACACGCCTGCTTTGTCCTTATCGGTAAACATCGTTCAAGCGAAGTTGACGTTAGCGAAATCATTCACCGCACAGACACAGAGGACACGGAGATTACGCAGAGATTGGTCTCTTGCTGACGGCGAGCAATTCTCTGCGCTTCCTCTGAGTTCTGCGGCGTCTCTGCGGTGAATCCATGCGCCTTCCAAAAACTCCAACGCCGATTGATCCAGGCTATGGCGCTTCGGTCGCCGACGACAGTCCGAGGCGGCGCGAGCCGGAGCGATAGACGCGCCGCAATTCGGATTTCTCTTCGTCGGTCACCGCGCCGACCAGGTAAGCGACGATCACGAAGACCGCGCCGAATGTAGCCGAGCATACAATCAAGGCGATCAGCACGCGCACATCGCCGAGCGCCGCTTTGACGAAGTAAGCCGCTACTGCCGCCAGGCTCGATGCCGCTACCGTGCGCAAGATTGGCACAAGCTGCGAGAGGTGCGCCGCGCGCACGCCCAGCCGCCGCGCCACCTTGACCATCATCACGGCGGTGTCGAATAACTGCGCCGCCACGGTCGCGGCAATCGCGCCGCGCAAACCGGCGATTTGAATGCCCGCATAAAGCGCCGTCGCGGTCACCGGAATCATCACCAGCGACAGCTTTAGCCGATAAAATTTCAGATCATCAAACGAACGCAAAAACGCCGTGTATACGCAGAAATACATCGGCAACAGCATCAGGTTGATGGCGAAGATTTCGGCGCTCGCGGCATAGTCTCTGGTGAACAACAGAGTGATGATTTCGCGGCGCAGCACGAACATCAAGACGTAAGTCGGCGTGTAAAAAAACGCCAGCTTGCGCATGGCGCTGGCCCACAGGTTGATGACGCTCTCGCGGTCGCCCGCCGCTTGCAGGCGCGCGACTTCGGGCAGCAGTATGCTGACTACCGATTCATAGAGAATTGCTAGCAGCGGCAACTCGAAACAGCCGACCGCATAAATCGCAAACATCGCCGGCTCGAAATAATGCGACACGAAGTAATTGTGCATGTCGGCTTGCAGCCCATAAGCCAGCGCCCCCATACCGAAGGGCAAGGCATTGGCGAACTGCGCTTTGAACAATTGCGGATCGAAGGCCCGCCAGAACTGGCCGTAGCGTTTGTGTAGATAAGCAAAGAGAATCGCGCACAGCACCGCGCCCTGCACGACTGCGGCAATGACGATGGCTTGAATCGTCCCGAAGATCAGACCGGCGGCGATGAGCAGCGCGCTCTTGGTAAATTGAATGATGACTGTGAAGGTCGATGCCGAACGCACATCGCCGTCAGCGATGGTGACGACTTCGAGCAGCGAGCCCATCAGCCATAACAGAATCGCCGCGCCGACCAGCGGCACATAAGGCACGAGATCGTCGGTCTTGAAGACGTGCGTGATCCATTGCGGATAGAGCGCAAACAGCAACGCTGTCAAACTGCCGAGCGCCGCATAAAAGATCAGCACGTTCATCACCACATGCGGCTTGCGGTCCGGGTGGCGCGGCAGGAAGTAATAAATGCTGATGCTGACTTGCAGGCCGAGCAGGGTCATCATGGTCGTGATGACCTGGAAAGCCTGTTTATAAAGTCCAAAGTCGGAGCGGTCGAGGACGCGCACCAGCACCAGCGGCAGCGGCAAGGTCAGCGCATAGCCCGCCACTTTGGCAACGGCCAGCACTGCCGCGCGCTTGCTTAACGCGCCCCTGGTTCCTTTGGGTTTATCCGAGTTCATACTGGCGGTTAATCGTTGCGGTCTGGCCGCGCGCGCGCAGCAAGGCGGTCTTAACCTCGGCGAAGCCGCTCGTGCTTTGAATGAAGTGGGGAAGGTCGTATTCGGCGTGAATGCGTTTGAGCGTCAGTGGATTGCTGTGCCCGTCGTTCAAGCCGCCCTCGACGGTGACGGCGCAGGTGTAACCGGCGCGTTCGACCTCGCGCACCACAGCGTCGTTATAATCGCCGTTGGGATAACAGAACAGGTCGACCGGGCGGCCAATCTCGGCGGCGATGCGGCGACGCGATTCGACCAGTTCGCGCTCGACGTGCTCAAGGCTGATGTTCGGCAGAATCGGATGCGTCGCCGTATGCGAGCCGATTTCGATGCCGGCGTCGCTCATCTCGCGAATCTGCTCCCAGGTCACCGAAGCGTATTCGGGCGGCGGCGCTGCCGGCAACTCGACGCCAAAGGCCGCCGCCATGCGCGCAATGGCCGCCTCTTTCTCGTCATCGGAAATGGCTTTCAACAGCCGATTCACCTTGTCTGCGGAACAGAAGACCGAATCAGTACGCTCGAATTCGACGCAAAACTCATGCTCGCGCAGGCTGCCCTCGATGCTGCGAGCGCCGGCGCGGGCGATCAGATAGCGCAGCTTGTCTGTCCATAACCATTTCTTCTGATCGACGAACTCGGTGACTACAAACATCGTCGCCGGCAAGTTGCGACGGCGCAGCAGCGGAAAGGCAATTTCGTAAGCATCGCTGTAGCCGTCATCAATTGTAATGGCGGCTATATTTGCCGGCAGCCGCCGCTTGCTCGTCAGCCGCTCGGCGATGAACGACAATGACACCACCTGGTAATAGCGCGTCAGGTAATCAAGCTGTTCGGCAAACGTCCGCGCCGCCGTCTTCAAGTCCGTGTCGCTGTGCGTGAAGCGATGGTAGGTGACGATCAACGCCTTGCCGCGATTGGCAAGACGGAACGGGGCGAACACCCCCGTCGCCTGCATTAAATTGAGCATCTGCTGTTTCATTAGAAGGGGTCTCAGGTCTTATAGTTCAGCCAACGGCGGCCCGCAATAGTTTTTATACTCACTTTCAACCGGGTGCCCGGCTGTGAAGAGAAGGCAAAAGGCAAAAGGCAAAAACCAAAAGGCAAAAGTGACGGATACGTCGCCGCACTTGAAAGCTCATTGGCATCATGACAAGGCAAATCATTTTTGCCTTTTGCCTCTTGCCTTTTGCCCTTTGCCGGCACGCGCAGCGTGCCAGGTTATTTCATGCGATTCAACACGACGCCGAGCAGATCATCGGCGGTAAACGGCGCGATGGCCCGCGCCATCTCGGCAGTCGTAAGCGCCCCCGACTGCACGACCATCAAAGTCGTGTCGGTGAACTTTGCCAGCAGACTCACATCGCCCATCTCCAGCAGCGGCGACGAATCGAAGAGAATGAAATCGTGATCGGCGTCAAACTGTTGCAGCATTTTCCAGAAGCCCGGCGCAGCCAACAACTCCACAGGATTGTCGACGCGCTTGCGGCACGGCAGCACGTTGAAGCCGAATGGCTGCACGCGCATGACCGCAGCGCCGGCGGGCAGCCTGCCGCTGAAGGCTTCGACCATGCCGATGTCTGTCGTCAATCCGAGGCGTTCGAGCACCGCAGGCTGCAACAGATCGCAATCGACGACGAGCACACGCTGGCGGGCACGCGCCAGCGCACAGGCCAGGTTCAAAGTCACCGTCGTGCGCCCTTCGCCGTGATTGGCCGAGGCGACCAGCACGCGCTTGAAACCGCGCTCGGCGGCGCGCGAGATCAAGGTCAGCGCCAGCTTATTGAATTGTTCGGTACTGCTGCGGTCATTGCCGAAGAAAGCCGACAAATGCGGATCGATGCGGCTGAAATCAATCGTCGCTTCGCGCGTCGGCGCAACCGCCGAGCGGCGGCTCAGCGCCCCGCGAGATTCCTGCCGCTCGCCTTTATCGAAGAACGAACCAGCGCCGAGCGAATAACGCAGGAAGCTGAAGCGCGACGATTGGCCGGCGCGCTCCGGTTTGCGCTGCCGATTATCTGCAAAGCCGCGCTCAACCTCAGGCTCAAAGTCGCGCTCGAAGCCAGGTTCGCTGTCCAGTGAATCGCGCTCAAAGCCGCGCGGATTGCGAATCGCCCGTTCGTCTTCAACGTCAATGACTTCGATCTGCCGGGCTGCATCATCGGCAACGCCGCGCTCGATGTCTTCGCTTTCGGCTCTCAACAATGCTTCGTAAACTTTTCCCATCGCCTAAACCTTTCGCTCTCTACTTGCTGCCGAGTATGTGGAAGATGTGTGTGAAGTTCAATATAAAAGCGAGAATCGGAATCGCTGCTGCGCCGATTAATAGAAACCGCAGGCGGTGCGTGAATTGTCTTTGCCCTGCGGCGTGGCGCTCGGCGGCGGTGTAGTTTTCAGGCAGCAAAGCGACCACCGGCACGCCGAGAAAGTACTTAATATCACGTTCGTCGTGAACTCGCGTGAAGCGCGGCAACTCGGCGACGACGGCGGCCACGAGCGCCGCTCCCAGCGCCATTGCCAAGGCGAACATCATCAGCTTGGCGCGGCCCGGCGCGGCGGGCTGCTGCGGCAGATTCGGTTCGTCAACGATTTGAAAGAACGGCGCTGCCGGGCCGGCGGGCGACGGTTGAAATACGCTCAAGGCTTCCTGGCGCTTGAGCAATTGCGTGTAGCGTTCCTTCAAGCCTTCTGTCGTGTAATCGCTTGCTGAACTGTCGCCGGTGAAGACCGGCGCTGACGAGACGACCGGCGCTGAAACTGCCGGTACGCCGCCGCCGCTGGCGGCCTGTTGCTTGCGCCCAAGTTCGCGCTCGACGATTTCCAGATCGGTCTCCATGCGCGACAACTCGGTTTGCATCTGGCGAAGCTGTTGCGCTTCCGGGGTTGCTTGATTGGCGCGCGGGCTCTCGCCGCTGGCGCGCGCTTCGCTGATGCGTTGCTCGACTTCGGCAAGTTGTTCGCGGGCGGTGGCGAGCTTGGGATACTTGTCGGTGTACTGCTCCAGGTATTGCTTGATCTGCGTTTCAAGCTCGGCTTTGCGCCTGAGCAGCGCGCCCATCGAACTGTTGCTGCGATCATCTGTAGGCACAGCCGTGCGGACGATCTCCTGCTGTTGGACGATGGCTTTCTTCTGATTAGCGATTTGCTGCTGCAAGGCATACTGGCGGTCGTGGAGTTGTTCGACCGAAGCGGCGATGGCGTTGCGCTCAGAGCGTGCGCGGTCGGCGTAGCTGGCGGCGCGGCTGGCTGCCGATGCGGAAGCGGCGTGCGCCGCGCGGGCGTGATGGCTCTCGGCCAGTTGCGCTTCGAGATTGGTAATTTCGCTGCGAATCTGTCGCGCCTCTTCGGTGGCCTGGTGTTCGAGCGTGGCGTTCGCCTGGTTGAAGATGCCCAGCAGATCGTTGACCACCTGCTGCGCCACTTTCGGATCCGTGTCACGGAAGGCGAGGGTAAAGGATTCGGGGAAGTTCGAATCGCTGCGGTACTTGGTGTCGAGTTTGATGGCGCTGGTCAGATCGCTGGTGGCGCGATCCATGTTGGTCACAGGGGCGAAGAGGTGATAGCGATTGATCAAGCCTTCGAGATTAGCGCGGCTGGTAATCTGTTCGGTGACCGCAGCGATCTGCGCGCTGTTGGCCTGGCGGTCATAAATCTGCCCGGAGACGACGATGCGGGTGCGCGATTCGTACAGGTGCGGGACATTGATGACGACGACGAAGGCCGCCACCAGCACGATGACGGTCACAAAGGCGATCAACATCGCGCGTCGCCGCAGGATGTCGAAGATGTCGGTTAAATTGCGCGGTCTGAAACTTCCCATGCTTGCCTCTCGAATCAGCAAAGTCGGAACGTATGTCGGCATATGCGGCCAGATGCCCTCTCATTCAGGGGAAATTGGCAATTTGACCGAATTTCCACAAAGCCTAGCCGTCTGCGTCGGGAAAACCCCGGCAGCGGTCAAAGCCTGTTGGCGCGCGCCCAGCGCCAGGGCTTACGCAGAGGGTTTGTATGAAGGCGCAAGCGCTCAAGCCGGCTGCCCTCACGGCGGGATTTTGCTTGGCTAATGCGATCAGGAAAGAGAGGAGCAAGCGCCGGATATTGAATACCGCAATAAATACACGGTAGCTAAAGTACATCAATATTGAAGACCGGATGGGAAAATCGGACTATCTGGCCGTCCCGATCCTAAAATCCTACTTTTCAACCTCGATCTCTATGCATTCCTAGATTAGAAGACAAGGTAAGCACGCTGTTGCGCCAGACCACTCAAGCATCAACATTGTATTCCGCAAATAGAGCCGAGATAGTAATCTCTAAAGCGCCCGCCAGCTTCTCGACATTCTCAATTGATACGTTTCTTATGCCACGCTCAATATCGGCAACATACGTCCGATGCAATCCCGCACGTTCGGCTAATTTCTCTTGGGATAAGCCAAGCTCGCCCCGCCGTTTTCTTACAGCAGACCCAAATCGCTCTTTTATGCTCGGTGTGCCTTTTCGCTTGATGCGCTCATTTCAGCCGAATGCAGACTATGCGTCTACAGGAAATAAGTGACAATTTATTTTTCCCATAGTATGATTCTCATTACTATGGCGACAGATGACGAAAAAAAGACGTTAGGATTTCTGTTCAAGCAATCGAAAAGCGCGGCTGATTTGCCCGTACCTTTTCACAGGGATGTTGCCGACGCTATAGAGTTGATCTCTTAGATGGGTGACGCCGTGCTTTTGGCGTTGCTGTTGAAAATGGTGTTAAAAGACCGAATCACAGACAATGAGATTCAACTTATATGCGATGTGTACTATCATGAGTGAATCAATCACTGTGCCCTCTATGGCCAATCAAAACAGGATTCCCTCACTACCCAATGATTCACCAGAACGCTGAGCAAGCGCAGAGTGTGACGCATTTATCCTATCTCTGCGCCTCCTCTGTGTTCTGCGGCGTCTCTGCGGTGAATCATTGCGCTTACTTGATACTCAATCGCAGCCGGATCGAACACCGCGATGATTGGCGGTCAGCTTGCGTTCTTGCCGCGTTCGATGCCGAGCGTCACCTCAATCGCCAGGCGCACGGCTTCGACGATGGTTTCGCGCGCCAGGCTCGCCACCTCCGGATACTTGTTCAGCGTCTGCTCGTGCATATAGGGCAGGTGGATGAAGCCGCCAATCGTCGGCAACTGCTCGGTGGCCAGCAAATGCATCACGCTGTAGAACAGCCGGTTGCACAGATAGGTTCCGGCGCTGTCGGAAATCGCCGCCGGAATCCGCGCTCGCAACAAGCGATTCGTGATGGCGCGAATCGGCAGCGTCGACCAGTAGCCGACCGGCCCGCCTTCGATGATGGGCTCGCCTGCCGGTTGATTGCCGAGATTGTCGGGGATGCGATAATCATCAATGTTGATGGCGACGCGCTCCGGCGTGATGCGATAGCGCGCCACGGCCAGGCCGAGCATGATGACCACATCGGGACGCATGAGGCGAATTCGCGCACACGCCATTTCGATAGCCCGAAAGCGATCAACCGGCAATTCCAAAACCGCCAGCCGAGCGCCCGGAAATTCGACGCCGCTCATCGCCAGCGCCGCCTCTAGCGACGGATTGGCGGTCTCGCCATCGAACGGCTCAAAGGCGGTCAGGAGGATTTGCTTCTCAGTCACATTCATCACTATTTCTTTGACAGCTTGGCCCACACCGAATCGCGTTCGAGTCGGCGCAGGATTTCGATGGCGCGCAATAGTTTCTCTTTAGACTCAGACCAGTCGGGAAAGGTCTGTGTGTCGAGCGCGACTTCGACCTCGACCAGCGTCGAATGCAGCAATTCGCGCAGACGGGAAAGATCGTTGCTCATTTCTTCGGCCTCCGGCATTTCGATATCGCATGATAACACTAAGCCGTCGGCCTTGCGGATGTCGTCAGATAGATGCCTGCGAGGATCAGCGCGCCGCCGATGAAGGTTGCAAGCGGCGGGCGCTGGCCGAAGACGACAAAGGCGAGCAGCCCGGCGACCACCGGTTCGCCCAGGAAAGCCAGCGAAATCGCCGACGGGCGCACGTGCCGCAAGGCCCAGTTGAAGATCGTATGGCCAAAGATTGTCGGCACCACCGCCAGGGCGATGAAGTATAGCCATTCGATACGACTGTAAGGCGCAAGCGGGCTGCGGCTGATTAACGCCCACAACAACAAAAAGACCGAGCAGACGCCGTACAGCGGCGTGGCATAACCAAGCAAACTCATGCGGGCGCGGGCTTTGCGCCCGACGATGAAGTAACCGACCACCGCCAGCGCGCCGATCACCGCCAGCGCGTCGCCAAGCAGCGCGTTGCTTGATTCACTTTGTTGTGTGGTGGCCAGCGCGTCGCGGCTGATGACCAGCATGCCTGCGAGCCCCATCAGAGTGCCGGCCAGCGAGCGCGGGCGCGGCCTTTCGCCGAGGAAGACCGCCGAGGCGATCACGACAAACAGCGGATGACTGTTGACGAGCACCACCGACGTAGCAATCGGAATGTATTTGAGCGAGGTGATCCACGCGCCGAAATGGATGGCCAGGCAAACCCCGCCGAGCACAAGCAGCAACAGGTCGCGGCGCGTAAAGGCCATCAATTCGCGCCGTTTGAACCAGAGCGCCGCCGGCATCAACAAGGCGGTAGCAATCGCCATGCGATAGAAGGCGATGACGATGGCCGGAACTTGCGCCAACTGGGCGATGAAGATGGATGACGAAGCGAGCGCAAAGACCGCAAAAAACATTGCCGCGAATACGGCAGTCGTTTGCGGCTCGCTGCTGGCTGGCTTTTCGATGGTTTTCATTCTGCTCAATCAGACCGCCTGAGAATAGATAAAAAGATTGGCCACAGAGTCACAAAGTCACCGAGGGAACAATGAAAATTTTTGCATTGACTGGCAGTCGGCGGCGATGTGCGATTAGAAGTCACAGAGTCACAGAAGGAACAATGAAAACTTTTGCCGTTATCTCAAGGCTCTTAAAAATCCTCTGTGACTCTGTGACTCTGTGGCCAATCCTTCATCAACCCTGCGGAACAAAACTGCCGCCGCGCCGTTCAATCCTTTTGCTCATCGAATCGCTCCTCGTTATAGCACGCGCCGCCGGGATCGAGAAGCCGTCATTGGCTCTGCTTGCGAAGCGCGGCGCGAGGTGTTAATTAATTTTACTGGCGCGCTGCGCCGCAGACCGTCAGTCGCCGGTTATCATTGACCGGTTATCATTGATACGACCGAGAAAGGATATGACCGATTGATGCGAACCCCTCACGTCTTTATTCTACTTACGGCCCTCGCCCTGAGCGCCTGTCAACCCGGCCACAGCGACAACAAGAATGCGATCAATGGCAATAGCAACGCGGCTCCGCGCGTCGTCACGCCGAGCAAGCCGCTGCTGCCTGCCAGTGCGATTGATCCGAATTTCAAAGCCTGCAATCTCTATTATCCGCTGGTTCCCGGTTCCCGCCGCCGCTACGTCATCAGTTATTCAAGCGGCATCACCGCCGATGCCGTGGCCGTGGTTGACCCGTGGGAAGAGAACGGCCGCAAAGGCTTCAAAGAACTTATACAGATTGTTGACAGCACCGGCGGCTATCAGATCAAACAACTGATCGAGCGGCATTACGTCTGCGACGGCGAAAAGGTGCAGCTCCTTTATGAAAAGACCGACAGCGATGTCGAAGGCAACAAGACAATCACCGAGTTTTTTTACCGCGATAACGCTTACGCGATGATTGAACCGGCGTCGCTGAAACCGGGGACGACGTGGTCTTATACGCTCAAACGCAAGATCCAGCCGGAGGGGCAACCGGCCACGGAACCCGATGCGCCGACCGCCGTCAGCTTCACGGTGATCAATGAGCAGGATCTGCAACTGCCGACGGGCAAGGTAAAAGCCTTGATGGTAAATCGTAAAGTCGGCGAAGCGGAGATCTATGATTACTTCGCGCCGGGCCTCGGCTTCGTCAAACGCACCAGCAAAGAAGGCACCGGCTGGGAATTGAAAGAGTACAGCGGCATGAAGCCGATTGAAAATCCCGGCAAGTAATCCACGGCGGCCTGGGCCCCTGTGCGAGCGATTTGTAATGCGGATGACTTTTATTAATCCCGAAGCCTTCGGCGTGCCGCGCGGTTATACGAACGGCGTGCTGATCGACGGCGGCAGGTTGCTGTTCATTGCCGGACAGATTGCCTGGGATGGCGAGCAGCGCATCGTCAGCGACGATTTCAGCGAGCAGTTTGCGCAGGCGCTTGGGAACGTCATCGCCGTCGTGCAGGCTGCTGGCGGCGAGGCTATACACATTGCGCAGATGCGCGTTTATGTCACCGACAAACATGCCTACACGTCGAACCTTAAACAGATCGGCGCGGTCTATCGAGAGTTGATGGGGCGACACTATCCGGCGATGGCGCTGGTCGAAGTCGCGGCGCTGGTCGAAGACCTCGCCAAAGTCGAGATCGAAGCGGTCGCCTGTCTGCCTGCCGAAACGGTGCCGCCGCCGGCGACGGCAATCAGGGGAGAGACTACGTGACCACGCAAGCACCCGACATCTCTGCCAACAGCTTTCTCTACGACGAGCGCGACGGTGTGGCGACGATTACATTCAATCGGCCTGAGCGGTTGAACTCGCTGACGTTCGCCGTTTACCGCGAGTTGAGTGAGACCCTGATTGCCTTGCGAGAGCGCGCGTCGGTGCGTGTCGTCGTCATCACCGGCCAGGGACGCGGCTTCTGCTCAGGCGGCGATGTCGAAGAGATCATCGGCGAATTGTTCAAGCGCGATATGAGCGGCTTGTTGGAATTCACGCGGCTGACGTGCGATTTGATACGCAACCTTCGCCTCTTGCCGAAACCGGTGATTGCCGCGTTGAACGGCACGGTTGCCGGTGCCGGCGCGGTCATCGCCCTGGCCGCCGATCTGCGCATCGCTGCCGAATCGGCGAAGATCGCTTTTCTATTTGTCAAAGTCGGACTGGCGGGCGCTGATATGGGCGCGGCGTTTCTGCTGCCGAAAGTCGTCGGGTTGAGCAAAGCGACGGAGATGCTTTATGGCGGCGATTTCCTGAGCGCCCAACAAGCTGCCGAGATCGGCCTCTACAACCTGGTCGTGCCGGCGGCGGCGCTCGAAGCCGAGACTCGCGCCTGGGCCGAGCGCCTGGCTGCGGGCCCGGCGTTCGCTCTCGGCATGACGAAAGCGGCGTTGAATCGCGAACTGCACATGAGCCTGGAAGCGGCTCTGGAAGCCGAAGCCGAGGCGCAGGCCATCTGCATGCTCAACCCAGACTTCCGCGAAGCCTTTGAAGCGTTCCGCGACAAGCGCGCGCCAGTGTTTAATAGGAACTAGAGGCTGGAGGCTAGAGGCTAGAGAGGGGAAGATGGCTCCGGTCTCTAGCCTCCAGCCTCTAGTCCCCAGTCTCTAGTTGGGAGAGATAATGTCCTTTGGTTTGCCTGATCGAGAAGACGAGCAGCGGTTGACCTATGGCGGCTACCTGAAAGTGCGCGAGTTGATCGGCTTGCAGCAGTTGCGCTCCGACCCCTTGCAGCACGACGAAACGCTGTTCATCATCATTCATCAAGTGTATGAACTCTGGTTCAAACAACTGCTGCACGAACTGGACACGATTATTGAGCGCTTGAACAAAGATGAGATGCTCGTGGCGCATCGGCTGCTCAGGCGCTGCATCGAGATTGAGCGGCTGCTGATCAGCCAGGTCGCCGTGCTGGAGACCATGACGCCGACCGATTTCCTGGCCTTTCGCGATCAACTGCGGCCCGCGAGCGGTTTTCAATCTTCCCAGTTTCGTGAGATCGAATACGTTTCGGGGTTGAAAGACGAGCGCTTCCTGAAGGGCTACGACCAGGGCAGCGAGGAGCGCCGGCGACTGGCCGCGCGCCTGGCGCAGCCGTCCGTGCTCGATGCGTTTTATGGATTGCTGCGGCGGCGCGGCTTCGATCTTCCGCTGGATGCGCCATCGCCAAGCGGCGACAGTCATAGCGCGCACGAGCGCCGCGTCCGCGAGTTGACGCGCCTCTACATCGATGCAGAGAATAATTATGGCCTGTTTTTGCTTGCTGAAAGCTTGATCGAATATGACGAGATGTTTGCTCTGTGGCGGCTGCACCATGTGAAAATGGTCGAGCGCATGATCGGCACCAAGAGCGGCACAGGCGGCAGCGAAGGCGCTGCCTACTTGCGCAAAACCGTCGAGCGCCAGTTTTTTCCTGAACTATGGGAAGTGCGCAATTATCTCGGCAACAGGAATGAAGAATAATCCACGAAGGACACGAAAGAAAAAGTTCTTGATTTTCACAGCGCGCCTGTCTTCATGTTCTTCGTGGATGAATAAAGGAGAAGCTCATGGACGAGTTACTGGAGTGGCGAAAAGAATTCCCGATCCTCGATAACACGGTTTACATGATCTCGCATTCGCTCGGCGCGATGCCGCGCCGCACGCGCGAACGGCTGAACGAATATGCTGACCAGTGGGCGACGCGCGGCATCCGCGCCTGGGAAGAAGGCTGGTGGGAGATGCCGCGCGGCGTCGGCGATCTGGTCGGCAAGATCATCGGCGCGGGCACCGGCGAAGTCGTCATGCACCAGAACGTCTCGGTCTGCCAATCGCTCATTCACTCGTGCTTCGACTTCAGCGGCAAGCGCAACAAGATCGTTAGCGAAGCGCTCAACTTCCCCTCGAATCTTTATATCTTTCACGCCCTCGAACGACGCGGCGCACGCCTCCTTACGGTGCCCTCAGACGACGGCATGACGGTGCCGCTCGAACGCTTGCTCGAAGCCATTGACGAAGAGACGCTGCTGGTGAGCGTGTCGCATGTCATCTTCAAGAGCGCCTTCATTCAAGATCTCAAAGCCATCACCGAGCGGGCCCACCAGGTCGGCGCGCTGGTGGTCGCCGACATTTATCAATCCGCCGGCACAGTGCCGCTCAACGTCCGCGACATCGGTTTGGATTTTGCGACCGGCGGCTCGGTCAAGTGGTTGTGCGGCGGGCCGGGCGCGGGCTATCTCTACGTCCGCCGCGAACTGTGGCCGACATTACAACCGGCCATGACCGGCTGGCTGGCGCACAAGCATCCCTTCACCTTTGAAGTCGGGCCGCAGGATTATGCCGATGATGTTTATCGCTTTCTGCACGGCTCGCCGAACGTGCCGGGGATGTATGCGGCGATGTCGGGTTACGAGATCATCAACGAAGTCGGTGTCGAGCGGATTCGCGAGAAATCCGTCCGCCAGACGACGCGCTTGATCGAGCTTGCCGAAGAAGCCGGATTTACAGTGCGTTGTCCGAAAAACGCCGACGAGCGCGGCGGCACCGTGGTGATTGACGCGCCGCACGGCCAGGCAGTGACCAAGGAGTTGCTGCGCCGCGACTTTTTGATCGATTACCGTCCCGGCGCGGGCATCCGCGTCGCGCCGCATTTTTATACCAAAGACGAAGAGCTTGAGTTGATCGTTCAGGAGATCAAGAAGATACTGGAGACCAAAGCCTACGAGCCGCACAGCGCCGGCACCGCGCATTGAGCGTCGCAGTACAGGAACAAACAGCGGCAAAGGCGGTCAGCTATGTTCCAGCTTTATCGGCTTGAGGTTCAGAAATTTCCAGCCTTGCCGGCTGCGCTTGCCAACCGTCGAAGACCCGGTAGAGCGCCGTTGCCAGAAGGAGCAAAGAAAGGATTGTAACCCTCTCTTTGCTCCTATGTGATTTTGATCCAGGATACCCGGACCGCATGCCTACCTTGAGCAACCCCGCGAGATTAGAACTGGTACTTCAAGGCGAACTGGATGGTTCGCGCCGGGTTAACCGTATCAACTGACGACCCGAAGCCGGGAGCGCCAATCACCCGAATGGGAATGCCGAAATTCGCGCGGTTGAGTACATTAAAGAACTCAGCGCGCAACTGGAGATTCTGGCTCTCGTTAAATCGGAAATTCTTGTTGAGAGCCATGTCCAGATTGATGAAGCTGTCGCCACGAAATGTATTGCGACCAATCGTGTCTCCCGTATTGCCAAAACCGAGATCGAAAAGGATGTCGGTCAAGGTTTTTCCTGGAGCGAGCGCAACTCGCTGTGATCCGTGTCCATCGGAGAAAGTCAATCCGGTTGTACTCGTCGGGCGATCCGTCAGGTTGCCATCCAGATTGTTATCGAACGGGAGAAGGAGGGTGTAAGGCTGCCCCGACCTGGCTTGAAAGATCGACGTGAGTTGCCAGCCGCCCAGCCAGCGTGCCGCGCCCTGAGTTGATCCGCGATAGAAAGGCAGATCCCAAATCATGCTTGCGGCAAAACGATGACGCACATCGAAGCTCGCATTGCCTCTTTCGGCCCTGGAGGGAGACGGAATCTCTTGGGTAGCAACCGAAGTCTGCGGCAGCGCCGACGCGCCTGCTGTATCAACGATGTCTGAAACTTCGTCAATCGCGTGCGACCAAGTATAGGCTGCCGTGAATGTAAAGCCGCGAGAGTATCGCTTGCGCGCCTCAAGCTGTAAGGCTTGATAATTTGATGGAGCCCGGTTCTCAAAGACTTGATAGGCTCCAAGCCCTGCTATAGGACGCTCCCCCAAAGTTCCAGGGCCGAATGGATCTGTAACAGTCAGAAACCTAATATTTTCAACCTTTTCTGCATCGACAAATGGCGTCAAATGTAGCCCAAGATTTGGCGTGGTCAAGCGTGACAGATTGCGGCCTGCCGTCCCAACGTAGGATGCAGAAACCAGGAAGTCGTTAAATATCTGCCGCTCGACGGTCAGATGCCACTGATAACTACGAGGCATACGAAGCTTCTTCTCAGGCAAGGTAAAAGTAAGCCCTCCGTTCGGTGTGAATCTTAAAAGCGCCCCGATTAAACCAGCTTTATCTTCTGCGCCTAGTTGATTGGTGCCTGACGGAAGAATAGGAATAAAGCGATCTCCTCTGATAAAACCAAACAGTGCCGGGTTAGGGAGGTTGATTCCGTTAGCAGGAAAGAAACCTCCATCATCGCTTACTAATGGAATCTCATTGGGGAAAACATTGCGGGATTGGCTAACCACAAACCCGAGAATCGTATCGAAATAGACGCCCGCGCCGCCACGAATTGACATCTTACCGTTTGATCTTGGATCCCATGCAAAACCGAAGTGCGGCGCAAAGTTGTAAGAGTCAGGCTCGTATATGTGAGTACGACCATCGAGTACCCCGCGATAGGCATTAACGGCGGTGTTGAGGAACCCAAGATCCGTATTATTAAATACGCCGCTTGGCTTCGGAAGATTCTTTAATTGGAGTGCATCCTCAATACGATTGTTTACCTCATGCGGAACGGAGTTGTATTCATAGCGTAGTCCGTAGTCAAGGGTGACATTGGGCCGGATACGCCAGTTGTCATTGACGAAAAAGTCAAGTTCGTTGAATCGCAGGCCAATAGTAGAATCAGGGGAACCAAGAGTGAGAGACTGAGAAATTGAGGAGATGACACCAAGTGTGGCCAATTGTACGGCAGGCACAATTGAAAATTCGTCACTCGTGATGTTTATTCCTGGGATGATCTCAATCAAAGGTCGGTAATTGCGATCCTGGCGGCTATTAAGTTGGACCCGCCGGATGTCAGCGCCAAATTTGAGTGAATGATCGCCGAATACCTTTGATAAGGTATCAGCGTACTGAAAGGTGTTGTTGGCGCGTGATTGTGGAAAAAGGGAAACATCCAGGCCCACAGGGCTGAACGGGCTGATGATTAACTGGCCAAATGGACCTGTTTTCGATGTTTGGAAGAAATCTGGGAGAGGGACTTGCTTGAAGTCTTTGTCAAAGGCTAGCACATCGGACGGAACTGGGTTCTTTGCATTGAAAAGCAGTGTCCCGGTTGAGAAATTCAGGCGCGTGCGGCCAAAAGAGAATCGGGCCTGATTGACCAGACTCGATGAGAACGAGCTATCAAGAGTAAGTGATAAATCCTGAGTGCGGGTGTGAGAGGTGATCTCAGAATCTATTGCTCTCCTGATGCTTGGCAGATCCAGATCATCATCTGTGAAATTATAGCGGCCACTGAGCTGGTGCTTTGATGAGATCTGATTTACCAGCTTAAACGAGGCGAGCTTGCCTGCGCCATCAGCAGGCAGAACGCTGGTCAGTGTATTGGCTCCGTAAGGGCCACCAACGTTGTTTGGAAAAGGATAAAACTGGAGCAGGTTTTGTCCTAATGGAGTGATGCCGTCATTGGTGAGAATGCCAAACCCAAGTCGTGGCCTGGAATCAACAAAAATTCTATGAGCGCCTGGGAAACGCCGCTCGTCAACCGTTGGGGTGGCAAAATGCTGTTCACTGGTCGCGTCCAAATGTAGATACTCGAAACCGCCGAAAAACTGTATGCGATTGCGCACAATCGGCCCGCCAATAGCAAAGCCGGATTGCAAACGCGTATTATCATCCTTGCCGCCCGACGGGCCGCCTTCAAAGTCGAAAGCATTGCGAGCGTTCAGACTCGAATTCGTCACGAAACTGTAAAGCTGACCATGAAAATTATTGCTTCCGCCTCTTGAGACAGCGTTGACTTGCGAACCTGGATTGCGTCCGAACTCAGAGTCCCATAGCAGTGTGGAGATGCGGAATTCCTGGAGCGTCTCTATCGGTTGCGGAATGAGCGCAAAGAACCCCTGCCGGCGAACGCCGACATCCTGATCATTATTATCTGAGCCATCAATCGTAAAGTTATTCGCACGGCTGCGGTTTCCGTTAACCGAGAACTGACCCAATGTGCCGACGCCTGCGCCGATGCCGGGCCCGACGGCCTTGCCAATCGGCTCGGGCGGCTCTGAAACGCCCGGCACCAAAAAGGCCAAGCTATCAAAGGTGCGTATTCCCGGCAAAGGCAAAGACAATAATTGGCTTCTATCAAAGTTTCCGCCTCTAGTTGCATTCGCGGTATTGACTAACTGCTCTGCTTTTGAGTCAGCTATTTTGGAAGTTGATGGCGATTTTGGTTGCTGAACTGGTGGTGCGGACGCAACAGGCGTTGCCGCCCCAGCCTTCTTCAAAGTAAATGGCGGCGGCTGAACCATATTAATCTTGGACAGACGAACTGGGAAGTCGGATATGGAATCGCCTTCGTACCCTTCGGCGGTGATGGCGATGGTGTACAGACCCGGCGGCAGAATCGTCATCGTGTAGGCCCCATCGGCAGCCGTGACCGTCGTACGTTCAAAACCGGAATCCTGATTCCTTACTGTAATGATTGCTTTCGCAATGGGCGCACCGGTCCCGAATTCGTATGCTCGACCTTGAAGGGCTCCTGTCGTTTGCCCCTGTGGTAAAGCTGGTGGCGTGTAGCTCAGAATCACACACATCAACGTGAAGCAATGAAGCAGCTTTGCACTCGCTTTGGTCATAACATCTCCTCCTGTTTCTCGGTTCTTGCGTTAGATGGTTTCGCCATTACCTGCGTCTAAAAGATTGCTGTTTATTTTACAAAAATTTGCTGTGGTTAACTGGCAGCAAGATGCTGGATTTCAGCTCTATCACCTCATGGTTTTGCTTGCAGTGCTTTCAAATATCAGCTATGGAATACCCAAACATGAAAGCCGGAAGAATTATCTCAACCTATGTAGGAAGCGGCGAATAAGTCCTACAGAAAAAATCATCTTTGCGCCAGCTTGCCAAAGAACGTGAGAATGAGCAAACTGTATGTCGAAATTGCCTAAACAGAAAAACGGAACCTATCTCATTTTGATGCGCGAGCCGCGCATAAATTGCAGAAACTTTAGAAGCTACCTTTAGCGTACCGAAGACTATTACAGGTAACTTTGATTGTCAAGCTAAAATTTTCTCCTTTGTATTTTTAGCCACAAATCGTTCTACTACCTGATGACCGAGCGCGCGTTTCCATTTCATGGCATGGCTTGATTCGGGATAATAGTTCTTGTCCTTGTATTCCTGAAGTCATTCGAAGCGCTACAACCCGGAATGCCGGTTTGTCCATAGAGACTAATTGGCTGGGGCTGATTTTTTACGCGACTTTAACTTTCTCCTTGTTCCAGTGCCAGCCATCGCGTGAGTGGCTCGTCAAACATGGGTATGGCAGTGACAGGTTCCGCGCCAACCTTGTGAATCAGTGTGAACTCGATGAATCAGGCGTGATATTCAAAAAGTAGACGTCAAATTCTTCATCGTCAATGGCTCCGAAGCCGATGCCGCCATAGGGAAAGGCGCTGTCGGTTAAGGTACTTAATAGCTCGGAACCGGCAGCCGGATTACTCTTGAGTTGGATGAAATGTTTGATGGTACTCCCCTTTGCTTCAATAGTTATATGATAAGAGTCATTGGGACGGCTCAGGTCTTCGACCACCGGATCGGATTTGAGTAAATTGAGTTGACCATTTTGGTAGACATAGCTTCGGAAAATTTTTGGATGGGCAGCTTTGGGTCCGGAGAGTTGAAATAGATAGTAGTTCTTTTTGTCGCGGGCACGCACGATCCAGACGGCACCTTTTTGGTTCGTAAAGCTGATGTCAAAAACCATTTTGAAATCATCATAAACTTTGTTTCGTACGAAACCGGCTCCTTGACCCTTGACCAACATTTTACTGTGATTCACTTGCCAGGTTTTAGGCGCATCCCAGTAGGTTGTGCCCTCCATAAAATAATCGGCGAATTCCGGAGAAGACTTGATGCGGGTCAGTTTCACCTCAACTGTCTGGTCACCGATCTTGAAATCATCGGTCTTCTCGGCAGGCTCAAACTTCTCCTTTTCTGCTTTGATGGTATGCTTGCCTGGACTCTTTGAAATCAGAAGCTCTCCGGCATTGGACGTTCGCCCTTCCATCCTTCCGTCCACAAAAATATTGGTATCAGGCTCGCTTCTAATCAGGAGATTGGCAATGGCTGATTTGAAAGTTGGATTAACCGGAATGATTTTGCCGCCTTCGACCACGACTTGCGCTTCGTAAGCGGCAATACTTGGGTGGGTGATGCGCAAAGTATGGGCACCTGCCGGAAGGTCATCCAGTTCTATTTGGTTCTCCGACCTCTTCGCTATACTGGCGGGTCTGTTGTCGTCAATAAGAATGGTCGCATCAAAACCGACAGCGCCTAAATTGATAAGAATAGAACCGCTCGTTGGCGTTAGCTGAATCGTGACAATGGCTGTCTTGGCGCGCTCGACCTGAGCCTTTATAGTTTGCGAAGAACACTTATCGGCGCTCACCTCAATCGTGTAGGTGCCCCAATGAAGTTCGGTTTGATACTTGCTCTCCTGGCTCATGCCTTTTTTTACGGTGTGCCCTCGCTGGTCCCTGATGATGATGATGGCGACAGGCGGATTCGTCACGATGGAAAGGGTTCCGGTCGTGGGAACTTTCGGCGGCGGCGGCTTTACAGGATGTTTGACCGGTGGCTTCCGCGAAGTTTCACCTGGAACTGGCCGTTGGCCGTCAGCGGGCGAGGTGAAAAACAATAATGCGAGAATGAACGCAGATGCATGCCTGAGCATTGTTCGAGAAGTCTCCTTTGCGTTCATCATCACATGAAGAAGTTCAATCAACCCCCGACTCACAGAGATGACCAGCTCTTAAAGTGAGCGATGCGGGTTACGTTCATAGCATCTTGCCGGCAAGACTTATGGTCGCGGTATGCTTTTAGCGCACCGGCAGCCAACACCGGGATTGGTTTTATTAGCCGGTGAAAAAACACGAGTCGTCGTAATCGCATATACTTTGGGAGTCTGAAAACTACCGCCCCGTATAATCTTGCCGGCTTCGGGCTTGCCTTTGCTATCCGGATAAGGGATGGGGTCGGACTCCGTCCATTCCTCCACGTTGCCGGCCATGTCCAAGATGTTGAACACGCTGATGTCGTGCAGATGGCTGCCTACTCTCTCGATGGCCCTTTTTTTCGGCTCTGCGATATTTGCCCAGTCCGAATGGAATTCATTGCCCCAGGGATAAAGTCTGCGGTCGGTTCCCCTAGCAGCGTATTCCCATTCTTCTTCTTTAGGGAGCCGCTTATCAAGCGATTCACAATACGCCTTGGCATCGAACCAACTGATGTTGATTACTGGGAAGTTATCCTTGCTTTCAGGATATTTCCCGTTTATCCAATCATTGGGCGGGGGATAATTTTTCGCTTTAACAAACTTGTAATAATCTTCATTGGTCACTTCGTATTTGTCCATGAAAAATGAATCCACCGTAACTGGATGCTCCGGCTTCTCCATCTCCAGGTTACTGCCATTGTATCCCATGATGAATTTGCGGCCAGGAATATAAACCATTCCTGAGGGTGGGGCTGGGATGGCGGAACCGGGAGGCGATGGGGAGTCGGCACTGCCCGCTCCTTGAGACGACATTGGCCCATCCCGTCTCGTCAATACAATGACGCTCAGGACGGCGATGATTGCCAAAGCTAAGGCGATGGAGGCCAGCACGATGATTCGCTGAACCGTACTCAAAGCGCCAAAAATCTTCAGGCCGAAAGTGCTGCGCGTCCACGCCGTCAATGAATCAAAAGCCGCAGCTTGAGAAACCGGCTCTGGCGTCGGTTGGGTTTGTGCATTTGATAAGACATGGAACGACTCGCCAGATGAAGAGGCGTCGGATGAGAAAAATGGCGTCTTCCCCACATTCTCGGCTCCCTCAGTTGATGAGACAATTTGTGGCGGCGTATTTGTCTTGGGAGGGAAAGACACGTCGAGCGTCATGGAGGAAAACGATTGCATTGTGCTTTGTCCGAACGCTTGATGGTCGATGCCCGCCATATAAAGAGCAGCTTCCAATTCTTGAGCTATCTGGATAGCGGTTTGCTGACGAGCTTTCGGTTCTTTTTGTAGCGCACGCAAGACAACGTTTGCAATGGGTTCGGGAATATCGCTGCGGATTTCCCGCAAAGGTTTGGGTGGCTCGCTATTGTGTTTAAAGGCAATGCCTACAAAATTGGAAGATTGAAATGGGACCTGGCCCGTTAGCATCTCATAGAGGATGACTCCCAAGCTATATATATCTGAACATACATCAAGATCGTCGCCGCGACACTGTTCGGGTGACATATAGTGAGGCGTGCCGATGATCATACCTTGTTGAGTAAGCTGGTGTCGTTCAGCTAATGTTTTGAGTTTAGCGATGCCGAAGTCCAACACTTTGACAAAAACCCTGTCGCCTTCTGGAATGCAGAGCCATATATTATCCGGTTTGAGATCTCGATGAATGATATTTTTTGAATGCGCCATATGCAGAGCCGAACAGGTCTGATGCGCAATGAGAAAGGCCTCTTCATAATCAAGCTGTTTCTGGGAATCAAGCCGTCTCCTCAAATCCATGCCCTCAAGGAACTCCATGACCAGATAAGCGATGCCGGTTCTCTTGGTCACGCCAAAGTCCGTTACTGCAACAGCATGCGGATGACGTATATGAGCGGCTGAGCGCGCCTCGCGGCGGAAACGCTCTAACATTGATTCATCAGATGATAAGTGCGAATGGAGGATCTTAACGGCGACGACGTGATCCATATGTATATGCGTCGCCTTGTAGACGGCACCCATGCCTCCCTCACCAACCTTCTCGTCTATTCGATATTTATCATCAAGGATAATGCCGATAAATTCATCGGCTGCGACTTCGGCGATGAGCGAATGCCCGTCGAATGGACAGAAAAGCAGATGCTCCTTCATCTTTCGCTTACAGACGGGGCATTGCTTCATTGATTCTTACTCCCACGAGGGTGAACAACTAGTAAAACGGCCTTTATCCTACAACAGGCCGGCAGACGTGTCAATTAACGAATACGTTCTGTGTCATGCTTGATGAGATGGCCGAAAATTACAAAGAACTCCTGCAAATCAAAGGCAAGGCTCGACACGCTTTTAATGGCGATTGGTCTAACCGCCAAGCATCTCGGAACCGCGTCGGAACCCAGAGATGAAATGTTTGAGAATGAATGGTAGCCCCAACTTAATTCATTTAACAGCCCCATGTCGTCACCGCGCACTGAAGAATAATCGCTCCTGAATCGGTCTGGCGAGCCGCTTCATTAGATTGACAATCGCCCGTGCTGCGATAGAATTGCCGCGCTCATCTCAACCGACAGCGAGGCAAAAGCGCATGACCGTCTGGCAAACTCTTCGCCGAAAGCTCATCGCCGCAATGGCGATGGCTTCCTTGTTTGTAATCAATCTCACTGTGTTTGGCCAAGCGCCGATGACCGGCTATTCGGCAAAGACGGCCCGCGCCGAGCGCGAAATCGAAGACCGTTTCGCGCGCCTGCCGTCACCCGACGAAGCCCGCAAACATCACCGCTTCCTGACTGCCGAGCCGCACCCGGCAGGCTCGCCGCGCAACAACGAACTGGCGCGTCACATCGCCGAGGTCTGGCAACAGCAGGGGTGGGAAGATGTCCGTATTCATCGTTACGATGTCTTGAGTTCTTATCCGAAAGAAGTCGCGGTCGAGATGGTCGCGCCCGTCGCCTTCAAAGCCACTTTGCGCGAAGACGCTTACGAGGTTGACCCGGACACCCGAAACCCGCGCGTGCGCTCAGGCTATCTGGGATTTTCGGCATCGGGCGAAGTCACTGCGCCGCTGGTCTACGCCCACAGCGGCAATCCCGAAGATTACCAGTTATTGCGCGGGCGCGGCATCGACGTGCGCGGCAAAATCGTCATCGTGCGTTACTCGAATCCGTATTCCTATCGCGGCTTCAAAGCCTTGACTGCGGAGCGCGAAGGCGCGGCGGCGCTGATCATCTATTCCGACCCGGCAGAAGACGGCGACAAACGCGGCAAGGTGTACCCGGACGGCCCTTGGGGGCCCGCGAGTCACATTCAGCGCGGCGCGATCACTTATGATTTCATCGTGCCGGGCGATCCGTTGACGCCCGGCTGGGCGGCGCTTCCCGACGCCCGGCGTATCGATATAAAAGAGGCGCGCTCGGTGCCGAAGATCATCGCTGTGCCGATGTCGTGGAAAGATGCCCGCCCGCTGCTCGAAAACATGAACGGCGAAGAAGCGCCGCGCGACTGGCAGGGCGGCTTGCCGATCAAATATCGCTTGACCGGCGCGGTGCAGGTTCACGTCAAAGTCGACATGGACACCAGCGTGATGCCGAACTACGTCGTCGAAGCGCGGCTCAGAGGCACGGAATTTCCCGATGAATGGATCGTCATGGGCAATCATCGCGATGCATGGGAATTCGGCGGCGTCGATCCGTCGAGCGGCACGGCCTCTATGCTGGAGATGACGCGGGCGCTCGGCGAACTCAAGCGCCAGGGCACGCGCCCGCGCCGCACCCTGGTCGTCTGTAGTTGGGACGGCGAAGAAGTCGCGCTCACCGGTTCGACCGAATGGGGCGAGCAGTTCGCCGATGAATTGCAACAGAAAGCCATCGCCTATCTCAACGTCGATTCGTCGGCTTCGGGGCCGAACTTTCAACCGAGCGCGGTCGCTTCGCTAGCGCCTTTGCTCGTTGACCTGAGCCGGGAGGTGCGCGCCCCTTCGGGCAAATCGCTTTATGAAGAGTGGCGCGTCTCAGCGCGTGAAGGCAAGAAATCTAACGTCAGCGATGCGCAACTGGTTGACGTGCGAATCGGCTCAGGGTCGGATCATACGGTCTTCCTGAATCACCTGGGCGTGCCGGTCGTCGGCCTGGAATTTGATGGGCCATACGGCGTTTATCATTCCATGTATGACGATTTTTACTGGATGAACCAGTTCGGCGATCCGGGTTATCGCTATCACACGTTGATGAGCGTTGTTTGGGGAACGCTCTCTTTGCGGCTGGCGAACGCCGATCTGCTGCCGTTTGACTTTGCCGCTTATGGTCGCAGTATCGGTGAATTCATCGTCGAGCTACAGAGTAATAAAGGCGTCAAAGAGCGCCTCGACCTGCAATCCGTCTTGCGGCGCAGCAGCGAGTTTGCCGCCGCAGGCATCCAGTTGAATCGCGCCGTGCAAAGCGCGCTTGCCGCAAATCAGATTGACCCGAAGACGGCGGCGCGCGTCAATCAATCCATACGCCAGGTTGAATTGAACTGGCTGAACCCGAACGGCATTCCGAATCGCCCCTGGTTCAAGCACATGTTGTATGCGGCGCGCTACACCTACGCGCATCTGGAACTGCCGGGACTGACCGAAGCGATTGAGGCGAGCAACTGGCCTGTGGCCGCCGAGCAAGCCCGTCTGCTAGAAGCCGCGCTCGTAAAAAATACCGCCCTGCTGCGCCAGGCGAACGATGAATTGGCCAAAGCGAAGTAGCTTACGGTGTGCGGCTATAGAACATGAGCGACTGTCCCGTCTGACATGATTTGAGCCATCATTGTCGGTTGCCGGCGCATTTGTGCGACGGCGCAAGCGCGTGCTGATCGCCGGCCAAAATCACCGCGCTGCCACATGCCATTGTGCCGGTTCACCGGGCCGCTTCGGAAGGCGTGGCTCATTTTCTGGTCATCATCAAGCCTATACACTGGCCGCTTCTACGCAAAAGCGTCACCGCCATTGGCGAGCAACGCTCAAAGATTGCCCGCCTCAACTCATGTTTGCCGCCCGCCTATCGCCTTGATTGTGCCGAGAATACAGAAATGCGGCAGGCGGCGCGCGCGCGATCCGCTTCGTTGCGACCTTAAAATGGCGGCCTTGAGCACCCGGCATGGTTTTTGTTTGTTCAATCGACCATGCCTGATGAATCGATTAGTCATGCGCCCGGTCGCACATGCAGGATTCACGGGCAGTGATCATCGCAGCGCGCGCCGCAGTCGCCGATGAATTGAGCGATCAATTGATCCAGTGGACGACCGGCAATCGCTAAGAGAGGACGCTTTTATGAGAATCGAAAAGATCAGAACGTTGGATAGCGCAAACCTGTACCACGATGCGCCTGTGCTCGTAATGACCTTGGATCTGGAGGAACTGGCCGGCAAAGAGACGCACGAAATCACCGGGTTCATGGATCGCTTGCTGACGCTGCTGCCCGGCATCAAACAGCATCATTGCGCCAGCGCAGAGAGCGCAACCCTCGTCGAACGAACGCCGACGACGATTGGTTTCGGGCAGATCACGGCGCGCGTCGCGCTCAGTCTGGCGACGCTGGCCGATGTCCCTGTGCATTATGCCAGCGCGCGCTACGGCGAAGGGCCAATGCGCTGCTATATCGTCATAGAGTTTACGGATGCAGCGGTGATGCGATTTCTGTTACAGACAGCCGTCGAACTGGTCGCTGCGCTGAGCCGTGGCGAGAGGCCGCCGTTGCAAGAGAGACTTGCCGAAGCCCGCGATCTTATCAACAGCGCCGCACCGGAGAGGCAGGTAATTGTTTCAGCGGCGCATAAATTTTGAATGTCTGGAAGCGCACAAAGCGGTGTATGGATGAAACCGCCGCGCGATCCACTCGAAACACCATGGGCGCAGGCCGCGATGCTTAACGGCCAGCGCGGAGCACGATCATGAATTTTGACATTGGCCCGGCATGGGAAAAAATCAACGCAATCATCAACGGCGCGATTGCCATATTGCCGAACCTGATCCTGGCAATTGCGGTCTTTGCCCTGGCGCTCATGCTGTCGCGCTGGCTCAAGCATTTGATCATTCGCTTCTACGGGAAGCGCCGGCGGCATGAGAATCTCGGCATCGTTTTAGGAAGGTTAATCCAGTGGTTAGTAATTTCATTCACACTGCTGGTGACGCTTTCCATCGTCCTGCCGTCGTTTCATGCGCGCGACCTGATCCAGATACTCGGCATCAGCGGCGTCGCCATCGGCTTTGCGTTCCGCGACATCTTGCAGAATTTTCTCGCCGGCATCCTGCTGTTGCTGGCGCAACCGTTCAGGCTCGGCGATGAAATATCCGTCGCCGGCTACGAAGGCGTTGTGCAGGAGATTCAGACGCGGGCGACGCTGATTAAAACTTACGATGGTTATCTCATCGTCATCCCGAACGCCACCATCTACACGCAGAGCGTCAAGATCTTTAATGCTTTTGATGCGCGGCGCACGGCGATTGACATCGGCATTGGCTATGGCGACGATGTCGATGAAGCGCGTCGCTTGATTATCGACGCCATAGGCGGAGTCGAAGGCGTTTTGCCCGATCCGCCGCCGTCTGTAGTTGCCACCACATTCGGTGATAGCGGCGTAAGCTTGCGGGCACGCTGGTGGACGAAGAGCCGCCGCGCCGACATGGTGCGCGTCAGAGACCGAGTGATTCCCGCCATCCGGCGCAAGCTCGGCGAAAGCGGCATAGATATTCCGTACCCGACGCATCAGGTACTCTTTCACGATCAGACCGAAGAGACCGACGGCGACCGTGCCCGCCAGCGCGAAGGCTGGCCCGCTGGCAAGACGGCGACGCCGCGCCCGCGCTCGATTGCTCAATCAATTTTGCGCGTCACCGAGACTATGCCAAAGGCAAATGGCAACGCCAGCCCGGCGCGCTCTGCCGATGGCGCTAAGGTTCGCGGCGACCGCGCCTAGCGCCGTCATCCGGCAACGTGGCGAGCGTGGCGCTGGAAAGGGTTCCGCGAAGAGGTAGCCCAAGTGGCGCTTGGCGATCTTCGGAGTATCGAAGCCCGCGACTAGATGGCGCAGGGCTTCCGAGATCGCAGCAACTCAGAACCACCGGAAGAGAGAAGGAGACCAATGACCAGAAAGATGGGATCGGCAGTTTTTTTCGTAGGGTTTGTTACATTCACCCTGTTGATGGCGGCGTGCGCGGATTCGAGCAATTCGAATATGCACAGCAATGTCAACGCCGGCAACGCCAACAGCAGCGCGATGAGCAATGCCCTGAGCAGCGGCGACCGGGATTTCATGATGAAAGCCGCCGTCGGCGGCATGGAAGAAGTCGAGCTTGGCCGCCTGGCGACGCAAAAAGCCGCCAGCAATGATGTGAAGCAATTCGGCCAGCGCATGGCTGATGATCACTCGAAGGCAGGCAACGAATTGAGGTCGCTGGCAACCCAGAAGAACGTCACCTTGCCGGCGGCGCTCGATAAGCAACACCAGGACGATGTCGATAAATTATCGAAGCTGTCGGGCGCGGCCTTTGACCGCGAGTACATGAGCATGATGGTGAAAGATCATGTGGAAGATGTGGCAGAGTTTGAGCGCGAGGCGGCAAGCGGCGCAGACTCTGATGTCAAGCAATGGGCCGGGCGCACAGTGCCGACCTTGCGCCAGCACTTGCAGATGGCCCAGGAAACCGCCGGCAAGGTCGGTGCAAGCGGCGGTACGGCGACTCCGGCAGCGAGCGGCGCAACTAACAAGAACGCCGGCGGCGCGGGGGCTCACAATGCCAACGGCAATGCCAACCGGCGGCCTTAATTGAGTCGGCTGAGGGGCAGCCCGGAAAGCTGCCCCCCGATGACTGGTTTGATTGCGGCAAGCTCAATCGCCTGGCGTAGCCCGGCGCGACCGCTTCATTTCGTTTCGCCTTTGACAAACCTGAGCGCCGCCGAGTTCATGCAGTAACGCAGCCCCGTGGGGCGCGGGCCGTCATCAAAGACGTGGCCGAGATGCGCCGCGCAGCGGCTGCACAGCACTTCGTTGCGCACCATGCCATAGCTGGTGTCGCGGTTGGTTTCAACGTTGTCTTCGTCAATCGGTTTATAAAAACTCGGCCAGCCGGTGCCGGAATCGAACTTGGCGTCGGAACTGAAAAGCTCCAGGCCGCAGCAGACGCAGACATATTTGCCTTTTTCGTGGTTATCCCAATACTGGCCGGTGAAGGCGCGTTCGGTGCCGTGATGGCGAGTCACTTCGTACTGCTCAGGGGTCAGTTCTTTGCGCCATTCTTCATCGGTCTTGACGACTTTATCGATCATCTTCCGTCCTTTCTTCTTTGAATCGGTTGCCGCTTTGGTAATCGCCTGCGAGTGTGATTCTATTCCCGCCACGGCCATTGCTGCCAGTAACGCCAGCAACCCCAGGATGATAACTAACTTCATCGTTACACCTCTCAATTCTTTGCTCCCTCGTACCTATAAAATATTGGCCGCCGAGCGCCGGGATTGCAAGCGGCGGCAACATCACCGTTTTTGTCCTGTACTGCGGCGACCTCTACGCCACAGCGCGCGCGCCGGAGATGCAGCAGCAGAATAATCAAACACGGCTGCTGCTCGAAGAAGACGAAAAAGCCGATAAAACCAAAGACGCCAACCGGGCGCGCAACCTGCAACGCCCGCGCCCATTTTACCAGCGCGTGCCGGATGCTGTGCCGCTGATTATCGCCAGGCCATGAGCCAAGAACCGGAAGGTCAGGCGAGCCGTATTTTGGGCAGGATTCGAAGTCGCATGAGGGGGAGGAGTTATGCCAGCACACAACCAGGCTGAAGGATGGCGGTGCTTTTTGGAGCAGTTTCGCTGCGTAGTCGCGGTCGGTGTTCCGCCTCAGATTTATGCGGTCGGATCGCAACTACAACCTCGGCTTCCGCCTGGTGAGGATATTAAACCAGGGGCTTTTACCACCTGGCCACTGGGATGATCAATTGGGATGATCAATCAGCCTGCGAAGCAGGCGGCAGCATATAGCCCGGAGTGGAGCGCAGCGGAACTCTGGGTATGCCGGGAGCCCAAGCATTCAAGCCCGCGTAGCGGGCGACAGAATTTCAATTCACGTCGTCTGTCGCCCGCTACGCGGGCTTGAATTGAATGATAAACTGATCTGCGTTGGTGTCCCACATCTGACGATGTGGGCTACATGCTGACGCCCGCTGCGCGGGCTGAAAAACCAAACGGAGTGTCCATGTCGTGCCACACTCTTATACCAATTTGCTCTACCATCTGGTGTTTTCTACCAAAAACCGGCAACCGTTGATTGACCAGGCGTGGCGCTTGCGCCTGTATGAATATCTCGGCGGCACGATTCGCGGATTGGGCGGCATAGCGATGGAAATCGGCGGCATTGCCGATCATGTGCATATCCTCGCGAAACTGCGGCAAGACCGCGCCGTAGCGGAAGTCCTGCGCGATTTGAAAGCCAATTCATCAGGGTGGATCAATGAATCCCGACTGCGGCCATCAGGCCGTTTTGCCTGGCAACAAGGGTATGGCGCGTTCAGCGTCAGCGAATCGCAAGTTGAAAAGGTGCGGCGATATATCCGCAATCAAGAAGCGCATCATCGCAAGACAACGTTTGAAGAAGAATTCCTCGCTTTGCTGCAAGCGCACGGCGTTGCATACAGCCTGGAACATCTATGGGAATAGTACCACCTCGCTCTACTCGCGCTGGGCGAGCGGTAGAATCGCCGCTGCTTCTCAAGTCCTGCGGCAGAGGGTAAAGATTATGTCATGGAAATTCGCACATTCTGTCGATTGTCCGGTCAGCAGGGAATTCGCATGGCAATTCTGGAGTCATGTGGAGAACTGGCTATTTGATACTTCAGCCGAGTCGGTCACGCTTGATGGGCCGTTCGCTGCCGGAACCCGTGGGACGACCAAACCGCGCGGCCTTGATCCCCTCGACTGGCAACTGGTCGAAGTTCAAGACGGCCACACCGCCGTCATCGAGATGAACCTGCCAGGCGCGGTCGTCAAATTTCATTGGCGGTTTGAAGAATTGCCGGACAACGCAACGCGCATCTCCCAACAGGTGACGATGGAAGGCGAACGTATTGAAAATTACATGGCCGGCGCGGCGGAGTTGGAGAAGGGTATCCCCGAAGGCATGAAGAAGCTGACAGAGGAAATCATTAAAGCCTATCCGTTAAAATGATGAATGCTTATGCAAGTGTTAAACGTCGCGTTGATGTTTATAACTCTGTTAGCGGGGCTGAGGCACCTGATTCTTTGCGATGTTTATTAATGCACGCAATGCTCGATTGACTGATTCAGAATCTCGAAATACCTCTGCAACGTCTGCGTCCAATAGGACTACATTTGTTCCTTGCATATACTGCTGATAATACTTGCCTCGTACACCGCCGCTGAAATCATACTCCGGTCTCATTTCTTCTTCTGGTTCCGGGTTATTGCTCTGATTCATATTGCTTCAGATGCCTCGTCGAATGAAAAGCCGTGTTTCTTCTGATTCTCAGCATCTTTGTTTGGATCCCATTCAAATTGCACAACTGTACTATAGCATCAATAGGTAGTTTTCCGTTCACTGTCTACAAGTGCAATATTATGACGATTAACCTTGCCCTATGCCGTAAAAAGCCGTTCAATTGCACGGGTTGTCGATGGACGCAGCCTGCCCGGTGAATAACTCCGCGCCGCCCTCGTTGATCGACATGATGTCTTCGTGGCGCACGCCAAATTCGCCTGGAATGTAGATGCCCGGCTCGTCGCTGAAGGTCATTCCGACTTCCAACTTCGTCTTGTTGCCGCCCACCAGATATGTCCACTCGTGACCGTCCATGCCGATGCCGTGACCGACGCGGTGCGTGAAGTATTTATAGCCCGGCCCGTAGCCTGCCTCTTCGATCACCTTGCGCGCCGCCCGGTCAACCTCTTCGCAAGCGACCCCCGGACGCGCGGTTTTCAAGGCGGCGGCCTGGGCGCGCTTGACGATCTCCCAGACCTTGAGTTGTTTTTCCGACGGCTTGCCGAACACCGTCGTGCGCGTGATGTCGGATTGATAACCGAGAAGGCTACAGCCGCCATCAATCAGCACGATGTCGCCTTCTTTGAGCTTCTGCGGCATCACCGTGCCGTGCGGTAAGGCCGACCCCGCGCCGAACAACACCAGGGCGTAGCCAGGCGCGCCTAGCTCGCGATGCGCGGCGGCGATCTTCTGCCCAAGCTCGACGTGCGTCATCCCTTCGCGCAGTGACTTGAGGGCAATCTCATAGGCTCTGAGGGTGATCCGATTGGCCAGGCGTATGAGATCGAGTTCGTGGGCGGTCTTGATGCGGCGGCAGCGTGCCGTCACCGGGTCGGCGCTCACCAGTTCGAGCGCCGGCGCGGCCTGGGCGACGCCGTTCGAGAAACGAAAATCAATCGTCTCTTCAATGCCGAGATGGCCCGCGCTGATGCCGCGATCTTTGAGAATCTGCGCCACCAGTTTGTAAGGGCTTTCGTCTTCCTGCCAGGTGCGTACATCACTCGCGAACTTGATCTGCTCCAGAGCGCGATCTTTTTCAAACGCCGGAGTGACGAATGCCATCTCGCCTTTGGCGGGGATGATCGCCGCAAACAGGCGCTCGCTGGTGCCCCACTGCGTGCCGGTGAAATAGTTGAGGCTGGTGCCGCCGATCAGCATCAGCGCGCTGATGCCGGCGTCGTGCATAAAGCGGCGGGCGCGTTCCTGTCGCTCGACGTACTCTTCGCGGCTGATCGGCTTCGCCTGTTGCGCGAGGTTGGGAATCTGCCCCGCGTCCTGTCCGAGCAACTCTTTCGGATCAGCGGCCAAAGCGAGCGATGCGAGCGCGCTGAATTTCATGAAGTCCCTGCGATCAATGCTCATACCTTCTCCTTCGAGGTCAAATTGCGGTTCAGCGAGATGCATGATGATAGCTGCTTTGCGCCGCGCTGTCAGCGGCCATTGGCAGTCAATCATTCATACAGGCACAGGGCCGCTCTGATAACCCATCGCCGTCAATCAATCTCCATCTCCTCGCTGGACAAGGCGCGCTGATTTGCATATTCTCTGCGCGACCTCGCTTTTTTCGGGCTGAGCCGGTTTAATTCCATCGCCAGATGCAAAGGAGAGTTGCATGGAACTCAAAGACAAAGTTGCCGTCGTGACCGGCGGCGCGTCCGGCATCGGACGCGCCCTGTGTCGCCGCTTCGCCCAGGAAGGCGCGCAGGTTGTCGTCGCCGATGTTGATGAACAGGGCGCAACCGAGGTTGCTGAATCAATCGCCGGACTGGCCGTCAAGACCGATGTCGGCGTCGAAGCCGATTTGATTCAACTTGTAACCAAAGCTACTGAAAGCTTCGGGCGCGTCGATCTCTTCTGCTCGAATGCCGGCATTGCGCTGGACGGCGGCCCGGAGGCGAGCGACGACGGCTGGCAGCGCATCTGGAGCGTCAACGTGATGGCACACATCTACGCGGCGCGCGCCGTGCTGCCGCAGATGCTTGAGCGCGGCGACGGTTATCTATTGCAGACGGCTTCGGCGGCGGGCCTGCTCACGCAGGTCGGTTCCGCGCCTTACTCTGTGACCAAGCACGCGGCGGTGGCGTTCGCCGAATGGCTGGCGATAACCTATGGCGATCAAGGGATCAAGGTTTCGTGTTTGTGCCCGCAGGGCGTGCGTACGAATATGCTTGAACGAGCGCGCGGCGGTGCCTTTCTGCGCGAAGGCGCGCTCGATCCCGACCGCGTCGCCGGGATCGTAGTTGCCGGATTGCGCGCCGAAGGTTTTTTGATTTTGCCTCATCCTGAAGTGCTCGAATATTTCCGTCGCAAGTCAGATGATTACGACCGCTGGATTCGCGGCATGCGGCGGCTCAACGAGCACGTCAAAGCGATCATCGCCGAAGAAGAGGGCCATTAACGATGCGACAAATCGTCATCACACGCAGCGGCGGCGCGGACGTATTGAAGATCGAAGAGCGGCCCGACTCGAAGCCCGCCAAAGGCGAAGCTTTGATTCGCGTGCAGGCTTCAGGGGTCAACTTCGCAGACATTCTGGCGCGGCAGGGATTGTACCCAGACGCGCCGAAACTCCCGGCGGTCGTTGGCTACGAGGTCGCCGGCATGGTCGAAGCAGTCGGCCCGGAGACCGATGCGGCGCTTATCGGCAAAGCCGTGCTGGCGTTGACGCGCTTTGGCGGCTATGCGGATGTCGTCACGGTGCCGCGCGGCCAGGTGTTTGAAAAGCCCAGCGCCTTGACCTTCAAGCAAGCGGCGGCAATCCCTGTGAACTATCTCACCGCCTTTGCCCTGCTCGTCGTGATGGGCGGCCTCCGCAAAGGCGAAGCGGTGTTGATCCACAATGCCGGCGGCGGCGTCGGCCTGGCGGCGCTCGACATTGCCAAAGAGCTTGGCGCAATCACCTACGGCACGGCCAGCACTGGCAAGCACGAATTCCTGAAAGCTCGCGGCCTCGATCATGCGATTGATTACCGCAATCAGGATTGGCTGCCGGAGTTGTGGCGATTGACCGGCGAGCGCGGCGTCGAATTGGTGATTGACCCGATTGGCGGCACGAGTTGGAAGAAAAGCTACAAAGCCTTGCGCAGCACCGGGCGTTTGGGCGTCTTTGGGGTTTCGGTAGGTGCGAGCGAAGGGCTGGCGGGCAAGCTGGGGATGCTCAAAGCGGCGATCCAAATGCCGTGGTTTCACCCGCTGGCATTGATGAGCGCCAACAAAGGCGTCTTTGGCTTGAATCTCGGCCATCTCTGGCACGAAAGCGAAAAGATCGGCGAGTGGATGCAAGTGATTCTCGACGGCGTCGGCGCTGGCTGGGCGCGGCCTTACGTCGACAAATCGTTTTCCTTCGAGCAGGTGGGCGCAGCGCATGCTTACCTCGAAGCGCGCCGCAACATCGGCAAGGTCGTGCTCGTGCCGTAAGCGAAGGTGATGAAGCTAACGACCGGCGGCTACGGTTTACCGCTGGGTGTACGAAGGGCGACATGTTCACCGCAGAGACGCAGAGAACACAGAGGGGGCGCAGAGAAATCAGGCAGCAACTCTGCGCAACCTCTGAGTCCTCTGCGTCTCTGCGGTGAATCCTTTCTCCGGCTTGCCCACAATGGAACCAGCAAGCATGACGCCGCTGCCGGGCTTTGGAGATGATATGGCGGCGAGCCTGACGCAGGTCGAGGAAGCAAAGTCGGCAAGGCAATCGCAACCGGCATGGCTATGGGCGGTCTTGTTGGGCGCGGCGGGCTTGCCGAGGATTTTGCTTGCTTTCAGGCTCCCCAACCCCGATGGCGATGCCTACGCTTACCTTGAAACCATCGAGCGAATGCGCGCCAGTCTGGTAGCCGGCAGCTTCTCGGCCAAAACCCTGTTCAGTTTCTGGCTGCCAATCTACCAATTCATCTGCGCGCTCATCAGTGTCTTCGCGAATCACCCGGTTTATGTTTCCAAGCTGGTGTCGGCAGTTTGCGGCACGGGCGTTTGTGCGTTGGTATTTTTGATTACACTGCGCCTGACCGCCAATCGAATGATTTCGCTAACCGTGGCGCTGCTGGTGGCCTTAAATCCTTTGCACATGCTCTACTCGGCCTTTTCGCTAACCGAGATTCCCCACGCTCTGGTTGTGCTGGGCAGTTTGTACGCGGCCATCACCGGGCGCTGGACGGCGGCGGCCATCTGTGCGGCTATGGCCGGTTTCATGCGCGTTGAAAGCTGGATGCTAATCGCCTTGCTACCGGCGCTCGAACTGCTCGCCGGTCGCCGTGTGTCGATCAAATTGTGCGGGTTGCTGCTCATTGCGCCAGTGCTATGGCTGGCCATCTGCTGGGCCGCTACGGGCGATTGCCTGGCCTACTTTCATGAGCGCAGCCGTTATGTTCACGACATTGTTGCCGCCTATCCGCATCTGCAAACCATGTCGCCCGCTCGCCTCTGGCAGAATGCCTACAGTCTGATTCATTCGGCCAACCCCGTGGTGATGCTCGGCTGCGTGGTTGGGACTGGCTTGCTGATCAGGCACCGCTTGGTGTCCGGGTTGCCAGGCGCTTCGCAGAACTCCCTGGCGGTCGTCGCGGTGGCGGTATTTTTCTTTGCCTATTTGAGCTTTCTCGTCGCTGCTTTTCTGACCGGCAATCAACCGGACATCTGGGACAGATACGGGTTGATTTTCTTCGCTGGCGGCTTGCCCCTGGCGGCCTGGACTTATCTGAAAATCACCGGCGGGAAACCGCGCCTTGCGGTCGCTATGGCAGCGATGGTTTTCGTAGTATGCATTACGGAAACTTATTCTCAGGTGAAAGATGCCGGAGAGATCGTCCGGCGAACTTCCCCGCAACTGATTATTGCCAACAAGCTGCAAGACCTTTATCAACTGGACGCCAGCCTGCGCATTCTCTGTGACGACCGCGTTGTCGTTCGATTGTCAGAGATTCCGCCGCAGAGATTCATCACGTCATCCGACCTGCCGGCGGAGCCTGCGGGGATTTTGGCCGATCTCAGTAAACGCGAAGTCAATTACATTGTCTATCAGAAGGATGACGAAGGCTCGCCGATGAGCCTTTTCACCGAATTGCAGGACGGCATTCAAACTGAGCATTTCAAACTCGTTGCTCCGGCCTTCACGACCGATTGGCATGGCCGCGTCTACCTTTACAGATTTCGCAAGCCGGGAGAGCAGAGCGAAAAATGGTGAATGATGAATTAAAGGAACAATGCGGTGCATCATCAGGTTCTCTATCCCCACCAATCCTTAATTGTCTTGTAGTACACTGAGCAGATCGTCTCAACCTCTTCATCGGTGATTTGGTCTTTTAGTGTGACTTTAAGAATAATGCCGAGCAACTGTATCGGCGTCACTTCGGAGGTGTGGTGATGGAGAAATCAGCGCGTGAGCGTCCGCCGCCGCCTCAGCGAGGCGGCGGCGGTTTGGTTTGCAGAGGAGTATTCGGAGTACCGCCGCCGCTTAATCCGCCGTTGCCGAAGTTGCTGAGGGGCTTTCGCCGCGCTGATCCATCGGCACGTAGTCGCGTTCGTCATAGCCGAGATAGATCTGCCGTGGGCGGGCGATCTTCTGCTCCTCATCCAGCAGCATCTCTTCCCACTGCGCCAGCCAGCCGGCGGTGCGCGGAATCGCAAACAGCACCGGGAACATATCCACAGGGAAGCCCATCGCCTGGTAGATGATTCCCGAATAGAAATCGACGTTCGGATAGAGCTTGCGGTTGATGAAGTAGTCGTCTTCAAGGGCGATGCGTTCAAGTTCGACGGCGATGTCGATGACCGGGTTCTTGCCGGTGACCTCGAAGACTTCGTGGGCGATCTGCTTGATGATCTGGGCGCGCGGGTCGTAGTTCTTGTAGACGCGATGGCCGAAGCCCATCAAGCGCACTTCGCCGGCCTTGACGCGCTGGATGTAGTCGCCGACTTTATCCTTCGAACCGATTTCTCCCAGCATCTTCAAGACCGCTTCGTTAGCGCCGCCGTGCAGCGGGCCGTACAGCGCGGCGGCGGCCCCGGCGACTGCCGAGAACGGATCGACGTGCGAACTGCCGATGCTGCGCATGGCATTGGTGCTGCAATTCTGCTCGTGATCGACGTGCAAAATGAACAGCACGTCGAGGGCGCGTTGCAGCGTCTTGTTCGGCTGATACTTCACTTCCGTCATCTTAAACATCATGTTGAGGAAGTTGCCGCTGAAGCCGAGATCGTTGTCGGGATAGTTGTAAGGCATGCCAATGCTGTGGCGATAGGCGAAGGCGGCGAGCGTCGGCATTTTGGCAATCAGCCGGTAAATCTGCTTGCGGCGCGACTCAGCGTCAAAGATGTTCTTAGCCTCTTTGTAGAAGGTCGACAGCGCCCCGACGGTGCTGACGAGCATGCCCATGGGGTGCGCGTCATAGTGGAAGCCGTCGATGAACTTCTTGATGTTCTCGTGGATGAAGGTATGGTGGGTGATATTCCACGCGAAATCTTTCAACTCGTCAGGCGTCGGCAACTCGCCGTGGAGAATCAGGTAAGCGACTTCCAGAAAGCTGCTGCGCTCGGCAAGCTGATCGATGGGATAGCCGCGATAGCGCAGGATGCCTTGGTCGCCGTCGATGAAGGTGATGCGGCTCTTGCAAGAGGCCGTGTTCATAAAGGCGGGATCGTAAGTCATCAGGCCAAAATCATCATCATTGACTTTGATCTTGCGCAAGTCCATCGCCTTGATGGTGCCATCGGCAATCGACACTTCGTATTGTTTGCCGGTTCGGTTATCGGTGATCGTCAGGGTATCTTTGCTCATGTCTGCTCCTTTCATTCAGAAAGAATCATAGATGAAGACGGGCCGGGCGGGCCTGGAGAGGTGCGCCGTCGCGGCACCAGGGGTTTATGAATCGCCACTATTGAATGATAACCAATAAAAGAGAAATGATAAATGATGAATGATGATTAAGAAACCGGGCGAGTCCTGACGCGGCGTGTTTGATCTTGCCCGCGCATCGATCCGGGCATTTCCCAATTCATCATTCATCATTCATCACTCATCGTTTCCGCCTGTAGGGCACATAATGCGGCGTCCACATGTGCTTCTCGATGCGCTTTTCCATCTCGTCGCGCGAGGCTTCGGGTGCCAGCCCGGCGCTGAGCGCTTCCAGGGCAACCGCCAGCGCGACGCGGCGCGACACTTTGCGGACTTCTTCGAGCGCCGGGAAGAGCGCTGCCGTCTCGTCGTGCAGCGCCGGCGAGAACTCCGCCAGGGCGCGCGCTGCCGCGACGAACATCGCATCGGTGACGCGACGGGCCCCCGAAGCGATGACCCCAAGGCCGACGCCCGGAAAGATGAAGGCGTTGTTGCACTGGCCGATGTGAATCACTTTCTTATCGTAGACGACGGCGGGGAAGGGACTGCCGGTCGCCACCAGTGCACGCCCGTCTGTCCAGTCGATCAGATCAATCGGCACCGCTTCGCTCTTCGAGGTCGGATTCGACAGCGGAAAGATGATGGGCCGCCTGGTATGTTCGGCCATCTCAAGGACGATCTCTTTGGTGAACGCGCCGGGCTGCGCCGATGTGCCGATCAGCACCGATGGATGAATGTTGCGAACCGCGTCGGCGAAGGTAATGTAATTTGGATCATCAAGCCGCCACCCGGCCACGCGCTCCTGTGGCTGCGCGTATTTCGCCTTCGCCGGTTCGAGACCATTGCGACCGGCAACCACCAGGCCATAGCTATCAACATGAAAGATACGCGACTTGGCCTCGGTTTCGCTTAGCCCGTCGGTCATCATCGCCGTCAAGATATGATCGCTGATGCCATGCGCTGACGAGCCTGCGCCGAGAATCACGATGCGTTGCTTGCTGATCTTCGTTTCCGTGACCTCGGCGGCGGCCAACAAGCCGGCGAGCGCCACCGCCCCTGTGCCCTGTATATCGTCATTGAAGGTACAGAGTTGATCGTGATAGCGGTTGAGCAAGCGGGCGGCGTTGTTCTTCGAGAAGTCTTCCCATTGCAGCAGCACGTTCGGAAATGTTTGACTAACCGTCTGCACGAACATCTCGATGAATTCGTCATACTGCGCGCCGCGAATGCGCTCGTGCTTCCAGCCCAGATAGAGCGAATCGTTGAGCAGTTCTTTGTTATTTGTGCCACAGTCGAGCATGATCGGCAGGGTCGCGGACGGCGGGATGCCGGCGCAGAGCGTATATAGCGACAGCTTGCCTACGGGTATGCCCATACCGCCGACGCCGAGATCACCGAGTCCGAGAATGCGCTCGCCGTCTGTAACGACGATGACTTTCGGGTTCGGGTTCGGCGCGTTGGCGAGGATGGCAGCGATCTCATGGCGCTGCGGATACGAGATGAACAGGCCGCGCGGGCGGCGGTAGATGCGGCTGTACTGCTGGCAGCCCTGGCCGACGACCGGCGTGTAGATGATCGGCGTCATCTCGGTGATGTGTTCATGCAGCAAGCGATAAAAGAGCGTTTCGTTGCGATCCTGCAAGCTGATTAGAAAGATGTAACGCTCGATGTCGGATTCTTTTTGCTGGAAATTGCCATAGGTGCGTTCGAGTTGTTCTTCGACTGTGGTGGCGTGCGGCGGCAATAGGCCGAGCAGTCCGAACTCGCGGCGCTCGTTTTCAGGAAAGGCCGTGCCTTTGTTGAGCAGCGGATTATCCAGCAAGTCGTAACCCGTCAGCGATACTTCCATGGCTTCTTCGGTTTCGGTCTCCGTCGGTGTGGTCATGGGTGCAATCATATACACCTCGCTTTCAGCCTGCAATTTGTGAGGGCGAAAAGGCCATGTTGAGGCGCTGCGCTACGCGGGGCGCGGGTGATCGGTTGACTTCGTCTGGTGAGGCTCACGCCGCGAGGTAATGAAAAACTCGCTTCGCCTTTCAATCAACAACGAATTAGATTAACTTGGTTGCGCCGGGCAAGTCCGGCACGCCCGGTTTGATCTGCGTGGTCAGCCATAATCCGCCTGGGAGTGTGCAAGTCATGATGGAAACCGCCGGAACCTTATCGCCTCAGCAAGACCCGATCAAACACGTCGTCTTCCTGCTCTTAGAAAATCATTCGTTTGACCAGATGCTCGGCTGCTTGCAGACGGTCTACCCGACCCTTGACGGCGTTGATGAAGCCTTGCGGTCGCAGCGCGGCAACCGCGATGAAGCCGGGCAGGTCTTCTATCCGGAGCCGACCACCGAAAGGCAAATAGCCTTCGACCCGCACCATGAACTGATCGATGTCAGTGAACAGCTTGCAGACGGCAACGCCGGGTTCGTGCGCAATTTCGCCAGAGCCTATCCCGCAAGCACGGCGGCCCAGCGGCAGCAAATCATGAGCTATTATCCGCTGGGATTTTTGCCGGCGCTGCACGCCCTGGCGCAGGAGTTTACGATCTGCGATCACTGGTATGCGAGCGTGCCTGGGCCGACCTGGCCGAATCGCTTCTTTGCGCTATCGGGCACGGCTTCGGGAAGAGTGAAGATGCCGGCAGGCATACGCCAGCCCGAACTGGAGAATGCGCTGTTCAACCAGAATCAGAACACCCTGTTTGATCGCCTCACGGAAGGCGGGCGAGCATGGAAAATCTACTTCTATGATTTTCCATGCTCGCTGCTGTTGAAAAAGTTGCGCCAGCCGCAGAATCTCGCGAATTACCAAACCATCAGCCACTTTTTTGCTGACGCGCAAACGGCAGCCGGCTTCCCGGAATTCTGCTTTATCGAACCGAAATACTTCGGGCCGGATCAGAACGATAACCATCCGCCGCACAATGTCATGAAAGCGGAGAAGTTGATTGCCGATGTCTATAATGCGATTCGCGCCAACCCGGAGTTGTGGAATACGACCTTGCTGGTGGTTCTCTTTGATGAGCACGGCGGGTTTTATGATCATGTGTCGCCGCCTAAAACGGTTGCTCCCGACGCTCACAACGAAGAATACACCTTTGACCGGCTTGGCGTGCGTGTGCCGGCCTTGCTGGTTTCGCCCTGGGTCGGCAAACGGGTTGAAACGACGCCGTTCGATCACACGAGTTTCTTGAAGTACCTCATAGACAAGTGGCAATTGGGCCCCCTGGGCAACCGCGCCGCTCAGTCAAACAGCATCGCCGTGGCGATTGGCGAGAGCGCCGCCCGCACCGACACCACGGCTTTTATCCGTGTTCCTTACAGCGACTTGATTCCTGCACAGCCGGAACTGGAGAAAGAAGATGCGAGCGACCATCAGAAGGCGCTGCGACTGTTTGCCGCTTATCTGAGCGAGCAGCCGAGTTGGTTAGTCGGCACCGTCATGGAAAAGATAGCCGAGCGCGCCGGTCGCTGGTCGAGGCTCAAGGCCGCGCTTGGCAAGCAGTTCATCAAAGTCGGCACGCGGCTAACCAGCGATTTAGAAGAACACAACGAGAAACGCGTCAAGCAGATCACCGACATCGCCCTCAAGGGCCTGCGCGGTGCCGGGAAAGATTGACCTGCCCGTCTCGTTGACATCATCCGCACGCCGGTTTATCTCGGATTTGGACTGCTCACTTTGGCGCTTTCCATGGTATTCTTCTTTTCTCATCAAAGAGTGTGGGCCGTCGTTGAGCCGGACGGCAAACATACACGAATCTATTTCGGTGGCAATACGAATCGGAACCGGCCCGCGTTTGAGGCGCGTTTCAATTCACTTGTCCAATCCGTCGTAGGAGGAAGCGAACAATGAGTCAAGCTATCAAGCCCACTAAGCCCATGGTCGGCGACATCGAATTGAGCTTCGGCGGCAAGCTCGCGGGTTTCGTTCCCGTCATCGCGCCGATGCTGCTGGCCCTCTCTTTCCTGATGGCCCGCCTCTACATCGGCCCGAAAGGTCTCCTGTATGAAGGCGCGCTCACCGTGCTGACGTTGATCTGCTACATCAGCGCGTCGGTGATTTTGGTTACAAATTTATTTGTCCGGGAAAACATCCTGCAAAAGCTCGGCCTGTGGTCGACGGCGCTGGGCGTGGCGTTCAACTTTTCCGGCTGGATGATGCGCTGGATCGAAGCCGGCGACGCCGAAGGCTGGAAAGAAGGCATCAATGGCGTCTGGCGTTACTTCCCGCTCGATAATCTCTACCCGCTGACGCTCGGCTTCTGCTTCGGCGGCGCGATGACGACGCTGGTGATCATTCGCAAAGCCAAGTATCAACACCTCGGCGCGATGTCTATGCCCATTGTCACAGTCATTCTGACGGTGGCCATGATGTTAGGCAATCACATCTCGACGCTGCCGCCGATTCTCGACAGCTACTGGCGACCGATACACGTGTCGATTGCGACCATCGCTTATGGCGTCTGCCTGGTGAGCTTCGGGCTGGCCGTCGCCTACCTGCTGCGCGACGGCGTGCGCACGGAAGCCTTAGGCATCGCCACGGCGCTTTACGGCCTGCTGATCTATTTCACCGTTGGCCGCTCGCAGGTGCCGTTCAATATGGAATACGGTTCGTCGATGATGATGGGCCGCTCGTCTTTCCCTGTGCGCACGACCTTGCCTGGCGTCGGCCCGTTGATGGAACTGGCGCTGATCGCCATCGGCCTGGCGCTGGTGCTGTTCATCGTCGATTGGTTCCGCCGCGATGTCAAAATCAATCGCCTGGCCTGGCGGCTGTTCGGCGTTGCCGCCGCAGTGCAAGCGACGGTGCTTGGCGTGCTCTTTTATCAACTGAAGTACGTCGATAATCTCGTCGCCCGCGTGCCGTTGAGCGAACTGCCGAAATTCGGCGAGTGGCTGGCGACGCAGAACCCGGAAGCCGGCGTTCAGCCGGGGCAGTACGCAATGGTGGCGCAGAACTTCTTGCAAGAGCGCGGCAATCAATTGACCGTCAGCGCGCAATCCAATCCCGTCGAGATTGGCGGGTTGATCGGCCTGTTCGTCGCCCTGTTGCTGGTGGCGCTGTTTGCGTGGAAGCGCGAAAAGGTGGTCTCGGCCCTGCCGCAGCTACCGCAGATTGACGCGCTGTTATATCGCACGGTCGGCGTGGCGTTCCCGTTGCTGTCGCTGTTGTTGATCACCGGCGCGGTCTGGGCGAATGAGTCGTGGGGGCGTTACTGGGGATGGGATTCGAAGGAAGTCGGCGCGCTGGTAGCGTGGATGTCTTATGCAGGATTCCTGCACACGCGCATCGCCCATGGCTGGCGCGGACGGCGCAGCGCCTATTTTGCGCTGCTTGGCTTTGCGCTGGTCATCTTCACCTGGCTGGGCGTGAGTTTCTTGTTACCCGGTCTTCACTCTTACGCTTAAGCAGCGGGCTGCGCACGAAGGCAAAAGGCAAGAGGCAAGAAGCAAAAGTAAGAAGAAAGCAGATGGTTTGAAAATGCGAGCAGTGCCAGGACGGCGTCTCTGCATTTTTACCTTTTGCCTTTTGCCTCTTGCCTTTTGATTTATCGAGCGATCAGAGGGCATCGTTGGGGTTCAGTGCCGAATGAGATTTAACGGCTCCGCGCGCCAGGTGGGCGGCACGCGGGGCCGATTTTCATTCCGCGTTGCGCTCGCTATGGCTAGGCTCCAAGGCGCGCGTCGTGGTTTCGGTGACGCTCATTGCCGGTTCAGGAAGCCTACGCGCCGGTGTCGCATCAAGTTCTCGCAGCGTCTGTCGTGGCAGTTTGATTTTGTCGCCGGCATCTTTCGCCCCGATTCTTAAGCGCGACAACAGCCAGATGAAGACGCCGTCGGCGGCCATCAGCATCAGAAAACTCAGAAGCGCGAATCCCATGATCGGCCCGTCGTTGAAGTGCAGCGTCTCCTTCATCAATGCCAGCAATCCGATGATTACCCCAAGACCCAGGACGGTGACGGCGACGATAGCCCAGACGATGGAAATCAGCAAGTTATCCGATGAGTTGATTAAGCTATGCGCCCTGACGTTCAGTTCGGCCCCGCAACGATTACAATAACTCAAGCTCGACGCGACTTCCGTACCGCAGGATGGACAAAACATTCTTTTCACCTCCTCGACGCATACGATACGGCGAATCATTACGTTCAGCAAAGGTAGTTTTGGCAAGGGACAAGCGCGTGCGTAATTCCACGCGAAAAGTTGAGCAATGTTCCGCAATGGTCGGTTGTAACTTTCCAGAATTCACAACCCATTCAAGGCGCAATCCGCGAAAACCCACGAAGAAGATGACGTTAGGCGAGTCCTCATGGCAAGATGGAGATCATCCCAATCTCGTGTGACTTCGGGGACTGTGGAGGAAAAGCGATGTCGAAAAGCAAACGGCTCCTCTTCTGTTTAATCATTGCCTGCGCGACGGCGGCAAGCGGGCAGGAGCAAAGCCTGACCCTTAACTGGACCGACGCGACGCGCGATGTTTACGTCGGCGGCCAGGTGGATCGCACGATTCAAGTTTTCTATTCGGAAACCCCGAAACGTATGGCGCTCACAGGGCCGAGCCTCGACCGTGTGATCGAGCTTGATCTGACGGAGAACATGGTCGGCACGACGCCGAAAGCCGTCTTGACCGTCGCCGCAGATCGCACCTCGGCGACATCCAGTGTGAATGCCATAGCCGACATCATCGGCGTGCTCACGGTCATCGATGAGACGACCTACAGCTTCGACTACGCCGGCAAGACATTTTTAATCACCCGCCACAAAGGAATAGTAGGCGATGTTACAGAAACGCAAATCTGGGAAGACGTGCCGATCTGGCAGACATTGATGGGCAAGTATCAGCCCAACCAGAAGGCGGTGGCGGCGCTCAAAAAGAGCAAGCAGGAGACGACCGTCATCATTGCCGCCGGAACCTGGTGCGGCGACAGCAAGCACTACATCCCGCAATTACTGCGAGCCTTGCACGACGCCGGCAATCGGCACATCCAAATCAAGCTCATCGGCATCGCCAACAAGTTTGTCGAGCCAGCCGATTTCGTCAAGCGGCGCGACATCAAGAAGGTTCCAATCATCATCGTTGAGCGCCAGGGGCGCGAGATCGGTCGCATCATCGAAACCCCGGTTGCCCAAACCATGGAAGAAGATCTGGTCGCCATCTTCGACGGCAAGCCGAATGTGCGCAAAGACCAGTAAGGCTGCCGCATCGCCTCGCTCCGGCTTCGCTAAGCCACCCGCTTATCCGTCACCGGGAGGCCCGATGACATCCCCGTCATCGGCAGATGCAATGGTGTTCCCGTCACCGGGAGGGCCAATTTCGTTGTTCGATACACTGATGATCTGAAGTTGGTTCTTTTTTTTCCCTTTCTCCTTCTCGCCCTTTTTTGGCGCTGCATCACTATTTTTATCTTTCTTCTTCGTCATACCACCTCCAATCCTTGGTCTTTAACGGCGACGGCTCTCGCTTTAAGGCGTGGGCGTCGCCTGCTTTGCTTCACTTTCAGTCACTTCGAAGCCGACGACCTCTATGCCAGCAATATTGATGATCAATCTCTGCGTTGAAAACCCGAACGCCGTAACTGGGACACCTTGCACCGCCTTGCGCTGTATGAAGATGTACTTGTTGAGCGATCCGCCGCCGGGCGCAATGGCTTCAGCCGTCTGCCAACTCAGGGCGGTAAGATTTTGCAATTGCTGTCCCGAAAGGTCGCCGGAGATCGTCTTCAAAGCCGGTATGCCAGCGCTTGTGAGAACCGTGACGCCATCTCTGAAGCTTGGGCCGACAAATGGAATTACAGCTGCCCCCAGGGTGCCGATACCCTGAAGAAAATTGAAAACCTGCGCCCTTCTGCCGGACCTTTTCAGATAAGCATCGAAAAAGCCGGATACCGCCTCAAGCGGAATAGGCGAAATTGTCTCTGGCCCTTGCAAGAACGATAACGATGGATTGTCTTTCGGGCTGCCAGCGGCCCATTCCACTTCGGCTTGAATCGACGCCAGCGGCACCGATACTTTCTTTGCACCGATATTGGTTACGGAAAGCTGAATGACGTAGAAGCTATCGGCAACGCCCCGACCAAATAAGTTGTTGGCCTCATCTTGATCGAGGATCGTGTATTGATAATGCAGCGTTTGATCTCGTTTGGGGCCAACATCGTGCGTGGCAAAGAAGGTCGCTGCTCTGGCAAGCGTGATGGTGATGTCGCCATCTTTTATGGTCTGTGCCGTGTTCGTTCCGCTCTTCTTCACCGTTAGACTGACGCGAGCAAGGCGGAAAGGCTTGCTGTAGCCTTGCAAATTTAGAAACTCAAAATAAATATCGATGAGTTTGTCATCGATGTAGAGTACCTCGATGTTTTCAATTCGCAAGTTCGGGTTGCGCGGCACCAGTTCGATCTTTACGCGCCGGTTGATTTGATCCCGCCAAATGGCGTATTGATTGGGGGTCTCTGAAAAAGCTTGCGGTCCGCCAATGGTTTCGCGACTCGCTTTAAGCGCTTCGCTATAGCGCGAAAAGTTCTTACTGAGGATCTCTTCCGTCGTCATGGGCAGGCGCTCGTAATCGCCAAACCCGCTGCCTTCGAGTTTCAAACGCCCAAAGCCTCGGTTGCGCTGGATGTAGATGAGCTCGGCGTCGCTGATGACCGGTTGATTGGGATCCGTCTTTTCCTTAAATGGCTTGGCAATGGCTTTGATCTTGCGACCATCCAGATTGCCGCTGTCATACACGGTGACGATAATGTTCTTGACTTCAAACTTCTCAGGAGCCATGAAATCGACTACCAGTTGATCCGAATTGCTCCCCGGTCGGATTCTGACATCCGAAACACCCGCCGGCAGCACCTCGACGCGCATGCGATTCGGGTCGCTTTCAAAAGCGCCGTCGCCGGCTTTCTTGGTTACGAAGACGGTATACTGATTTGGAAAGTTGGGACTCTTGAAGGTTTCAAAGATGGTTTCGATATTTTGAATGGCGGGCGGCTCGGCTTTCTTTTCCGCTATAGTCAGCCGGAAATCTTCGGTCTCGCCGCCTTTAACGACGATCCTGGTGATCTCCGCAGGAGCTTCTGCCGTGGCTTTAACGACGATTTGGCCGGTGCCCGCAGGCTCAACGCTTTCGATGACTCCAACTTCCTTGTTCTGAGGATTGAACAGGTGAACGTCCGCCTTCTGTGCTCCATCGAGCATCTCGCCGGCGATTTGCAGATAGAAGGTGGTCTTTTTATCTGCTGCTTTTATCTGGGCTGCCTGTAGCTGGGCTGCTTGTGCCGCGGCAGCCTGGACGGCGGCCTGGGCGGCGGCGGCCTGGGCAGCCGCCGCCCGCTCTGCAGCGATTTGCCGTTTGGATTTTTTCCTTTTTGATCTTGGGGGCGGTGGCGTAATTGGTGCTGGTGTCGCCGGCGGCGGCGTTACGGGCGTTAGTGCTGCGGGTTTCTTAACTTCTGATTTGAGTAATTCGACTCCGGTAATCTTTGGCTTATTCGTGACGTTCTGGTCGGCAACGCCTGTCAATGAGTTGCCGGAAAGAATCAAACAGGCTAAAACGAAAAGGACGAGCGTCTTCGCTGCCCTTGTCCGCCGTAGCGGCATCGGCATGCGAAGGTCAGGCATCTCCAGTTTGTACACGCATTGTCTTGTATCACCAATGATATTGACCAGTGCTTTCATAAATCCTCCCACTGAGCAAGCATATTCTTGACTGGAAACTTCTGGAACACAGGGTCTCATTCAGCCAAACTTCAGGCCGCTTGGCTGAATAATCACTCCCCCCGATGGTTATGAGGCGTCAGGGTCGAGTGTCGCAATCACTGATAAGCCATTCCGGGAAGCCAATATCCCCGCCACCGATCTTTGCGGCTATTGGCAAAGCGGCAGTCTTGCTATCGCCAGATTAAATTCGTAAATCCAAGAGGCCCCAAACAATCGGGCCGCCGTTTATTTTCTCTTATCAGCTTTGTCAATTAAATAATCATATTCGGCACTTTATGTGACTGGTCAAATGGTCGACAACACGATATTTCTTTCATCAATATATGATAGTTGCCATAAAAACATTTCACGGGAGTAAAAGAAATCGGCTCATCGGCTGAAACGACGAATTGATCGCTCATCAAGGATGCCGTTGAGTTTTGCGCTGGCAAAAGCTATATGACTATCTATGCCTGAACCTTACTTTGGCTCTTCGCTCCTTTGTCGATTCGTTGAGGCGCTTTTTGCGGTGGCGCTTTTTTCATCCGCCGTGTCATCGCAAACGCAACCGGTTACAGGAGAGCGCACCGTCGCCGCTGATTACGCGCGGGTCAAAGGCCGTCACGACACTTTCTTTTGCAACACGGTCGGCGCGGGGCGGGCAGCGGAAGGTTTGCGCGCCGACTGACAGAGAGATCTGGCAATCGTTCAGCGCGAATGCGGGTTCAAATACATTAGCTTGCCGATAAAAATGATGGGCGACCGCTCAGCACGACGCGCGTTAAGATCGTCGCCGGCCAGAGGTTTTTACGAGATTTCGGGCTGCGCGAGAATAATGTATATTTGATTACATTGACAAGATAACCCGGCGCAACGCGCTCAGCGACTCGTCACGAGCCGTAAGGGTTATCGATGACCAACAGCCAGTATCCATCTGCCTGGCGGCGCACCACGTCCGCCGTCTGGCCTGTCAGATCAACCGTCGCGCCGCCGGGGTCTGTGCCCTTCAATGTCCATTTGGATAACAGCAAGGCGATGTCGCCGGCTTCGACGACCGTTCCCGTTTGCATTTCGAACTCCGCATTGAGCGCGAGAAAGCCGCCGAGGGCTTCGCGTATGGCGGCGTGCCCGGTGACCACCTGACCGGGCTGCGGCGTGAAGGCGGCATCGGGTTCGTAGAGCGCCATGAGCCCTTCCGTATCTTTGGCGGCGAAGGCTTGCGTGAAAAGTTGGTGAATTTCCTGCGGCGTTCGTGCTGGCATTTATATCTCCGTGGTTTATAATCGAAGGGCCAATATAATCATAGCTGCTGCAAACAGGCAATAGCGCCCTGACTTGGAAGGCGCGACCGAAAGATCAATTCTGCAAATGAAGCTGAGTCCATCAATGAGAGGTGTGCGGTGTTGAAACGAATCTACTGGATTGCTTCTATTCTGGGTCTGCTGATGGCGGCGTCCGTCAGCGCCAGCGCGCAGCCCTACACGCTGCGCTGGGCTGATGAATTCGACGGCGCGGCGGGCAGCGCCCCCGATCAAACGAAGTGGAACTACGACATCGGCGGCAACGGCTGGGGCAATAACGAACTTGAAACTTATACCCGCCGCCCCGAAAACGTTTTCCTCGATGGCGATGGCCATCTGGTGATCAAGCTCATCAAGGAAACCTTGAAAGGGCCGGACGGCATCAAGCGCAATTACACGTCTGCGAGATTACTTACCAGAGATAAATTCACGCAGCGTTACGGACGCATTGAAGCGCGCCTGCGATTGCCATTCGGGCAGGGCATCTGGCCGGCCTTCTGGATGCTCGGCGCGAATAGCGATTCGGTGGGCTGGCCGATGTGCGGCGAGATCGACATCATGGAAAATATTGGCCGCGAGCCCTCGATCAATCACGGCAGCCTGCACGGGCCGGGCTATTCGGGCGGCTCGCCGCTGACGGGAATCTACACGCTGCCGGACGGCCAAAAGTTTGCCGACGACTTTCACACCTTCGCCATTGAGTGGGAGCCGACGGCCATTCGTTTTTATGTTGACGGCAATCTCTACCAGACGAAAACCACGGCGGATGCGGCGGGCAAGCTGTGGGTTTTCGATCATCCGTTCTTCATCATCATGAATGTCGCGGTCGGCGGCAGCTTCCCCGGCAGCCCCGACCAGACGACGATCTTTCCGCAGACCATGACTGTCGAATACGTGCGCGTCTATGCGGATGATCGCTATGTGCCGAAGATCAACAATATCGTGTCAGCAAAAAAAAATCTCACCGTCAGCGGCGAAAATTTTGATAGCGAATCAACCATCGTGATGAATGGCGTGCCGCAAAAGACCATCCGCGACGATGCGGCTGCGGGCCTGCTGGTCGGCAAGAAAGTCGCCAAGAAAATCGAATCCGGCCAGACCGTACAAATTCAGGTGCAGAACGGCGACGGCCAGATCACCGCAGAGTTCGACTATAAGAAACCTTGATAGAAAGGCAAAAGGCAAAAGGCAAAAATGCCAAATCGCGATTTTAACCTTGCTCAGGCGTTCGACCCTCATCCTGTCCCCTTACTTTTGCCTTTTGGTTTTTGCCTTTTGCCTTTTGCCTTCGTCACCGCCGCCCGGTTGCCCGCGCGCCCGATAGCGCGTATATTTCCGAGCGATGCAGCAGGCTGAACGCTGCTCGCCAGCAACTTGCGCAACACACGCATTCCCGAAGTCAATCATGCAACTGGCTCGCGCCACCGCGAGCCGCTGTGTGGGTGAGGCTTTCGTGCGCGCAGTTGATCCGCGACCGCGCTCTTGTGCGTCTCTCGTCCTGGCAAGCAGCAATATGAAATTAACTACAAAATGAGGTTGATCTGGATGAAATTGATCAAGCACCTTCGCGCCCATCTGGGGCTCGTCATGGCCTTAACGATAGCCCTGGTGATTGGCCTGTCACTGGTTCGCAATGCGCCTTCGCAAGAGAAGTCGCCCGATTACAAAAACCCGCGCCTGCCGGTCGAGCAGCGCGTTGCCGATCTGCTCAAGCGCATGACGCTTGAAGAGAAGGTGGCGCAGACGCAAGCGTTGTGGAAGATGAAATCGCTCATCATGGATGACCATGGCAATTTCTCGCCGCAAAAAGCCGGCGCGGTACTGAAGTACGGCATGGGCCAGATCACCCGACCGAGCGAGCAGAAAGGCCCGCGCCAGATGGCCGAGTTCACCAATGCCATTCAGAAGTGGGTAATGGAAAATACACGGCTCGGCATCCCCGTGATGTTCCACGAAGAATGCCTGCACGGCCACGCCGCGCCCAAAGGCACGAGCTATCCGCAGCCCATCGCGCTCGCCAGTTCGTGGGATACGGATCTGGTTGAGCGAATCTTTTCGGCGACGGCTGCCGAAGTGCGCGCGCGCGGCGGGCAACAGGCATTAACCCCGGTCTTGGATCTGGCGCGCGAGCCGCGCTGGGGCCGTGCCGAAGAGACCTATGGCGAAGACCCTTATCTGGTCTCGCGCCTCGGCGTCGCCTGCATCAACGGCTTTCAAGGTCGTGGCCCTGGCGTTGACAAAGCGCACATCTTTGCCACCGCGAAACATTTTGCGGCGCACGGCCAGCCCGAAGGCGGCACCAACATCGCGCCGGCGAATTATTCCCAGCGCGTGCTGCGCGATGCTTTCCTGGTGCCCTTTGAAGCGGCGATCACCGAAGCGCATGCCATGAGCGTGATGGCTTCTTATAACGAGATTGACGGCGTGCCGTCGCACGCCAACCACTGGTTGCTCGATGACCTGCTCAGAAAGGAGTGGGGCTTTCAAGGCTTCATCGTTTCGGATTATTTCGCGGTGGCCGAACTCGAAGCGCGCCACCACGTCGCCGCCAGCAAAGAAGAGGCGGCCCGGCAGGCGCTCGAAGCCGGCGTCGATCTCGAACTGCCGGATATTGATGTCTATGGCATGTTGCTGAAAGAGATTAACGCCGGGCACATCAGTGAAGCGACGCTCGACAAGACCGTGGCGCGAACTCTGCGCGCCAAGTTCCTTGCCGGCTTGTTCGATGATCCTTACGTTGACCCGGCCTACGCCGAGCAGATCACCAACAATGCCGAGCACCAGAAACTGGCTCTGGAAGCCGCACACAAGTCAATCATCCTTTTGAAGAATCAGAACAACCTGTTACCGCTCGACCGCGCCAAGATCAAGACGATTGCCGTCATCGGCCCGAATGCGGAAAAGCTCCACCTTGGCGGCTACAGCGATAATCCCGGTCGCGGGGTCAGCATTCTGCAAGGCATCAAGGACAAAGCCGGTAATGAGATAAAGGTTACTTTTGCCGAAGGCTGCCGGATCACCGAAAGCGAGGCCGATTGGAACGCCGACAAAGTCGTTGCCGCCGATCCCTTGCTGAACGCCAAACGCATTGCCGAGGCCGTGCCGGTGGCCAGGGCTGCCGATGCGGTGCTGCTGGTGCTCGGCGAAAACGAATCGACGGCCAGAGAAGCCTGGGCTGAAAACCATCTGGGCGACCGCGACAGCCTGGCCTTGCTCGGCCAGCAGGACGACCTGGTGAAAGCGATTTTAGCTACAGGCAAGCCGGTCGTCGTCTTGTTGATGGGCGGGCGGGCGCTGGCGATTAATTATATTGCCGAGAACGTGCCGGCAATTCTCCAGGGATGGTATCTCGGCCAGGAAGGCGGCACGGCGGTGGCCGATGTGCTGTTCGGCGATGTCAATCCGAGCGGCAAGCTGCCGGTATCGGTGGCGCGCTCGGTCGGCCAGTTGCCGATCTATTATTACCAGAAACCGACGGCGCGACGCGGGTATCTATTCGCCGACAATTCGCCGCTCTTTCCCTTCGGTTATGGCTTGAGCTATGCGACGTTCAAGTACGCCGAGCCACGGCTTGCGACAAACAGGGTCGCCACCGGCGGGCAGACGACCGTGAGCGTTGCGGTGACCAACACCGGCAAAGTCGCTGGCGATGAGATCGTCGAAATGTACATCCGCGATCAGGTGAGTTCCGTAACCCGGCCCGTGAAAGAGTTGCGCGGTTTCCAGCGCCTCAGCTTGCAGCCGGGCGAGACCAGGACGGTGACGTTTGCCATCACCCCCGACAAATTGTGGTTCTGGAACCGCGACATGAAGCGCGTCGTCGAGCCCGGCCTCTTCGATGTCATGATCGGCCCGAACTCCGCGACCTTGAAGACGACGGTGCTCGAAGTTACGGCAAAGTAATTTGCCATACAGAAGAAATTGCCACAGAGGCACCGCAGACACAGAGAAGAACAAATGAAAACCTCTGCGTCTGCGGTGCCTCTGTGGCCCACCCTTTTGTCAAAAGAAGGAATGTCAAATCATGTCGAAGCGCAAACAGATTGAGATGAGCGATGCGGAGGTCGCCCAATTCCTCAGCGAACGTCACACGATGAGCGTCGCCACCAATGGACGCGACGGCTATCCGCATCTGGTGGCCATGTGGTACGGCTTCCTCGACGGCAAGCCGGCCTTCTGGACTTATGCCAGGTCGCAGAAGACGCGCAATCTCGAACGCGACAACCGCGTCACCTGCATGATCGAAGACGGCCAGAGCTATGACCAGTTGCGCGGGGTGATGCTCGCGGGCCGCGCCACCATCTTTCGCGATACGGAGACGGTGATGAAAGTCGGCGGCAGCGTTTATGAGCGCTACAACGGGCCGCTTACAGATGAGACGCGCCCGCTGGTGCAGGTCATGGGCCGCAAGCGCGTCGCCGTGTGTATCGAAGTCGAGCGCGTCGTGTCGTGGGATCATCGCAAGCTCGACGGCTATTGATCGTGCCGCGTCCTCCGGAATTTCCCGCTAAACTCCACGTTTCTTTCCCATCTGCTTGAGTTAGACACGCCACGAACCGGCTCGCCTGAACGGCGATGGCCGCGCACGTCAATCGCGATCATCCTTGCACGCCGGTTGCTCTACAAATTTGTTTGTCGACGGGCACAGGCAAATGTGTAGCGCCTTGGCGGTTGACGCATCAGGCCGTCCGGGCTCGTGTTGATCAATTGCAAGGAATCGCGTGAAGCTTATGCGAGAAATGACAACTACTGAAGAAGCGCCACTGCACGCGCCGCAACTCGACGAGCGCGAGGAGCGCAAAGCCGATCAGCATATCGCGGCGAGCGCGCAGGTCGTCTACGAAGTCATCCGCCGCGAGGGCGACGACGAGTTGCGCCGCACCTCGTCGGGACTCGCCTGGTCAGGGCTTGCCGCCGGGCTATCGATGGGCTTTTCGCTGATCGCCGAAGGCTTGCTGAACGTCTATCTCCCGGATACGCAGTGGAAACCGCTGGTGACGAAATTCGGTTATTCGGTCGGCTTTCTGATTGTCATCATCGGACGGCAACAGCTATTTACAGAGAATACCCTGACGCCGATCATCCCGCTGCTGGCGCGGCGCAACCTTGAGACGCTCAAACAGGTGCTGCGGTTGTGGGCCGTCGTGTTGACGGCCAACCTCGTCGGCACGCTGGCAATCGCCTGGGTAATCGGACATACAAATATTTTCGAGCCGCAGATTCGCGAAAGCTTTAAAGTCATCAGCCTGGAATCCATGCGCAACGGCTTCGGCTTGAGTTTGTTGAAAGGGATCTTTTCGGGCTGGCTGATCGCTTTGATGGTCTGGATGCTGGGCGGCGTCAAAGACGTTCATGTCGCGATCATCATCATCATCACCTATCTGATCGGCATCGCCGGTTTAACGCACATCATCGCCGGCTCGGTCGAAGCTTTATACCTGACGACGACTGGCGCGATGGGCTGGCTGCAAGCTCTCGGCAGTTTCATGCTGCCGACGCTCATCGGCAATGTGCTGGGCGGCGTCGCGCTGGTGGCGGTCGTCAATCACGCGCAGGTGATGGCCAGCGGCGGCATGCGGGAGTAAGGCGAAGATGTTCTTCCAAGGCTGGGCAGCGGTTGGCCGGGTTTTTGTGCTGGGCGTGCTGGCTTACATCGCCCTGGTTGGTTTTCTGCGACTGTCGGGCAAACGCACGCTATCGATGATGGATCCGTTCGATTTTGTGATTACCACGGCGCTCGGCTCGACGCTGGCGCAGACCATCCTCACCAGAGAAGTCACGTTGATGGACGGCATCGCTTCGTTCCTGGTGCTGATCGGCTTGCAGTTCGTCGTCACCTGGCTCAGCGTTCACGTAAGGCTTATCCGCCGTCTGATCAAGCCGCAGCCGAAGCTGCTCTTTTATCGCGGCGAGTTTCTCAAAGATGTGATGAATCACGAGCACATCCACGAAGTCGAAGTGCTGGCTGCCGTGCGCAGCTACGGCTTGCCGTCGCTCGATGAAGTCGAAGCCGTCGTGCTGGAAGCCAACAGCAACTTCAGTGTGATTAAACGCGCCGATCAGTCGCAGTATTCGACGCTCATTGATGTCTCCAGAAGCACGTCTCTCGAAATCTAAAAGATTGCCAAAGAAGTGGAGCATGACCGCAAGCCCGCCCGTCAATTGCTGGCCGGCGCGGTGTGATGTTTCGCTTCATCTTTGACGATCATCTGGGCATTGCGCCGGAAGACGCGCACCTCGCCGGTTTGAAAGACCGGCTCAGGGCCGTACCACTCGGCATTGATGCGATCCACTTCGCTGTGCGAACCGACGACGACGAGCGCGTCAATCTGCTCGTGTGACTCGGAAAGTAGCCGCTCATACCAAATCAGATGCTCGCTCTCATCGCAGTCTTTGAAGCGAAAGACGCCGACGTTGCTCAAGTCCAGCGCACGGCGGCTGACCTGCCCGTCGGCAAAGCGCACAGGAAAGTAATAGAGACACGGGCCATAGTTGTTCCAGACGATGTTGCCGGTGCCCATGCCGAAGGCGCTCGACAGGTTATGCAGAGGATTGGCGCGAAATGGGCCGCCGGTGTCGATCTGAATCGCTTCGACGCGCTGGCCGGTGCCGACGAAGGGCTTGGCCTGCATGAAATCGGTTACGACGCGATTCGAGTAGAGCGCATAATCCCACACGAAGGCGACTTGCACAACGGCGGCAACCATCAACGCCAAGCCGCAGACCTTCACTAGCGGGCGGCGAGCGCCGAGAGCCATCGCCGGAATGCTCGCCGCCATGGCGATCAGCAGAATGCGCTCGCGCAGGATGGAACCGTGCGCATCGCCGAAGCTATCCGGGCCGAAGAACGCGGCGGCGAACAACAGTAGGGCGAGAATCAACCAGCCGCGCCGCTCGCGCCCCTGCCCTCGGCGCATGGTAAGAAAGGTCACAATCAGCAAGAAGAGAATGACCACCTGGACAATTTGTGCCGGCCCGACATAAGCAAACCAGGCGGTGCGGTGCGGGGCAAACGGCAAGCAACCCGATTCCGACCGTAGCTGCATGAAATCGACGCTACGCGCATAATTGAACCAGGCGCGCGGCGATAAAAGGCTGTCCACCCCGTACCACGCTGCTTGAACTTCGCCGCCGCTCTGCATCAAACGGTGATACATCACCGCCAGCGGCGCGAGCGGCAAGAAACTGGCTGCCGTCCAGCCGAGCCGCCGAAGGCTTACGCCCGGCGTCGCCAGCGCCAGCACGACCAGCGCCACCACCGTCAGGCCGAGACTGACCAGATGCGTGAGATAACCAGCGATCAGCAGCAGCGCCAGGCCAAGCGCCGGCAGAACGCCCATTCGATCTCGCCATGCCCACCAGATGCCGAGCGTAGCGAACATTACACAAGCGCCGAGCAGAAAGCTATAGAGTCCGAGCAGCCAGAGCATGTTGAGCGACAGCGTCACGGCGAGCGGCGCGACGAGGATCATGCCTTGCCAGCCGGCCACCCGCCAGCGCAGCCAGACGAGCGCGCTCGCCAGGCCCAGAGAGGTGAGCGTCAGCAGCGTGCGGTCGGCGACACGCTCCGACACCAGCGACAGCAAGCCGGTCAGAAAAAGATGCCCCGCCCAGTAGGGCAGCGGATGCCAGCGCACCGCATAGAGATTGTCGAACACCGAGTGCTGCTTGAACAGTTCCAGGGTGATGTGGGCGTTGAGCAGGTGCAGCGGCCCGTCTTGCGCGACGAAATAGGGAACCATCCAGATGGCAGCAAGCGCCGCACCCGCAAGCAAGGCAAAGGCGATCAAGCCCCATCGACGTGAGGCTTGAGAGTCAGAGAGCAGCTCGGCGGTTTTCATAGGTAAATGCAAGGTGAAGGCGCTATCGTAATGCCCCGGCGGCCAGAGAGCAAGACAAAGCGACGGCCTGGTTGATGTAAATAACTTCCTGACATATATGCTGACATTGTATAATGACAATCGAGGATTAGAGGATCAGTTTTATGGGCGAGAATCAATATATTGTTCCTCAGGGAAGTGGTTGGACGATCAAGGGCGAAGGCAATCAACGTGTAACTGGCTCGCATGAAACGCAGGCAGACGGCCTCGGAGCGGCTAGAGAGATCGCCCAGCACCGAGGCTCTGAGATAATCATTCACTGGCGTGATGACCATATTCGAGATAGGGAGAGCTATGGAAAGGGGCCGCATTCATCGCGCGATAGGAAGACTGAAGACTAAAGAAGGGGGTGCCTTATCCCTCTTCCCCCGGCGTTTGTCTGTGAACGACAACCACAAAACAGCCAAACCACCTGCACAGGAGGTCATATGCCAATTCAAGCGACCGTGATTCTCGATAGCGGCTGTTTTCTACCCGGAGACGACAATAGCCCCTCAACCGAAATTGGCTATTTCCAATCGAGCAGATCATCTCAGGATATTCGCGTGATTGCCGATGGCGAAGAGAAGATATTCACCGAACTGAAGAATCTCGGCAAGAATTGCCTGATCGAAATCCGCCACGTCAAAGCGGACGGGACGATTTATGACAAGGGGGCGAAAGCCTCGACTACCTTTCACGACGAGTTGCTCCACCTGAAACACCTGTATGGCGAGGACATACCGGTCGACCCCAAAAAATTTGACTGCATCCTACGCTTCGATTCGGGCTATTTTTGCGGCGCACTGGTCAAGCCGCGTAATTTCAAACTGCACAGGCAACAGGCCGCAGGCAACTTCACGCACTCTCCGGAAGACGCGCCGAAGTCGGCAGGAAAGCCTATCGCTCACAACGTCCACGTGCATTTCAAGCTGAAAAAGAGCGAGGCGATTGAGTTGGTGCGTGACGGCAAGGTCGTCTGGTCGAGCACGACAAGCGGCGCGAAAGATCGCCTGGAAATCGAGGTCATCGCCGACAACACAACAGCGGACAAATTCTATCGTCAGGCATTGAAAGACAAACGCGACAACTACTGGTCGAAGAATTTGCATGTTATTCCGCAACATGCTAGCTGGGTAGTAAGAAGTGAGAGATCCGAACGTGCCATAAGCGTTCATGCCACGCAGGCAGAAGCCATCGAAGCGGCTAGAGAGATCGCTCAGCACCGAGGCTCTGAGATAATCATTCATCGAGCGGATGGCAGGATTCGCGAGAGGAAAAGCTATAGGACTAATCCGCGCTTGCCCAAGCTGCCTCGTGAAGTCTTATTTCCCAGAGTCCCGACCGTTACCGACAAAGAGATAATCAAAAAGGCAATAAAAGAAGTGATCAACGAGTCCCCGGTTAGTTCAGAACGCGAATCACGAACGTAAATCAAGCCTGAGCTTGAATGATCGCCTGTTAATCAGCAGAAAGGATGTTCTAGACCCTACATGCCTAGAATTCCTCTAGATTTCGAGAGAAACGTTTTCATTAACTGCCCTTTTGACGATCTCTATACCCCGCTCTTCAATGCTATCATCTTTGCCGTGCATGATATTGGATTCAGACCTCGATGTGCACTTGAGGCAAGCAATGCGGGACAGTTCAGATTGACTAAGATTATGGATATTATCTCTGAGTGTAAATATAGCATTCATGACTTATCACGCACGGAACTTGATAAGCCGTCACAACTTCCTCGTTTCAATATGCCGTTAGAACTCGGCCTTGATCTGGGTTGCCGAAGATTCGGCAGCCCCCATCAAAAAGAAAAAGTCTGCTTGATCCTCGATGTCGAACAATATCGCTACCAAAAATTCATTTCTGATATATCGGGGCAAGATATTTATGCTCATGGAGGCAGCCAACGAAGGGTTCTAGAGCTTGTACGGAACTGGTTACGGTTAGAGTTAGATCCGCGAATTGTGATCATACCGAGTGGCGCTAAAATATTTCAGAGGTACAAGACTTTTCAAAGAGCCTTGCCCTCGGTGTGTTCGAATCTGAATTGGAACCCGAAGAATCTTCCATTCACGGACCTTTCATATGCCATAGCATTTTGGATAAAGAGGAATCCTTTATAGTGTAATCGAAATTGCTGATGCTTACACCCGTGTCAATGGGCGCGATGATGAATATGATTTTACTGGCTGTGAGATTATTACTGGCCGCCGTCTTTGCGGTGGCGGGAGTGGCAAAGTTGATAGATCGGCGCGGCGCTGAACGCGCCGTTACCGACCTCGGCTTACCGCAAACGGCAGCGCCGCTGCTCGCCTGGATTGTTCCTGTAACCGAGCTTACAGTTGCCGCAGGGCTGCTGCCGGCAGCATCGGCATGGTGGGGCGGCGTGGCGGCGCTCGTATTGCTGGCGGCTTTTACGGCGGCAATAGCCATCAACCTGCTGCGCGGTCGCGCGCCCGATTGTCACTGCTTCGGACAACTGACGGCGGGGCCGATAGGGCGCGGCACGCTGGTGCGCAATCTCTTGCTTATGACGGCTGCCGGGTTGCTCTTGCTGAGTCCAAAGCAAGCGGGCAGCCTGAGCGCGATTGCCTGGCTTGCCGAGTTGACGGCGGGCGAGCGCGCCCTGGTGGCAATCAGCACCATCGCCGTCGCCTTGCTGGCGACGGTCGTTCGCTTGCTCGTGGGTTTGCAGAAACAAAACGAGCGGCTGCTGGCGGCGCTGGCCGAATCGCGGATTCCTTTTGAAGACGAAGCCGAAGCGCCGGTGGTGCGCAAAGACCTGGCGCTGCCGTCAACCGGATTGCCTGTGGGTGCGCCAGCGCCGGAGTTCCAACTCGCTGACCTCGATGGCAACGCAACCAGGCTGGCCGATTTATTGGGCGCGAATTTGCCGCTGGCGCTGTTCTTTGTCAGCCCGACGTGCGGCCCTTGCGCCGCGATGATCGCCGATTTTCAACGCTGGCAGCAGCAGTACGGCGACCGCCTTGCCTTTGCGCTCATCAGTTCGGGCAGCCGCGAAGATAATCAGAAGAAGTTCGCCGATGCCACAACCGTGCTGCTGCAAAGCGGACTGGAAGTGTCCGAATTATTCGAGGCCCTGTGGACGCCTGCGGCATTGATTATCACAAGCGACGGCAGCATCGGCAGCCGGCTGGCTCACGGCGGCAAATCGATTCAGCGATTAATCATCCAGGCGGCCACGGGATCGAGCCACGCGATGTTGCGGGATGAGATAAACGGCAACGGTCACCTGCACGAATCGATCATGCAGATCGGCGAGCCAGCGCCAAAGCTGGCGCTTCCCGATCTCAACGGTGAAACCGTGACGCTCGACGATTTCCAAGGCGAGCGCACGCTGGTGGTTTTCTGGAGTCCCGACTGCTCATTCTGCGAGCAGATGCTTGACGAATTGAAGCGCGTCGAAGTCAGCCCGCTGCCCTCTGCGCCGCGCCTGCTGGTTATCTCGAAAGGTTCGGTGGAGGCAAACCGCGCGGCAGGCTTGCAATCGCCGGTGGTGCTCGATGACGAGTTCGTGGTCGGCAAACAATTCGGCGCGAACGGCACGCCGTCGGCGGTGTTGATTGACGAGCGCGGCAACATCGCTTCTGAAATTGTCGGCGGCGCACCGCGCGTATTGGCGCTTGCAGGCATCAGAAAAACGACTCGCTAAATCAAGCCACATCAGAATGGCCCAGAAAGAAATGGCCACCGCAGACACCACAAGCACAGAGAAAACGATAAAAATCTTTGGATTTTCTCAGTATTTTTTGCTTCTCTCTGTGACTTTGTAGCTCTGTGGCCAATCTCCTGTCCCAGTGTCGTGCGGCTCGATTTAGACCGCCGCTAAACAGGTATAGATCATTTTGCACGAAGTCGATTAATGCGGCGGCCAGTTTGGCTTCGGTGGTTGACGGCGCGGGCGGGCAGGCGGGCGCGCACCGGCGCGCATCTCGTTATCTGAAATCAACGGCGGGCGTTCGGCAGCCGTCGCATGCTCCTCGTCAGCCTCCGGGCGCGACGCTTGCCCTTGGTGTTCGATATTACAAATCTCGTTGGGTTCGCTTCCTGCTGCGAAAGCTCGGCGCAGGGTGTGCGGACATGCGTATGATGCCAGCAAGCCGCTGTCGGCGCAGACTTCGACGGTGATGCTTCCCGCCTGATCTTCTTCGTTCATTCCATCCGGCGACGACGCTTCGGTGCCGGCGGCGGCAACCAGCGATTCATGTGTGCAGTCAGCAAAAGGCTCGGTTCCGGCAATGAAAAGCTCTGTGCGCCGCTCGGCGCATTCGGCAGTGGCGTGCAGTCCGGTCGTCGGATCAATCTCGACTTCAACGATTCCTGATGGCTGCGCAAAACTATCGCCGCCAAGCTCCGGCCTGATCGCCAGCGCTTCTTTGACAAAGTCGGCCCATAGCGGCAGCGCGGTTTCCGAGGCTTTCATCTTTATGTCCGTGTTGTCGTCGAAGCCGACCCAGACGGCGCAAACGAAATTTGGAGTGTATCCTACAAACCAGCCATCGTTTGAAGTGCCGGTCTTGCCGGCAATCGCGCTCTGCAAACCATAGCCGCGCAAACGGGCCGCCGTCCCCTGATCGACTACCGACTGCATCATGCTGGTCATCAGGTAGGCGATCTGTGGCGAGAAGGCGTGTTGGCTTGTGGCTGAAATGTTCGCCGACCTGCCGCCGACGCTGCGCATGTTTTTCACGGGAATCGGGCGCAACGCCGTCCCGGCATTCGCAAATGCCGTATATGCGCCGGCCATTTCGAGCGGCGTTGCCTCGTTGGTGCCGAGCGCCATCGAAGGAAAGGGACGCGGCACATCGAGGCCGCAGCTTTCAGCCGTTTCAACGATATTGCCGAGCCCGACGTTCATCGCCAGCGCTACCGCCGGCACGTTCATCGAGCGGGCGAGCGCCTCGCGCAGCGTCACCTCGCGGTTCGTAAAGCCGCCGTGATAATTCGAGGGCGTATATTCGGCGCGGCCTTGGTCATAGGTGAAGGTTTGCGGGCGATCTGAAAGCAAAGAAGCCGGCGTGTAATAACGATTACTGAGCGCGGTGGCGTAGACAAACGGCTTGAAGGTCGAGCCGGGTTGACGGCGCGCGTCCGTGGCACGGTTCAACTGGCTTTCGTCGTAACTGCGACCGCCGACCATGGCCAGCACTTCGCCTGTGTGCGCGTCCAGGGCGACGAGCGCCGCCTGCACCTGTTTGGCGGGGTCAGCTTTGCGCGCCGGGCGGCGAACCAGGCGGTCAAGCCGTTCTGTATGTTTGATTACTGCATCGTGCGCGGCACGTTGCAGGCGCGGATCCATCGTCGTGACGACGCGGCGCTCGGCTGATTGGCCGCGCGAGCCAAGGCGGTTATCGAGGAAGCGCTCGACATAATCGATGAAATAGGTCGCGCCATAATCCTCGCGCGCTGCTTGTTTTTTAAGCTGCAACGGCTGACGGCTGGCGGCTTCGGCTTGATCAGCGGTGATCGCCCCGGTTTCAACCATCGCCGCGAGCACGGCGTTGCGGCGTTCGACGGCAGGCTGCATGTCACTGTCGGTCGAATAGCGATTCGGCGCGTGAATCAGACCGGCGAGAAAGGCGCTCTCGCCGAGGGTCAATTCGTTGAGGTTTTTATCGAAATAGACTTTCGCCGCTTGCGCGAAGCCATGCACGGCAAACGTGCTGCTCTGTCCGAGATAGACGTTGTTGCAGTAGAGGGTGAAGATCTCTTCTTTCGACAGCCGGGATTCGAGGATAAGCGCCATCATCGCTTCTTTGAGCTTGCGGCTCAGCGTGCGGTCACTGGTCAGGAAAGCGTTTTTGATCAGTTGCTGGGTCAGCGTCGAGCCTCCCTGAACTACGCCGTGATGATGGACATCCATCCACAGCGCGCGGGCGATGCCATGCCAGTCGATGCCCGGATGCGTAAAGAAGCGGCGGTCTTCAATCGCCATCACGGCGTCGCGCAGTTGCACCGGGACATCCGTGAATTGCACGGCGATCTGCTTGCGGCGCTCAGTGTCGCGCAGACAGGCCAGAGGCTCGCCTTCGATGTAAGCGGCTTTGAGGGGCGCACCGCTCTGTGCCTGGGTGAGCGCCAGGATGCGGCCACCTTTATCGATCTCTGCGCGTAACGGCGTCACGCCCAGTTCGGCGGCGGTCGCCGGATCAGGATGAATTTCAATGGCGTTGCCCTTGATCGTATAAGAGCGGGCTTCGCCATTTGCCGCGCTCTGGTCGCTGCGTTGATAGCCTGCGCCGTCGAGGTAGCTCGCCAGTTCGTCTATCGATAAGCGGTTGCCCACTGAAATCTTGAAAGGCGCTGTGAAGATGCCCACTGAATGATCGAAGAAACCGACTCGCAGGCGTTCGTCAATCTCCTCTGAGAATTGCTTAGTATAATAAGCTACAATGCCGAACATCACGAGCATCAGTGCGCCGAGGGGCACGAGCACGCGCGGCTGTACCATGAAGGCGGCGAATCGTTTGATGGGGCGGGGGATCAATCGCCGCATACGTTCCCGCGCTTGACCGAAGGCACAAGCGAAGCGAGACTGCCAGCGACCGTCCTTTATAGCGACAGTGCGAAATGGCTGGCCCGCGTCTGGACTGATCCGTGTGTCGTTCACCCCTGAGTGTCCTTTCCGCCGTCGTGCCGCGCACCGATGAAGGCGCGTCGCGGGCGAATACGAATTTGTAATAATTGTTACTTATTCGCCTGCCGTATCAATGGGCTTTTGCCATCTCCGATCTCATGCTGGCATCGAGCCATGCATCGATTCGGTCAAGCCAGGTGTCATCTACTTCTGCATTGACGAGCGACTGGCGCAACTGCGCCGCCTTGCCGGCCAGCGCCATCAGCACGTCGGTGTTGATGGCCGTATGCATTTCGTTGAGCATCCGCGCAATCATCACCACCGCGTTGGCGTAGCCTTCGTAATAAGCCGGCGATTTTTCCGGCGGCAGGTACATGGTGGTTGCCGCCTGAATTGGTTCGGGCAGTGTATCGAATTGGGCCGCGAGGCTCTCGATTGTGTCCTCAGATAACGTTTCGATCTTCATAAAACGCCTCCCTGCGTTTCTACTGCCAGCCGCGTTCCACAAATCGCGCGCCGTCGGGTTGGCGGCAGCGTTGATTGTCAGGGGACAGGGCGTGGTGTAAAGTAAATGATGTGGATGCTGGCAACTACGGCCAGCGCGGCGGCACCAGCCTGATGCAATTCCCATTTCGCTGCTATTGCCCTACAGACTCGCAAGCCAAAAGCCTGTATGCATTTTTTTCTGCCATCGCCGGTTTGCCTTTGATCATGGCTTGACGCGCGGCTCACGCCATGACGGGTGAGAACAGAAGAGTGAAAATGGCAAATCAAAAATGCCACACGGCATTTGCCACGATGCTTAACAACGAACCCTCCGCATGAAAGGACCGAACCACAGATGAGAGTATGGCCGGGACAACCTTACCCGCTCGGCGCAACCTGGGATGGCGCGGGCGTCAGCTTTGCGCTTTTCTCCGAGAATGCCACCGCCGTTGAGCTTTGCCTCTTCGATGCGCCGGGCGCGGCTCGTGAGACGGCGCGCATTCGTTTGACTGAGCAGACCGATCAGGTCTGGCACGCTTATCTGCCCGAAGCGCGACCGGGGCAGCTTTATGGTTATCGCGTGCATGGGCCGTATGAGCCGCGAGCCGGGCACCGTTTCAATCCCGCGAAATTGCTGCTTGACCCTTATGCCAAAGCCATCGCCAGCACCGTCGCATGGAGCGATACGGCATTCGGTTACACCATCGGCCACGTCGACGGCGATCTTTCTAAAGACGACCGCGACAGCGCCGGCGCGGTGCCCAAATGCGTTGTCATTGACCCGGCCTTCAGTTGGGGCGACGATGCGCCGTTGCGCACGCCCTGGCACAAGACGCTGATTTATGAACTGCACGTCAAGGGCTTCACCATGAAACACCCGGCGGTGCCGACGGAAGTCTGCGGCACCTATGCGGCGATGACCCATCCGGCAGTGATCGAATACCTGCACCGGCTCGGCGTTACTGCCGTTGAACTCTTGCCCGTGCATCAGTTCATTTCGGGCAAGGATATGGCGGATCGCGGCCTGACCAATTACTGGGGCTATAACTCGCTCGGCTTCCTCGCGCCTGATGTGCGCTATGCCGCAAGCGGCACGCTCGGCCAGCAGGTCGCCGAGTTCAAAACCATGGTGAAGACGCTGCACCGCGAAGGCATCGAAGTGATTCTCGATGTGGTCTACAACCACACGGGCGAAGGCAATCACTTCGGGCCGACGCTCTCATTTCGCGGCATTGACAACCAGGCTTACTACCGCCTGGAGCCGAACAATAAGCGTTATTACACGGATTTCACAGGCTGCGGCAACACCTTGAACATGACGCATCCGCGCACCCTGCAACTCATCATGGACAGCCTGCGTTACTGGGTGCTGGAGATGCATGTTGACGGCTTCCGTTTCGATCTCGCCTCGACGCTGGCGCGCGAACTGCACGAAGTTGATCGTCTCGGTGCCTTCTTCGACATCATTCATCAAGACCCTGTGCTGTCGCAGGTGAAGCTGATCGCCGAGCCCTGGGATCTGGGCGAGGGCGGCTATCAGGTCGGCAACTTTCCAGTGCTCTGGGCCGAATGGAATGGAATTTACAGAGACGTGGTGCGCGGCATCTGGCGCGGCGATGACGGCTTGATAGACAACCTGGCTTATCGGCTGACGGGCAGCAGCGACCTCTACGAGCGCAGCGGGCGGCGGCCTCATGCGAGCATCAATTTCATCACCGCGCACGACGGCTTCACGCTCCGCGACCTGGTCAGCTATAACGAAAAGCACAACGACGCCAATGGCGAAGACAACCGCGACGGCCACGATCACAATATCAGTTGGAACTGCGGCGTCGAAGGCGAGACCGACGACCCGCAGGTTCTCGCCTTGCGCGCCCGCCAGCAGCGCAACTTTTTAGCGACCCTGTTGTTGTCGCAGGGCGTGCCGATGCTGCAAGCCGGCGACGAGATTGGCCGCACGCAGCAGGGCAATAACAACGCCTACTGTCAGGACAACGAACTTTCATGGCTGGACTGGAATATCGATGAGGCGAAGCGCGAATTGCTGAGTTTCACGCGCGGCTTGATTCGCTTCTTTCACGAGCATCCTGTCCTCAGGCGCGGGAAGTTCTTTCAGGGCCGCCCGATTCGCGGCTCTGCGGCGAAGGATCTGACCTGGTTTCGCCTGGACGGCGCGGAGATGACCGAAGCCGACTGGATGAATGAATCGGCGCGCACGCTCGCCGTGCGCCTGGCGGGCGATCAGATAGATGAAGTGGACGAGCGCGGCCATCGCATCGTCGACGATACGTTGCTGATTCTCTTCAACGCTTATTCGGAGCCGCTGACTTTCACCTTGCCCGACCCAGGCGCGAAGGCCGCATGGGATCTGGTCTTTGATACACGAGAGTGGCTGATGGCAGACCGGCGAAAGCCGGTGCGCGGCGGCGCTCGTTATAGCATGGAATCGCGTTCTGTGGCGGTCTTCGGCTTGCACAAAAAGGCCAACCGCAGGAGCGGCGCGGTCTCTTAGATCGGTTTGCAATTGAGTGTAAGGTAAACGCAATGATTCACCGCAGAGACGCAGAGAACGCAGAGCGGGCGCAGAGTGTAACGTATTTAGCATCTCTCTGCGCTACCTCTGAGTCCTCTGCGTCTCTGCGGTGAACACTCTCGATCCCCGTACCTTCAGCGGCTGCCCGGAGGATTCACTCGCCGTCGCTTTCTGCCACTTGCTTCATCATCCTGGCGGTATGGTAGAGCTTGCAAACAAGCTGGAGTTCCTCATCGTTTATCCGGTCGCGCAACACAAACTTGATGACCGCCGCCAGCATCCGTGGCGAGGGGAGGCGTAATAGCATCTCCACGGCCAGCCAGGTTTCTGGAGAATAGGCAGCCGCATCTACATCTATTATTGCACCCAGGCGAGCCGTTATGGAGTTAATACGATGCGGCGTGCTTATGCGGCGGGCGGGCTTTGATTTGCGGGCGGGCCGACGCTGTTCAAAATCATCTGGCAAACGGGGCATGATTCGTGTAACCTGTTTAAGATTTCAATCAGTTTAAGAGAAACGGGCCAAGTATCCTTGGCGAGGTTATGGCCCGTTCCTCTTCGGATGTCAGGCGGGCTTTTTGTCGCCTGACTGGCGCACCATCACATTGGCGCGTTTTCATTATTACAAAAGCTGTCACACATTGCAACTTCTTTTCGCAGATGAATATTGATCCGAGTGAATTGGTATCTCAACCGGAAGCCGCTAAAATGCGCGGAGTCAGCACTCAGGCTATCAATAAGCTGATGCAACGCGGCAGGTTGACCGTCATCGAGATAAGCGGAAAGAAGTTTCTTTTAAGGAAAGAGGTCGAAGCCTTCGAGCCAAATATCACCGGCAGGCCGCGCAAGAACCCGGTTATTGATCAATCGAAGCAAGAGCCGAAACCAGCTAAACGCGGCAGCGCGTCAAAAACCAAATCCGGTAAAAAGCGGAAAGCACGTTAGCTACCCCGCTTTGTTTTCCCATTGATCAACTCAAGACGTTTTTTGCAAATGAAAATTGATTTGAGCGAATTGGTAACTCAGCGGGTGGCGGCTGAAATACGTGGGGTCAGCGTTCAAGCTATCTATAAGCTGATGCAACGCGGCAGATTGACCATCATTGACGTGAGTGGCAAGAAGTTTCTTTTAAGGAAAGAGGTTGAAGCCTTCGAGCCAAATATCACCGGCAGGCCGCGCAAGAACCCGGTTATTGATCAATCGAAGCAAGAGCCGAAACCAGCTAAACGCGGCAGCGCGTCAAAAACCAAATCTGCTAAAAAGAAGAGATCGAGTTAGCTACCCGCCTTCCGTATCTGCCAGCGCTTCTGAGTGCCTGTTTTGAAATGAGTGCCGCAGGCGCGCAATACTCATCATTCAATATTCATCATTTCCTCTCAGCCGGTTGAACGCTGGCTTGCGAGCCTGGCCAATCCCTGATTTGATAATGGCAAGCCATCGGCATTTCGTGTGGCCTATACCGCGAAGAAAGGACAAAGTTTAACTTGAAGATACTGATTACGGGCGGCGCAGGTTTCTTAGGTTCGCATCTGGTTGAACGGCTGTTAGGCGAAGGCCACGAGGTGATCGTCTTCGACAACCTGCTGACCGGGCGTGCCGAAAACGTCGCGCATCATTTCGGCAATGAGCGGTTTACTTTCGTCAAGCAGAACGTCACGGAATACCTGCACGTCACGGGCGGGCTTGACGCCGTAATGCACTTCGCATCGCCGGCAAGCCCCGTGGATTATCTTGAACTGCCGATTCAAACATTGAAGGTCGGCTCTCTCGGCACACACAAGGCGCTTGGGCTTGCCAAAGAGAAGCAGGCGCGATTTCTGCTGGCCTCGACTTCGGAAGTGTATGGCGACCCGCAGGTGCATCCGCAGCCGGAAGATTACTGGGGGCACGTCAACCCTGTCGGGCCGCGCGGCGTTTACGACGAAGCCAAACGTTTTGCCGAAGCCATGACCATGGCCTATCACCGCTATCACGGCGTCGACACGCGCATCGTCCGCATCTTCAATACCTATGGCCCGCGCATGCGGCCTAACGACGGGCGCGTAGTCTCGAACTTCATCGTCCAGGCGCTCAAGGGCGAGCCGCTGACGGCTTACGGCGACGGCCAACAGACGCGCTCGTTCTGTTACGTCAGCGATCTGGTAGACGGCATCTGCCGCCTGTTGATGCACCCGGCAGAGAAGGACGGCACCGCCGAAGATATTCATCTGCCGGTGAATATTGGCAACCCCGGCGAATTCACCGTGCTTGAACTGGCCAAAAAAGTCATCGAACTGACCGGCAGTAAAAGTAAGATAGAGTACAAATCATTGCCGATAGATGATCCGAAGGTGCGGCAGCCGGACAACACGCGGGCCGCGCATTTGCTTGGCTGGCAACCGGTGGTGAGCCTCGATGCCGGGCTCAGAGAGACGATTAAGTATTTCCGCTCGGTGGTCTAACTGCTGAATCAGCGATGAGGACAGCCCTATTCGAATCAGGTGGCCGCGCGCGCCAGGGGTGGCGAGCCTGTTTTGACCAGCCGATTGTGGTTCACATCGCTCATACTCACCAGGAAGTTTTGCAGGTCATCCAACTCGCCGAAGCCGCCGCGCTGGCGGGCGGCTGGGTGGCGATGATGTTGTCTTATGAGGCCGCCGGCGCTTTCGACACGGCAATGAAGACGCACGCGTTAAGCGATTTTCCGCTCGCCTGGGCAGCGGTATTTGATCGCCCGGCGGCTTTTGCCGAAGCCGCGCCGCCTGCTGTTTATGAAGTTTCAACCTGGCAGCCACAGGTCTCCAAGACCGAATATGTAAATGCCATTACAAACATCCATGAGCATATCGTCGCGGGCGATACGTATCAGGTCAACTATACGTTTCCGCTCAAGAGCCGCTTTCACGGCGATGCCTGGTCGTGGTACGGCGATTTGAAGCGGGCCCAGCAAGCCGGCTATTGCGCCTATATTGATCTGGGCCGTTACCTGATCCTCAGCTTATCGCCGGAACTCTTCTTCGAGCGCCAGGGCGATCATCTGACGACGCGACCGATGAAAGGCACACGGTCGCGTGGCCGCTGGCTGGAAGAAGATGACCAGCAGGCCGCACGCCTCAAGGAATCGGCCAAAGACCGCGCCGAAAATCTGATGATCGTTGATCTCTTGCGCAACGACCTGGGAAAGATTGCGGTGACCGGCTCGGTTGGCGTGCCGCAGCTTTTTGCGGTCGAGCACTACCCGACCGTGTTGCAGATGACCTCCCAGATTACCGCCCGCTGCCGACCGGGCACGCGATTGCCGGATATTTTTCAGGCGCTGTTTCCCTGCGGCTCGATCATCGGCGCACCGAAGCTGCGAACCATGGAGATCATTCGTGAACTGGAGCCGAGCCCGCGCCGCGTCTATACCGGCGCGATAGGCTACGTGCGGCCCGGCGGCGATTGTGTATTTAATGTCGCAATCCGCACGCTGGTGCTGGATCGTCTGACCGATGAGGTGACGTTTGGCACGGGCGGCGGCATCACCTTTGACTCAACCGCCGCCGCCGAATATGAAGAGTGCGCCTTGAAGGCGAGTTTCTTAACGCGGCGCTCGCCGGCCTTTCAATTGATAGAAACGCTGCTGCTCGAAGACGGCGTCTATTTCCTGCTTGAGCGTCACCTCGAAAGACTCAAAGCCTCTGCGCGTTATTATGGGTTCAGGTGGAATGACGAAGCCTGGCGCTCGGCGCTCGGCGACATTTGCCTGGCGCATCCGCGAGGCAAGTGGAAGGTGCGGCTGGTAGCTTCTGACGATGCGACCACTGCCGTCGGCGCTGAAAAAATCGCTCTTGATTCGGCGAAGCGCTATCGGGTGGCGTTTGCCGCAGAGCCTGTAGATGCGCGCGACCCGGCGCTCTTTCACAAGACGACCGACCGGCGAGTATATGAAAAAGAGTTGCGGCGGCGGCCCGACTGTGACGACATCGTGTTCTGGAATGAGAAGGGCGAAGTGACCGAATCGAGCATTGCCAATGTAGTCTTGATCACGGAAGGCAAAAAGTGGACGCCGCCGCGCGCCGCCGGCTTGCTGAGAGGCACGTTTGCCGAAGAACTTCTCGGCGCGGGCGAGTTGCATGAACGGACGATTTACAAGGATGAGCTACGCCGGGCGCGAACTTTTTATCTGATCAATTCCGTGAGAAAGTGGATAGAAGCCGTCCTCATCAGTTGACCAAAAAAGTGGCGGCGATCTGGTCACTGGCCGTTTCATCTGTCAGCACCTGCGGAGCTTTAAGCAGAAACCCTCAGGGCTAGAGTTGCGCGTTCGCCTGCGAAGTGTTACTAAAATTGTGACACCTTGCCGCATCACTTTCATGATTTTCCTGAAACACTGGAGCGGTCGTGTATTTTGGCAGCCCGGCGACGGTAGCGGCCTCGCGGAGAATTCATCAGCGATAACTGTCGGAGCGCCAGGCTCCGGCTTAAAGAATTGAGGTGAGTAGATGATTCGATTCAAAGTGAATGGCGTCGAGCGCACATTTGATGGCGACGCCGATATGCCTTTGCTCTGGTACGTGCGCGACCTGCTGGGATTGACCGGCACCAAATTCGGCTGCGGCATGTCGCTTTGCGGCGCTTGCACGGTACACAAAAACGGCGAGGCGATTCGCTCGTGCATCACCCCTGTGGGGACGCTTGCCGGCGCTGAGATCGTCACCATCGAAGGGCTCGCCGGCAACGAATTGCATCCGGTGCAAAGAGCCTGGATGCAGGTCAATGTGCCGCAATGCGGTTACTGCCAATCGGGTCAGATTATGCAGGCCGCTGCCTTGTTCAATAAGAAAAAGCGGCCCAGCGATCAGGAGATCGATCAGGCGATGTCGGGCAACATCTGCCGCTGCGGAACCTATCAGCGGATTCGTGCGGCGATCAAGGCCGCTGCGGAGGTCAAGGCATGAGGGCGATTGAAAATGTCAGCCGGCGCGGCTTTCTCAAAGGCGCGCTGGCGAGCGGCGCATTCATCATCGGCATGCAATATCTGCCGAAACTGGTTCACGCCGACGGCGCGGCTTCAGCAAACGGCATCAGTGATACGGTCTTTCGCCCCGACCTGTTCGTCGGCATTCAAACCGATGGCACCGTCTACATCATCGCGCATCGCTCAGAGATGGGCACAGGCATCCGCACGACTTTGCCGCTCATACTCGCCGATGAACTCGACGCCGACTGGAAGCGTGTCAAAGTCGAGCAGGCCATCGGCGATGCGCGTTACGGCTCGCAGGACACAGACGGCTCGCATTCGGTGCGCGACTTCTTCGATGTGATGCGCCAGGCCGGCGCGACGGCGCGGTTGATGCTCACACAAGCGGCGGCGGCGCAGTGGAACGTGCCGGTTGCTGAATGCGTTGCCGATCTTCACACCATCGTTCATCGCCCGACAGGTAAAAAATCAGGCTATGGCGAGCTTGCCCTGGCGGCATCCCGGCTCCCCGTGCCAAAGAAAGAAGAATTACAATTCAAACCGAAAAGCGCATGGCGGTATATCGGCAAAGGCACGCCGAGCTTAGACCTCAAAGACCTTTGTACAGGCAAAGCCGTCTTCGGCATGGATGCTCACATAGATGGCATGGTCTATGCCTCGATTGAGCACCCGCCGGTGCTCGGCGGCAAAGTCAAATCCGTCGACGATAAAGAAGCGCTCAAGGTCGCGGGCGTCCAGCAGACCGTCGCTCTCGATCCCTTCAAACCGCCGCACGCTTTCCAGCCGCTCGGCGGCATCGCCGTGATCGCCAACAATACCTGGGCGGCTTTTCAAGGCCGCGAGAAGCTGAAGGTCGAATGGGATGACGGCGCGAATATCGCTTATAACTCGGTTGAGTACAAAAAGCAGTTGCAGGAGACGGCGCGCAAGCCGGGCAAGGTGGCGCGCAATGCGGGCGATGTGGATGCGGCGTTTGCCAAGGGCGGCAAGATTGTCGAGGCCGATTATTACGTGCCGCACCTGGCGCATGCGTCTATGGAGCCGCCGGTAGCCGTCGCCGATGTCCGCGCCGACAAGGTGACCGTGTGGACGGCAACCCAGAACCCGCAGGCCGTGCAGAGCGAAATCAGCCGCGCTCTCGGCATTCCCAAAGAAAACATCATCTGCAACGTGACCCTGCTCGGCGGCGGCTTCGGGCGCAAGTCGAAACCCGATTATGCGGTCGAAGCGGCGATCCTCTCGCAGAAAGTCGGGCGTCCGGTGAAAGTCGTCTGGCGCAGGGAAGACGACATACAGTTCGATTACTATCACGCGGTGGCGGCGATGTATATGAAAGCCGCGCTCGATGACAAGGGCAAGCCAACCGCGTGGCTGCAACGTTCGGTCTTCCCGACGATCAGTTCGACGTTTGCTCCGAATCAGACCTACGGCAGCGGCGGCGAGTTGGGGATGGGCTGGACAGATGTGCCGTTTGACATTGCCAATCTGCGCGTCGAAAACGGCCCGGCAACGGCGCACATACGCATCGGCTGGCTGCGCTCTGTGGCCAACATCTATCACGCCTTCGCCGTCGATTCGTTTGTCGATGAACTGGCGCACGCCGCCGGTCGCGACCCGCTGGAGTATCTGCTCGAAGTGACCGGCTCGCCGCGTAATGTAGATCTCAAAGCCATTGGTTATCCAAATTACGGAGGCTCAGCCGAAACCTATCCCCTTGATACGGGCCGCCTGCGCCGCGTGACCGAGATGGCGGCAGAGAAAGCCGGCTGGGGAAAGCGCAAGCTCGGCCAGGGCGCGGGCCTGGGGATTGCTGTGCATCGCAGCTTCCTGACCTATGTGGCGACGGTCGTTGAAGTCGAAGTTGACGGGAAAGGCAAGGTACGGATTCCGCGCGTCGAAACGGTGGTGGATGCCGGTATGGTGGTCAACCCGGAGATCACGCGAGCGCAATTCGAAGGCGCTGCCGTCTTTGGCACGAGCATCGCGAGAACCGGCGAGATCACCGCGACCAAAGGCCGTGTAGATCAATCGAACTTCCATGATTATCGAGTAGCGCGGATGAACGACGCGCCGGTGCAGACGAATGTGACCATCGTCGACAGCAGTGCGCCGCCGGGCGGCGTCGGTGAGCCGGGCGTGCCGCCATTCGTGCCGGCGCTCTGCAACGCCATCTTTGCCGCTACCGGCAAACGTGTCCGCGAGTTGCCGCTGTCGAGAAATCAACTGGGCGCGTAGGCAAAAAACCTGCTGCCAGGAGGAGCCTGAACGTGGTTTGTAATTACAGATTCTTTCGCATGGTTTTCATGTCCTTGCTGTTGGCGCTGGGCCACGCCGTTCTGGGCCAGACGTTGAAGCCGGGGCCGCAGGTGTTGACGATTTTTTCCGACGTTGACGACACAGAGCAACCCTACGGCCTTTATCTGCCGAAGAACTTCAACCCGGCGAAGAAGTACCCGCTCGTCATCATGCTGCATGGCGCGGGCTCGAATCACCGCCTGTCGCTCAGACGGGTCTTCGGCAAGAGCAACCTGCCGGGTGAAACCGATGTCGAAGCCACCCGGTACTTTCCCGAATGGCGTGATGTGGATTACATAGTCGCTTCGCCTTACGCGCGCGGCACGATGGGCTATCAGGGGATTGCCGAGCGTGACGTTTACGACGTGCTCGCGGATGTCAAGAAGCGCTTTCCGATTGATGAAGACCGCGTCTATCTCACGGGATTGTCTATGGGCGGCGGCGGCACGTTATGGATCGGCTTGAGCCGGCCTGATCTCTGGGCCGCGATTGCCCCGGTCTGTCCCGCGCCGCCTGAAGGCACCACGGAACTAGCGCCCAACGCATTGAATTACCCTGTGCATTTCTTTCAAGGCGGCGCTGATCCGGTGGTCAAACCCGAAGGCACACGCGAATGGGTGAAACGGCTTCAGGAACTCGGCACACGAGTCGAATACACCGAGTATCCAGGCGTCCAGCATAATAGCTGGGAGAACGCTTACAAAGACGAAGCGATCTTTGAATGGTTCAAACAATTCCGCCGCAATCGCTATCCTGATCGCGTGCGTTTCTCGACCAGCCGCTACAAGTACACGAGCGCTTACTGGATTCAGATCGATGAGTTGACGCCGGGCAGCGTGGCGAGCCTGGAGGCGAAGTTCACCGCCGTGAATCATCTGGAGATTAGCGCATCTGAACTCGGCGCTTTCACGTTGCGGCTGGCGGGCCATCCTAAATTCAAAGCCAATCAACCGCTGGAAATCATCGTCAATGGCAAGACCGTCAAGGCGCGGGTCGCTGATTCGTTATCGCTCAGTCAACAAAATGGCGAGTGGGCGGCGACGAAATACGAGGCGGCGGCGACGGCAAAGCGAGCCAGCGCCGAAGGGCCGATCAGCGAAGTCATCGCCAGCCGCCACGTCTACGTTTATGGCACGGCGGATAATCCACCGCCCGCTGAAGCCATCAAGCGCCGCGAGCAGGCCGAGTACGCGGCCAACTGGCCGGTCTATCGCAACGCTTTCCTGGGCCGCGTCATGGTTTTCCCGCGCGTGCTTGCGGACAGAGAGGTGAGGCCGAGCGATCTCGAAAGCGCCAACCTCATCTTGTTCGGAACCAAAGCGAGCAATAGCCTGATTGCCAGGTACAGCGACCGCCTGCCTATGCAATTCACGGCGGCGGCGGATGCCGATTATGGCCTGCTCTACGTTTTTCATACGGGGCAGCATTATGTGCTGGTCAATTCAGGGTTGCCGTGGTGGACCGGCATGACCGGCCCTGCTCCCGGTTCAAGCGGCCCGCCGCCGCGCACTCGCCGCAATCCTTTCGGCATCGGCGCGCCCGATCTTCTCGTTGGTATGAAGGATTACATTCTCTTCAAAGGCTCCGTGGATACTCCGGTCGCTGAGGGCCGCTTTGATCGCAACTGGCGCATCACGGACGCGGATGCTGCCAGATTGACGGCGAGCGGCGTCGTGACCTTCAACGGCAGGCAGTGACTGGTTGGCGTTCATCAAAGCGTAATGCAACAAGGTCGCGCCGCGCCGCGAGCCTAACCTATTCATCTTTGCTTAGAGCGGTGTGCAATAGGGTGTAGGGGAAGAGCCACAAAGACACGAAGGCACCAAGCCGCACCAAGCCTTCGTGATACTTTGTGTCTTGGTGCCTTTGTGGCTCTTCGGCATTCCTATCTCTCCCGTACGTTGTTTTGCAGGCTCATCTAAAGCCGTTCGAATGATGTAAACGAGCAGCCATCCCGAATCAGGAAGATCACATGCGACATCAAACATTGCTTCAAAGAAACTCACGGCGGCAATTGCGAAATAGATTACAATACCAGACCGTCGCTTTGACGGCGCTCGTCGCCCTCCTGCTGCCGGCGGCGCGCGGGCTCCAGGCGCAACCGCGATTCGCTGCCGCACCGGTCAATCTTCAGGCCGCGCCGCTTGCCGACGCGCAGGTCAACCAGCGGGCGAATGCGCTGCTCGCGCAGATGACGCTTGATGAAAGATCGGCCAGCTTACGCAACTCTTCTATGGGCTGATCCCGGATCGGGTTAAGCCGGAAGACCGCATACGCAAAAGCGAGATCGGCTCGCTGCTGTTTGTCACCGACCCGGCGACCATCAACCGCCTGCAAAAAATCGCCGTCGACGAGTCGCGCCTGCACATCCCCTTGATCATCGGCTTCGATGTGATTCATGGCTTCCGCACGATCTTCCCTGTGCCGCTGGCGATGGCGGCTTCGTGGGACACGGCGCTGGTCGAGCAGGCGCAAACCATCGCCGCGCGCGAAGCCCGCGCCGTCGGCATTCACTGGGCCTTCGCGCCGATGGTCGACATTGCCCGCGATCCGCGCTGGGGACGCATCGTTGAAGGCGCGGGCGAAGATCCTTTTCTCGGCTCGGCCATCGCCGCCGCCCAGGTGCGCGGTTTTCAAGGAGCTTACGTTGGTAGCCCAGATCACATACTCGCCTGCGTCAAGCACTTTGCCGGTTACGGCGCGGCTGATGGTGGTCGAGATTACGATTCTTCATATATCTCGGATGCGGCGCTCTGGAATGTCTATTTGCCGCCGTTTCAAGCGGCGGTCGACGCCGGGGCTGCCAGTCTGATGAGCGCCTACATGGATTTGAACGATGTGCCGGCCACCGCCAATCACTTTTTGCTAGAGGAGGTGCTCAGGCGTGACTGGGGCTTTCGCGGCTTTGTCGTCAGCGATGCGTTTGCGGTTCAGAATCTGACGACGCACGGCTTCGCGCGGGATAATCAAGACGCCGCTTATCGCGCGCTGACGGCGGGCGTCAACATGGACATGGGCAGCCGCAACTACGCCATGAACCTGCCAGAGTTGGTCAAGCAGGGACGCATCTCACCGGCGGCGATTGACGACATGGTGCGTCCGATTCTTGCGGCCAAAATTCGCCTTGGCCTCTTTGAGCATCCTTATGTCGATGAAGCGCGGGCGCAGCAGATACTCAGCGCCGCCGAGCACCGGCAGGCCGCGCGGCTTGCAGCGCAACGCGCCGCCGTGCTGTTGCGCAACCAGGGGCAGTTGCTGCCGCTCAATAAAGAGAAGCTCGTGTCTATCGCCGTCATCGGCCCGCTGGCCGATTCGCAGCGCGACATACTCGGTTCGTGGAGCTTCGCCGGCGACGCGAAAGAAGCCGTCACCGTGTTGCAGGGGATTCGCAACAAAATGGCGGGCCGCGCGCAGGTCGAATATGCTCGCGGCGGCGAGATCAGGCGACGCTTTCCTTCGATGTTCGATGCCTTTTTTCCGACACCGAAAGCCGCCCCGCTGACCGATGCGCAGATGACCGAAGAACTCAACAAGGCTGTAGAATTAGCGCGCCGCTCGGATGTCGCCGTGCTGGTTTTGGGCGAGACCGAAAACATGAGCGGCGAGTATGCATCGCGTTCGGCGCTTGATCTGCCAGGCCAGCAACAGCAACTGCTTGAAGCCATCATCAGTACGGGAAAGCCTGTGGTGCTGGTGCTGATCAGCGGGCGACCGCTCAATTTGTCGTGGGCGTCTGAGCATGTCCCGGCCATCCTCGAAGCCTGGTATCCCGGCACACAGGGTGGCGATGCGGTTGCCGATCTGCTTTTCGGTGACGCGACGCCGGGCGGCAAATTGCCGGTCACCTGGCCGCGCAGCGAAGGGCAAATTCCCATCTACTATGCCCACAACCTCACGCACGAACCGGAAACCGCGCCTAATTTCAAATCGCGTTATTGGGATGAACAGACCTCGCCGCTTTATCCCTTCGGCTACGGCCTGAGCTATACGAAATTCGTGTTCGCGAATCTGCAAGTCAAGCAAAGCGAGATCAAGCTTGGCCAGACTCTTGAGGTCGCCGTTGATGTTGAAAATAGCGGCAGCCGTGCGGGTGACGAAGTCGTGCAGCTTTATATCCATCAGCAATCGGGCAGCGCTTCGCGACCTGTGCGCGAGTTGAAGGGCTTCAAGCGAATCACCCTGGCGGCGGGAGAGAAGCGCACCGTGAAGTTTTCTTTAGGTAATAAAGATCTGCGCTACTGGAGTGCCGCCGAAAAGCGTTGGCTGCAAGAGCCCGCGAGCTTCGACCTCTGGATTGGCGCGGATGCGACCGCACCGCTGCATACCGCTTTCAAGGTTAATCCCTGAGGCGCTGGCGAGAAGCAAGGCGTGTCAATCAGCGCCGATTCAATCGTCTCATCGTGCGTTTTGAAATGGAATGGTTTGAGCTTGATGGATGCCTTGACGCGCGCCGGAAGGCCAGCTATGGTCAGAGGCAACACTGGTTAGTCGAACGCGCCCAAAACCCAATTCCTCTTTTGGTGAAGAAAAGCGATGAGATTTTTTATTGCGCTGTTGGTACTCGCATTCTCCTTGTGCGCGTCGTCGATTCAAGCTCAACCAACGGATTCGAAACCTCTGGCCATAACCCATGTCACCCTCATTGATGTGACCGGCGGCGCATCGCAGCCGGAGATGACGGTCATCATCAAAGGCAATCGCATCACGGCGCTCGGCAAATCTGGCAAGGTTCGCCTCCCGCAAGGCGCGCAGGTCATTGAGGCGGCGGGCAAGTTTTTGATTCCCGGCCTGTGGGATATGCATATTCACCTGACGGTCATCGCCGATCAGGAGATCACTCGCCATGTGATTGCGCCGCTGCTGGTTGCCTACGGCATCACAGGGGTGCGCGATATGGGAGGCGATTGGCAGCGCCTGCAAGGGTTGCGCAGCGAGATTGCCGGCGGGCAAATTATGGGGCCGCGCATCCTTACGCCGGGGCCCTTCGTTGACGGGCCGCAGACGGCGAGCAATATCGTCCTGCCGGTCAGTAATGAAGAAGAAGCGCGGCAGGCGGTGCGCAAACTGAAAGCCGAGGGCGTTGATTTCATCAAAGTGCAAGCGGCGCTGTCGCTGCCGCTCTGGCGCGCGGTGTTGGATGAAGCCTTCAGGCTTCAGATCCCGGTCGCCGGGCACATTCCTGAACGCATCAGCGCCTTTGATGTGGCGCGCTCCACGCAACGTAGTATTGAACACATTTCGCCGGTGCTGCCCGGCGATGCCGGCGTGCTGATGGCCTGCTCCGGCAAAGAAACCGAATTGCGCGCCGAGATGCTTGAGATCGAACGATTGGCTGAACAGAAAGATGTCGATCAGCAACTGCTGCGCAAGCGTTATCGCGCCTTGCAGTCGCAGATGATTTCAACGACTGATGAAAAGAAGTGCGCGCAGTTGCTTTCGCGGTTTGCCAAACAGGGAACGGTGGCCGTGCCGACGATAATCTTCGGCAGACAATTCGCGCCGCTCGACGCAGGTGATTTGCCGAAAGATGAAGCGCTCGATTGCGTGCCGCATTCCATGCGGGCGCGTTGGGAGAACCGGCGCAATGCGGTGATCAAAAACAGCGCCCCGGAAGATTTCGCGTTTCGCCGGCAGATGTTCGAGAAATCGCTGGCGCTGGTCGGGTGGATGCATCGCGCCGGCGTTCGTTTGCTGGCGGGCACGGATGCGATTGACGGTTACGTCGTGCCCGGACTCAGCCTGCATCAGGAACTCGCGCTGCTGGTCGAAGCCGGACTGACGCCGCTCGAAGCCCTGCAATCCGCGACCATCTATGCGGCGCGCTTTCTCGGCAAAGGCCAGGAACTCGGCACTGTCGCAGTCGGCAAACTCGCCGACCTGGTTTTGCTCGATGCCAACCCGCTTAGTGATATTCATAACACGCAAAAGATCAGCGCCGTGGTCAGCAACGGACGCATGCTTGACCGTCCGGCGCTTGATGCCATGCTGGCGAAAATCACCGCCGTCGCCGGTCAGAAGTAAGCCCGGAGCCGCCTTTCACGGCTGGACTCAGAAGGCAATCTGCTTTATCGTCATCAAGACCAGTGGAATTCCTTCGCTGAGATTTACATCACAAACGACGAACGATTGAGGAACTCGCAATGAACCCATTTCTTCGGCTCCGCGCCTCGTTGCTGCGCAGGCAAATCGCCGTGCTGTGCATGGCCGCGCTATTGATTTCAACGGTTGCCTCGGCGCAGCAAAAGCGACCGCTCACGCACGGCGATTACGACGGCTGGCGCAGCATACAGGGGCAGACCTTATCGCGCGACGGCAAGTATCTGGCCTATGCTCTAGCGCCGCAGGACGGCGATGGCGAACTGGTTGTGCGGCATCTTGAATCGGGCAAAGAGTGGCGCGCGGCGCGTGGCGCGCAGCCGGTCAATCCGCCGCAACCGGCAGCGGGCGCTGAGCCGCCGAACGGCCCGCCGCCGTTCGCCGGTCGTCCGGTATTCACCGCCGACAGCCGCTTTGTCGTCTTTCAAATCCAGCCGACGAAAGCCGAGACCGACAAGGCGAAGCGCGAGAAGCGCAAGCCGGAAGATATGCCGAAGAATGGCTTAGCCGTTATGGATTTGACGACCGGCGAAACCCTGCGGGTCGAGCGCGTGAAGAATTTTCAGGTGCCGGAAAACGGCCCGGCGACGGTCGCTTACCTGATGGAGCCGAAGAAAGAAGAGAAGAAGCCCGAAGACAAGAGCGCCGAAAAGAAGGCTGATGCTTCGACGGGCGACAAGAAGAAAGAGAAGAAAAAAGAATATGGCAGCGACCTGGTCGTGAAGAACCTCACAGACAAAAGCGAGCGCACGTTCGCGGACGTTGCAGAATACACTTTGAGCAAGGACGGCAAATCGCTGGCCTTTGCCGTGGCCTCGAAGAACGAAGACGCCAACGGCGCGTTCGTCATCACGCCGGGCCTGCAAGATGCTCCCGCCGCTTTGCTCGCCGGCAAAGGCAAGTACACGAAGCTGGTGTGGGATGACAAGCAAACGCAGTTGGCTTTTCTGAGCGACCGCGACGATGCGGCAGCCGCTCAGCCAAAATTCAAGCTCTACCAGTGGACGCGCCAGGATAGCGGGCAAGCTGGCGGCGCGCGTCCCACGGCTGTTGAAATCGTCTCGACCGCCGCCGCCGGTTTCCCACAAGACCGCGTCATCAGCGACAAGGGAGCGGTCAGCTTTTCGCTCGACGGCGCGAAACTATTCTTCGGCACCGCCGCGCCGCCGCCGCCTGAAAAAGACGACGAAGAGAATCCTGACGACAAGGTGCTCGTCGATCTCTGGCACTGGAAGGATGATTACATTCAGCCCATGCAGAAGATTCGCGCCGAACAGGAACGCAACCGCTCCTATCGCGCGGTTTATCATTTCAAAGAAAAGCGCTTCGTGCAGCTTGCTGACGAAACCATGCGCGACATCGTGCCGACAAACGATGGCCGCTGGGCGCTCGGCACGGATGACCGCGCCTATCGCCTCATGGTGGGTTACGACGACGATGCTAATGCGTCGGACGTTTATCTGGTCAACACACTGGATGGCGCGCGCCGTTTGCTGGCGAAAAAACAACGCTTCCCTATGTCGTGGTCGCCGATGGGCCACTACGCGCTTTATTACGACGGCAAGGACTGGAACACGGTTTCGATTCCAGACGGTAAAGTAACCAATCTTACTAGCAACCTCGGCGTCCAGTTTTCCGTCGAAGATCATGACTCGCCGAGCACGCCGCCGGCTTACGGCAACGCCGGATGGTCGGCAGATGAAAAAGCCGTTTTGCTTTATGATCGCTATGACGTGTGGCAGGCAGCCCCCGATGGCAGTACGGCCAGGAACCTGACCGGCGGCGCAGGCCGCAAAGAGAAGACGCAGTTTCGTTACGTCAAGCTCGACCCGCAAGAGAAAGCTATCGATCAAGCGAAGCCTTTGCTGCTGCGCGCTGAAAATGAATGGACGCGCGATTCGGGTTTTTATCGCGGGCGCGTCGGTGGCGGCACGGCTGAAAAGCTGGTGATGGCGGCAAAGTATTTCACGCCGCCCGCGAAAGCCAAAGATGCCGAGGTCTACGCGCTCACGGCTTCAACTTTTAATGAATTTCCCAATCTGCTGATCACCGACGCCGGCTTCAGCAACTTCAAAACCGTCAGCGATGCGAATCCCCAGAAGGCTGGTTTGATGTGGGGCACCTCCGAGTTGATTCGTTTCAAGAACACCGACGGCGTGCCGCTTTCGGCCATGCTCATCAAGCCGGAAAATTTCGATCCGTCGAAGAAATATCCGCTGATCGTTTACATCTACGAGAAGCTCTCGGACAATCTGCATCGCTTTGTCGATCCGCGCCCCGGCCACAACATTAATGCATCGTATTATGCGAGCAACGGCTATATGGTGCTGATGCCCGACATCGTTTACACGCTCGGCTACCCTGGCCAGAGCGCGCTCAAATGCGTGCTGCCGGCGATTCAGGCGGTCGTCGACAAAGGATTCGTCAACGAAGCGGCCATCGGCATACAGGGCCATAGCTGGGGCGGTTATCAGATCGCTTATATGGTGACGCAGACGACGCGCTTCAAAGCCGCAGCGGCGGGCGCGCCGGTCTCGAACATGACCAGTGCCTACAGCGGCATTCGCTGGGGCACGGGCTTGCCGCGCCAGTTTCAATACGAGCACACGCAGAGCCGCATCGGCGCTACGCTCTACGACTCGCCGATGCTGTTTATGGAAAACTCGCCGGTTTTCCGCGCCGCGCGGGTCGAGACGCCGCTGATGATGATTCATAACGACAACGACGACGCCGTGCCATGGTATCAGGGGATCGAATATTACTTAGCCTTGCGCCGATTGGGCAAAGAGGTCTACCTGTTCAGCTACAACGGCGAGTTTCATGGCTTGCGCCGCCGTGCCGATCAGAAAGATTACGCCATGCGTTTGCAGCAGTTCTTCGATCATTTCCTGAAAGGCGCGCCCGCGCCTGAGTGGATGGAGCGCGGCATTCCCTTTCTGGAACGCGAGCGCGAAAAGGAGAAATACAAAGCCGCCACGGATGCTAAAGAGAAAGCGCAGAATCGATAGCGCGCCAGTAGATGTGTTGCCCAACCGCCGCGAAGGCACAAAGCAGATCAGCAGCAGACCCGCGCTTTTGTACCCTTTCTGCCTTCGCGCAGTTTGCGCTTGAGTGTAAGGTAAGCGCAAAGATTCACCGCAGAGACGCCGCAGGACACAGGATGGCGGAGATGTGCTTCGCACGCGGCGGGAGCGCAGAGCCTGGCGCATTTATCCAATCTCTGCGTTCTGCGGCGTCTCTGCGGTGAATCCTCACGATCCCGTACATTCAATAACAGCTGAAGGAACATGATGAATGCAAATTGATGAATGATGAACGCCGGAGGGCTGCCTATTTATCATTCATCACGCATCATTCATCAATTCCCCTGGCCTCACCGCTTTGGCTTGCGGCTTGAGGCGCGGCGTGATAATTCAGTGTGTCTATGACATTGCTACTTGGAATTGACATCTCGACAACGAGCGCGAAAGCCCTGCTCACGGATGGCACAGGGCGTGTGGTGGCGAGCGCGTCGACGCCGCTGGCGCTTTCGACCCCGCGACCGCTCTGGTCAGAGCAGAACCCCAAAGACTGGTGGCAAGCCATCACGGCGAGCATTCGCCAGGCGCTCAATGACGCGAACGCGACCGGCAATGACATTGCCGCCATCGGTTTGACCGGCCAGATGCATGGGTTGGTCTTGCTCGATGATCGGGGCGAGGTGCTGCGCCCGGCGATTCTCTGGAACGATCAACGCTGCGGCGCGGAATGCGACCTCATACGCGAACGCATCGGTAAAGCGCGCTTGATTCAAATCACCGGCAACGATGCGCTCACAGGATTCACCGCGCCGAAGATCGTCTGGGTGCAAAGGCACGAACCGGAAATCTTCAACCGCGCCCGTTGCGTGCTGCTGCCGAAAGATTACGTGCGCTATAAACTCACCGGCGCGATGGCCATGGACAAAGCCGACGGCTCCGGCACGATGTTGTTCGATCTCGCAGCGCGCGACTGGTCTGCGGAGGTACTCGATGAGTTGGAGATTCCCCGCGCCTGGATGCCGCCGACTTACGAAGGGCCGCAGGTGACGGGCGAAGTCACTGTTGAAGCCGCCGCCGCAACCGGCTTGCGCGCCGGCACGCCGGTGATGGCCGGCGGCGGCGATCAAGCGGCAGGCGCGGTCGGCGTCGGCGCAGTGAAATCAGGCGTCGTCTCACTGGTGCTCGGCACGTCGGGCGTCGTCTTCGCTTCGACCGATGCGCCGCTCATCGAAGGGCAGGGAAGGCTGCACGCCTTCTGTCACGCGGTGCCCGGTCGCTGGCACATGATGGGCGTGATGTTGAGCGCCGCCGGCTCCCTGCAATGGTATCGCGACACGCTTGCGCCGCAGACGCGATTCGATGAATTAGTAGCCGAAGCTACAAAAGCCCCGGCTGGCAGCGCGGGACTATTATTCCTGCCTTACCTGACCGGCGAGCGCACGCCCTACCCCGACCCGCTGGCGCGCGGCGCGTGGGTAGGCTTGACCGTAAGGCACCGGCGACCGCACCTGACTCGTGCGGTGCTGGAAGGCGTGGCGTTCGGATTGAAAGACGGCTTCGCGTTATTGCAAGGCGCGGGGCTTGGGGCGATTGAGCAGGTGCGCGTATCGGGCGGCGGCGCGAAGAGCCAGTTGTGGCGGCAGATTCTCGCTGATGTGTTGAATGTCGAACTCGTGACCGTCAACACAACGGAAGGCGCAGCCTTCGGCGCGGCCTTGCTCGCGGGCGTCGGCGCGGGCGTGTGGCCTGATGTAGATACGGCCTGCGCGCAAACGATCAAAACGGAAAATGCCGTCGCGCCGAACGCCGAAGACGTAAGCCTGTACGAATCGCTCTATCCGCATTATCGAAATTTGTATGCGGCATTGAGCCCGACGTTCGTCGGCCTGGCGGCGATGGAAGATTAAGACGGGTTGTGGTGTAGAACGATAGAAGATCGCATACATTGGTAATCCACAGCCGTTCTGGGTTAAGCAGATCAGACGATTGCAAGGAAGCAAAACAGCAAGTCTTCGTTTGACATTTTTAACCTGGGCCGGCAGCACGACAAGATTGATGTGTGAGGCACTAAAGTGTAGTATGTGTTTGGAGCGATGCGCGGCGAGCCGTTAATTGAAAACGGTTCGACTGTAAACCAATCAATCAAAGACGCTGCAATCAAGATCGACAGCGCCACAGAACGAGCAATCATCGGAAAAGTCATCACGGGAAACAGGCCCTCTACTGAACGTTGCCATTGAGGCCGGCTTCAAGCCGCTCCGGTATTGTGCACAAACGTATTTGATCGCAGTGATCAGGGAGAGAGCTTAGTTTATATGCCAACCGCCGGCAGTAGCTGGCACTGACTGCGAGTGACTATGGCGAAAGATAGTGTGAACTCAAAATTCCGGAACGCGCAAAAAAACATCGTCATAATCGGCGATCATAATACGGTCGAGAAGCCTTCATCAATAATGACTCCCACAAGGGTCATTATATCTGTTGCGTTGCTCCTCGTGATTGCAGGCTTGCTCATTTATTTCCTGATTATTTCGCCGACCAGGGAAGCTCCGAGCCATGATACAAACCTCTTCGACACTTCCTCACCCAAACCGCCAACTGAGACGCATCAGATTGAAGTCACGAGCCGAAACATTACCACCATCAAGCTCGAAAAAGATGATCGCGCAATGATTTCAGCCGAGGGACAAATCCGCCTAGGACTCCTGGCGGGAGTCGGCGGGCCGGAAGGCGTGCCCGGTTTTACCCAATACAACATCTATGCGGATGACCGGCACGGCGCGCTGTTCGCGCGAGTAAGAGGTGATGACGGTGAAGAAAAATGGAAACGCATAGGTAAACAGGGCGTCATCCTCGCCGAGCATGTGGGAGTCCTGGAGTTTCTCGTCAATGACAATGACCCTGGAAACAATCAGGGAAGTTTCAAAGTCACCGTGCAAGTTTACCGAAAAAAATGACCATGCAACGACGATGGCAGGCGCTCGTAAAGAGTTCTTTGGAGCCTGACTCATCCGTGAAGCAGGCTCACTTCGCAGAACTGAGCAAACGATTCAGTTTCTCAAGACCGCCTGAATCGTTGCCCGCCGATTTGTTACCAGCATAGCGGTGAACGCGGCAAAGGAGGCGGCTGATCTGTTCAGTCTGCGGGCTGTCCAAAGTCGCCAACACGACGTTCATCTGCACGGGCTGCGAGCCTGCGCCCATCGTCGTGCGCAGTTGCAGCGGCAATTCTATAGAAAAGTAAAATGCCCCGCAGGTGATAGTTTCCTGAGCCTGCGCGTAAAGCGATTGCGTCTGCTCGTTGCGCTCGCCGGGAGCGGCGGGCGTCTTGCGCGCCGTGTCCTGCGTCGATTGCGCCAACTCGCCCAACTGCGCCGTTGCTTCGGGGTTCTTCGCTTCGCGCCCCTGTTTCTGTTCGGCGGCCTGTGCCTTGGGCTTTTCTTGCGGTTTCTCTTGCGGCTCTTCGTCTCTGGCGCTCGGCCACGGATCGTCCGCCGTGGCCATCGTGCCGATCAATTGGCTCTGTAGCTTATGTGACACACGCGAGCCGATCTGAAAATCGCCGCTCAGTTGCACACGGTCGCCGATAATGTCTGCGCGTGTGAAGGTAAAAGTGAACGGCAGGTCTCGCCCGTTGGCTTTGAACTCGCCCGTCACGGTGCGCCCGTTCAATTCGCCGCCGATGCTGCGCAACGGTTCTACGCGGTCAGTGGCAGCGTTGCTTGCTGTCGGGCTGGCGGCGGCGCGTTGCTTCTTGGCTCTCACCTGCGCTGAGGCGCTCGCCGAAGAGAGCAGCGCCAATGTGATAAACAACACAAACAGTCTTCGCATAGGTCAGTCTCTCCTTTCTACAAGCGTCCGGCGCGGTACTCTTCGGCGATGTAATCGCAAGCGCGCGCCGTGATGGCCATCATAGTCAGCGTCGGGTTCTGGTTGCCGCTCGACGCGTAACAAGCGCCGTCGGTGACGAAGAGGTTCTTGAGGTCGTGCGCCTGATTGAATTTGTTGAGCACCGACTTTTTCGGATCGCTGCCCATGCGACAGGTGCCGACTTCGTGAATCAGTATGCCGGGCGTCGAGGTCGGGCCGTGGCTGGTCTGGATGTTTTTCACGCCGGCGGCGTCCAGCATTTCGGCTGCCGTCACGCCCATGTCTTTGACCATCTCGCGCTCGTTGTCGCCGAAGGCCGCTTCAATGTGCAGCACAGGGATGCCCCACGCATCGACAACGTCTTTGTCCAGGCGAATGTGATTTTCATAACGCGCCAGGCATTCGCCGAAACCGCCCAAGCCGATGCCCCAGGGGTGAAACTCGCGCACCAGCTTTTTCAAATTGGAGCCAAATCCCGGCATACTCTTGGCGTGCTCCCACAAGGGCTGCCCGGCACCGCCTTGAAAGCCGTAACCGCGAATGAACTTGCCGTGTTTGGTCGTCAGGTTGCGGAAGCGTGGCACATAAATACCATTGGCGCGACCGTCCTGCTCATAGGCTTTGGCGCTGAGCATCGGCAAGCTGCCCGAAGCGCCGCCGCCGCCAACGTGATCCATCAGATAATGGCCGAGCACCCCGGAACTGTTGGCGATGCCGTTAGGATATTGCGACGATGTCGAGTTGAGCATGATGCGCGTCGATTCCATCGTGCCGGCGCACAAGACGACGACTTTGCCTGCCACTTCGCGGTGATTGCGCGTCAATGAGTCGACATAATGCACACTTTTCGCCTTGCCGGTGTTTTGATCGACGACGATGTGGCTGACCACGGCATTCGTAACTAATGTCATATTGCCGGTGCGAGCAGCGGCGGGCAGCGTCGAAGCCGGGCTGCTGTAATAAGAGCCGGTCGTGCAACCTCTGTCGCAATGGCCGCACCAGTGGCAGGCGGCGCGCGCGTCGGGCGTGCCTTGATGAATCGGCTTCGTCAGTATGGCGCAGCGCCCTATGGTGACGCGCCGGTGCGGATCGCCCATCTTGTCTACGGCTTTTTTCAAAGCCAACTCGCCGCAGGTGTAAGCCATCGCCGGCAGAAATTTGCTGTCCGGCAGTTGCGGCAGGTTCTCGTAAGCGCCGCTGATGCCGATGAACTCTTCGACTTTATCGTAATAGGGCGCGAGGTCTTCGTAACTGATCGGCCAGTCGTCGCCGTAACCATCATGGCTGGCGGCCTTGAAGTCGTAGTTCGACAGGCGATAGGTTTGCCGGCCCCAGGGGATCGAGCGCCCGCCGACCTGCCGCGCGCGTATCCAGTAAAACGGTTTATCGAGCGGCGTCGTGTAGGGGTTCTCCTGATCGTTGACGAAGAACTGGCGGCCATACTCGTTGCACGCATAACATTTCGATTGAATCGGCTGGGTGCGCGCCATGTCGCGCTGGTCGCCGAAACCGCGATATTTGAGTTCGTAAGGCCAGGTGTGTTCGGTGTACTCCTTGAGCGGGTCGAGCTTGCGCCCGGCTTCCAGCACCACGACTTTCAAGCCTTTCTGCGTCAATTCCTTTGCCGCCCAGCCGCCAGTCGCGCCCGAACCCACAATGATTGCGTCGTAGATGATCTCTTTGCCCATGGTTCTCCCCTTGAAATCGTGACAAGTGATAAGACCGTGACAAATGACAAGAGGGATGCGCGCTGAACCCTCTCAGCAGCCATCGCTGTTGCTCTTGTTCGTCGCTTCTTTCTGGTCACTGGTCACTGGTCACGGCAGTTATGCCAGCGCGCGTTTCACATACTCGAATGAATCGCGCAGGCCGGCGGTCGGGTTCTCGGCTTCGAGTTCGTATTCGAGATTTGCCGCATATTTGAACTTGATCTCCTTGAGCAGCTTCATGACTTCGGCAACCGGCGTGGCTCCCTGACCGAAGCGGCGGTCGGTATGCTTGGCGTCCTTGTCGCGGTCTTTGACGTGCAGGCTGACGATGCGGTCATGATGCTGGCGCAGGAAGCCGACCGGATCATAACCGGCAGCCGAGAAGTGGCCGACATCGAGATTGGCGTTCATGTAGTTCGATGTGGATTTGAACAGGGTGAGAAAATCGTCGGGCGTTTCAAAATCCTGCGTGCGGTCGCCTTTGTACCATTCATCGCTGAGGCAGTGATTGTGCAGGCCCATTTTGATTTTGTACTTCTGGCACCACTCGTCCAAACGCGGCACAATCGACTTTTGCACCGAAGCCGTCATCACATGCGTGCCCAGCAGCAGCGCGCCGTTGTAGCCGCGATCCAGATGCTCGTTGCTGGCGTCTTTGGGAAAGTTGACGCAGTAGGCGCTGACGTGTATGCCGGCGTCAGCAAATTTTTTATGCACCGCCTTGAACTCAGCTTCCGATGTTTTCATTGGGTCGAGGTGGCCGTTCCAGAGTTCGACGCTGCTCAAGCCGACCGACTGCATCGCGGCGATCATCTGCTCGATGGTGAACTTGCGAAAGGTGTAGCTCTGCACGCCGATCTCGATGCCGCTGACGACCGAAGGCTTGACTTTGTCGAATGGCCGCAACGTTACGGTGCCTATCGCGCCGAGCAAGATGCCGCTGAACTCTCTGCGCGTCATGTAGTTCATTACGCCTCCATATTACTGATGAAATGTGGAATAATTTTGTTTGGCGATCATAGCCCCGCCGCGCCCAAGTTGCAAGCAAACCGCTGAGGCACCGCTACAGCGATGAATACCGATGCCGCATTGCCATCAGCCGCCACGGACGTATATCTTGCTTTTGGAAATACCTGTGTTCATCTGCGCGTTCTATCGCTGTCCAGGCGCACCTGCGCGGCGGGCTGATGACTTAACCGTATGAAGAGGCTAACGGTCAGACTCATTACAATCATCGGCGGCGTCGCGCTGGTCGGCGCGGCGCTGTCGGTTGCACTGCATCAAGGCGTGCTGGCGCTCACCGCCGAGAAGCCGTTCGCGCAATACAGCCATAGCGTCTGGCGCACGGAAAGCGGTTTGCCGCAAAACACCGTGCGCGCCATCGTGCAGACGCGCGACGGTTACCTCTGGCTGGCGACCGATGACGGCTTGGTGCGCTTCGACGGCATACGCTTTGTGACCTTTGATCGCCAGAACACCCCGTTGATGAAATCGAGCGTCATCCTGACGCTCTTTGAAGCCGCCAACGGCACGCTATGGATCGGCACAGACGGCGGCTTGCTCGAATATCAAAACGGCAAGTTTACGGCGTTCGCGGCGAAAGACGGCCTGGCCGACGACCGCGTTACAGCGATCACCAGCGACCGCGAAGGCCGCTTGTGGATCGCCACGCCCGGCGGTCTGAGCCGCTTTCAGAATGGCCGCTTTGTAAATTACACCACTAACAATGGACTGCCGAGCAATAGCGTCGGCGCGCTCTTTGCCGACAGTCGCGGCAATCTCTGGGCCAGCACGACCGGCGGCCTGGTGCGCTGCGCCGCCGACAAGATTACCGAGTACACGACGCTCGACGGGTTGCCGCGAAATCGCGTCAATGCGATCTACGAAGACCGCAACGGCGATTTGTGGTTCGCCACGCCCGGCGGCCTGGCGCGTCTGGTCGACGAACGCTTCATCGAGTTCACGACCGCCAACGGACTGGCCAGCAACATGGTCTGGACGATGTACGAAGACCGCGAAGGCACGCTCTGGGTCGGCACCGACGGCGGCTTGAGCCGTTTGACGAAGGGCGGCGTCAAGACCTTTACGACCGTCGACGGCCTTGCCAACAACAGCGTCTACTCGATTGTCGAAGATCACGAAGGCAGCCTGTGGCTGGCCACGCCGGGCGGGCTGTCGCGGCTGCATGCAGGCCATCTCAGCTCCTACACGGCGCGCGACGGGTTGTCGAGCAACGGCGTCCTGACAATCATCGAAGACCGCGAAGGCAATCTCTGGGTCGGCACCGAATCGGGCGGGCTGAATCTGTTTCGCGATAAAAAATTTACCAACCTCACATCGAGCGACGGCCTGGCGAGCGACCTGGTATGGGCGGTGCGCGAGGCGCGCGACGGCGCTCTGTGGGTCGGCACGCAAGCTGGGCTGACGGAAATCCGCAATAATGTGTTCACGACTTACATGGTGCAAAACGGCTTGCCGAGCGATATTGTGCGCGCCTTGTGCGAAGACCGCGAAGGCCGCCTGTGGATCGGTACGCCCGCCGGATTGTGCGAACTGGCAAATGGAAGATTCACTACATACACCGATCTCGACGGACTGTCGAGCAATGCCGTGTCGGTGATCGAAGAGGGCAACGACGGCAGCCTGTGGATCGGCACGCTCGCCGGGTTGACGCGCTTGAAAGACGGCAAGTTTACTGTCTACACCACACAAAGCGGCTTGAACAACGACGCCATTCTATCGTTGCATGCGGCGCGTGACGGCAGCCTGTGGATCGGCACACGCAGCGGCGGCTTGAACCGTTTCAAAGACGACAAATTCACCGCCTACACCGCCGACCAGGGACTGTCGGATGCGAGCATCCGTGCGCTCTACGAAGACGGCGACGGCACGCTCTGGGTAGGCACGCGCAACGGCGGTTTGAATCGCTTCAAGGATGGCCGATTCATCGCCATCACGACGAAGAACGGCCTGGCTGACGATTGCGTTTTTCAGATTCTCGAAGACGGCAAAGGCACGCTCTGGATGAGTTGTACGAAAGGCATCTTTGCCGCCAGCCGGCAACAACTCAACGAATTTGCCGATGGTAATGCTCCTTACATTAGCTCGATTGCCTACGGCACCGCCGACGGCATGGAGAGCCGCGAATGCACCGGCGGCGGCCAGCCCGCAGGGTGGCGCAGCCGCGACGGTCGTCTGTGGTTTCCGACCATCAAAGGCGCGGCGATGATCGATCCTGAGCATATGGCGAGCAATGAAGAGCCGCCACCGGTGGCCATCGAAAAGATCATCATCGACGACAAGCCGGTTGAGATCACCGCGAATACCGAATTGCCTGCAGGCATCTACCGCCTGGAATTTCAATACACCGGCTTGAGCTTCATCGCGCCGGAAAAGGTGCGCTTCAAGTACAGGCTCGAAGGGTTCGATAAGGACTGGATTGATGCAGGGGCGCGGCGCACGGCTTATTATACGAGCATTCCGCCGGGCCACTACACGTTTCATGTGATGGCGGCAAACAACGATGGCGTATGGAACGAGGCGGGCGCTAAGGTGTCGTTTTACCTGAGACCGCACTTTTATCAAACCGTCTGGTTTTATCTATTGCTGCTGGCGGTGGCCGCCGCCGTCGCCTGGATGATCTATCGCCGCCGCATAGGCCGCGTCAGAGCCGAGTTTGCCGCCGTGCTTGCCGAACGCAGCCGCATGGCGCGCGACATTCACGACACGCTGGCGCAGGGTTTCGTGGGGATTTCCCTGCAACTCGAAGCCGTCGGCAAGATGCTCGACCAGTCGCCCGATAAAGCCAAACAGCATATCGATCTGGCGCAGACCATGGTGACCTACAGTCTGACAGAGGCGCGCCGTTCGGTGTGGGATTTGCGCGCCCAGGCGCTGGAAAATGCCGATCTCGCAACGGCGCTTGCCGATGCCGCCAAGCAATTGACTTCCGGCACGGCGGTGCATGCCGAATTCAACGTCACCGGTACGCCGCGTCCTTTGCCGGCGACGGTCGAAAACAATCTCTGGCGCATCGGCCAGGAAGCCATGACCAACGCCATGAAGCACGCCCGTCCGAAACATCTGCGCGTCGAGTTGGCGTTTACGCCGAAGCAGGTGACCTTGCGCGTCGTCGATGACGGACGCGGCTTCGATACGCAAAACGATCAGCTATCGGGCGACGGCCATTTCGGCTTGATCGGCATGGGCGAACGGGCGGAGCGGTTGAAAGGCAAACTGAAAGTTGAGAGTAGTGCGGGTGCCGGAACGCGGATCAGCGTCACCGCGCCGGTCGATTGATGCCGTATTAATAGACGGCCAGTCGATTCTGCGAGACAGAAAGGAACCCCAGATGAACACAGATAAACACCGATGGAAATAATGAGGAGAGATCTCCGTATTCCCATTTATCTGTGTTCATCCGTGCTCATCTGTGGTTCCGCTTTTCCAGTTCCGTTAGAACCAGCCCTTCTTGTTAAGCACGTAAGTGTTAACGAACTCTTCGTCGCTCTTCGTAAGATAAATTATACCTTCAATCAAGCCGACGATGCCGGTGATGATGGCTCCGAGGCCGCAGGTCAGCACCGTCACCAGCAACATAATCAAGCCTTCGGTGTTGTACCCAAGTACGAATTTATGAATGCCCAGGCCACCAATGAGAATGCCGCATAGCCCGGCAGCGAGTTTCTTATCTGCGCCGGCAGGTTTAGCGCCCGGCGTCGCCGCGTAGCCATAGGGTTGCGGATATTGCGGGGCTGGCGGATAGGCGGACGGCGGCTGATAACCTGGCGGCGGGTAGCTTGATTGTGATTGTTCAAAGCTCGGCGGCGGCGGATACTCCATCGTCGGCTGTTCCTGGCCGCCTGGCGTCGGCGGCAGGGTGCTGCCGCAAGCGCGACAAAACTGCGCCGTCGTTTCTACAGTGATCCCGCATCGCGGGCAATACTTAGGCATATTGCATCGCTCTCCATATGGCGTGGATTTGTGCCGTTCGCAGGCAACACATCAGCCGCTAGCGATTATTTGCCGCTCGCCGAAGCCTGTCAACTGATTTCATCTGCCGTCGAGGAGGTTCTTGAACTTGCGGGTCTCGGTTTTGAGGCGGCTGAAGGTGTCGTAGGCGTAATCGGCGCGTCCCTGGCCGTCGGTTATCCACAGGCGGTTGCCCACCGCGTCATGCCTGAAACTAACCAAGGGCCAGGGAAATGGCAAAGCTACGTTCAAGTCACTTCTTCTCGCGGAACTCACCTGATTGCTACTGCATGTCTTTTGCATCAACTGCAATTCGGAATTCTAATCGCCCCTCGGCGGAAGATGTCCTCTTCTTGCCCACCATGTCACCGTGGAACTTTTTCCCGCTTTCGGTCATGCCACCGTATCCAATAAAGTCATTGACAGATATGCCATTTGATTTAAACCCTGGTGATGCTCGCACCGTGACTTGGCTCCTCGGAGCTAAATCAAAAACCCAAAATCCTTCGTATCTGCCATAAGTAACATCTAAATACTTGATGTGTTCATCCGTCTTGTTCGACACAATCAATTCATCGTAGAAAGGCTGATCCGAGAGGTCTTCTCCCATATGAAGCACATTATCGGCAGCCCATTCGATGACAGGGTAACTGTCATGAAAAGACAATTCGAATGGGTCTGATTCCTCCCATTCGTATGCATGAATAATTTCCTGCCCTTTAAAGAATTGAACTCTTGCGTTCTCCGTGTAATCGCGCGTGCCTTTTGGTGGCTTTGCTCGAACCTCAATCTTGACCTGATATATTCCATTAGGCGAGGTTTTATCAATGTCGTAGTTCTGCCCGGATGACCGTCCACAGGATAATTCGAGCAGCCCCACAACACTCGCCATGAGGAAGAGGAATGAATGCAGGCTTGACATGAGCTTTCCCTTTCTTGCCTAATCTGAACTCTAACACGCCATTCTTAGAGTGGTAAACATTTCAATCCCAGAACATTTGCCTTGAGTGAACTCGATGCTTTGACTAAACCTCCCGCTAAGGCCCAGATGACATGGAGCTTATCTATCGCACAGAAGATTGAAGATTTGTTTTCTAGCTTCGTCAAGGCTTAACCTCTTCTGACGCACTTTTTCAAGTGTCCGTCCTACAAGGATCCCTGCGCCATCATCCCATCGCTCCGCGTGTTTTTCGTCGATGTAACGCTGAATGGGATGCTCTGAATTGTATCCCTGGATGCCGGCATCCCCTGTTGTTTTGAACCCCTTGCGTTGGGCATCCAATCCTTTATTAAGTTCATTGGTATCATCTTGAAATTGCCTGGCTGCCACATCGTAACCGGTCTCAGAGGCGAACGGACGCCATGGGTTTTCGCCAATGAGTGTCAGGGCAGCGAAAGCTGCTATATGCACCATTGCCCAGCCGTTTTGTCCTCCCGCCACATACTTCTCTTGGAATCCACTTACTTCTCTACCCGGGTTGTCGGTGAGTCCATACTGAGCCCATGCTCCCATTTCATAACCATTGTAGGTTTGAGAGAAATAAGGGTTCGTATAATTCCCGATAGTATCGACGAACTTCGCACAATCAGACTTGGAATCATCTATTCCTTCCAGGCGAAAACCTACTTCACTTGCATAGCCTAATTTGCCGCCGGCATCTGATCCGGGATAATGCCAGGCATTGCCCGATGCATAAAAAACCGCATTCACTGGCACCCATCCCTCTCGGCCATTCGCCGTGGCATGAAACCACTCCAATACGCCGGCAATCGGCGCGCCGTTGACGTAAGTGAGGCTTGAGCGCTGGCAACTGCCGTCTGGACAGCGCGTCACACTGCCGCTGCTAATCAGCCGCGTCAGCCAATCGCACGGGAACGGGGCCCCATCCAATCGGCAGCCGTCACCAAAACTCGCCGGGTTGCCATAGTACCCCGACGGATTGACTGTCCCTCCCGGTGGCGGCGATCCGCTCGGTCCCGTTCCCGTCACCACCCCCAGCGGATCCATCTGCACTCGCGTACTGATGGCCCCCGTGCTGTCGGTCTCCACATAGGTCAGGGTCGCCACATCTTCGTTCACCCAGAACTGATTGCCGTTCTTCTGCCGACCGACCTTCTGGCCGTTGGCATAAAGGTATCTTTGCTTACTCGCACCGCTGGCACCGATCTCGTTGACCGCCTGCCCGCCCAGCAAGCTTGAGCGCACCGAATAAGAGGTCGCCGGGTTGCCTGTCTGGTCGTCCACGGTTCGCAAGACCTGCTGGTCGTCGCCATCGTAACCCAGATACTGGATCATGGTCGTCGTGCTGCCCGTCTGCGTCTGCACCTGGCTGTTCTGGCCGGCGGCATTCCAGACGAAGTGCTGCTCATCGGCATCCGTCAAATTGCCCGCCTCGTTATATGTCCATGCATGCGAGGGGGGAACTACCGGGCCTACTTTGCGGTCGTTGACATACACCGCATCATAGAAGATTCCCACTGATCCCGGCCCGGCGTAGCCGTTGCGACCGCGCCGCGCCGTCATGTTGTCAAAGGCATCGTATCCGTAGGTGTGGTTGTAGGGCCCCGAGGGATTGTTGGTCTCGCCGCGCGCTTCGTTGCCGCTGAAGCCGCTGATCAAGCGCCCCACATGATCGTAGCTGTAGGAACGATCCATGGTGGAACTGCTCATGGTCAGGTCACGGGCATAGCGCAGGCGGCCATCGTTTATGGCCGACGCTTGACCGTCGAAATCATAGCGGTATTCATAGCCGAGGCGCAGGGTGGAATCGCTGGGTTTGAGCACCTGATGTTGGGTGACCTGTAGGCGGCTGTTGTAGCTCAAGGTTTCGCGCAACTGGTTGCCAGTGTCCATCTGCTTGAGGCCGCCCCAGGCGCGGTAGCGTATGGCCGAGAGGAAGTTAACGCCGTCAACGGTGGCGGTCGTCAACTCGCCGGCCTGATTGTAGTCATAGACGGTCTGCTGGCCGAAGGCGTCAGTCATGCTCTTCAACTGGCCGGCGAGGTTGTAGTCGTAAGTCAGCACCCAGTTGGCGGGGTTGCCGCTGCCATCGAGCACATCATTGAA